>Ga0065711_1033033_pt1 | contig 26234 bp, 7 predicted proteins | sample Hoacrofraction12_FD_59098 | JGI IMG/M metagenome (GOLD analysis project Ga0065711, IMG submission 59098) | Hoatzin crop microbial communities from Cojedes, Venezuela - Epithelial fraction 12 v2 (version 2) | ecosystem: Host-associated > Birds > Digestive system > Esophagus > Crop | place... | reverse complement strand
TGAAGCACAGGAAGTTCCGTCTGAACATGAGGAAGAACTTCTTCCCTCTGAGGGTGACGGAGCACTGGAACAGGCTGCCCAGGGAGGTTGTGGAGTCTCCTTCTCTGGAGATATTCAAGACCCTCCTGGATGAGGTCCTGTGCAGCCTGCTGTAGGTGACCCTGCTTGGGCAGGGAGGTTGGACTAGATGACCCTCAGAGGTCCCTTCCAACACCTACCATTCTGTGATTCTGTGACTACTTGATCTCAGATACTCTGCATGAAATCTTCCCAAATTTTGAAGATGCGTGTTTCTTATACCTACTGCATTTTGTTATTCTTCGTTGTTCCTAGTTGCCCTTGAGTACTACTAGGAGGGAAGAAAACAAGTTGAAACATAACAAAGGTACCATTGCTATAATTTATTTGAAGACTACTACTGGGTCGAACTTTCTCATAGTTAAGGTGTCTTTGTATTGATATGGTGCAAAACAGCAGAAAAGGAGTCATTTTGTCTTGAGATAAGAATTGCTATCTCAGAAATGTCTATAAAACAAAGAAACCTTATCAAGGAATTCTTGCTGAAGATTGCTAAGACTCTGTGGCAGGAACCATTGTTTTGCTTGGCTATACAGTGAAGCACTTTCCCAGTGGTTGTGCTTCAACCTTCTGAAACAACCCAGAAAAATGTTTTGAAATAAAAGTTGGATCTCTGAACCAGAGCAAAGATCAGCCACTGATTTAAAGCTGAAGTCTATAAAAGTGAAATAATGAAAGCTGAGACAGTCTGTCATGCCACAATGCTACAGGGGAGTTAGTGGGAAGGGAATGTCTTTGTCACTTGGTTGACTGGCTGTTTGCTGCTGCAAGACTTTTGTAGGTTAGCTTTCCAGGGAATAAACAGCCCTTTAGTGGGCAGAACAACAGGCAATTAGGTGCTTGCCCTTGGGTAACGAACTGGTATGAGCAGATGAAAGGTGCTGCTCTTCCTTTTTCATAAGTTCTAAAACATAGAATTAAAAAACTTAAGATGATTTGTCTCCTGTCTGGCTGATAGGAACTTTTCCCAATCTTTTAATGTTTCCTTTCTGGTAGAACAGGAAGAACAATACTGCTTTAACCATGTGAGCTATAAAGTTAACTTTCAGTTTTAATTAAAAATTCTCACAGAAACTTTCAAGACTTCATCCGATAGATGAACACAAATGTCTGTCTTGAAGTGATTTTGCTTGGGACAAGCAAGTGCAAAGCTGCTTTTAAGTTCACTCTCTGTGTTAGACCTATAAAGTTTCTGTGGTAGCAAAGTTTTTCAACAGAGCAAGTATCAGAGGTGTTGCAATAGTAAGTGTAAGTTGGAGTTTATGCTACTACATTTAAATAAAGTTACCCTCAAGTTGTACTATTATATCTCTTGAAATGCATTGAAGGGCCTGTAACTTCTAGACAGTGCATTTAGGGTAAACATAAGGACCAAGTGCCAGCAGAGAATTCATGACTGATGGAAAATCCTGGAATGAGTCTCTTGCTGAATCTTGTGTATGCAGATCCTGTTTCAGAGTTGATACAAAGTATGCTGTTAGAGCTTGAGGTTTTTAATATGAATCATCTGTTACAAGTCAGCATTGGCTGAGAAGTTAATTTCTTTTAGTAAAGCATAGATTTGAAGGAATTGTGACTAATAGCTTCAAATAATGTCTGTGGGACAGAACTGAGGTTGATTAGTTCCTGACTTTAGATGGAGGTGGCTACCTGACAAGCTTGTGAACTGCCTGAACATATTAGTCTCTACTTGGGGGTTTCCCAAGGTCTTCACTGAAGAACCCTCAAGCAGAACCGTTACAGCTCTTACAGGTCTGTTAACTTCCACAGCTGAGTTGGCAGAAACAAAGCTTTAAGCTGCACCTGGAATTAACTTGACTCGATTTTTGTAGTCAATAGCTTAAACAGTGTGAGAAGTATCACTGGAGTATTAAAGCTAGATGCTCTCTTGAAATGCAAGGGCACTGTTTGTGCCAGAAGGGGTCCTGTTATCAGCAGTGTGCTAGTGTGCTTTTTGCCCCTCTGCTTGAGCAGTTACTGGCATTTGGTCGATGTTTGTGGTGTGCTAACCCAAATTTAAAAATTGGTAGGAATTCATTTTGACTCACAGAAGTGCTGAGGCTGGAAAGGGAACTCTGGAAATGTATAGGGATTATATTGAGCTAGATAAAGCAGCTCATTTATGCTAGTCTTAAGTTGGATTCTGAATATCCCTAAGAATGGAGACTTTGCTATGTCTTTGAGTAGCCTGTTGAAGTTTCTGACTGCAGGCAGAATAAAAGTTCTTGTTTAAATGAAAATTTCTGTGTTTCAGTTTGTGCTTATTCCCTTTTTAGTCTTTCCCTGGACACCACTAAGAAGTCTGCCACAGTCTTCAGTCCCACACAAGTATTTATACATGTGGATAAGATCCTTCCAACAGCTACTGCCTTTCGAGGCTGAACAGTCCCAGCTCTCTCAGATGCTCAAGTCCTTAATCATTGCTCTTTGCTGGACTCTCCAGTATGTCTGTCTCTTGTACTGGGAGGCCCATAACTGGACATAGCACTTCAGTTCTGAAGTGTTGGTGAGACCACACAGAGTCAAGGGGAATAATTACCTTCTTCCATCTAGTGGTGACACACTTGCTAGTGCAGCTCAAGGTGCTGTTTGCCACCTGTGCTGCAAGATTGCTGGATTTGTGGCTCTTTTCTGCCAGTATGGTGAGTTAAGGTGACCCAGCACAAGGTGTAGCAAACACTGGAGCTGGTGCAAATAAAAGTTTTAATACGACATTTTAATATGACTCTCTAATAATAGAAAGGGGGAGGTGGGACCTCTCCTTGGATCAGATATGACTTGCCTCTTAATGCTCAATGAGGAAGGCATTTCAGCATCTGACTGCTATGGTCAGGTAAATAAAATTCTGTTTTTTCTTTTGTTATTGGTGTGGAATGCTGGTGTACTTCATGGTCTGCTTCTTAGGTGCTTATGGTTAGATGTAAACTCTTATGTCCGAGTACTTCAGCTACACTTGTGCAGCCTTGAACTCACAGGTAAAAACCCTGTATTTAGTCTTTAACTTGGAAATACAATCTAGTTGTGTAGTGTAGCAACAAGAGTCAAGAATGGGTCCTGGGACAGAGGAGACTTGAATCTAGAAGCAGCTCCTGTGGTATACTTCACATGCTGAGTTTCAGCTTGAGGGATTTAGTGTGGTTAAAGGCCAAGCCTAATGTGGTAAAGAAAAATCTGACCTAATCGTATTTCTTAGGTGAGGGTGAAAATTGAAAGCTTTTCCACAGAAGTAACTGGCCTTAGATCAGATGAGTTTTCAATATCCAGTTACACTTACTGCTGCTCGTAATATACTGTAGTTGCTTATTGGTAGCACAGCAGCATCAGCCTTACTGCTAGCTTTTTGATGCAGTTTGCCTGCTTGAAAGGGACTCATTTTGAGTAGGAAAAGGGAATAGGCCAGGATGCTCCAGGGGTGGCTGATGAGTCCTGATGGCTTAAAATGCAGGAAGTGACCAGGCTTGCATACTTTCTCTAAATATCTCTTCCCTTTGCTGCCATTGAGAGGACAGTACTAGCCTTGATGAAATGCTGTCTGACTATGGTTTTGCATTTTGCACTGAGTTTTACAGGGTTATGTTTTTTCTAAGTCTATATTGGGAATTGCAGAAATGGAAGGATGTTTTATTAGCAAAGGCTTGTAGAAATATACCTTGTAAGAATCTTCCACTAGTTTAACAGCCAGTACAGTCTTTTTTAAAGAGTTCTGTATGAAAGGCATTAATTTGATATGATCTGGAATGAGGCCGAACCATGGGAATCAATCTTTTTAACGTGTCTCTATACATAGTATGGGAATGGCTAGGGAGGTAATTCTTGTAGCTTGCTAATCAGCTCTTAGTTTTAATTAGTTTAGCAGTATTATTTGAAACTAACTTTTTGCCTTATCTTGCTAATTTAAAAATAAATCTATCTGATCAGATGTCCCTTGGCTTTTCAAAAGAACGACTAGAAGCTGCCTCTTACTCTCCTCAAGAAGTTGAGTGGCACTTCCTAATATTGACTGACTTTACTTTCCTTCAGAGTTGATTTTTGGCTACGTGGGTAACTTTTAAAGTATAACTCAATTACTACTAAGTAAGCTTTCAGTGAGTTGAAGCATTTTGGAATGAGAGTTGAGGGAAGAGTATGCAAAAGGAGGTGGGTAATACTGGGCTTCAAATTACTAAGGAGTTGGCTTGATGCAAGAGGGCTTAGTGGGATCTTGGGAAGGTGTGATCCTTCATCATGGCCTGCTTTATTTTTATTTTTTTTTGGAGGATTTGACACTCTACTACATCAGTGTGCAAAAAATCTAGGCTAAACTCTTCCCTATCGTTTTCCTGCTGACATGACATATTGTTAAATCAGTATGTATTTTTTTTCTTAAATTCCTGACAAGAACTTGGGGATTGGGTTGAATTAACTATGACTTCACAGAAAGTACAGTTACTTAACCTTTTTGGTAGGGCTAATCTAGATAGTAATTTGCTTTATTCGAACCAACAGTGAAGAACAGCTTGTAGATGTTAACTTCAAAGGTATGTAAATTAGGGAGGATGTCAAGAGCTTTATGCAATATTCCATGTAGAGCTGCTAAACTTGTATCTAAACTTGGTTTAAATACTCCAGAATGCAGAGAATATCCTAAATGTTATTACCCTGCAAGGCATTGGATGTGGAAAAGGAAAGGAGTTTAAAGAAATTGGAGTAGAACTGTTGGTAACAATGCCTGGTTCAGTAGAAGTTAATTCTTACTGAATAAAATACCATGGTTTCTGTATGTGTCTGACCTGGTTTTACATGAACTCTTTGCACAGTGTAGTGTATTACTGAAGTGGTGGGTTTGGCAACTAGTGTAGTCATTCTTCTGACTGCCTTTACTGTGGAAGTCAGATCTGATGTGTAAAAATACTTAAATTCAGCCACTCACATGGCACACAAACTCTTCTGGGTATTCACATGGCCATGGTGTTGAACTACTATAACTTCTGTAAAGGTTTTGTTTTATAGAATTGCCTCTGACTTAAGTTTACTGTAATGGTTTAAAACATGATAATTTACCATTTGAGAATGAGTTGAGAGGTACCAGTTAGTTGCAGAATCATAGGATCAGAGTGGTTTGGGTTGGAAGGGACCTTAAAGGTCACCTAGTTCCAACCCGCCTGCCATGGGCAGGGACACCTTGCACTAGACCAGGTTGCTCAAAGCGCCATCCAACCTGGCCTTGAACACTGCCAGGGAGGGGGCAGCTGCAACTTCTCTGTGCACCCTGTTGTAGTGCCTCATCACCCTCAGAGTAAAGAATTTCTTTCTTCCATCTAGTCTAAACCTACCGTACTTCAGTTTAAAGCCATTACCCCTTGTCTTATCACTCCATGTCCTTGTCAAAAGTCCCTGTCCAGCTTTCTTGCAGGCACCCTCCAGGTACTGGAAGGCTGCTATAAGGTCTCCCTGGAGCCTTCTCTTCCCCAGGTTGAACAACCCCAGCTCTTTCAGCCTTTCCTCATAGCAGAGGTGCTCCAGCCCTCTGATCATTTTTGTGGCCCTGCTCTGGACCCATTCCATCAGCTCCATGTCTTTCCTGTGCTGGCAGCTCCAGAGCTGGACACAGGACTCCAGATGGGGTCTCACCAGGGCAGAGTAGAAGGGCAGAGTCACCTCCTTCAGCCTGCTGGCCACGCTGCTTATGGTGCAGCCCAGGATACGGTTGGCCTTCTGGGCTGCAAGTGCACACTGTATACATCAATTCAAGAGCCTCAATTGAATTAAATGAGACAACCGAAGAAAAAGTTTGGTTGACAAGTGTAGCTGATTGTCAGTAGCTGTTGAGAGTAGTCCTTTGCTACTATACTGTCTCAGATCAGAAACTTAGAAAACTAGACATAAATATGAATTACAGGAAATTATCTGGAAATAATTTTCACAAAGGAGAAGATTTATGGTTTTATAATATGATAAAAGATGCTATGTAAAACAATTTCAAGATATAGATTAGCTACATATTCAGTAACTGAACACAAGCATCTTAAATTAAAAAAAAAAAGCTTAGTGTCAGTAGCCTGAGCTGTTGTCTTAAAATTGAATTAAGTTACTGAAGCAACAACATTTAAATAGTACCAGTGTTTGACTGATGGAGTGGTAAATGGTAGTCTTATTTCACACAGTTTGTAGATGGTCTCTTGAAATTGAGCATCTCTTCCTTTATTGCCTTAGAAGAAACAGGGATTAGTCCCATTATCACAGAATCATAGGTTGGAAAAGATCTCTAAGATCAAGTCCAACCATCCACTCAACACCACCATTCCTCCTAAACCATATCCTGAAGTGCCACATATACATGTTTTTTGAGCACCTCCAGGGATGGTGACTCCACCACTTCCCATGGCAGCCTGTTCCAAGGCCTTCACAACTCTTTCAGTAAAGAAAATTTTTCCTAATATCCAATCTAAACCTCCCCTGATGCAACTTGAGGCCATTGCCTCTCATCCTGTTGCTAGTTACCTGGGAGAAGAGACCAACACCTGCCTCACTACAGCCTTCTTTCAGGTAGTTGTAGAGAGCAATAAGGTCTCCCCTCAGCCTCCTCTTCTCCAGATCAAACAGCCCCAGCTCCCTCAGCTGCTCCTCATAAGACTTGTGCTCTAGACCCCTCACCAGCCTCGTTGCCCTTCTCTGGACATGCTATCTAATGAGCTATGGGTGTACCTCACATGACTAAGGTAAGCTGCAGATAATATAGTGAAACTTTGTAGTGAGGTTGTTTTCTGTGCTTGTGGCAACCTCTGTGGGCTGGTTATTCTGAGCTTTGATTAATGATATGTGTAACTTGCCTAATTTACTGGCACAGTGCAGTGAGGATTTATGACTAGCCTTAAAAAAAAACCAAACAAATTTTAGAGTAGAGCCTTGCTTTCTGAAAGTGTTAACAATATTGAAGCAGTTTGAATATTGCTCTAGAGCTACATTTCAGAGTTTGAAGCTTTAAGGTGTCTTAAAGTCCTGAACTTTATGTTCTTGGCAAATATGACAAAGTTTATGGACTAACCAAGGACTTGTTCCAGTTTTTGTACTGCTATACTAACTAAACAGTAGATATTTCTAACACCTTGAAATATCTTCCAAAGAATGATTTTTTTTTTTTTTTTAGAAATAGGTTCTAGATGTTGATACTTTATTTGGCTTCTACAACTTCAGTAAAAATACTGAGGTAGATTTCTTTGAGGCACACAGATACTGTAAGGAGTGTGCTAGCCAAGATAAGAGGACACAAACTTAAGTTAGGTATGATTATATTGGGTAGTGGTGGGAAGGCACTAATTACTCATGCAAAATGAGGCAAAGATTAAAAATAGCCAAAGATCACAGTATGTGTGGGGTCCTGGATATCTCTGCTTACCCACTCAAAGGGGTGATTTTGTGCTTGCGCAAGAAGTCTTGGTTGTGTGGTACTTCAAACCTTTTGAGGGCTAGGTGAACTATCTAGGATACCTTTCTTATGGGATGCAAATACTGTAACATACTGCTTGACCATTTTTAATTTCCTACTAGATTTCTGAAACGTTCATAGTATAAGATATTTTGAAGAATTGAAGGATTTTGCTAAACAATGATGTCCTAAAAAGTATGTAATTTTTTATGGTACATAGAGCTGAAGATTTAAGCTTAAAATTCTTGGTCTGAAATTGGTCTCCTCACTTCATACCGCTGGCTAATCAGTCCAATTGATAATGACTAGCTTTCTTAATGTCTTCCAACTTGCCAGTCAGTATTTGAAGATTAATGTCTTAGTCTAATGCAAGTGAAGGGTTAAACTAGCTGGTTTAATGTATCTTAAGACCACTTGTGTGTCAAAGTAATATGATAGTATGACTGTTTGATTTAGTGGCTACTCACCTAAATGTCTGCTTCAATCTCCAGTTAGTTCCTCCCTTTAAAAAAAGGGGTGTTAAACAATGATACTATATTGCTACGGCTTGTTCTGTTTTGTGAATTGAGGTCATCAGTAGCACAACGGTGCCTTCCATCTATAATGTACTTACATTAATAGTAGAATGTCCCCTGAAAGGAGTTCAGTGATCAAAATAGCTTTAAATTTGTTATATTTTTGTATATACCTTTTCTATGAACAACTTCTGTTATTAGGTGGCATAGCTTGCTTTTGGTCACTATCCTCTTTGCGACCTCTTCCCCAGTGAGCTAGTCCTGTGTATCACCTGGGTGCAGATGGTTACTTTTAGTCTCTTTATTGTTGCTGAATTGAAGGTGGATATGAAATGCTTTGTCTGAAAGAGTTATTTCTAGAAATCCTTTGGAATTCACAAAATGGTAATAGATCATATGCTGGTTAGTAAATTTTAGTAAGTTTTCAATGCTTGAAATTAGTAAAATCTAGAATGAGGGGAAACTATTGTTTGATTCTTTCCATTGATTTACTATGAGTAAATGAAGTGCCAATGTAAGTTTGTCTTGTCACTTAATTAAATTCTTTCTCCTAGCTTTGTACTCCATCATACTGTTCTGTGTCTTTCTGTGGATTCCCTTTGTCTATTTCTATTATGAGGAGAAGGAAGAAGATGATGGCAAGACATGCTCAGTAAGTTCACTCTAGCAAATACACCAAGCAGTGAAAAGACAAATGAATAGACAGAAATGAAAGCAAGAATGATTGCCTAACTTGAATACTATGTTAATCGCATTTCTAGATCTTTTACCACAGTTTGTTTAAAATACTGTGGTAGCTCTTAATAACAGTTACCTAGTCTACTCTAAGTGCTGTTATGTCGCATGAAATGAAGCTTTAGTGAGAAGTAATGAACATCTGTGTTGCCATGAATTCTTTAAGCTTGCTACAAATTCTTTGAGCCTGATTTCATATACAGGAAGTTAAAAGTTCTTATATGAGATTTTCCTTAGAATAGAAAACATGTATGAACAGGTTTTGAAGTAGAAGACAGGAAGATTATACTGACTGTGACTCTGAGATAGACACTAAATTTGAGTATTTTCTTTCTGGTAATGTTTGCATTTTTTCTTGAGGTAGGCAGTAGTAACTTACCTGAAGCTAGCCCTTGGTTATTTTTATAATACACTGAAGATTTTTGACATGCACGGCATTCCGGGGAGTACAATAAATGCATGCCACTAAGGCAGTAACTTATTAATTGAAAATACTTTTCTTAAAGGATCTTTTCATCATGGTCACTTCCCCCTCCATTCAGTTGTAGCCTTAGCATGAGAAAAAAGACTTCTAATCATAGCTGTAATGTAAAGCATTGCTAATAAGAATTTTGAGTGTATTTGCACTGAATGAATGTACCCTGGCTTCTGGCCACAGCTGCCCAAGTGCATAGTTTATGATGGAAGCATAATTCAATGCCATTGTTCATAGTTCTGAAGCTATGAAACTCTTCAAGAATATATACTTCTGACTTGTGTCTAAAACTCTTTTCTGTGGAGGTCCTTTTGTAGAACAATTGTTATGCTAAGTATGCTTTGCCATAACTTGTTGGACAAACCCCTTTGGATTTATTTTATGCTAATATATTAACTTTCTTTTTAATATACAGCAGGTTAAAACTGCACTGAAATATACTCTGGGATTCATCACAGTTTGTGCAGTTCTTCTCTTAATTGGGTAAGTACATGTATTGAACGTTAACAAGGGATATGCAAAGTAGAACCCCAAAGAGAACTTTGTTCTGTGCAAGATTAAAAGGGTAGATTATGATGCACTTAATCTGTATAGTGAATATCTAGCTTAATCTCTAAGAGGGTTTAAATATACTGAGAGTTGGGTACCTGAAAAGTAAGAGTTTAACTGGAAGCTAAAACAGTTTTCTCAATTGTGGAAGTACTTGTGCTTCCAAGTTCTGCCTCTTTGCAGTGTGAACGTCCATCAAGGCTATGATGGCTATGATACAGCTGTATTGATATCTCAGGTGTACAACAGAGAGTAAAGTATTTGTACTCCTGTTTTCTGCCTCTATGAAAAGTTTTCATGGACATCCCACACAGCTTTTAGGAATATGAGTAGGTGTTATGTGCTTGGTACTTTCCTAAGTTCTGTGAAGGAATAAGGTTCTGTGAAACACATAAGCATATTGTGGGGTTACATTTGATAGAGTTGTGCCTTATATGATAAAGGTTTTGCTGGCATTTGTTTGAAGGCAGACATTACTGAAGTGGGTAACTTGTTTGGAGCAAGTGCTGTTACTGTGACACTCCAAGCAGTATTACAGATTCAATTTAAGATCATGAAGCATGACATACACACTGATATTGAATGTTTATAATGTATGCTATGTCATAAGCTCTTTAGCAATTTGACTGCAGGAATAAAGCTGGTAGAATTTACAAAATGTATGCTGCAATGATCCATACTGAAGTACTGGAGTGTGAAGTAGAAACAAGAGTGAAATTAATGCTTCTAATTGTATACCACGTTATTGGAGTATTGTTCTAGTTTTGATTAACACTTAAGGTGTATTTCCAAGAAGTCTGTCCTTTCAGGTAAAAATAAATACCTGCTATTGTGAGAGACTAAAGGAGTTTGAGATAGCTTAATCGTGGTCTAGAAGTATTACTAAAGCTTCTGACTGTCCTGGGTTTGGCCAGGACAGGGTTAATTTTCACCGGACTCCAGGAAGGGGCACAGCCGGGGGGGTGGGGACTGACCCCACCTGGCCAGACAGAGCCCGGTATTCCATACCATGTGACATCACGCTGGGTTCCGGTGGGGGGGGGAGAGCGGCGGGGACTCTCTCTCGGCTCGGGAGCGCCTGGCGCCGGTCCTGTTTGGGAGAGCGGCTGTCTGGGTCGTGCGGTTCGTTGTTGTGTTTTGCTCCTTATTTGTACCGTTGTTGTTACTGTTCCCTCTGTTTGTTGTTCTGTTAAATTGCCCTTATCCTGACCCACCAGTTTTCTGCCTGTTTCTTCCCTTTCTCCTCCACACACTGGTGGGGGGAGGGGCGTCTGCGTGGTGCTTTGTGTTGCCGGCAGCAGCCGAAACCAAGACACTGACAAAAGCTGTTTTTTCTGACTGTTGGCTTACATTATACATGTACATATATATACAGTATAATATAGCCAGTTTAGAAAATTTTGCAGTATCTCTTGTGGGTGTCGGTTGAATCCTCAGTAGCTGTAAGCATGTTTGTTCCTCTCTACCAGTACGATGGAACTTGGTTCTTGACTTCCTCATTGTCCTCTGCTCTTAGGCTTGTTCTTTAGTGTCTTTATAACTTGTTAATTACAGTGGCTTCCACGATCCACTCTGATACTGTGCCACAAGACAGTGAGATTGACTTGCAAACCAGCTAGCTGTAGTACTCAGCCTGGGACTGAGTTAATTGTTGAACAGTGCTTCTGTGTAGGTACAGGCTTGAAATCCACTGATCTAAAGAGCAGGAGCATCTGCTGCAAAGAGGCGTGACTCCTTTAGATACTGATAGTATTTCTGGGTGCCAGTTGAAATAACTTTTTTGTTATTATATGTATGCGGTTACTTGCTTTTAAGTTGGTAATGATTGAATAGTAGCATCATCCTAATGCCCTCGGAATAGAGAAGCAGCCTTGCTACTTAAGGTGCTGCTGCAGAAGAACGTAATTCTTGTCTGCCTCCTTTAAGGGAAACTACAAAACTGAACAGCTCATTTTAAGAAGCAAATGAGGTAACTGCTGAAGAAAAATGTGAACTTTGGTTCTAGCATAATCAGGTGTCTTGGTGTTTATGTACATGTGTTATGGAGAAGTTACGCGTCTTGGAGTTAGTCAGCTGTCTGCACAGCAAGGGCAAAGAGTGGCCTCAGAAATCCCAGTGTGATAGGAAAGAGATGAAAATGTTGGAGCTGAAGGCTCTAGATGAGGGGCTCATCTAGATGTGGTAGTGAAGGCTAGTCTTGTGGTACTGCCTGTTCCTGGCAGTAAAGTAATTTTCTTGCTGATGGTCAGGATCAGACCAAGACTGAAACAGACTGGTATTTTATGTACTAGATTTAATTTTGGGAGGCTAGGTTTAGTGGAGTAGAATGCTCATGCACATAGGTCACAAGAGCCAGAGGGGTTCGAGTATTTTCTGTTAGGTGCCCAGGAAATAGTCTGTCGTCTTGTGCTTACATGACTAGTCTCCTATCAAGACAACCTCTGTTCTGATTGAGTTAGCAAGTAATATGTATAATTAAAACAGGTCCATAAATAGCTTGGTTCCTTTAAAGATAGGTCTACCCAAGAAGTCCCTATCTCTTTCCTGGTCAGCAGTTGTCAAAGGTACCATAAAAGCTGGATTAAGCTTGACGTTTAAGAATACCTTATTCTTACTGGGATGTTTACCTTGCTCCATTAGAGATCTATCTGATTATTTTGGGAAACATAATACCTGTTTTCGTGCTATATTGTCTTGGAGGTTTTTAAAGTTGATAACACAGCTCAGAGCACGATTCCATTGTCCAAATCATTAGCGGGAGTAGTATTTATACCTCTTACTCTAGTTGTTTGTTAATCTGTAGTAAAGATGTGCATGTCTGTAATACCACTCAAATGCTTTGTACATGAATAACTCGATGCAGAGTATCATTAAAAGCAAAGTATAGGACAAATTTATACTGGGGTACTTGGAGGTAATACTGGTAATGCCTTTCCCTTCTTACAAATTATCTACTTTCCTTGCATGTAGTTCTCTTTCTAAATTTCATGTGCTGGAGCCGAGGGGCTTGAAATACTGCCGTCTACGTTAAGGCATCCTTATACAGCAGTCTGGTTTGAACTAAAATGTTTGCTTTTGAGTCTGAGTGGTTATAAAAGAAATGTTTCACTGACTTGTTAGTGTTTGGAATTCAGCTGGTTACCTTAAATTTTCTAGGACCATTAGCTTTTAAAAAGCTGTGAATATATGTCTAATTAATCTCTAAATAGTTATACAAATGATAGCAGAACTCACTTTAAGGAAATGAGTTTAAATCTGCTGTGTTGGAAATTATTTTCCAAAGGATGACAGTTAATGGCACTCTTTGATTTAAGGATCAAACTTGATCTGTCTACACCTGTGTTATCAGCCCTGCCAAAAGTTAATAGTTTTAAACTGCTTGTCTTGCATTTAGTTTCCTTGTTCTGCAGCCTGGATATTGATCTAGATCTTAACCATAATATTCTCAGGGAGTGTTTTAAACAGCATAGCAGTTTGGTTCTATTCTTAAAATTACTGCAGCCAATAATTTCATTTGTGTCCAGAATTCCAAGTGTAAAACATCACATTGCAGCTGAGCTTCTCTGTTTGCTTGCAATAACTGAATTCTCAGCTACACCTGTGAAACCCTGCACTGGCACTTCTGCTCTATTCACTTGTCAGTGGACTCACTTGTATTGCATCACAGTGAGAAGTGAATGGAGTTGCTTAGCATGGAAACTTCTCATTCTGTTGATGGCTACTATAGTGTTAGTCAACATAGGTAAATAGCCAAGATTTTTGTCAAATTTATTCTTGTGTAGTGTGCATGAAGAATAGGCCTGAACTGCTGTGTGCTGTGCTGGTACAATGGATGGGCTGTGTTTCGGAGATCCCTTGGGAGTGTGGACTGGATGCAGGTCTGTAGATGGCTAGGCATGTAACTCTGTCTTGTTAAGCTACAAGCCAAAACTCTGTTCAATTGGGCTAGCTATCCTTCTGGCTAGTTTACTACTAGTTGAGGGACCCTGTTCAGAAGGGGAAAGAAGATTCCTGCTTGCTGAGGACTACAGTGTGTGAATTTATAGCTCCTGCATTCCTTTCTGGAACCCTTGGTAGATAGAACTTTAGCAGGAGCAGAATCAGAAGTCCATCTTCTTCAGTCAAGACTTAGTAGAGTACTCTAATTGAAGAGTGTGTATAATGGGTACTGTGGCTTCTGCTCTCATGAGTGTCCTTTGACAGGCTGGTTATAGGCAGTCTCAGCAACAAAACCACAAAATTTAACCCTATGGCTCTTGGAGGGGGAGAAAAAAATCAAGCAAGTTATAAGTATCCGGAGATGTTCTTCCATCTCATTTGTTCCCTGCATGTGGTCCACAGATAGCAAATTTATACTGATGCTAAAATAAAAGGACATGAACTCACTTAGTTACCCAAAGTCTCCTATATGAACCCTTTTTAGCAAATAAACCTGCAGTTATTTGTGTTGCTATCTCTTGTAAGTAGAAACTTTGCCTAACTTTGTTTTAATACCTGTGTCTTGATCTTTCCTGGATGCTATTTTGCAGAAAGAATTACTACTAGAGGCAGGTACGAGTTAAATCTAAAGTTGGCAAGCATGCATCAATTTTTATAAATGCTAGCCTTAATCTTCCTCTTGCACAGTCAAGAAGCTAAAAATCAAACTTTTTTTTTGAAGTAAAGATTCTAATTTTTAAGATTTTAACTTTTACAAAGTACCAGTTTTTTTTTCTTTTGATGTGATAGTTATAAGTGCAAACAGTTTAGCACTAACTTCTGAAACACTTCTATACTGGAAGTTTGAGGCATACTCTTGGAAGATGCGTATTTATGATTCATTTGTTCATTGAGACTTGAAGCAGGAATCTAATTAGGTACTCCTTACAAAAATACAAAAGATACTTGTGAGCATTCTTTATGAACTTTAGTTTGGCTTCTCACATTCTTTACCTAAAAAGTTTCCCTCTAAATCTGACTTCCCTGTGACTTGTAGTAGGCATTCTGTTTTACGTCTGAAATCTATGGTTTCGGATTGGTATGGAGGTGCTGATGTTCCAGCTGTTGGAAAACTAGTGTTTTTGTCTACGGATATACTGAAGAGTTATTGTTGGACTTAAGATGGAGAGACTGACAGAAAGAAGCTTTCAGCTAGGGGAATGGTCTACCTGATGTTCTCCTGAACACTCTTTGCTAGTCTCTGCTTGTTGGAAGGTCAAAAATATTCAATGAACTTCTCCACAGCAAATGTGGCATCATTTTAGTTGCAATAATGGAAGATAAACATGTCCCTTTAAACTTTAATTAATGCTTGGTGTGGGAATCATTAGTTGTTTTATTCTAGCTTCCAAAAGTGTGGATTTATAAGAGAATTTGTCTCAACTGATGTCTTTTTGCTCCTCTGCATCTGAGTCAAACCAGGATGGTAAATCAGATTAATACATCTTTTAATGATGCTTGAGTGTAGGGTCCTTACCTCTATTAGGACTGGTAAATAGAAAATCACTTGTTCATTGACCTCAGACCTGACTGTGTACACACTCGATTATGTACTCTGCTGATCTAAATACAGTGTTTGAGGGGAATGTGACTAAAATTAAAAAATCCCTTCAGAATTTTCTAAACCTAACATCATACAATTTTTCTTCAGACATAAATGGATTTCTGTTTTCTTAACTTGGAAGTAGAATTCTTTTGATATTTTACTGATTAGGGTAAGTGAGATGACTTTTGGCTTTGTTACAGTGCTTTTGTTCCGTTGGGTATTCCCAGCAAGAAGAATTCCACAGAGTGGGAGAAGGTGAAGCTCCTCTTTGAAGAACTTGGAAGTAGCCGTAAGTTTGAGACTTGTTCTGAGCTTTGTGTAACTTGCTACTAACTTGTTTTGGCCTACTTATTGACTGAACAAGAAAACTAATTTTCTTGGTGACAGTTTTCTAACTTGACTCTAACTGCTTGCCTACACTAAATCTTTGTAATAAGATTGTTCTCCTTCTGTTCAGACAAAAAAAAAAATAATCAGAATAGTCTTTAAAGTAGAGAGGAGACACTGGTAGCATTTGCTTTCAGTACAGTCCCCATTTGACAGCAAGGATTCCGGAGTTGTGTGATAGATTAATGGTGAGGAGGGGAAGGTACTTTTTTCCATGGAGTCTTCACTTAACACAGCTTTTAAATGTTACTTGGATACCCTAAATTTGGAGAACTTCAGTATGGTGAGTGAGTATCTTGTCATATGACAGTTTTTGAGAGCTTTCCTAATTAAATGTGATACTGCTGTTCACTGTAAGAATGAGACTATAAGTGGCTTTGTCTATTTAGATAGGAAAATCCTAGTGTTCTGAATTTTTTTCCTTTGTTCTACTAGTATTAACCTTTTCTAAAATTGTTTTGTTTGTTTGTTATATTTGTTTCCACTAAGGCTATAAAGAACTATAGTGAAAGCTAAGCTCCATGAAGTTGTATTTAATGTTTTGCTTATGCAGTTCATGTACTTAGCCAGAGTATGTTTCCAGAGCAAAGGTGTGATGAAGGTGTTTTATATGTGAGCTATGACAGACTTGATGTCACTTTCCAAATGTATCCAGGAAAATGGTTACTAAAAGTTATCTAACACCCATTAATCCAAATGCATATGTACTCTTATTTGTGCCTCATTATTGCTATGTATCAGAGTATTGGCTTCTGTCTGAATGTTTTAGAAGACAATGCTATGAGCCTTGGTCAAGTCATATTCTGCATTATTCTAGGAATTTTGTACTGACTAAAAGTTCCCTGCAATGACACTTGTTAACTCTGTCCACACTTGGTGTATCCCTTCAGGGCCCATCAACTTTGTACGTCCAGTTTGCTGAAGTGTTCTCTAACCTGATCCTCTTCCACCAAGGGTACATCCTCCTTCCAGCCTTTCCCCATGGGCTCTTGGGCCTGGGTTGCCTGAAGTCTTGCCTTGCTAGTAAGGACTGAGGCAAAGAAGGCATTCTGTACCTCAGACTTTTCCATGTCCTGTGTCTCCGGGGCCCCTACCCCACTGAGCAGCAGGCCCACATTTTGCCTTGTCTTCCTTTTGCCACTCACTTGAAGAATCCCTTCTTGCTGCCTTTGACATCCTTGAAGAGTCTTTTGTCATTGTGTGCTGTGCTGTAAGCTGTGCTTGCAAGCATAGGAGATAGGGAGGGCAAGTCTAACTTTTTCACAACTTTGGCTGGCAGCTTGGTTCTGTTTCTCTTCCTTCACAAAGATTCTGATAGCACAGAATAAAATGCTTCTTAAACTGTTTATATGGGTAGTTACAGTGGTTGAGCTGAGATGTAAGCTAATTTTTCTAGACTGCCTCGGTATGTCTGTCAATTTAAATATTCAGCTCAGTACATGTCCTTGCTATGAAAGTATGGTATAGCTGATGTTTATTTCTGGGAAGGTTTAATAATTAAGATACCGGATTCAGGTGGGGAAGTTTGGTTTTGATTTCTGACTCTACCAGCATTCTTTTGACTTTTGATTTCATAGGATAGGTCAGAGTGAAGCGACCTTGGGTCATCTAGTCCAAACTCCTGCACGAAGAAGCAAGCTGCAAGGTCAGACCAGGTTGCTCAGGGCTTTATCATTTAGCTCTTGGAAAAACCCCTGAGGATGAGATTCTTTCATGTCATGGTGGAAAAAAAAATTTTTCTTATCCAGTGTGGGTTTACACACTGTCACTGATTGCCTCACACTCAACTACTAGGCACACTGAAGAGCCTGGTCTCCACCTTTTTAATAAGCTGGCAGGCTATATTAGGTCTGTTCAAAGTTGTCTCTTTTTCCAGGCTGAACAAGCCTGGCTCCCTCAACTTCTCTGCACAGCATGTGCTCCTACCTCTGACCAACTTGGATCTCTGCTTGACTTGCTCAGATTTATCAATCTTTGCCTGTAGTGAGGGCTTCAAAACTGGTTGTGGTATTCCCTATATGGTCCCTTCCCTTAGTAGATGGGCATGTTCCTGTTGATACAGCCCAGGATGCTGTTGGACTTCCCTGCTGCCAGGGCATGCTGCTGGTGTATCTTCAGCTTGCTGGCTGCCAAGACTCCCTGGGTTTTTGTAGAGCTACTCCACAGCCAGCAAGTCCCTGGTCAGCTTGTTGCGAAAGTTTCTTCCATGTTCCAGATGCTGGAGGAATGTGGACAAAATTCTTGCCTGTTGTTTTTACTTGTACCTGTTGTCCTGTTTTTATATTAATTTTTCCTTTGTTTTTCTGCAGTTAACCCAAGAAATACAAAGATCTTAGTTTTGGATGTTGGTTCTATGTCTGTTTAGTGTGTAGTGGGATTATAAGAGGAATGCAAGGTCATCCACTGAGGCAGAGCTTGATAATATACTTCTAGTATACAATTATCAATTTTTAAGCCAGTTAGTTTCTTAATGTTCTGTTGAATATAGTTCAAACTCTTTAAAAGGATTTTAAATACTGGTTTCAAATATTTGTACTAGAGGATCTTAAAATATGGTGTTTAAGTACATTGTGTGATACGTTAGAAGTAGGGGTCACTAATGCCTGGGGTGTTTTTCCCTTAAACTTCAGGTCTTGGGTAAAATTTTCAGAAGTACAAAAGGGGGAATAGCATTGGGGTGGTTTTTTTCAGTTTTAAACATAGCTGTAGTATTTGAAGCTTATGGTCATATTGTTGTTAGCTTAGGGGAAGATGTTTGGTATTGTCTAGTAAAAATAACAAAGGAAAGATTTGAGCTGTGAATTTGGATTTGATTGTGCTGTTCTATTAGTTTTTGGTATTTTAGGAAGGAGACCTGTAGGGTTGGGCGGAAGAAAGATGTGGCTTCACGTATAGGGTAACTGTAACAGGATTTCTCAGTTTGTAAATGCTTGAAACTATGTTCAGGAAGAAAGAATGAAAACCAGCTAATGAGTGGAAACTGGCTAATTGTTCTGTGCGGGTAGGAATAAAAGTTATTGTGCTCTAAATTCTTGAATTAACTAGAGGGAGGGGAAGACATGGGGAGAACATTAAATAGTAGCTTAGTAATTATAACTAGGTGCAAACATGAAATGAATTGCTTAAAATTAATTTCTATAATAGCTACTATTTATTTCCATGCTACCATTTAACCAAAACAGCTTGCCATGTGTCCTGCATAGTGATGTTAGGGACAGGGCTGTTGTGAAAAATTACGCAGGAGGATTCAGGGAGTTTGATACCTTTGAGGATGACTTTGGTGCAGTCTTCTACTATCACTTTTAATTTCTAGAGTGATAGTTAAGCTACAGTAACTCCTTAGTGCCCTGACCTTTTTTTAGTTTGTACATCTGGATGTATGTGGTTGGAGTAAAGCTGAGGCCCGCAGTCTGGCTTGCTTGTTTATTTGAAGGATCCATGCTTGCCTGATTGTCTGGATAGTGCTTTATTATGAGAAATGAGGAGATAACGAAAAAAAACCCAAAGATGAATCATCTGGAATGCATGTGTAATTGTGAAAATTACCACAGCACCCTGTGGAGACTAGAAATAAGTCTTGAAGAGGGGTTAGACAGCTATGGGAGTAAGTTCATTAGTGGCTATTAAACTGTTTGACTGAATGCAACTTCTGTGAACTTGTAGCAAAGGAGAGATGGCTGTTCTGTGGCTGACAAAGCTATGCTAGGTGAATTTTTCATCTGAGTTGTTATGGCTGGTAACTATGGCTCAAATTTTTTTATCGTTCTAATGAGCTTTTAAATATCTTCAGGAGATGAATTCAAACAAACTTTCTTATACCTCTATTGTAGGGATTTTCAACAGGCTGCTTTTTTTTTTTTCAGATGGCTTGACTGCTCTTTCATTTTCCATTAGTTCCTTGACTGTGATTGGAATGTTGGCAGCTATCACTTACACAGTAAGTTGTTATGCAAATGTTTCAGCTCTTTACATTCATGATACTTAGTGTTATATGTACTATATATGTAGTGTGTATATGTAGACTATACCTGTATAGAAAACTTGTTGTCATGCGAAGTAGCTTCAACAGTGTCTTCTAGCTCTGGATTTTGATGTTTTGAAACACTACTGCTAAGTTATTGGATTGATAGGATTAACTTTTTTACTGCGCATTTTCAGAATCACTCCTTCAGTACTTGAGCACAGATCAGACTTAATTTCAATGTGTTTCTGCAACGGCAGGTCACATTATTCCTTGTGGCTTGTAACATACATTCACTGGCTCCTCCTGTTTTTAGGCCTCTGTCTCTTTCTTTGTGCAGCACTGGAGAACTAAATACTGCTTTTTTTTATTCATTGAATTATGCCATAACCTAGACTTGGTCAGTGTATAATACTGAATATAACCTTTACTGCAACTTTTCTACATTGATGTTTTTCTCTTTACAGAGCTTTTCAATAAGTCTGGCAGACTAACTTGCAAAGTAGTATGCAAAATATTCTGAATCATAACTGTCTCTTTTTTTTGTAAAAGGCTGTTCTTCATTCAATCAATTAAAAAACAATGTCTTTAGCAGACCATTGCTGCACAGTTCCATATTTCTAGAATTTGGGTAAGGGTAAATATCCATTTGAAGATTCAGTTTCAGATAAGAAGAATCTGTAGCATCTTTTGTGATGTGTGCCTTAAATCAAGAGTAGCTAAAAAGATAAAAGCAGGTAGTTTGAAACTGTTCAGAGGTTTGTTTGCTAAAGCCTAGGGAATATTCTTGTTAGTTGTAGGCATGCAACTATGCTACAGTTCTTACTGTAGCTTAGAAGGATTAAGAAGTATTCATTCTGTAACTGATTGTAAATCATGTGATTAAGGCTATATTAGTTCAGTTGCTTTACTCTTGCTTTTAATGTGCAAAGGAAAGGAACCATTTTAACTTACTAGCTTTTTGTATTGCTTGTGACTCATCATGCGGTGGTTTATTCTATGCATTTCTTACATGGAAAGTGGTAATTGGAATAGCTTGGCCAACATTTGATGTTGATGTTGTCATTTGCTTTTCCTGTCCTGTATCTTCACTCACTGATCGATCAGCCTGTCTGTATTGTATTAACTTGTCAGCAGGGTAAAACTTTGCAACAAAAATGAAGCTTTAAAGCTTAAGTTAGCTGCACACAAAACTTCTGAAACTTCTGAGAAATCAGTGTTTTCTGATAGTTTAATTCTTAATTTCATGTCCTTGCCAAAATAGCTTTCTCTCCCATTGCAGCCTGCCTCTAACATAGTAAAGTTGTTCCCATGTAGCTTTGCTAGTGAATTCGAAGTGGCTGTGTAACAATAGCTCATGCAGTAAGTTATTTTGGAGCATTGCTAGACAAGAAGATATTCTGTGGTAGCTTGTTGTCAGGCAAAGGATAAAAGGATAAAATTACCTAGAGCAAGGATAGGAGAGAGGGAAGAACATTTCAGTCATAACTGGGTAAGGGGGTAAAGTACCTGCTAGATACTACCTTCAGTTTCTTAAATCTAAATTGAGTAGTAAGCATAGCTAATGATTTTGTGTCTCTACATAATAGTGACTTCAGCTGGTGCAAGTTGCAGCAGGATTATGGGAGGCAATTCAGTACAGATTCTTAGATGTAAGGGTCAGAACACTGGCAGCTCAGTGGTTGTCAGGCTCTGTGCAGTAGGCAGGAGAGCAGTTTGGTGGATCAGCTAGTAGGTATCTCAGGTGAGCTGAATTGCTCTCAGCCTCATTGACTAAGTAGTTTGACCTGAATCATAAATTTTGTTACTCTAAGACTTTTCTGACTGGCATGGGTCACTAAATCATTCAGGCTATATGGCTGACATCTAGATCACGTGCTGGTCAGAAAAGAGCCAGACCTTCACTTAACCTGTAATAACATGTCAGGTTTTAAATTTGTGTCCCTTAACTATGGAAGGAAAGAGTAATCTCTTGTTCAGTTATATTACTGCAGAGCAAATATGGTGTTTTTTAATCTCCATGAGACCAACACTAAGAAGAAACTCATTAGCTGGAAGAGTATCCTCAATGTTTTTTCCAAACAGCTACCCAAGTATGGTTTTTATAACTGTTAGTAAACATCTATAAGCATCTAAAATTCAAGATTGTTTATTTTGCACAAGATTACTGCTGACTGAAATGTAAACCATGTTTTAAAAAGTAGCATCTGGAAGTTTTTAACTTATTGCTAATATTCTCTACTTCCAATGTTAATTCTGTCATTATTTTCGGAGCATGGACTGGTTGTAGGCACTGTTCAGCTGAGTATCACAATATGCTTCTGTCCTCAAAACTAGCTGAACCTGGAAATATGTGACTCGTTTGATGTTCAGGGTGCTGTGCTGTCTGTGGGTTCTCAGATGAACACAATACCTCTGTGGTCAATGTTGTTACCTTAGTCTTACTGTATTTAGGACTTACACAAATACTGGGTGGTAAACGAGGTGAAACATCAGTCACAAGGACTAAAATCATATTTTCTGAATGTCTTAATTACTAAGACTTTGAGCTCGTTTGTTGCTTTGAAAACTTTACCTGAGCTCTCCATGCAAATACCTGGAGCATGGAATTACTATTTATTTAGAACTGGTGTATTTGACCCTTCTGAAACTATCCTTTCTGTTTTACAGTAGGTGTTAAGACAGGGTGGGAGAAATGGAGGAGCTATTTCACAGTTTTAGAGATGAGCTCACACAGGTGGTGGTTGTTGTCCACCTCTGATACAAGACTGTTTTTGTCACTGTTTGCAGGCAATCATAGAATCTTGTGCTGAAACAGTGAGCTGGCTTTGATACCTGGGTGGACTGAGGTACAAATGTGTTGCAGACACTAAAAACCACTTACTAGAGGGGCTGTGTTTGCAAAGTTGGAGCAGAAATACAGGAATAGACTCTTTTGTGCTCTAGTGCTTTTGTAACACTTTGCCCACTGCCAGTGATGTTTAGTCTTCCATATGTAAGCAATTTCTACCTGTAATGGCATGACAGCATGAGCAGTGCCTCTTTCATGATCTGAAGAGTGAGTAGCGAGTGTGACTTCAGTTGCATATGGATGCCATGTACCTGCATTCCAGTTAATACTGTGGGCTGGGCTTTGCCCAGTGGTGTGGCTTAATGCATAAGTTACTTCAGTAGTGAAAAGTTCCTGGGCTGTCACACTTCCCTAAGCTTGTGTTACTCCAATCCCTTCACTTGGGAGGAGGAAAAGCGTGTTTATGGAAGGAGTAACTGCTTTTCTGTTGTTAGCTTCCTGCTTCTTTGCTTTGTGGGTTGTTTTTGCTATGCTAGTCCTGTATTAAAAAAAATCACTTCTAGATAAAACAAAGGCATTAGTGCACAGGCAAGTCTGTGAGGCGTTGTCTGTAACAGTGCTTGCCTCTGACTTTAGACATCTGAAGTCAGTAGTTAGGTGCCTCTATTGTTCAGCCTTCTGCATGCCTATCAAATTGTTTGTCCCAGTTTCTAAAGGTGGGAGGCCTTTGTGCTTAGTCATCAAACCAGTTTGATAATTGGTGACAGATTTTTTTTTTAAAGCACAAAAAGAGAATGCCTTTATGTAAGGGTGAACACGAGAACAAAGACACCTACTTCAAAATTTTCCATAAATGCTTAGCAGATGACTGGAAAAAAGGGCAGAGAGAATAGATGGAGATACAATGTGTGGTATCTGAATTCCCTTGTCTGTCAACAGAGGTGATCCCAGGTCTTTGGTTTATACTTCTTAATAGTTCAGGTTTGTAGTACAGACATAACTGATTTTTTTTTTTATGTTCCCCTGACTTCTGAATATCCTCAGTCTGTTCCATTGCTAATGTTGCAATTGTATTGCTACAGGGAAGCTAAGAACAGGTGTATCTGGTCTTCTGTATGCTCATACTCACTTTCTTACTGTAAAGAATTAAATCTATTCTAAATGAACATCTAATGAAGGTTGTATTTTAATAAGTGATGTGTTAGGAAATACTTTCATACCTAATTAAGAATGGTTTTACATTTAAAGCCTACTACTTGAACACAAAATTTTTAAAGTAAATAGGAATGCAGTGCCTCCACTGACTGCAGTTGACTGGTTTAATCTTAATGTTGTTTGTGGAATAGTACCATTAAACAGAGGAATAAAGTGATTCGATTAAAGTCACTTGAAGTACAATTTATTCATTCTACAGTTAGTCAAATGTATGTTAACGGTACAACTTAGTGTGGCCTTCAGTGTGAAGAACTAGATTATGGCAGTTCTAAAATTGCACTTCTGCTATGTGGTAATATACAATACTGTGAGAAGTTGGGGGAAGAGAGGCTTTGGCACTGGCAGGAGACGGCCTTGAATTTGAGCAGATACTGAAAGCAAAAGCTCAATTCTGTATGTGTATGTTCCTTGGCTTTCTCTGAAAGTGTATTCTGCTTCCACAAGAGGAAGGATGCAGGGGGATGGTGTTATTTGGATTGTAAATGGCTACAGTTTAAATTATGGAACTAGCAAATTTACCCCAATCACTAATCTAGTTAAAATCTATTTTTTAAAGGAGTACCATCAGCATCGATTCAGTAAGTGTTCTGGGCCTCTCTTAATAGGTCTAGGTTGATTTAATACATTACTCTGAAGTACATGGTGAACTATTCATGCAACAAAGAACAGGCTTCTTATCAGACCGCACAGTATTGTAACATTTAGTATGGGGTTTTTTTTTTTGTGAAATTGAAGCTTTGTGCTGGATCAGAGTTGCTGTCAACTGAGGACTGGTGTTACTGAGTGAGAGAAAGGTAGATAATGCTACGGTTTCATGTGGTTGTCATTGAATTAGCTTGCTGGCTTTCATTTTCTATGGCTTCAAACATCAAAATCAGATCACTAAATTTGACCTAGTGGTACATATGAAGGAGAGCTTTTCTCCTAGTTCGAGGAAAAATGTAGGATTTTGCTGTTGAGTTGTGTGATTCTCCCTAGCTTCTGAATGGGGTAGCATGAAATACACTGTTAACGCTGAAGATGCTAAAGAAATAGAATTTACTTGGTATGAAAAATTCCCAAGTTCCTCAGTTTCTGTGAAATGCTAGTTATAAATTTGGAGAGATTAGTAATGCATATTGAACCTGAAAGCATCTCATCCCTGAAAGTAAGTCACTGGGAGGGCACTAATGTAGAAGTTACCGGCTTAAGAAGTTAAAGTTGCTTCTCCCAGCGAAGGTCAGGGCTTCCTCAGAACTTCCAGTGATAACTTAATATAGAAGATGGTGTATGTTTTTGCACATGCTCTTGGTTAAAAGCAAGAGTTATTGTAAGAATTCGATTTGAATTCAAGTTTTACACTTGCTAGGAAATATCTTCAGGAGTTAACAGCTAATATTTGAATAAAGGACCAAATGTTTTATGACGCAGTACTAACACTGTGTCATTTAAATGAGAATAGAAATGATCTAATGTTGAGTACAATCTCAGCATTACTGAGGAGGAGTAAAAGGATTGTTTAGAGAGAATCTTAACTCCGCACTGTAAGTGGAAAATAAGTTGGCTTGTTCTGTTCAGTTGTCCATGCAATGACATTTGGGAGAGTCCTGCAGCATGTGGAAATTGTGGCTTCTCTGGACCAATGGGTGTCTGGCTGTGGGTTGTATGGTTTTCAAGTCTGAACCTTTTTTGGTAGTGTTAGCCTTCTACAAGAAAAACAGAGCTCTTCTAATGCTTGATTGCAAGGGGAAATAAGAGGTGTCTAGCACAAGGCTCAAGATTTTGAAGGTAGTGTAGAAGGGTAAGATAGAGCAGACATCTTAGTCTCGCTATATTGAAAAAGTCCGTAACAGTAAACTCTCAAATTACCTCCTACATTTGTCCTATTAGCTTTGTTTCTGTTTTTTACTATAGACATTCTATTGAGCAGTTTTCCATACTAAGGTACTTGTTTTATTAGGAGGTGGGCACTGAACTAAATTGTCTAAATTTTCCAAAAACTTAAAACTTTTTACAGAGTATAGCACACTTACAGGTTAGGACCAAAAAAAAAAGTTGGATGTGTGATGAAGGAGAATATTGTTGTTTTAACAGCATGGTTTGTTTGAAATTGAGTATAACGACAGTTTAGGTGAGTACTGTTTCTATACCTTGTTTATGTAGCTACAGTACCATTTTTAAAAAGGTGAATCAAAATACTAAAAGCAAGTTTACGGGTAGATATGCATAGCACTTAACTCTTGAAGCTTCAGAAGTTGTAATTCAAAGAACACTTCTGAACGAAACTGTTTTCAGAGCAGTGCTTCCCACTGTAGCCTTCAGCTTGTGACACACTAGTGTCCTGTTACAGCATGCTAACATGTATTGCCAGTGATGTGCATTTTCCGACTTCCCATTGGGAAGCCAAACCTAGCCCACATTAGTTACAGAATCACAGAATAGTAGGGGTTGGAAGGGACCTCTGTGGGTCGTCTAGTCCAACCCCCCTGCTGAAGCAGGGTTGCCTACAGCAGGCTGCACAGGACCTTGTCCAGGCGGGTCTTGAATATCTCCAGAGAAGGAGACTCCACAACCCCTCTGGGCAGCCTGTTCCAGTGCTCCGTCACCCTCAGAGGGAAGA
>Ga0065711_1033032_pt1 | contig 26236 bp, 15 predicted proteins | sample Hoacrofraction12_FD_59098 | JGI IMG/M metagenome (GOLD analysis project Ga0065711, IMG submission 59098) | Hoatzin crop microbial communities from Cojedes, Venezuela - Epithelial fraction 12 v2 (version 2) | ecosystem: Host-associated > Birds > Digestive system > Esophagus > Crop | place... | reverse complement strand
TTTTTTTTTTTTTTTTTTTTTTTTTTTTTTTGTGATGCTGCTGAAATACAGGGTCTGCCAGTGCTGCTGCTTTCTGGCGTGTAACTTTTCCCACAGCAGTGACAGGAACATTTTTAACGCTGGGGCTCGCTTCAAGCCAGCTTGGTAACAGCAGCCGAGTGAGAGCACTTGCTTTCACTTTGAATTCGTCTCAGCAGTTCTCGGACCGTTGGTGCAGAGGAGCAACGACACTTGTTACAGGTTGCCACTAGCTGCGCTGAGTAAACAAACTGGTTTTTTTAGTCTTTAACTGGCGAGGGTTGTGCTGGTGCTTGGCTGTATGTTGGGGCTCGCAGAGGCCACTCTGCCGCGCTCGCTGGCCACGCTGCCTGCCCGGGCCTGTCAACCTCCCCTGATGCCGCAGCCCTTCCTCCACAAGCAGCAGCCTCTGAAGGTGGCCATGTGCTCTGAGGAGGGGGCAAAAAGCTGATACTGATCCCCTCTTTTTTTCTCCTGACAATACCCTTTTTTTCTGAGAAGGGACAAAAATGGGTTAAAAGTAAGAACGTATGGAACCAGAGTTAATACAGTCAGGATATATTTAATCTGTTTATGATATCTAGTCACTCCTTCAAACAAGTTAAACATTTTTTTTTTTTTTTTAAATGTCAGTTAGGTTCTACCTTTTTATCCAAGTCAGACCAACAAGCAGAGATGGGGCTGAGCAGCAACTGCGGCTTCCTTGCTCTGAGCAGAGTGCGATCTCTGCTAACCGACCTTACAAGTCCTTTGTTGCCCTGAGAGGTGAAAGGATCAAAGCATCTTTCATCAGCTGTGGTGAAAATTGCAAGTTTGGGCTGCAGAGTTGCAATAGGTTCTATGTATAGCAATAATAATAGTAAATCTGTACAGCAAAAGGCATACCTGTTGATTTTATGTAACATCACATGATGTGTCAGCAGCGTTTAACTTGTTATACAGAAATAAAAATTTCTGTTCAAAATAATCCATCAAGAAATAGTAAGGTGTTTTCCACAAATATGTGACAAGATGAAGTTAGTATTTATCAACAACTCCTACTGTTCTTTCACAGTTTGGTAATGTTGGTAACCTTCCCCAAATTTTCTGTGAATTTTTAATGAAATTAGTATAGTTTAACACACTAAGCAGGCTTATGCATTTTGTTGCCTTTACAAGGAAATGCTTTTAAGTCATCTTTACTGGTATTTTTTCAAAGTACTTCAATGTACTGGCAACATGATTTCATTGGTATTTGCCAAAATGTTGATAGTATAATTAAATCATACAGTATTCTGCAAGTTCCAGCAAACTGCAGTGATTTCAGCTGGTTTAGCACCTTAAACCATCATGGGTGTTTGAGTGAAAGCAAATGTTACTTCATTTTAAGATGTAACACATAATCTGCAGTATTCAGAAAATGCCATTATAATGATATTATGTGCTTCTATTCATATGTTGTTAAGCCTACTTTTCATTTGACAGTATATGTACATGTCATTGAAAAATAGAGACTAAAAGGGACACCACTCATACACAGCTGAATATTCAAGTGAATAATTATGTATTTCCATGTAAAGGCAACTTAAGTCGTAAGCTGGACTCTTTTCATTTTGATCACCAGCTTGTCAGGCAGAGATTTGTTTTTTAATTTTGAGAAATTATTTATTTTTTGCAGAGATATCTGAGGTATTGAAATAGTGGGGTTTTTTAGGTTGCATTTTAAGAGTGATTTCCCTTTGGGAAGAACTTCCTGGATCCAAAGTAAATGCTGGTTAGAAAAGAATAAAAGAAAACCAACAGACAAAATCAGTAAAGTTCGTGTTTGCAAAGCTGTTAATAACTAGGACACTAAGCCATTTTTGGTAGAGTGTGGTTCAAAACTAGTTCAAGTCCTTATTTGTGAAAGCCTAACGCAAGGATGGATCACTAGCATTGGAGGTGGGTGTCCTGACAGTCAGTGTGGTGTTACATGAGGTGGGAGAGGAAAGCACTGCTACTCTGTTCCCATGCCCTTACCTTGCTGATGGCAAGAGACGCAAAATCAGGGTCCACTTCCAAAGAATACTTACCTCCTATACAAAATCAGAAGAAAGGAAGTCTTAGGAAGCTTTTCAGGGGAAAGAAAAAAAAAAAGTGTGGTGGTTTGTTTTTTTTTTTTTCTGTCGATCGATTCTTTCTCTGATGTTTTTTTGCAACCTGGGAAGCTAAGTCATTAGCTACTCCACTTAACAGCCAGCCAGCAAGAAGACAATGACCAGCCCATGGGGCCCTTCAGGAAGGTTATTGCCTATTAGGAGTTCTGCTTCTTCCTCTTGGGTCAAATCCGTAGAATGGAGAAGTACGATCAGTTCCCAAAGTGTGTTTGTGTGTGGTAGACCAGAGGACAACTAGGCCAACTGCTGGGAGTATCATTACCAATGCATGAATTGGAGCTGAATACTCTGTTATGTATACTTAAAATGTTCTGGATATGTACACTGAAATTCTGATTATTTTCTTTATTTTAATTTGGTTTTTAAAAATTCCATTGGAATTGTGCTGCTGCTTTTGTCTTGGGAGTTGCATCTGCTGCAATTGATTTAGAGGGAAGGGCTGAGAAATGCTGGGGGGGGTTCGTTTTAACAAACATTCATCAAATTACTTCAATTTGTTTAAACCTAGATCTATGTTTACAGTTCACAGCTGCCTGTTATTGTTTTAGAGATCGTATGTAGCTTGCTTGTGTTTGCTGCACGTGCTTGGGTGGTCCACCTGTTCAGATTCGCTGCTTCCTTGTGTATGATCTTTTAGCTACCAGATATCACAGCCAATGCCTCATCCTTTTCTCTTTCCAGAAAGAAAGTGTTTGTCTCTGCCTTTTCGCATCCCACTTCTATTCCTTCATATGGGTTGGGTCTTACAGCCGCTCTCTCTTCTGTCCCCTGAGCTGCAAAAGGAATCCCTCCCTCGGAGTTCCTGTATTTGCAGGAGGGCATGATGGGGCGCACAGTTGAGATGAACTCTTTTTGGTATAGTAATACCTCTGGTCCTTTCCTAAATTTGCCTTGAATCTTACTAAGTGTCCTTAGAAAATGTTGATAGACTATTTCTGGGAGGATTGAATTGTACTTTTTTTTTTATATTGATGAGAATTTTCTGAGTGCTGAAGTCTCCTGTTTCTGCTGAGCTTTTGAATAGGTTCATCAGTGTTTTGAGAAGCTTGAGGCAGTTTGATTATGGTGATTTGACTCGAGTTCCACAGTAAAGTCTCAAGGGGTAGCACAGGGAACAGGGAGCTTTAACACTATGCAGATAAAGTCAACACACTGCTCATCAGTGTATTTATAGAAGATGGACAAAGAATTGCATCTTATGTGTTGCCTTACATGAGCAATAAACTTCAAATCATTGGCTGTCTGTCAAAGCAATCTATTGTATTTTCTGTCAGCTTGTGAATGTCTTGGATGACCTCAATGACGAAAAATCAAAGCTAGTCTACTCAAATATCATTCAGTCATTGTATTGCATTGATTTCTTCTTTCCCCCCTCAGATAAGCAAGAATGGGAAGGGAACATTTCTCAGCAGTTGTAGTTACTGGCAGAGCATTGCAACAATGTGCTGAAAACCTCTAAGAACAGTGAGTCGATGCAGCCAGAGTATCAATAATGTGACTGTCTGTGGCCTCTTTTGTTCCTAGTACTCCCGCCATTGCTGGTACTCACTCCCACTCACTGAAGCAAATCCTGACCTCTTCTAAATCTGCATTGTTTGGCTGCCAGGAAATCAAAAAGCAGTTTTCATGGTTTTATTCTCTAAAGTGCAGTGTTCGATGAACCTGCAGTTGCCATGAATTACGAAATTGACATCTGCCTTACCACCATTGTTTCAAAGTTTCCAGCTAGGATAGGGGAATTCTTTTTTTCTGTTTTCTTTTGTTTTCTTTTTTCTTCTTTCTTCCTGATGGTTCCTGGTAGACCAAATGTAACTATTCAGTTGTTGTTTAACCCAGCTCAAGGCAGTACTGGGTAAAAGGATAAGACAAGTCTCCTTCTTTCCTGTTTGTGTTCCAACCTGTGATGGAACTGCTTGCTGAAAATTGCATAAAATCTTCCATCACACAACCATGCCTCCTGTCACTGGCTGTCTCTGCATCAATTCAAATATTTTACACATATTATTTAATGTCTTTCTTGACATCTTAAAGACAGTGGTTTGTTTGTTCATTTCTTTCAAATTAAAGCTTATAATCTGAGGATATGGTTCATTTCTCATATCCCTGAACTGCCAGTGCACTTTTGTTGAGTGCCTTCTAATTTTCGAAAATGGGCTGTACTTACGCATGAGGAGAGTTTCCTAAGCTACTTGCATAGGAAATCACCACCCACATTTGTGGAAGGTAGGATGCAGATGGTAGGAAAGATGTGGTCTTGATGTTGTGATCTGTTGGAGGAGAGGCTGGGGAGTTTCCATCCTTGGAGATGTTCAGAAACAGACTCGACATGGCCCTGGGCAACCAGCTCTAGGTGACCTTGCTTGAGCAGAGGGGTTGGACCAAATGACCTCCAAAGGTCCCTTTCAACCTCAAACATTCTATGAGTCTGTGAAGCATTATTTATTCAGGTGTGTTGAGCAAGAGAGGCTGAAGATCCTCTAGAAAAATGGTGAAGGATGCACCAAAGAGTGGAAACTTCTTCCCCCCACCCCAACGTGTTTACTGTGGGAGAGTGGCTTATATGATACAAATGGAATAATGTAGTGACATATATACTGTATGTTTCTGAACCTTGGTTCATTTAAAATCTGCTTGGCATTCATCAGCTCACATTGTTAAAAAATGTTGGGGTTTTTATGACTTGTTAACACTGCTGTATGCTTTCAGACTAGTATCTAAAGTATACTAGACATTTTAATTTTACTTTTTTTTACTGTTGCCACTTTTTATTTAAAATGTTTGGTGGTGTTTAGGGTTAGAAAAATAACTGTCACTTAGTAAAGGGTGACAACATAATGCTGGGTTTTTTGTGGAAAATAGATGGGAATTTTATTTGAGTAATAGGTTGCAAACACGAAATACTTCATGAAATATCTAGAAAAGTTGTCTGGTAGTCACTTGCCATTAATAATGGCATTTAAGAGCATTTTTGTTCTGTTGAATCCTGATTGCATGTTCCTAAGCATTCTTCAGTGTACCACTTGTCTCTGTTAGCCTTGCTACCTGATTAAATCTTAGAACTGTCCTTTGTCAGATGATTAGCTCCATTAATACTGCATTTTCTTTCCTGGCCATAATTTCCTATCAGCTCTAGCCTGGAATAACACTTTTAGAGTCAAATGTGCAGTTAGCTCATTCGAGAGGTTTGCATTCACAGCTGCAAAGCTGGATGCTTATCCAAGCAGAAATATATCAGAACGGTAAGAGCCATTTGCATATGTGTTATATTTAAAAAAAGGTCTGCGCAGTGGTACTAGAGGCTCGCTCTAGTGCATGAAAATTAAATAAATCTCACAGGTCAGTATCTTCTTTCTGGAAGGCTTTCTATAGACCTTAGTGTGTTCGTTTTCCGAGTTGAAAACTTACAGAAAGCAGGTTAAGCCTATTCCCCTCAGTGTCCAGCATTTGGAGAAAAGTGTGTTCTTGCTGTGGGAAGTGATCACATTATTATTGTGGTAAAAGAATTCAGGATCTGTGCAGGGCTTCATGTTTAGGTTTAGCTGGAGAGAGACGCTATGCTATTCTGCAATTCTTCCAGCTTGAAAAAAGTAAACATATGATGTTACCCTTGAACAGCCGAAGGAATTACCTGCCTCGCCATTTGATTATTCTTACTGACTCACAGTGAAAACACCTGCAAGGGCATTCATCAGCTCGCTGCTGAAGGATCTGTTATAAACGCAGTGTTATGAAAGTGGCAGCTGAGTGTTCTTGGCACGTTTCTACAGCACCCAGACAAAGGTCATTCAGCTTCCACATCTAGCATTCAATCCATAAATCTGGGTTAGGAGAACATCTTTTTTTGAAAAAAATCATGCTTACTGTGGGGAAATCATGCCATGCGTAACCAAAAGATTGATTCCTTTTTAGGTTGGGAGGCTGCCACTAACAAATGGCTGTGGTATAAACTTGGCAGAGTAAGCACCTAGAGATAGAAGTGCTTGAAATGATCTCCCTATAAAGATAACAGTAGTGGAATAGATTTGTGTTTGCAAAGGTAGCAGAGCATTGCCTGAACTTTGAATAAGTTTCAGATGTTCACGTTGTGGGTTTAACTCTCATTCTCCTCGGGAGACCCTGCTTTTTATTAGCTTGATGGACATGAGTTAATTGATGACTGGTAGATATGGGGGGGGGGAGGGGAGAGGAGCAGAATCAAGCCACACATTGTTACTGAATATTCTATTACAGTAGCCTGGGATAGAAACGAGAAAGTTTGAACAGTTTGAAAGAGGCGGTTTTACTTCTTTGCTTTTCCCTGTTAAATCCCACATGTTCTTCTTCTATCCCCTTTTAAGTTTGTGTGTGGTGTTTTTATCAGAGATGATTAAACAGGAATAACTATTTATATGTAATATTTTATATGAAGTTGCTGAATAAGTTTGTAATACAGCATCGGTTTGAATATGGATCTTCCACCAGCAAAATGCATCTTCCGTCTCCCATCTTCTGTGTATTGCATATGACTGGAATAAGTCAAAACTGTATAATAAACAGCTTACTAACAGTCAACAAAGAAAGAAGTGATGCTTGTGGGGAAAAATAAAATTTTTAACAGCTTTAGCATCTTTTATTACCAAAAGTGTGCATGTCCTCCTCTTGTTACTGCTTTTTGATGAATTTCTAACTATTCAAATATCGCTTTCAGCCAAGGGATGAAGCAAGCAGCATTATTTGGGATAGACAGCAGCAGAACTCTAGAAAGTTTATTGTAGCAAATACTCATGTACTACTGGCAGAATGTATATAATGCTTGACTTCTGTGGTGTGTTTCCAGTAGTACGATTGCATCTCATTCATGATCATCTGAAAGCAATTACAATATGGTCCTTCCTGCATGCAGGAGATTTTTTTATGATGAAATAGTAGCTTCACAAATACTAGTATTATTTTTTCATAAGTATATTGTATTGTTGAGAATGGAAAACATTCTTGTGAAAGGCATTTTCAAAGTGCTATTGAGATGAGGTTTTAAGAACAAAAGATATATTTGTATCAAAAAGATTTGCCTTGTCTTGCCTCCTCGGAGGGGTAGAGGGAGGGAAAGCAAAGTATATTATTAATACTGTGCATTTCTCATGTAGCTCATCCATACTTGCCTTTCAGGTTCAGCTGAATTCATTAACATTATTAATTGCTGAACTTTTTGGATGGGAATTTAATATCCCTTTTATTTAAGAAGTGTAGAGAATTTTATTGCAAACCAAAATACAGCATTGAGTGAGCTTTATTTTAGTATAAACATTTTGGAGCATTTTCCACATATGACCTTTAATTCTGGTTTCGTTTGACTTTGTTATACAAAGAGGTCTGCCCTTCTGTATTATTTCAGGAATGATGCGTAATAGATCTTTTTGCACAAATGCTTATGCGGTTCTAATTTGAAGGCATCTCTCTCTTCCCACCTACATAAAATGCATCAGATCTGTAACTTTGTGTGTCCAGTTCCATTCTGCATCAAGACTGTAGTTATAACTTAGGTACAGAAATCAAGGTCTAAGATAATCATCTCATTCTACAATGTTTTACATATTAAAGAATTGAGATGGAATTTCGTGTAATGCTGAACAAATGTGTGGGGTTTTTTATTTTTCTAAGGGAGGAAAAATATATAACAAATTGTGACAGGTAAATAGCTGCAAGGCAGAAAAGGTGTAGGGTATGGCAAGGACTGTGTATGGAGAACTATTGTTGTGGTGCAGAACTCTTCACTTCCTCAAGGCATTTGAGGATGCACATATAAACTTGTTACTTCAAGTACTTTGCTAAAAGTACTGTAGAAGAGTTTCCTGCTGCCAAAACCTTTGGGTAACATGTTTTTCTATACTTATATGCAATTAAAGGTTTGAGTAGGATATTTCAGATCCTCCTGCAACATCTTCCCTTCCAAGGGAAAAGATACACAGAAAGGGTGACATGAGTTAGCGATACAGACCACGACTATGAAGGGAACCTGTAGCCTTTCAAAAATATATTGATGTAATTGTCTAGGAATATATCCAAATAGGTGCCCTGAATGTGCTTGAGTTAGTAGTAGCAGCTATACTAAAAACCAAGACCGAAGCTTTAATCAACAATGTTGTACTATTTTGTTGAATAATTCTAATAAACTGCTTTACTTTTCTCTTGCAGATGAACGGGAAGATGTTCAAAAGAAAACATTCACAAAATGGATAAATGCACAGTTTGCTAAGGTAATTAAATATTTTTATTTATAAACCAAAGTAAATTTTGTATATCTTTCAAAAAAACTGATATTCCTCCATTGAGGCTGAATTTTTAAGATAGCATTTGCAAGTTGCAGGTATTGCTGAATGCAGTTGACCAATTTATTAGAAAAAAATGTCCAAGGTTTATTCTCTTGATTTAAATAGGGATTGAAATATAAGAAGCCATCCTCTTCTCAAAATGTCCGCTGCCTCAATTTATTTTGCCTCTTCTCAAACTAGTGATGCAGATGTACTTTTGTTGTTTGGACACCTTTTTTATGTTCCTAACATACAGAGGAATTTCTTCTATTGGGCTTGCCTTTTCTTGTTTCTATTTGCAATCGCAGATTTAGCAAAACTAAAATAATTGGAGTAGAGCAAGGTCAAAGATAAGAGGTGTGATCCAGTCAGCAAACTATGAAAGTCAATTATAGTAAGTTTTGAAATAGTTATCTTTGTGAACTCTTGGAGAATAGTAAAGATCTCTAATGTACTGGAAAAAAGAGAAAATGACAAACTTATTTAAAGGAGCCCCCCTCCCAGTAGTATATAATACATTTATCTTTAAAACACAGGAAAAATTGAGCTCAAACTATTAATTTATGGAGGGTAATTACTGAACTGCATTTGCCAGTAGTAAACTAAATCAATCCTGTAATCTTATTTGATCTGCTAGACGACAATGAACTAGTAGCTGTAATATATCCTGTGTTTAGTTTGGCTTTTGATTGTGTTTTGATTCTCCTCATTATAAAAAGAGGAGTAAGATATTCTGAATATGACCACCACAATGTTGAAAAACGTGCTCAGCGGTGGTTCAGTCAAATGGGGATTCCCACAGGACTCTTCCATGGTCTGGAGCATTTTTTAATAGTGATTCAAGTGATTTAGCACACGGTTTTGCTCAGTGTCTTTACAGCAGAGATGCCCAGCAGTTTGGAGGACTGGATCAGGATGAAATACAATCTTGAACAATTGTTGATGAATACTAGTAAAGTGTGAGATGTTATATTTAAGACAGAGGTTAAATGCTTGCACACAGAAGGTGGGATAACTGAGCTTGCAAAGATAAAGCAAAGAAAAGCTCTGGGAAGTGTGGTGAATCACAAACAAAATGAGTCAGCAACACACTACTATTACAAAAAAAAAAGGGCAAATTTATTATGGCTGTGGTAATGGAAGTGCTTGACAGAAAGTGAAAGATGATATTTTATTTTGCTTGGCAATAGTGAGATTTAGCTTGAGTAATTTACTGTCTTGGTGGTCCATATATGAAGAAGTGGCCCTAACAGCAATCATCTAATATATACTAATGTGAAACGTATTCCCAATTCGGCCTTGTTATTGTCACAGAAACAGTTATGGAAAACTGAGAGTAACTGTTTCTATATCTAAAGAAAATGTCAAGTTCTTAGAGCGTTAATTTCTCAGAACTGGTTGTTTTATGGAAACTCAGAGCAAGTCTACAGAAGGAAAACAAGAATTATAAAGGGTTTAGAAAATGTGACCTATCAGCAGATGCTTTTAATGGTATGTCTGACTTAGCTGAGTGATCTAGATATCTTTCCTCCAATTCTAGTTCAATGAAGTGTGTTTTAACGGTGTATTAGCTACCTTCTACTTCAGTTCTATAAATAGTGGTTTTAGTTGTATGTGAACATGCATTCATAAGCTTGATGGAGAAGTACTAATCTCCTTCTACTTCATTTGAACTTTGATAAAAACCTCCTAGACACTATGGTTCAAGTATTTCTTTGCCTCATGAATTACCTGTGGTTTGGACAGGGTTTTGTTTTTTTTTTTCCAACAGTCAATCTACCAAAAACTCTTGATCTTTAAATCTTGGACAAATTACTCTTGCCCTGCAAAACTTTTATGAGACACCAGAATAGTTAGTCTGAAATTGGAAATCGCATATGTCTGGTAAACTCAGTAATACCTGCTGGCTGCCTGTGTGGTACAAATGCAGAAAGCATAATTTGCTCTTCAGTGCAGTCGCGTGCCATGCGAGCTTTATTTCTGTCTGGGTTTTTCAGGACAGAAATACAGGAGGCCCTGCTTCTATTCCACTGTAACATGAGCAGTCATAGTTACTGGCTGTGTGCCATCCTGGGACTGTGTTTCTCCCACTTCTAAAGACGATGACATTTTGGGAGAGGTGGTCTCCAAAACATGGAAGTGGATCTCCATGTGAAACCTACAGCTTATCCTCCTTCTGACTTGTTTAAGTCCATCTCTGTTTCTAGCTGTGGAATTGGTTTCAGTTGCAGGCTACTTCCTGGGTAGCGATTTCTCATCATTGTTAGCTTTGTAAAACTGTTACCTAAATTACTTTCTTTGTAGAGTTGGTTTGTATTCACTCCTATGTGGTTCTAGAGGTGCAGTCTTGAGCAGATTAGAATTAAGATAGAGGAATATATTACGTCACTCACTTCTCTTACTTGTGAATAGTGGAATCCAGGTCAATAATCGACTGTAAAATATTTAGGGTTGCATGAAACTGTTTTATACAATTTCCACCCATCCACAACCCTCCGTAGCAAAAAATACCCCTAATTACGCAGTCAAAGTAACAGCTTAGTTCTACATGTTCTATATCCTCATTTGTGTTGGGTCTATAGTGTGTTACCCCTCAAAGAGCTGTATTCCTTTCCTGAAAATTCAGTGTCTAGAGTACCTGTGTGTCAGTACACTTCTCAGATGAAGCTTTCAAAACACATTTGTTAGTTGCTTTCACATGACTAGTGATGTGAATACAAATAATGCCTTTAATGTCAGAAGTTGTAAATTATTGAAAAATAATTTTCTATTTTGTCATCAGCATAAATTAAGAACCCATGTGTAAATTTTATTTGTGGGCGAAAAAAAAATATATTGTTTGAATCGCAGGCTTTTAGGGAAGTAATAGTCCTTCTTCTGGCCACACACACCGTGGCATTTTAGTTGGACTATGCGTACGTACTTTGGACTTGGATGCTTTGAGATCAGCAATGAACTCTGCTACCTCTTAGCTAAGGAGTTGAGTCCCTAACATGAAATCCCAAACAAACTCTCACCCACACCAGCTTGGCAGTTCTCGGTCTGTGATGTGCAGAGCCGGGAAGTCTCTGGCGTATTACTGAGCAGCCTGTGCCAGGGTATCTAGGGAAAGATACCTAGCAGAACTGTCAGCAAGATTACAATTGCTATGGGTGAGGCCATGTCTCTCTCCATCCTTTTTCCAGCAGGTTGAGTGGGGTGCTCTAAATGGAAGACCTAGGGAAAATGCATTTACAGGTCTCTCTTACAGCTTCTTCAAAGAGCAGGTTTCTCTGTAGTTCGTACTGCTTTTACTAGCCAGGAAGTGGATTATGCAGAAAATCCGTACTTTACATATTACAATATGTGACTCATCAATAAGCAGTTCATCATTGTTTCAGTAAGATAGGCCAAAAGTTGGATTTTCATGTTTGTGAGATAAAACACTTAGTAAATTGGAAGTGTAGGAGAAATGGGAGAAAGTAATCCGCGAGACCTTAGCGTTTTGCCCCTTCTAAGCATAGACATTGTGTATGATTTTCTTCAGAGATACCTTCTTGGTTTACCATCTAAATGGCATGCAATAATAAGTTGAAAATCAAAGCAACTTCAAAAATGTGGAGCATATTAATTTAATATCATTTTATTCAGAAAGAGTTTTTCTTTGTCCTCAGAAGTTGATTTATAAAATAATGAAGTTTTGCAGAATGTACGTAATGATAGCAAAGGAATATATTGTAACCTAGTTTTTAATAATAGAACTATAATTAGAGCTCTCACAAGAGATATACCTAATCCTGCATGTGATAGCTTTTGCTCAGATCTCAACTTTTTAAATTTGAAATGACCGAAACCTTAGTTTATAAACTGTTATGGGTTTGTGTGGCAAGGTTTTGGTAGCAGGGGGGCTACAGGGGTGGCTGCTGTGAGAAGCTGCCAGAAGCTTCCCCCATGTCTGATAAAGCCAGTGCCAGCTGGCTCCAAGACAGACCCACTGCTGGCCAAGGCTGAGCCCATCCGCGATGGTGGCAGTGTCTCTGGGATAACATACTTAAGAAAGGGAACGAAAAAAACTAAAGGGGTGAGATGGCAGTGTAGAGAGAGGAGTGAGACTATGTGGGAGAAATAACTCTGCAGACACCAAGGTCAGTGAAGAAGGAGGGGGAGGTGCTCGAGATGCTGGAGCAGAGAGCCTTCCCTTGCAACTTGTAATGAAGACCATGGTGAGGCAGGCTGTCCCCCTGTAGTCCATGAAGGTGCACAGTGGAGCAGATATCCACCTGTAGCCTGTGTAAGGGACCCCAAGCTGGAGCAGGTGGATGCCCGAAGGAAGCTGTGACCCTGTAGGAAGCCTGTGCTGGAGCAGGCTCCTGCTAGGACCTGCAGACCCATGGAGGGAGGAGCCCACACCAGAGCAGGTTTGCTGGCAGTGCTTGTGACCCCATGGGGGACCCACGCTGGAGCAGCCTGTTCCTGAAGGACTGCACCCCGTGGGAAGGACCCACGCAGGGGCAGTTTGTGAAGAGCTGCAGCCCATGGGAAGGACTCAGGTTGGAGAAGTTTATGGAGAACTGTCTCCCGTGAGAGGGACCTCATGCTGGAGCAGGGGCAGAGTGTGAGGAGTCCTCCTTCTGAGGAGAAAGGAGCGGCAGAGACAATGTGCGATGAACTGACCGTAACCCCCATTCCCTGTCAAGAAATGGGAGTGAAGCTGAGCCCGGGAAGAAGGCAGGGGTGGGGGGAAGGTGTTTCAAGATCTGGATTTGTTTCTCACTATCCTGCTCTGATTTGATTGGTGATGAATTAAACTCCCTTTTCTCCCCAAGTTCGGTGTTTTGTCCGTGGACAGTAATTGGTGAGTGATCTCTCCCTGTCCTTGTCTCAACCCTCGAGCCTTTCATCACATTTGCTCTGCCCTGTCCAGCTGAGGAGGGGAGTGATAGCGTGGTTTTGGTGGGCACCTGGCATTTATCCAGGCCAAACCAAAACATAAATGAAACACAGAATCTTAACTATGCATTTTGGGAGAACGCAAATATATCACAAGCCCTCAAGTGTAGCAGCTTTCTGCTGGAGCTTTGAAACAGCCAGAACAATGACATTAACAATGCCTGTAACCCATTTTAAATGAACTTATGTTGCCTCGCTGGTTAACCATTTTTAGTTGTTCATTTCATAATAGGCTTCAAAATAGAAAGCGTTACTGAAGATGGAAATGTTCTTTACTTGCATGTAGGAAAGTGTTTGTCAATGGCAATTAATTTTAAAATGAAAAGCTGAAAATTCCAGCACAAAACCGAAGTGACCCACCCTAAAAAGGAAAGAGCATACTCCTACGACTAAAGAAGCATTGGAAATTCATTTTGTTCCCTCATTATGGAGAGCGTGTCTCAAAGTACTGACAGTTTTAATGTCAGCAATAAAAATGTCGGTTGTGAGTACAGAGAAGGCAAGCAGCTAATCATTGTAAGTTTTGGCAACTTGAATTTTAGGTTGTACCGTTATGGCTAACTTGAGGTCAACAGTTTAACCTGTAAATGGGTTTCATAAAAGAATAGTAATTTGTTAATGAGTTTGCAGATTAAAATATCAAAAAAAAGGTGTTCATAAAATTGCTTGTAAATTCAGATGTTTAAATATGTTGTCCACATTTCTGCTACAAAAGGGTAGAAGATTCCATTGCATAGTCAAAGAAGACATTATGAAAAAGTGTACTGTCATATATATAAACAACGAAATTACTAATCCTCAACCAGGCAGGAGCAAGAGTCAGAAAACAGGGAATGGTAGGGTTTGGGAGGGAAAAAGAGGGTAATTTTTTATGGTTTCTCTAGCTCAGACTTTGGTTTTCCTTCTGTTGTTATTCAAGAAGGAAGAATTTGAAAATGATTTGAGGTTACCCAATATTTCATTACTTAGCTTTATGGAAAACCAGGATCATTCTACAAGTAATCCTTTTAATGGAGAATTTAAGTTATGAAGAATGGCAGCTTTTTATAAGCAGGTGGAAATATTAGGAGGTAGTTGTTTGTGGGGTGACTATGGAATTAGATTATATTCCCATTCTTGTGATCATGTGAAGAAACGTAGTAAAGATGCAGCCTGTGCCAAAGAAGGTAAAGTTGACAGCCCAAGTTAAGATATAGGCAGCTAGCAGAATAACAATCACCAAAATTAAATACACTTTTTATTAATGAGGTTGCTTTGAATAACAGCTAGATTGTTCAGGCAACTGGTATATGCAGAGGTAAAACGAGCACAGAAGGGGGCATGGTTTACCACTTGAGTTGAACTACAAAGCAGTCAAAATAATTTTCTAATTACCCAGTGTTTGTATGTGGCTTATATGGTAGGAGGTGTGGTGATGGTCTCAGTTCTTTTCTTCTGCTGGATTTCATGGATAACCTGAAGTTATTCAAGACTCTCATTCACTTTAGTGATCTCTTGCGATTGTAGATGAAATGCCTTCTCCATCTCCGATAACAAAAACTGCTGATAGAAATGAAATGTTTACTGACCTTTTGAGGAAGCATGTCAAATATTTGAGGTACAGAAAGACTGTACTACCAGAAGTCTGGCATCTGATAGAGAAATTTGCAGTGCTGCTTTTGCTCCCATGCTTGCTCTGTTTTCTGTGCTATCATTTACAATGACTTAAAACAAATTTAAAAAGCCACTCACAACAAAGTGAATTCAGTGTTGCACACTCTGGGAGTGGAGTAGTCTGGTGAAACTTTGTGGAGAAGACAATAGTAGCTTCATTTGTCAAATTTCTTTAAGATATAGCTTCTAACATTTCTTTATAGCTTGTACCATTTCCTTTAGCCGTATTTCTGGAATACAGTTAATCAAGAAGAGGAGCTGAAGGGAGGGGGTTTGGCAACAAATCACAAAAACACAGGTTAAAATGTTCAGTATTAGTCCTGTCCAACAGGTCAAATGAAGACAGCTGCCTAGATGGGCGAGTGATGGGTAGGAAAATTAGAATTAAATTTTATACTTAGAGGTTCAGATCAGTGTGCTCAGGCTTCACTGATGTCTGCTGGTGTGTTGTATTTTCTAAAAGCAGAATAGCTGCATATGCATGTCTATGAGAAGACTAGAAAATATCCCTAGCTGTTTCACATAATAAAAGTAATCAGTGGTGTGTGCTGGTGTTGTAGGATTTCAGTTTTCGAATTGAGTTCAAGAGAGTACATCAACACTGGCTTTGCAGGACAAACTTTAATATCGTTGGAGACAAGGTCAGGAAAGTTCATTCAGATAACTGTGGCACTTTAGCCATTTACACAGATTTTAGTGCCTGCACAAAAGCCTACTAGAGTAACGGAGTAAATAAGTTTGCTGAGCTCCATGTTGCCACAGATTAGCCTGCGGCCATTCCCAGTCACAAGCATTTGCATCTGCCCTATAATTTTACAATTTGTTGAACCAGTACCTGCCACTGCAGTGCAGGTGTATTCTCAAGCTGTGTAATTCATGCAGTCTTTATCACTGTTTTCAGCTAAAAAACAGAAATCCGACTGAGCTCTTCCTACATTACATTTGCACTCATTCTCAACTACAGGGGAAAAAAAAAAAGTTTAGTCTTTTAAATTAAGAGGTAAAAAGAGTTACTGAGAAATTATCCTAAAAAGGGTAATTGTGGTCAAAGTAAATGTGGGTTGAATGCTGACCCTGCTCCAAGCCTTGAGGAGTAGTACAACTGAGCAACCAACTCAGTAGTTGCCAGTGTTGCATCTACCAGGTCATGGAGTAGCACATATTGTAATTTTACTGCTGCCACTGTGTATTCACACTACGGCTTGCTTCAGAAGCTTCTGGTTTTGTGCTCATGTTTGTTTCCTTATTTGGGTCAGTAGAGTTATGCTGAATTTCACCCAGAAAAAAAGTTGTGCTCTGTTCATGCAAGGAGCACTAATTTGGAGATAAATGTCAAGAAGGATCAGGTATCATGTGTAAGAACACTGACTTCAGAACAAACAAAAGATGGATTGTTAATAAAATTTTGAAACTGTGTCTGTGGTAAAACCCGATCAAATCTTTAATGGCTGCATATTAAAAGTGAATATGGTAGATGTCAGCTTAATTCATTAACTAAATATTGATACTACCTTTGGAGCAGCCTCAATTTCTTTTTTTTTTTTTTTTCTGAAAGAAAACTTTCAGAAAATCACACAAATTTAAAATTGTATCATTTGTGATAAATCTGAAAAAATTATAGTTGGTATTATTTGATGTTGGTAAGGCACCATGAAGGATATTCATCCATCATAAATACCCAATTAATCTGTTCTGTTGTTGCCAGCACTTTCTAAGTGCTACAGTGAAAGTGATGAGAAAGAGCAGTTTACTAATGTGGGAGCCAAATGACTTTTCTCTGCTACAGTGTGGCAAATAACCAGAACTCTCATTGAAGATTAATATTGCTTAACTTTGCTTTCCAGCTCTGTGGGATCAACACTACCCTTGGGATGCATACTGTTTTAAAATCCTGGGCTTTCTTATGCCAAAAATTTTTTAATAATACGTCTTGCAAGAGCACACCGAAGGCCCATCAAGCCTATTCTGTATTATTAAAGCAAAAGCTTTTCATCTTGTTTTGAAGCCAAATGATATTCAAACCTGGTATAGAAAACACATTTTCATTGTTAAGTGTTAAGTGATTTTCATTTTTTTGATATCTCCAGATTCATAAGCACGTGTCAGGCAAAACACATGCTCAGAATTATTTGCATTAATGTACAGTAAATTACCTATTTGTTCTCCATATTCTGAATCTCTTTTTTTTATGATGCAGTAAAATGGGATACATGCTGTGTGAATATTTATTATGTTTCAAATACATTTTCTTTGGAATGAAAAATAACTTTAAAAATATTTTTATTGTACTTTTTAAAATAATACCAGTGGCAATATTGCCATTTATTCACTCAGAATTTTATTCTAGAACTTCTGCTATCTATTAATGGTTTTTTATACATTTTTTATATGACCAAGAAAGTTACCATGAACAGAAGGTTACTATGCACAGAAACAGGTACAGTTTAAAGGCACAAATATGTTCATGCTTTGAATTTTGTGCATAAAATGAACTCTGTGTGCAAGCTTTCAAACTTACAATCTTGATGACTTTTTATATTTTGCTTCCAAAGTAATTTTTCAGTTTACTGTTGGCAAAATACGTAGGGCATGTCTGCCTTGTCAGTTTAATACTTAGCAATATTTAACTCTGCACGAGGTAGAGGCCTGGATGCTGGCAAGGATTAAATTAGACGATTAATCCCTTTGCACTTACTGTAAAAGCGAGGAACGCCAGAAAGCTGAGTGGTGTCTCAGTGCAGCATCATGAAACCAAAGTGTTGCTTAAGAGGGCAGTCTTCTCTATTTTCTCTGTTCTTGCTAACATAAGAAGCGCAAGCCGCATGACCCACTGTGGCAGTCACGCAGCTGGAGCTGCCTGGAAAACTGTCAGTACAGAAAAGAACCCTTTCACTGAAAACCTAGAAAGGACAAAAATGTGTTTGGTTAGGCTGTTTTGCTTCAGAGACACAAATATAGATGTTTGAGGTTAACGAAAAGCTAATGGGACTATCTCTGTGTTGTTCTTGGTCACATTTTTTATTTTTTAAGTTGATGTTCAAACAGCGAAGCCTTCATTTGTATGCATAAGGGGGTGGGATTCTCTAATGTTTTTTTCCTCTGTAACGTTCTCCCATTGCCAGCAGAGTTTACAACTTTGCCTGTTGTTTTTTTTGTTTTTTATTCCCCCGCCAAATGTCTAAATGACTGCATTTCAACAAGACAGCTTTTGGAAAGCAGATTCATTTTCACTTTGATAAAAAGTGTAACTTCTCCTTCCACTTAGTTATCTGCACGTCTTTTGGTGGAGCTGTGTTTACTGACCGTGTCTCTCGGAAGACCTTTTGCTTGCAAGTGGGACTTGCTTCTGCCTGCTCCCTTGGCTGCACAAGCGGTGACATGTTTTCTCTGCTTTGCTTTAGTGGGCATAAATTCAAAACTGGCTGCAGTTCAGGAGCAGCTTTTCCTTGGTGACAGTGGGGTCTGCCTCCACCAGAACTTTATATCCATCTCCGAGCCTGATCCTCTTCCCGGGCTGAGGTGCCTGTGGGAGCTCAAGGCCTGGTGCCACAGCCACCCTGCCGATGGGCACAGCCGCCTGCGGGTGGACATCCCCAACGGTCAGAAAGCGTTAGAGCTGCTGCTGCTGCAGTCTAGTCACTGAAGATTGTCGTGTTCTCAGTATCTTTTGTTTGCTTGCACATGCAAAGGTTATGTTCCTTTTCCGAATCAAATTGTAAGGCTAAAAATGTTTTCCATTAAAAGTGACTTCCCTTCCAAGAAACGTACGAGCAGATTATCTTAAACAATGAGCATCTGCAGGACGAAACACTTTCACCGTTAGGAAGGTCTGAGTGAATACAGCCTACATTTTAAACGCTTCTAAGATAATGTAGTATCCCTGACCTTTAATTGAAACTTCACAGTGGATTAGTAAAATTAGGAAACTAGACTAAAATATATGCGTTTTCATTATGTTAAAAGAATTTGTCTCTGCATTCTTGTTTTTATAGCCTCTTTTTACAGAGTAGCAAGGGCTTCCCTCAGATGCATTAGACATGCCAAGCAAGCAAAGCAGTCACTACAGTTGGCAATAGAGGGCACTGGACTTTGATTTCTGATATGTTTTACCAAGGAAAAAAGTAGTCAAGTGAGGTTTGTTGAGCTCTTTCGCTTTTTCCCTCTTACACTTGGACTTGCACCTCCTAGGCTTTTATTCAAACTCTCATTTGCTTAAGTAAAAAAGAATAATCCAAAGAAAATTGAATACATGCTGTTCTCATGAAGTTACTGTGTATGTATCTAGAGGGGGGGAACAGGCACAAGCTAAATATAGCACTATAATATTGGTCTCAGTGGTGCATATGTCTAGCTTGCAAATTTGTAAACATTTACAAATTTGCATGATTGTTGCTGGCAGTAGACATCATCATTTCCGTGCTCAGAATTCATTACCATTACATCTAATCATCTTCAGAATCTCCAAAGCAAAACTCTTCATACAGGCAGATAAGGCTTTAGTGGATTTATGTTATAATTGGACTGAAGGTTCAAAAATAAAAACAGAAAAACATTTTCAAGCTACTGTTCCCCCTTATCTACATGCTCTCTTATGTAAACATACTGGAGCTCAAGCAAATCATACTGACCGTTCCCCTGATGTGCAACAGAGGTATCACATGCCTGAGGTTCGATGGAGAGAGGAAAAGAGAAGGTGCAAGCACATACAGTTAGGAGCGGTGCAGCTATCTCTCTCGAGCTTTCTACATCTATTAAACATATCCAACATATCGCCATGTGTTGGTGTCAGGTCAGGTTAGTCAGTGAGGCTGAAAGTCAGGGAGTAACTTGTCTGTCACCAGCCCAGCTGCATGCCTGCACCCCCCGGCAGGACCTCATGAGCTGCTGCCCTCCCGTGCTGCTGCGGACCCATTCCTGAACCTCCCTCTGCCTGAGGTGGGGGTGGGTGCATCTTCTGCCTCTCAGACATGTGTGCTTCTTTCTGTAGGCTGCCTTCGATGTCAGGAAGCTTGGCCATTCCCCTTATGTGTTAAATGCAGTTTGTAAAAAGCACATCTCAGAGAAAAATAAGCAGACTAAATCCTCCAAACCCCAAAGCATTCAGTTTAGGGCAGACTGCATCCATGTTACAGACTGCATTCTTGGATGTTGGTGTTTCAGTGTTGGTAATGATGAGATGACCCTACCCCAGTTCTGTAAGCACTTACATCTTTACTTATCACTTTCTTTATTATGCTTTGAGATATCTGTATTGTTCACAAAGACTTTCTGTTCTTTCAGAGGGTGGGCTGATGGACATGATTTTACACCTGGATCAAATGCAACTTTTATTGAGGTTAATTTCTTTATACCATGTCCCTGTATTATAGGTCCTACCTTGGCACGAAGACAGAAGAAAATAACATTATGAAAGATGTTCCTATGGTAGAAGGGCATTGTTAGAAATAATAATCTTATCTGTACAAGGGTGCAAATAACCATATTTGCACAAGACCTTGCCTGTCTGCCTTTTACATATGAAGGGGCTCAGTCAGGTCTTGGGGGTATTTCTGGACGAATACATAAAGAATATGTACGATTTATATGGCTACTTACCCCTTCTTTCTCTGATCATATGTTTAGGCTGTTTTGAAGGGCAGATACTGTCACCTTGCACGTGATATCTGCAGTTATTTCTCAACAGCAGTGGCAACATTGACATAGACACCCTATTGAGCCTTAGCTTAGAAAATTAGTTATTGATAAAAAAAAAAATCCTTTTTTTTTTTTTTTCTCCTGCTCTGGAAAAGCTGCCTCACTTGTGAATCTTTTTTCCTCTGTTTTAGTATCCCAGTCCAATTAAATATTGATGTTCATGTCACTGACTTTGATAATACTTTTACTTTTTTCAAAAATCTACATGACAGGTGTTATTACACAGAATAGCCGTTTTTTCTATCCGCTTTTCATAGCGTGTTTGATTTGCAAGTTTAAAACTATCACATTTACTTCCTGGTAATAGTGTGAGCATATGTGTTGCTGACTTAAAAATAGGATGCTTTTACTGTGCTCGAGTACATAGTATTGGTTCTGTTGAAATTAAGATTTCAGGGGAAAATATAAAACGAGTAGCTTCTTCTGTTCAGTCTGGTGCGGTTTTAAAAAAATATATATAAGGTTACTGAAAATCCTAAGCTGCTGGTTACAGTAAAATCCTTTCGATTAAAAAACCAAAACCAACCAAACAAAACTCCCTGACTTAACTCCCTGAGAATAATAATAGTAAGTTGTACTTCAAGTTGGTTAACTTCAGTCTGTTGAAAGTTATAACAATTTAACAGACACAGGTAAACATAGTTATGAAAAAAAATTAAATGAGACTGTTCTTTGTATTTCTATTTTTTTTGCCTAGTCTTAAGCCTCAGGAGAAATCAATCTGTAAGGGCTTTGTCTGTGCAGAAAACAGAGGGTGTATGTTCTATATATTCTGTAACCTCCAAGCAGAGTTACTATGTGCTGGATTGAAGGGGAAAAAAAAAAAAAGCATGCTGATAATTTACAAATCTGTTGATTTTTTTTCTTTTTTTTTTTCTTTGAATTTTTCAGTGATATATAAATTTGTGCTTTAAGTCGAGGTCTAGTTTTCTTTGTGAAAAATTCATATAAAAGGCATGCCTGGCATTCAGTACAAGGAAGTCAGACAAGAGAGACATGCTGCAATCGCATGTAAGCAACGTAATATATCACATTGGTAGAAACAGGGTTCTATAATAGGGTTGTATTCAACTATTGCATCAAATGTTAAAATCCATGCTCAAAAAAAGGGAGTATCATCTTGCAACCCTGATAGCAATGACTCTAAAATACTAAGAAAGCTCAGACAGATTGCAGTGAAAAAATCTCAATCACTGTCTCTCAGATTTTGTAAATGCCATGTATGCATAAGATATAAACCGTAATTTTTCAGGCACTGTAAGAGAGCCATTCTTTAAGCAACTAGTCAGAGCTCACAGCAAGAGGAAAAGCAAGCCTTGATTCAGTCCTGGGCAATACACAAGACTGTTGCAGTCAATGTTTTCTATAACTCTGACAAATACGCATTCAAAAGTGGTGTCTTCATAGAAGAAAGCAAGACAAATTAAATCCACATGGTAAGATTTCACTTCAAAAACTATGCTGAAAAGAAGATGAAAAGGAACTCAAAACAACAATCAAAGTGTTCTGTGCCAGCATGCACCTTGGAAGCAACTTACAGAGTCCTGAAGTGAGTACACCTATCAAGGTGTATACGTATCAAAATCAGAAACCCCTGCTTAAGGAAAAAAAGCAGATTAAAACAAATTTCCTTAACTCGGTTATGCAATGTGAGTAAGTTCAGAGGAAAACAATGAACGTATGTGGCAAATTCATGTGCATATATGAACTATATGGAAATGGTGATGATGTAATTACAAAATGAAATCAGAGGTAGAAAGACACAAACACAAAATCAAGAAAAAAGATTATCTCAAAGAAACATTAACAGAGAAATGAACTATGACGGCAAAAACTTACCCAAGTTCATCAGTCAAGTTTCAAGGAAGAGTTTTCTGAACAGGACTTGCTGAGTCCTGTTTACAGCCAGTGCTAGGAACAGCTTTTTTAAAATAAAAACAATATAAAATCTTTTTATATAAGGTTATCAAATATCATGTTTTACCATCTCGTCTCATATGCTTTTGAATACTGGGGAAGCATTCAAGCACTTGCTTCTAACATTTTTGCCTACAGGAAAGAACCAGTACAGATTTATTTAGACATTTTGTGACCTTTTAACTTCTACTTAGGTCAGCATAGAACTCAGTTGACCTATGCTGTCTGTACTAATTATTCATGCAGGCTAAATTAGTGTTTGTATTCTTGTCTGACTCTGTCTTTAAAAATGTTGTGTATTATTTTTCTATACTACATTAAGAGCGATAATTGCATCTATTAAAAAAGTTAGGATTCAGTGATGTGTGTCCTGGAGGCAGTTAGAACTTAACAGTATGATCTTCAAGAAATGAGAGCTATATAAAAATAAGGAAAACAGAAAAAAACAGTCTCTGGAAAGTTGCAATTAAAACAATAATCAGCGAGTCCAAAACATGGGTTTGGTTTTGATGGTTTGGGGGGGAGTTTTTGCGCTAAGAGCTTAAACAGTAATAAAGTAAGCATTTTCCAGTGGGCCACGAGGAGGAAACATGCCAGGGCACACACAGCAGGCTCCTGGAAGACCAGTTTGTAAACAGCGTGTGTTGCAGGGCAACTGAAACCCTGCACCTTAAACTGATTTGCAGAGGGAGACTGATGGTTGCATTGAATGACAACTAACATAAGCCAGATGGAGTTACCCTGTCCTCACATAAAACAATATTCCAGTTATTGTTATACATCTTATTAGTAATGTCTCAATCTTACAAATTCACCATCTTGCCAAATACGGTGATAACCTTCATAGTCATGGAAACATGAATCACCAGCTCGTTTGTGTACTGACCAGTTGCCACAGGACTTGCCACCTTTTCAGCCATCGGTGACAGCAGGCAGTCATGGTCACCCGTGCAGCCTGACAGGTGATGGGGTGAGGGTGCCTGTGCGGCTGGTGGTGGTGCTACTTGGGGAGTGCTGACGATCCAAAACTACACTCTTACCAAGCTGGACCAGGCTGCACACATGCAGCTTCTCACCTTGGTAGCTGGCTCTACTTGTGGTCACCTCTGAGCTCTCCAAATATGGTCTGCCACAGCCAGTCCTGATCTCTGGTCTCAGAATCCCATGGGTATCTCAGCTGAATATTTCCTTGTTCATCTTGCCATGATTTTGTCAAGTTTTCATTGGTTTCCACCAGGCACTGTGTTTCTGAGATAAACAAATCACCTTAAAGGTTATCAGCTGCTTTTTGTTTTTGGTGGTGTACCCCTGACCATCAAGCTCTTGTTTGCATGACTGGGTCAAAGTTGAGTGGTAAGGGGAGGCTGTGTGTGCTCTCCACAGGAACGCTCATGGAATTAACAGCATAATAGCTAAACGAATTGTTTCTACTTTTGCTTACTGTAAGGAAGCCTAGGAAGCCTGCTGCATTAATACCTTTCTTTACAGAGCATGACTCTGAGGATCTGTCTTAATTTCAGTGGCAATAGAAGTCACCTCTTCTGAAATAAATAGAAATATAAAATTGCGGCAAGCAATGGATCCAAAGAAACTTTAATATAAAACTGTAAGCTATTAATTGGTTTGTAATCTGTGATTTATTTGAACATTGTATCCAAAGGAGCGTGCTAATGATGCTAATATTTGTAAACTACTTTGTCTATTTCTCTATCTGGCAGAAATGGTGCAAATTACTAGACATGTGGATAAATCTGATCTAACAGAGAAGTCATCAATATAGTTTTGCAAAGAAGCCATACATCACAATTGCATTAATTCTTCAAAGGGGGTTGTATGAGTACACGTATATGCCTGACAGAAAAAGTGGGTATCTCATGTTTCAGAGAGCAAGAGAGCAAGCAAAGGATAGAAATTAAGTCAGATTATAAAGGGAAGGAGGTTAGCAGTGGGGCTGCATGCAAACTTCTGTTGAGATGATGATTATCTAGTAAAGGAATGTAGCAAAATTACTGATGGTTCAGGATCTTTCAAGTCAGATAAAAACATCCAAAGGCTTGCAGAGGGATGGCTAGGTGATTAAATGGCAGGCGATATTCAGCATTTGTTTACAAAAAAAAAAAATACTTTAATAAATAAAACTTATGTTATTCCTTCCTCTGTGCATACTATATGCCCTAAATGAAATGTTGCTACTCAGAGCTGTCTACAGTGTCACATATCTGCTTCTATGAAGTTCAAAAAAAATGTTCACTAAGTTTTTGAGTTTTTCGTTGTAGAATTTCAAATCACATCAGCATGAAATGTAAGTCCATCTTGAATATGCTGAACATTATGGTACAGAACTGTATCTTGGGAAATTCCTAACCATAATTTCACGTAAATTATCACATTATCCTGAAGCACTATGTGATTTTACACTTGTCCTATCCTTATACTGTGTTCTGAAGGATTCTGTGCAGGCCACCGTCAAAGTTGGATGAACTTGGAAGAGCCCTTCGTTTGCCCAAAATAGCAATTCTTATTTTACTCTTTTATAATAATTTCATGCTAATGAAGCATTAGAATATTCGAGATTTTTTTTTTCCAGAAAACAAGAATCACTTCCCATAGTGAGATATTATACTTAGCATAACATAAAAGTGGCCCTCATAGGCACAGAAATAGTAATCCAAAAGCTGGAGGCAAGGTGAGACTCCATCTGCAACAGAATAATGGATGCATCCTGACTCACTTTTGGGTGGATCAGGGAATTCAGTGTGTCAGGAGGCAGGAATGAGTGCAGAGCCCAAAGGACAAATGCTTTTATCTGTATGTGATGTCCAGCTTCAGTTGGCCCATCCCCAAACCTGCTTGCGCACCACCTCTTCAGCTCTGCAGTCTCTTTGCTATCTAAACCAAACATATATGAAACTCACCTCCTTCAGCATCAATTTAAGGAGAAATTCTATAAAGTGAGTCTATATTTTGATTCAGGCTCAAATTGAGAAGGGCTCTGCAGGCATTAGGACCTGGGATGGAGAGTCCGAGCTGACTGTGCCTAATCAAGCATTCTCTCCAAATTAAGGTGTAGAGTGGAAAGCCTGGCAGTATCTAGCTAAAACCTGAAGGTGTGGTAGCCCTGGGTAGGGTACATTGTTGTAAAGAAACGGTAGAAATTGTATAGTCCTAAAAAACTACGAAATGGAACGTAGCAATTGAAACAACACTGCTGCTGTTATAATTCTGATCACGTAAGAACAATAAACAAATCTCACAATGATGGAAATCTGAAAAGTGAGACTGCTGAGATTTGGCATAGAGAAAATAAAAATACAACTCCAGTGTACCCTTGAGCCTGCTTTAAGTAAGCAGTTCAAAATCAATTTTCTATTTTTCCTTTTCTAAATACTGTAGAAATTAAGGGTAGAATCCAAAATGACCTCTCCTTGTATACCAGAGAACACTGAGAATGCATTTAATATTCTCATTCAAAAGTCAGTACCAGAATGCTTGTTAAATTAGTTTGGAGACCTATTGTATGAACTTTGACTAAATATCCACAAATAATAAATGCTTGCTTAAACTCAGAAGAAAAAGGGGAGGGGGGAGGGGCTGGGGGGTGCG
>Ga0065711_1033031_pt1 | contig 26236 bp, 28 predicted proteins | sample Hoacrofraction12_FD_59098 | JGI IMG/M metagenome (GOLD analysis project Ga0065711, IMG submission 59098) | Hoatzin crop microbial communities from Cojedes, Venezuela - Epithelial fraction 12 v2 (version 2) | ecosystem: Host-associated > Birds > Digestive system > Esophagus > Crop | place... | reverse complement strand
GAGGAAGAACTTCTTCCCTCTGAGGGTGACGGAGCCCTGGCCCAGGCTGCCCAGGGAGGCTGTGGAGTCTCCTTCTCTGGAGATATTCCAGACCCACCTGGACGCAGTCCTGTGCAGCCTGCTCTGGGTGACCCTGCTTCGGCAGGGGGTTGGGCTGGGTGACCCACAGAGGTCCCTCCCAACCCCTACCATGCTGTGACTCTGATTCTGTTTGCCCCCAAGGAAGGTCGGGTGTTTTCTCTGCTTCCTGGGAGAGAGACTGGGGAATGTGTATCCAAAGGATGGGATTATGGGACGTGCTCAGGTCTGGCCCTGCTCGGCTGCCCACAGAGCTGGTGGCTCATGTGTCTTCTACAGACTGAGGGGTGGCTTTCCCAGCAGCAGCCGGCTGGGGGTTGAGCTCGGGTTCAGCTGCCCCAGTTGGTTCAGCCGCTCGATCCAGCCATTCCCGTGGTGCGCAGAGCTGCCGTGTTGGCTGGATGCTGTGCTCCCTTCAGTGGAGGATCGGCTGCCGTCCCTCCCTGGTGGATCTGCCGTAGGAAGAGCAGAAAACTGCCGTCCTCCTCGGTGCGGCCCGGCTTGGGGACGGCGGGAGCTTGCTGGTGCTCGGGGCCAGTGGGGTTATGCTCCAGGATGCTCCAGAGCCCGTTTCAGTGGAGTGGGAAGCCCTCCTTCCCTGCTACCTCGTGAGCACTCACTGCGTCGGCGGGGAACCCACGGAGGGGCATTACAAGCCCACTTTATTATTGTTAATTTCCAGTAATGCTTACTCCATGAGCGGCTTGGAGCCGCTCATCGCTTGGACTCGCTCGGTAGGGAGGAGCGGGACAGCCTGCCTCAAGCTGAGGTCCCTTGGCCGTGTCGGCTCTGAATCCCCTGCTCCTCCAGTGTGGATTTAATTTCCACGGTGCTGCAAATGCTTCCCCAGTGCCCAGCTATCAATTGAAAAGCAGTGGGGGGGTCTTCGGGGGGGTGGTGATGGTGGGGAATGACTTGTGGTCTCCATGGCAACCTACAGACGATAAATGGATCAATGTGCTGTTCTGCACCGTCTGAAACTCCAGCAGTGCTGGCTAAATCGGGGGGCTGCCTTTGCCTGCCAGACCCCGCTGCGGGGCCGTTGGTGTGAGACAGCTCAGCGTGGAAGCCTTCCCCGCGGCGTGGCTCCGGTGACGGGCTCTGGCCGTGTTCGCTGCGGAGTGCGTGGGGTTTGTGCTGGAAACCCACGCTCGGCTCGGCAGAGACCCGCGGGGTTTCGGGTGTCTGTAGTGCTGCAACACCGCGGTGGGGTTCGGCGCTGTTGCGGGCGGCTGGCCAGGCATTCAAGTCCTGGGATTTGGGGAGGGTGAAGAGAAATGGCTCGCTTCCCTTCCACCACTTCTTAAAACCTCCAGCTCTTTCCGCATAGGCGCAGGGAGATTTATGCTTCCCTTTCTGTGAGTTAGAGGCTCCGGCTCCTGGATGGGGTTTGTGTCAGGGTGGTGGGTGAGGGCAGCCGCCTTTGTTCTCACTTCTGCTTCTGGTGGCGTGGATAAACACAAAATCTGTCTTCTGAGCTGCTGCTCCAGTGTTTTCACAGTGGCCAGATTTACTTAACAAAAGAAAATATTGATCTTCCTCCACTAGATTTCATAAAAACTTACCTCGGTATGAAGTTTCAAATCCGTTGCTCTTTAAACAAGAGTCTTTCCAGTGCCAAGGTCTCATGCGTGTTCTGGAGTTGCCCCTTGGCTCAGGGGTTCAACCGGAGGCTCCCCAGTTCTTGGCCAGTGCCAGGGACTGGTGTTACTGGAGCTGGCGGAAGGCAGTGGCTCATGCTGCCGGCGGGCTCAGCCCAGCCGGGCGTGCTCAGCAGCGCTTCTGCGCTCCGTGCTTTGCTGGCCGTAGGACGGGATAATCCCGGGTGTCCCCAGTGCTTTCAGAGCTGCAGATCTAAGGGGCCGCTTGCTGTCGGTGCTGGGAGTTGGCTGCCGTGACGAGGGTCTGCGCAGACGAGCTCAGGATCCGAGGCGCTGCCTGGCCTCGGCTGCTCTTCCGTCCGGGTGCGTCAATGCCTTTCGCTCACGACGGGAGGAGAGCTGGTGCTTTCCATTTTACAAGGGTGCCTGGAGAGAGAGAGGTTGCCCGAGGCTGCACCTGAGGCTTGTGATGAAGCTGGGAGTACCTGGCAGAGCTAAGTCCAGGCGGAAAACATGAACTTATATCTGAGATGAAAACTGGTATCTGCAGGGCTCTTCTCACCTGGATTTCTGGATGCCTTTCAGGGTGGTTGGAGGGACTTGGGTTCCTTGGCCAAGTCTGTGTGCGCAGGGATGCGGGTGCATTTCATTTCTAATTCATGGTGGTGTGTTTGTGAGTTTGCTGATGCAGGCAGGGAGACCTGCTGTCTGCAGCGGGGTGGAAAATCCCTGAAGCGTGCTCTGAAACCGTGGGTCTGGTGTGGTTCTGTCTGTCCGGCTCTGCCCGTAGCCCCCGGCGTGCCCTGCCGAGCTGTGAACGGGGTGGTGGCCTGTAGCACCTTCAGGCACCCGTTTCGGAGATGGCTGCTGCTGCTTGTAAAGGCTCAGTTGCGGGACGGTCTGGCCAGGCGATCTCAGCTCGTAATTCTGTGTGGTGCGGTGCTGAAATGCCCAAGAAATCTGCCATTTCTGTTGCCTGGCGAATAATTTATGAGTCTCTTGACTCCAAGCTCATAAAAATCGATAACTCTTCTTGGTTCTCTTTTTTTTTTTTTTTCTTTTTTTATCCCCAGCAGCTTGGTTAAACTCTGCCTTTCTTTTGAGCTGCTGATGTTGAAAGGCTGTGGCGTGTTCGCTTACCTGCGCCGTGTTTTCTTTGCAGCAGAACTGATCCAGGCTTTCGCACCGAGCTCTCTGTCGCCGTTCTTCGCCTGGACATCGGGCTCAGGTGACAGCAGGAGAGAATCGGCCTCCCTAACGCCTTTTCCAGGGGCTGTTGCAGGTCTTTGCCATTAAAACCCCTGCTCCAGGGCAAAGTTGCAGAGCTGGGAGAGGTCGAAGCGATTTGATTTTCTGCTCGAGCGCTGTGGTAGCAGCTCACAAGAGGTTAAAGCAACCGCTGGGAGCGACTGGCACCAGCGCCCGGCCGGCTCCTGCCAGCAGAACGGCGGCCCCCTTAGCCCAGTAACTCGGATATGGATATGTTAATTTGTTTCTGCAATTTCTAGGCCTGTCTCTGAATGCTGAAGCGCTCTGGTGATCTTTGTTCCCTGTCAGGCTCGGAAACGAAGCCTGATGTGTACCAGTAACAGCTGTGCCCTCTGCGTTGGGTTATTATCCTTTCAGGATTTAATAACGTGACACCCCTTTTTACTGGATAGCTTGTCCTTCCCTCTAGGAACGGATCGATAACAGACCTTGTATCTGCTATTTGGATGTAATTGCTAGTGTCAGCTGATGTCTGGTGCTGTTTCTCCAGACAGCCCTGGGAAGGGTGGTGGGCCGCAGGGAGCGAGGGTTTCTCCTCCAGGCCGGTGCCGCGCCGCATCCGCGAGCTTGGAATGAAGAGATGGTTTTGGAGAGTTTTTCGCTGCTCCCTTTTCCTGCTTGCATTTTGTGATACGCGGGCTTGCGTGTTGGGGAGGGGGAGAGAAGCAGCGAAGCCTCCAAAGGCAGTGACGGATAACTGCGTCCGAGCCACGATGCCGCGTGTGGAGGGCTCCAAGGAAATGAAAGCCAACTGCTTCGTGGTGGTCTTGGCCTGCAGAGCGTGCAGAGTTCGGTAGGTTCGCCGTAGGTGGAGGAAGCGTTTGGCTTTGTGTGGGGGGGCAGGCAAGAGGGCTCTCCATTGCAAGCAAGTTATTCCTCCTGAGTCTTTAGGGTAATTGAAGAGGGTAATTGCTGTGCTTTAATGCGTCTCTAATCCACGGTTTGCCTGTGGAGGAAGGAGGAAGCGATTCAAGTGCAGTGCAGGGGTGTGCGTGTGCAGTAGTCAAAAGGAGAGGTTTCCTCCAGGGCTGCCTGTGCCCTGCCTGGTCCTCCCTCTGCCTTGCTCGCGTTTCCTTCTCCCGGCTTGCAGGGAGCCTTGGCTGGGGAAACTGGAGGGAGGCAGGGCGGGTGAGCTGCGGGTAGGCTGAGGACTCCTTTTCGAGGGAGCAGTGCTCTTTTGAATGAGTGGGTTCAAGGAGAGGATTAGCTTCGTGGAAATACAGTACTCGGAAAATACAGGAATATAGCGACTATAAAAAGTCTGCAGTATCTAGAACTAAAATAATACTTTATAAATACTCCCTAGGAGTGGGGCTGGCCTGTGTAATCCTACAAGGAAAGGGAAGCTGAGTGATTGATGGTTGGCTCCATCCTGCTTTACCCCCTAGACACAGAGTGCCGTATTAAATATGGTTGTCTCTTGGTATCACGCCCTTAACGGGAGGTGTAATATTAGGTTACGGTCTGTGTGGCTGGCTGGGGGAGGTCCATGGGACAGCATTCCTTCCTCATTTCAGTCTGTGGCGAGACTCCCGTAGATGGTGTCGAGGCCGGGCTCTTGCTCTGTGTATTTGTTTTATCGCCCTGTCTCCAGAGAAGGCAGAACTGCCGGGAAATGCAAAACCATTTCATTAAGAATACTCGATGCCCATTTTCCAAGCTGAAAGCTGCGTGCTGTTGTGGGCATATTTTTGTTTATTTATACCACCTGCACTTAGAGCTGTGCAAATCATCTGGAGAATGGGATGAGCACCTAAAACCGGGGGAAGGGGGAAGTATTTGGAAATATAAAACCTGCCCTGTGCAGCTGCATGTGCTTCCACCGACCAGAGCCGTGACCCGCAGCTGGCCTGTGCTATGTTCTGCACTTCCCCCTCTCTATTTTTTTTTTCAACTTTCATTATTATCTCTATTTTTGTACCCGATTAAACTGGGAGGTGGAGGGGTGGGAGAGCGGAACAAGACAGATGGATATAATGGGGCTAAATCCTGCCCAGCTGTTTTCTCAGCAGCCATCTCCCTTACAATCCCAAGGAAATAAATGCTTCTCTGGAGGGTCCTGATGGTTAATGATGATTTGAAGAGCGCACACAAACATCTCTGCAGATGCAGCCTGCCTGCGAGATTCCGGTCGTGCAGCGAGCCCTGGGACCCCGCTCCTCTTGCATTCAGTGCGATGATAAATCATTCATGGCCTCAGCAAATGCAATTCTCTCTCTCCCTCTGCACATAAACAGTCCAGGACCCTGAAGAGAGCCTGTATTTGTAGTCCTCGGAGGATGAGGCAAGCGCCGTGACAGCTGGGAGGATCTGAAATTAGAGTTACGGGAAAGGCTCTGAGTGCATGGATGTGAACGCAATTCCATACGGGTGTTTTTTTGTTTTGTTTTGTAGCTGTCCCAGGGTGATGAGGGGAGAATAGGGATGTGCTCCTCTCGTGTCCTGACAAATCAAGATTATTGCTGTTCTTAGCCCTTGTTTTGTAGGGATCTGGTTGTGAACATTGATCATGGTGCCTTGTATGTGGCTCTCGTGTTCAGGTGATAAGGGGAGAGGTAAAGAGGTGCTGAGGTGGGGAAACGGAGGGACCTGCGGCCCGGATTGTAGTTGCGCAAAATGCCGGTTCACGGAGGTCTCCTGGGTTTTTTTTGCTTGTTTGTTCCAGTCTGAAATGTGCAGCAGGTTGTCTGGGTGGAGGGTGAGCCTGGAGCCAGCTACAGCATGGAGAAGCAGCTTTGCCCAACGTTGTCCCCAGAACAGGGACCAGTGGCAGCCACGTCCGCGTGAGCTCTTCTTGCTGAAGCGGGTGTGGAAAGAGAAGGTGTGAGGGAGGCACGGGACCCTGTGTGGATACCAAAATTTCCATGCGCGTTGCTTCAGGGCTGGTTTGAGCTGAGCTCCCAGCCAGCTCGGTGCTGGCCCCCGTTAACATCTCTGCTCGCTTCCCCCGGGCAGGCAGTGTGTTGGCTGGTCGGTATTCCAGCCCTAATCCCCTGGAAACCCCGGCTGGGAGGAATGCCCTTGGCCGGCTCCGGCCAACTCACCGAGAGGGGGGTCACTGGGCTGGAATAACTCCGTCTCTTGCTGTTTCGAACAGACATCCAGCCCTTAGACTTCACTCCCGTTTGTGAACTAATTTGGGTTTCTGGTTATGAGTGTTGCACAGCGAGCTACTACAGGGAAAGGGAAAAACACACACGCACCTACACACGCTCCAGAAATATGTCAGAGCTCGGCTCGCTGAGAAACTCAAGCCCGAGCATGACCTACTTTGCGACTGTTATAATCTGCAGGGGAATACCCCCTGGATTAGATCAGCGTGATCCTAGCAATTTGTGCTTTGGGCTGGAGGAAGCACCAAGTTGCTTATTTTCCCCTTTTGCACATGAAATGAGGGAAGAGTTTGTTTGTTTATTAAATTTTCTTTCTCTTAGCGCTCAGGCTTGAGATGAGAGGAGGTGTGTTTGGCAAGTACAGCAGCCTGGGCTCTGCTTTTCCGGTATCCCGCTGTGCTGAGCACCTTCTTGCTGGGAGGCACCTGTACTGTGGAACAGCGGAGTCCACCCGGGTTTGTGTCTGCTTGATGAAGCTGGCTGGCAGAGACCCTGGTTCTGGGCATGGAAAGATGCCTCAGCCGATCCCGTCAGTACCCTTTTGATATTCAGCTGCTTCAGTCTGTTTGGGTTTGTTCTTTTTGTCTCCCCTGCTGCACCGAGAGACACTTTAATAAAATGTGAGAAATGATCTAACCCTTGTCTTTCCCTTCTTGTTACCAGCCATTGCTTATGTGGGAGCTAGAAATCTATCTTTATTTTTCCCAGCTAACAAATTGCTTCCAGAGCTGAGCAAGGAGCTGCATATCCACGGCAAGAAGGAAATAAACAGGGAGGCTGCGTCCAATTTCAGCGTCTGCCAGAAAGGGGGAACCTGGTGCTTGCCAAGGGAAAGATTTTTGGAATAGAGGTGCACCACACTTAATTTTCCAGGAGACTTTCTGGAAATAAAGAAGCTGGAATGGAAACAAAGCTCGCTGTGATGAAGAGAAATCGCTACCCGTTCGCTGGGAGTTTAGCCTTTGATTGCAGAGGTAGCTTTGCCTCGGGTGGCTCTGGGGGGCTTTCAGAGAGGCTTTTCTCCCATCTGCGGTACCTGGCACAGCGAGAGGAATGAGGAGCAAGGGGTGTTTGGTCCACTGGTGTGAATTGTTCTGCCAGACTTCAAAGAGACGTGGAAATACCTAATCTGTCGCTTTCAAAGGGAGGAATAAAATATTCTGATAGATTCTAAATGGAATCGCATCAACGGTGCCTCTTCCACCGCTGCCTTTGAGCTGCTCACTGATCTTTCTGATTGGGGTAATGCAGTGAGGAAGATACAGTATTCCCTCGAGGGGAGCAGCTTGTGAGCATTACTGTTCAGTCAGCCTGAAAAGCTCTATTACAGACAGATTTAGACCCATCTTTGTGCGCCGAGAGGCACAGCCTGGCTTCCGGGAGCAGGCTTTGTCTGGAGGACAGGTGCACCCTGGGCTGAGTTATACTGACCCTTTTCATCTCTCGCCTCTACCACTTTCACCTGCTGTCTCGGGGAGGGGGTCAGGGCAGCTCTGGGCTGTGGGTCCCGGCGGCGAGGCACCGCTCCGGCAGCACCGCAGCATCGCTTGCTCGGGCCCGTCTGCTTTAGGCAGCTCTCCAGGCACCCAACGAGCTGTCCTCGGCGAGACCGGGACGGTGAGGGGGGGAGCAGATTTGCAAACAACCCGACTCGTATGAATTTTCTTCATTTCTCGCGTGCCCCGCCAGGTTTCTGCACGCCCGGCCGCTGTGGGTTGTGCTGGTTGCTTGCGAGGCCGGAGGATGCTCGCGGTGTGTCTGCGGGGTGAGCTGGGGAGCTGCCCCGCCACGGCCGCGGGCTTTCCCCGTCTGTGTGGTCAGGCTCAGCTGGCTGTCACTGCGCCGTTCCTTCCGATGAGTCGTTGGGTAGAGAAAGTGGGGGGTTGTGTCTGGGGCTGGCTGCTGCTTTTGCCGTCTTGTGTACTTCCGTGCCCTGGTGCTGGAGTTTCAGTCCTGAGAGCCTGGTCTTGCAGTGAAGCACGCTGGGTGCTGCACGTGGAAAGAGTCCCCGGAGGTGTTTGTGTTACTGGGAGCCGCTGAAGGCAAGCGGGGGAGGTTGAAGTCAGGTGGAGAAACCATCAGCCTGGTTGAACGCTCTGCGAGAGTGGCTGCTCTGCGTTTCCCGAGTTGTGTAATAGCTCGCACCGATCTAGAGGGGATGTCATGTAGGAGTTTCTGGAACAGCATGAATATGGAAAAGAGAAGAGGATTTCCTGAAAGCACAGTACAGATTGTTCTCCGTGTCTCAGCTACACTGGCATGGTTGTGAATATATCTTTTATTTCCATCGTTGTGCTCTTTGTGTCCATCCCTTGAGGAATTTCACCGGGACAGTTGGGATTGTTCAGCCTTCACGTAGATCCAGCCCTTCCATGCTCCCCTGTAGCGATCACGTCTCGGGTGTGCTGTGAGTATCGTACCTCCCACGTGTCCTGGAAGACCACAGGCTTCCCTGTCCTGCTCTGCAGAAGCAGCACAGCTGGAAACAGCAGCACATGCCACAGAGCAAGTGCCGGCTGCTCAGCAATGCTGCGGGGCTGGGCTGCGTCGAGCAGCTTGAGGAGAACCGGGCTGTAAACCTCTGGTACGGCAAGGCGAGGGGGAGGCACTCCTTGGAGATAACCGTGCAGATCCATCGCAGGGTGGGTTTGGTGCCCCAGCCGCTGTGAGAGGAGCAGGACTGGCTCTCTTCGTGCCTTGAAGCCATGTAGCTCTTCACAGCATGCAGCAGGAGGGAGCATGCGTGGTGGTGGTCCCGGGTTCATGGCCTCTCCCGTGAGGGCTTGAGCCGTTGCCTACGGAGGGCAGGGGTGGAGTTGCGTGGCCACGCTGCTGGGTTGGGTCCGTTGGGGTGGGAGAGCGCCTTTGAGGCAGCTTCACCGCTGCGGCAGGAAAGCCCTGGTCACACAGCAGAAGCAGCTCTTGGAGATGTCCTGCCTCTGGCGCGTTGCTGTCCCAAAGCACAACGCGGCCGGCTCTGCCAGATCCGGCTTCACGCGGCTGCAGCAGTCGGTTCGATGCGGGGAGGAAGGAGAAGTTCCCTTTGAAAAATCGCAGCGACAGCAGGAGAGGGTGAGGCCTGTTGATTACACGCTGATCTCTGGTGTCCTTTGTGCCTTTCTTCGACGGCACGCTGTGTGGACAAAGGCACCCTCCACAGTGGTCTGGGGAGGTCGGTGGTGGAGCAGGGTCTGGTGCAGCCTCTGGGAACTGAGGCTGCAAAGTCTGGTCTGTTAGGGCTTGACCAAACTTTACTAGAAATCCTGGCATCTGGGTGACAGCAGAACATCAGTGGTGAGACAAGCTTCCTGGAAGAAGGTTTTGTTCTTCCTATGGGATCTGAAGTATCTAGTGAAGGCAGCTAGCGTGTGGGCTTACTGAGCAGCTCTGAAACGTGGAGGGTGTCTTTGTGCATCACGGTAGGAATTCATGAAAGTCCTATTCATGCAGCTGGCGTTAGAAAACGTAAAGGAGCGTTTATGCAGGGAACTAGTCTTGCCCCTAGAAAGAGATAGCTGGCTCAGCAGCTGCAGGCAGCTCGGTTGTGTCGCCACATGGTCTGGGATTTATCCTGCTTGTAAAATGCTGCGTTTGAAGAATCTCTCAAGCCCTGAAATGCTTCCCTCAAAGCCACTTGTGCCACATCCCTATTATCTGAGTATATTCCCTTATCTTTCAGCTCTCTGCTTTCCAAGTACAATACAGATCAGCTGTGGAGAACTCCCAGTCCTTTTGGCAGTGGGTAGTGGTGACTGTGAGCCGTCTTCTGAACTGGGAAGCTGAGAAGAAGCATGAAGGTGGCTTACCAGCTTAGAAACCTGTGGTGTTCTCCTAATTCACGCTGACTTGCCTGGTTATCTGTGTCAGTGCGTTTGGGTGCCTGTTCCTGCATCAAAGGCTGTTGGCCACAGGCCCTTCAGCGTAAGAGTGGTTTTGCTCCTCTGCACAAGCACGATGACCCCTTCCCTAAGTCTGGCTGGGAGTGCGGTGTTCTCTTGTGACTGAGCCAGGAGGTGGGACCTGCAGGGCTTGGCGTTCTCAGGGCATTTCTGTCGTCTGAGACCTGTGCAGAAGATCGGTCTCTTGTGGCAGTCCCCTCCTCGTGATGCTCAGTGGCCGTTCATGTGTACGTGAGAGCTGGAGGCAGCCTGGTCCTGGGAAATGCCCCCTTTTCCCTTTCAGGAAGGAGTGAAGAGCCAGCGTGAACTGGAGGAACAAGCTGGTGTCACAGGGGGCTTGGCAGCCGTTTGTACATAGGCTCTTTGGCTGGAGAACCTGGGTGTCCCCGGGCGTGAGCTGTGCCGGAGAGGGCCAGGTCTGGGTGGGTGCCATCGGTGTGCCTGCTGGTGGAAGCAGATTGCCTTTCGCTCTGTGCACCTTGTGCTAAAAGTACCGGGGTGCTTGGGGAGGGTGTGCTGTAGGCTGGAAAGCCTGTGTGTGGGCAGAGAGGTATGGCAGCAGCCTGTTCCTCAGGGGCGTGCTGAGGAAACCCGGCACCGCCGGAGCAAGGACCCCAGCCCGTGGCGAGCCAGGCGTTGCAGGCTCTCACGAGGTGCCTGGTCTGCTCCCGGAGGTTGGATGTTCCTCACGGCGTGCGGGAGTGTGAAACGTGGTGGGTGATGCAGCTCCTTTCCCGGGTTTTGTACCAAGCCGGCTGTGTCCTCTGCGTGTCACTGACCGAGTAACACACTTGTTTTGTTGATTTGGAGTGGGAAAACATAGCTGGAGTGGGAGTGCACACGGCAGATGCCTGTTTTCTTTCAGAAAGCCTGGGGGTAGTAAAGACCTAATTAGCATTCTTGTGAAGGCAAGTCATGGGGAGACTCCAAGATTTAGGTTTGCGAGGAGGGAGTTGGCATCGGTGAAAACAACAGATTGCTGGAAATGTGCAAGCAAAGTACGTGATGCTCCGGTGGAGGAGAGAAGGCGCGTGGCAGGGGTGATGGGAAGCCAGGTACCTGGTACGAGGGCATGGGTTTCCTTCAACGTTGACTGAACGGTGGCTAGAGTCAGTGTCCCGTGCTAGGGCCTTGCGCTGTCGTGAACACCACTCTGCTGATGCTGAGGTTGGAAGACCCATCTCAGGGTTTCTGCTTGACGGGGAAAGGTGAGCTCTGCAGCGCCTGGGGGTCGCCAGCCTGCCCGAGCACCAGGCTGCTGAGCACCAGCACAGGAGTTAAGCGGCAGGTTGCTTCATCTCCTCAGTCCCATTTCATCTGCTGCTTTGGAAGACTGCCTTTGGAGGTGGTCCAGGGATAAAATCCTTGTGTGAGGGCAGTGATATCCAAAAGTTCATGATTGTTCTTCCCTGTACCTTTTTGTCTCTGAAGGAGACTGTACGTGTGCTTATGTTGACTGGGAGAGGTGCTCTTGGAGAAAACCAATTAATGTTTAAGACATTGAACCTCCGGTGTACAGCTAATCACCGTATTTCTGCGTTTGCAGTATGCTCAGTGGGTTTCATTTATCATGATGAAGTTTAGTTGAGCACAACTCTCTTGCTGGTCTTCCAGTCCTCTGCCCGAGGCACATATGCTTCCATTAATTTTCTGCTATTATCCACTCAGGTGTCCTGTGTGATCCAACAAGCTTAATTTCATTCTGCTGAGCACCAGCTCTTCCGATCTGAAGTTAACAGTGTGATTTGCAAGCATCATAAGGAAATGAATCTTGCTTTTCTGGAGATAACTGCTTCCTGAATTTCTGTTCTATTTGTAATGCGCTAATAACCTCCATCCACCAAATCCTGCTCCACTGTTTATGTCCCTTGGGTATCTGTTGGAGTGTTCCTCGTCGTCTGGTCGTTGCCCCCAGAGCCTGCTGAGGACCGGCTGTGCTTGGTGCTGCTCCAAGTGAGCGCTGGCCGGTGTGTTAGACACGTTACGGCTCTTTGAGGATCGGTGTGGGGCAGAGCTGCAGCGAGTGCTTGGAAAACGTGGGTGTCAGAGGCCTTGGGAAAAAGGAAGATGACTGCATTTACATACACTGAGCACATAAATCCAGGGAACGTGGTGATGGGTGTGGTGTAAAGCTCTCATAAAGATGCCTATATAAAAGCCAGCTTTAAATGGACCGAGTTTCAGAGCTGGCCTGCCTACAAAGCATGACCAGGGGCAGAGTCTCTGTGGTGGTGGGTAGGCGGACAGGAGAGCTCGGAGGAGGCTGTGCCGTGGCTTTGCAGCCGTTTGAGGCTTTTAAAGCGGGGCTTCAAAGATGCGGTGCTTTGGGCGTCTTTGTTCTGGGGTGAGGAGCCCGGGGTCCCCCTTGGCACCCCGGAGTCCTCTGCAGCGTCGCTGCCGTCCGCTCCGCTGCGCAGGTAACGGTGTGCAGGAGCCTGTCTGCTGCCTGGGGATGTGTCACTTCTGCTGGGCTGAAGTTGGTTTTCGTAGCCCGGGTCTCCGAGCTGGAAATGCCCGACTCTCAGGCCCTAGAGCTGGACAAAAATGCAGGAAACTTGTGGACTGAGCAAATACCTCTCATAGCAGACTGTTTGCGCAAAGAAGCGAAGTTGAGAAGCAAAAGCAAACACGCGCTGGCTAAGAGAGAGGGCGAGGCAGGGGAAAAACGCTGGGACACGGCTGTCTGTCTGCAGGTCCGTTTCTTATGCGGCTGCTCCCGGGATTTAACGCCGACAATCCCGAACTGGACGAGGCAGCGTTTCGGTGCGTACTTGTTAAACCCTTCCGCCGTGCGAGGCGTTTAAAACCAAAGCATTTGCGCTGCCTTCTGCCTGCAGACGGGTAACGGGGTGGTGCGGCCCGGGGGTCTCTGCTTGCCTGTGGAGGGGCGAGCCGGGGACGCGTGTGCCGCCGCGCCCGGGGAGCAGGGCAGGAGAGTGGCTGAGCCCCTGCCCTTTGGGCTCAGACCCTGGCGCTCCTCAGGTTGGTGTATAAAAGGAATCCAACGAGGCTGCTAACGCGGTCGAGTTCCCGTTTGAACGTTCCCCTGCCTAAGGATAGCTGTGTTTCCCAGAACCGAGCGCGGGTGGGCACAGCTGGCCGTAGAGGAAGAGCGGTGAGGCTTTTCTGTTGCAGCTCCCTTTGTAGTCCCCGTGTCTTGCCTCTGAAACGCTCGTACGGATTCATAGATCGTGAGGGTGTCTTGCCTTTGAAATGCTTGTGCGGACTCGTAAATGGTAAGGGTCTGCAAGGCAGCGGGAGGAGGAGGGTTGTGTAACAACGGACTTGAATATTTCATTAGCTAATGATGATCTATAATTTAATTAAAAGTATCTCAGAACATCTAGGCAGCAGGAGGAATATGCCTGTGCCTCCCCTCAAGCCTGCTGCTGATAAGCACATTAATCCGTTTGCGTTTGTTCTGTAAAGGCATGCTTCTATCAGGTTTGCAGGAAAGTCTGCTTCCTTTTAAATGGAATAAAGATAAGGCAAGACACTTGAATCCTTTGTGGGCAAAGCCTGTAATCCTCCGCATGAGGGAAGTTCTGTTTGAGGCTTTGTCTGGCATTGCAGTGGTACAGGATGGTGCTGACTATTCTTAGCCTGCTTTGCATAGGTAATTAATTTGTCCCCTACAGTAATTTCTCTGTAGCGATAATGCAGTAAATGCCAAACTTACGTGGTTAGGTGTGAGAAAATGTAAAAGGACTAGTGGTGGTATAAATAACTGGGATGGCAAGATGGGTGTGCAGAAAATACTGTGGACTGAGCACTAACAGCAGGCCGAAGTGTTTTCAGGATATAAAGCAAATAGTTTACGCTCCGGCCGACGCGTAGTCCAAGCCCCGATAACTGGGAGGGCAAAGAGTGCATGTCACGCTTGGAAAATCTTTTTGACAGGTGTTTTCCATTGAGCCCTTGCAGTGTTTTCTTTTTTGTTTTTAAAACACAGATGGAGAAATTGAGGTTTGGAGACCTGCAGTGATGTGTTCCAGGAGGACGTTATCAGAGCCACGGTTGGCTGTCGGTGTTGTGTGGCTTTCCACCACGCGCTGCTGCGCGTCCCGGCAGCGGGAGCGTGGGTTGGGCTCCCCGGGACGCGCCAGCCCTTCACCTGCTTCCTTCAAGGGGCAGGAGCGGCTGGTTGCCAGCGAAGAGAGCGGAGCTGCGGAGGGGCGTTTGCTTGCGGTAGAAAGGAGCCCCTTTATGATTCCATCATTCTATGAGTCTGTGTGGAAAGGGCACTGTGTGTAAATGGGCTGAGCTGCGTGTCAGCCGTTTCCTGCTCGTATGGCATCTGATCTCCAGCAGAGACCACGTCCTGATGACGTTCTCCATTGAGGCTTTTGCTGTTGTTTCATGCGAAGCCTGTGTTACTTATTCATGTGGTTTTCAGAAGTTGTCCCGCAAGAAGATGTCCGAGGGTCGTCTTGTTTTTGGTTTTCCTTCTCCTTTTCCAGCTGTTAGACATCCTCTTTGTTTCTTCAGAAGCAAAAACTTCTGGCGTTCTTGGTAGTTTATATTTAAGGAAAAAAAGTTGAAAACCAACAAAAACCACTTCTGTTGCACGTGCATTTATTTCTTTGTGTGCAGGGTCTTTCACTGCTCAAGTCTAAACGGTTGAATTATTAAGCTTGAAAAGCGCCTGCTCTTTAGAAAGCATTGACACGTACTGTAAACATGATGGATAAGAAGGCAGGGCCTAATCTGATTGACACAGCTCGGTTGATGTTTGCAGTACGGGCTTGTGCGAACTCTGGTTTTGAGGTGGTGGGTTTTCCTGATTCACTGCCGGTCTTCTGGAGTCAGCTCTCTCCTTCTGCAGGACCGAGTGTGCTGCGTGAGCCGAGTTTTCCCTGGGCTAGCAGGGAGACAGCCCGGGGATGCCCGCGGGTGGAGGTGAAGGCAGCTCCCAGCTCACCTCGGAGACACCAAGGCTCCCCGGCATGTGACCTGCAGCGGGCTTTGGGCGCAGTTCCCGGTGCTGGCCCCCGCCTGCCCGCTGCCGGCTTCTCGAAGGCTTTTCTCTGGCGAGGCGTTGGCAGTGGGGTCCGTGGTTTGTACCTGGGACACAGGGGAGGTGTGCGATGCCCGGGGCAGCTTGCTGGGGGCTGGGGGCTCGGGGAGGGGGGGGAAGGCTCTGCATGCCTGCCCTGCAGCAGCCCTCCTGGGATGACCTGGGATGGGTTTGCTCTGGCTCCTGGTGCACCTCTGCCCGGGGATGAGCTCGGAGGTCCCTGGTGTGTGCTGGGGGGAGGAAGGATTGCACCCACTGATCTGCTTGGTAATATTTGGGTGCATTAGGTATGGCCATGTTGTCCTCGTCTCTGTAGCAATTTCCAGACCCTTTTCTGGTCTGGTTGGGAGGCAGAGAGAGACTGCTTTGCACTGAGACGTTCTTGAATCCAGGGCTGGCTTTCCTGTATGCTTCCTCCTCAGTGCCTCTGAGCCTCAGTTTTTTAAGCTTACGGATGTGCAGAATAAGCAGCTCTGTCAGCAGCTGCCTGCGCAGAACAGGAGGCCTGTGCAGTCCCACCTACAGCATCCGAACCTCTGCTCCGAGTGGCTTCCCCCCCGCCTCCTTCCATCCCGCCCCACCGTGAGTAACTCACCAGTGCACAACCAACTGGGAGGCCAAACTGGGGTTGAAAACTTTCCCACATGAAACGCGCTGGCAGTGCCAGCAGAGATGGGGGCGAGAGGAGACGGCTCTGCTGTGCCAAAGCTCTCTTTCATCTCTTTTCAGCTCTCCCGGTGAGGGGTCCTGGCTCACAGCACATAGATGCCTTGTGCAGATGTCTTGGCTGGGAGAGAAGTGGCCCCTTTTCCCTCCCAAGCAGAGCAGGGAGATATAAGAAAGCTATTGATTTGCTTGTAGCCAAAGTGAGCCGAGCCAGGCTCTGCAGTGCTTTATTGAGCCTGGATTAAGGCTTTGTTACTCACTGAAATAAAAACAAAAAAAGTAAAGAAGAAAAAGTTGAAAGTAGAGGTGGTTTTCCGTGTTGGTAAGCAAATGGCTGGGTGTTGTTTACCTGCTGGTTATTTCCCAAGCAAATGAGAGGCAGGGACAGGCACTGAATAAAGGCCGTGGTTTCTCATCCTGCCCGGGAGGGACACGGGGCAGCCCTGGGAGCTGCCAGGCTGGGGTCTGGGCTGCCGAGCCCCGGGCGGGCTGTTGGTGGCCAGCCAGGGCTAGCCCACCGCCCGGGGCTGGCGGTGCCAGGGGTCCGGCTGTTCACGGGCCGGTGCCTCCCCTGCCGTGGGGAATCGCGGTGGGCTTGGCGGCGGCCAGGAAGATGCCGAGGAGCGGCTGTGGTGGGAAGCCGAGCTGCGTTGCAGCCCATTGCGATGGCTGCTTGCCCCTCAGCGGCACGCCGGAGCTCTGCCCGGCCCGTCTCCGCCGCTTTATTTCACTTCTGCTGCAGGAGAAACAGAGCAAACGGTCTCCGGGGCTCTTCACCTGGTCTTTTTACTGAGAACTCAATTCAGCCTTGAAGGCTTTTCCCCTCGGGCAAGCAGGTATTTCTGAGGAAAAATGAATTTTGGGAACAGCGTAATTTAATTTCTCGGTGCTTTCCTGGAAAAGTCATCAATCTTGGCTTTGCGTTCCCTTTGCGAAATGGCGTTTCAGTGCCCCGCTCCCGGCGCTGCCCGCATCGGCCCGGGCAGGTTCGTTAGCATGCACGGAGCGATGGCTGCGACGGTGCCAGCGCGGAGGAAGAGGGCTCTGGATCACGTTTGGTGCGGGGAGGTTGGCCAGAGGACTGCAGCAGCCAGCTCTGCAAGGCAGATGAGCTGGCGTTGAGATCCTGCTGGCTAAACATGTTAAATTTTAGCTTTAATTGTGCGGGGTGGGTGTAAGCATGGGGTCGTGCTGAATACTTCTGTTGACCTTCAAGGCTGGAATGGTGCATGTGGTGTGGCTGGTTTTGCGTTACTCGATGGAGCCGAGAGGTTGGGCAGAATTAGTGCCCTGCTACCTGTCGGAATTGCCCGGCCGAATTCACGTCGTCTTGCTTTGTCTTGAGGAAATAAGGCTGCTTCGCGGCACCGCCTGAGCTTCAGCTGAGAGGTGCTCTGCTGGGTGCCTGTGCGATGGCTGCTGTCATCTCGTCTGTGCTTTGCTCCTGGGCGATGCAAGAAGCGCTGCTTGGACCCGGCAGGGGAAAGGGTGCTTTGCTGGGTGGTTTCGGTTGCTGGAGAGCCGTAGTGGTCTTCAATCTGAAGGTGCAAATTGTCGTTGCAGCATTTTCCCGGGGAAAAGCAGCCTTGGGAGGAAATGGAGCTAGAAATGAGCCTGGCTGGGCTTCTGGCTGAGTGTTCTGAGCGAGTTTTTGTGCTCTCCCTCTCGGCTCCAGCCCAGGCTTCCAAAGGCAGCTCGGCAGAGCCGTGCCGTGTGCCCAGGTACCCCCCAACCCTGGCCAGCCGATGTCGGTCCCGATAAGCAAGTGCGTGCACGCCGTGGGCGCGCTCAGCCCCGCTTGCGAGCGGCAGGCGTTTGTGGATGTGTGCGCTGGCGTGATGCAGTTTACCCGCAGACTTTGGGAATCTAACCTTGTAATTTTAGCAGCTGGCCTCAGCGCTGCTTCTGAGCAGATAAGCTGGTTAAAATAAATAAATAAAAATGCAGGCCTGTGTTTCCCGTGCGTGTCAATACTGGAATAATTTTAAATGGTGTGTTTTCCCCTGGTCACTGACCTATAGTTTATTCCATTATCGACTGCTGAGTTACTGGCTCTTTGTATTCTGCGGTTAAGTGAACTGTAAGGCTGCAATCATTTGGCTGGGATGGTGTTGCTGGGCAGGAACTCGCATCTGGCTGACTCAGATTGGGGTGAAAGTGTACCCTCTGGCAACTCAAGTACTCATTTATCTCTGCCTCCCCCCCTAATAAACGGGTTAAACACCACAGCAGAGTATTGATCCAGCCTTCATCTGGCGGCCCCGGGCTGCAGCAGTTACCTTTGTGCCACATTCCTGCTGTTTCCCAACAATGCCCTACGTCTTCTCCAGAGCTCCGGTGGTGACCTTCTCCTGGGGTGGCTGTGATGGGCTTTGCTGGACACCGTCGCCGCTGCCGAGCACGTACAGCACCAGCGCAGGGCAGAGCCTGGCGCGGTCCGTAGCTAAAAGCTTGCTCTGTTGGTTTGGTGCTGTGAACACCGTAATGCTGAGTTTTGTGGCTTGGTAGCATGCTGGATTCCTGGAGCTGTTGGCCTTAGGTGGGGAAGTTGGTCCTAAAATAACCACACTTTGTTCTTTCAAGGGCCGTTGTAGGCTGAGGGCTGGTTGAAGACCATGCAAACCACCTTCTGTCTTTATTGATGTTTGCATTAGTGCTGTAGTTCCTGGTAGATGCTCAGTGGTGGCCTGCTCATGTTCTTCCTCGTCCTGTGGCAGTGGTGGACCTCTGCTGATGCAGCGACTTCTTTAGAGCTCTCTGTAAGTGGCCTGGAGAGGCCAGTATTGCTGCTTTTGGCAAGGGACTTCTTTCCGAGAAGCACCTGCTCTATTTCACTCCTTTCCGAGAAGGAGCTGATGCTTCTGGCTGTTGCTGGCATCCAAGTAGCCGGTGGTGGTTTGAGCACAGCCGGCTCCGAGGCCGCAGGCTGTCGTGGCTGTGCTGCCCGCTCTGCGGAAGGGCTCTGCCAGCACGGGCGCGGAGCAGCAATGCGCCTGGAAGCGACTCTGTTACACCGCGCTAACGCCCGGTAACCCCTCATCCCTTTTCATACCGACAGCCTGGGGCACGTTGTGCGGTGCTGAGGGTCCCCAGCCTTCGCGAAGTCTCCACGCTGACCCGCACGCTGACCGGGGTGCTTGATTTTCCAGGGAGGACGGCGGTTTGCAAGTTGTTCTCCCTTTAAGCACCAACACTTGTACTGAGCTTGCACGTCCTGCCTGCGGCTGCCTTAGGCTCTTTGGGTTTTCTTTTTTTTCCTGCTGTAGAACACTAACTTTAATACACAAATATAAAAAATGCTGTTCTGTAGGATCCATTCGTATTTCAGGTCTAATGAGGACTTGATCTTCGCTAGTAACCGATTTGCATGTCTTGCTTGTGGGCTACGGGGGTGTTAAAAAGGCCTTTTTGTGTGCTGCTGCTCAGCTTCCCAGCCAGATGCATCCGTCATCTTCAAAAGGAGTGGGGGAGAAGGATGGCTCACAACTTTTTTTTGAGCCACTGGTATTTGGCATCCAAATAAGCAGGTGTTTTGGCATGGGAGCGGAGGAGTGCTCGTCTCTCAAAGCTCCTGTCTTGTGTCCCATGAGGATCTTCAGGGAGAGTTTTCAGTAATTATGTAATGTAATTTTTTTTCTGCTAGGGGACTGGTGAATAACCAGGTTCCTAGTGTCTGTGGCAGGGTAGGCTGGTGCAAGAGGTAAATGACTCTGGAGCGCAGCCCAAAAGTCGCCTTGGATAGAATTAAACTCTGAAAGTAAATAACGCAGCTGCTCTGCGAACCTCCGGCCTTACGAGGCAAGCGTTTGGGACTCTGTCAGTCCCCATGGTATGTGCCACGGTCAAACGAGGTCGCGTCTGCTGCTGCCGGTGGACGGATGCTGGGAGTAACCCTTGAACCTCTGAGGAACCCCAGTCTGAAAAGCTTTAGAGTCCAGGAATTTTGGCACCTTGGCACATGAGATGAAGCGCGTGGCAACGTCTGTCAACATTTTGTATGCGGGTCTCCCTGCAACCCGATGTCATACCTCCAGGGTTTGACCTCTAGGCCTGACCTTGGTTGCTTGATGTGGAGAAATCTGGTACGGATGGTACGGAAAAGCCTCCTAATATCAGTCTTCTCTTGCCTGAGCCCTGCCAGGGGTGTGTGCAGAAGACAGGCTGGTCCTCAGGAAGACCCAAGACAGCAAACCGCTGACCAGTCTTAACTTTGTTCCTTGGCTTCCAGGCGGCCCTGATTCCAAGAACAAGGCAAACACTGTGGTGGCCTTATCCCGGGACCTCACTGACGTCAGCGTGTGCCTGTCCATTAACCCCGCTGGACTTGGGGTCAGGTTTCTTTGAAGGCAAGGCGTTGAAGCAAGGAGCCGAAAGGCTAGCCGGGGTCGTTCCAGCCTTTGCCGTGGTAACTCCAGCAAAGACAAGGGGCAGGCTGTGGGAGCCGAGCCTGTCGGGAAGGTCAGCCCAGACGTGGCTGAGGGGTTTTGCGTGGCCCTCTGTCTTGAGCTTCTTATGCCAGACATCTCTTACAGAGAGGCTGATGGGCCTCTTGATGTGCATCTCCCTTTACATGTTTGTTTATCTGCACGTCCGCAGGGTGCTTTGAAAATCTCTGGCAGTGCCTAAATGGATTGAGGCACCTAAGTGTCTGTGCACAGGGTCAGCGCAGCGCGCTTGGTTTGATTTCCCCCTTAAATAAAAGCAGCTCCTGAGCAGATGGGAACATCCGCGTGAGAGCTGTGTGCCTTTGTGTCTGAGTGGCGTCTCCCTGAGCAGCTAGAGAGATGCGTTAGGAAGTTCTTGCATTAAAAGGACCTTGACCGGCAGCCTAGCTGGGGTGGCAGTGGAGAGGACTGGTGTGGCATTTCTTGGTGCTTTGTGTTGTGGAGTGCTGCGTGCTTTGGGGGCTGCCTGGGAAATTCCTTGCACCTCTCGTGACGCAGGAAAATCCAGATGCAAGCCTAGGTTTGTAAGTTGTGTGCGAATAACATAAGCTGGCCAGAAAACGTTACTGCTTGCCTTTAGAGCTCTACACAGCAAATAAAGAAACAGAAATAACAAACACTGGGTTTACTTAGGAGTAAGATGAATTTGCTTTTGTATTCTAAGCCACAGGAGAACAGTAACTTTCCTCTAGTGTGACCTTCTTACAAACCACAGTGTCTCCTTGATTTGCTGCCTACAGTGCACACCGGTGGACGTCCGCTCCTCGAGTTGTCTACTTGTTTGTCCTGGTGATATCTGAAGTGTTTTGGTACCTTACTGCCTGTTCTCCTGCTCCTTTCCTCCCCGACATGCGTGCTGCTTCCTCGAGGCAGTTTGGCACCGGGCAGAAAGCAGAAACAGCATTGAGAACATAAAGGATTCCAGATGTGAGCATGCCTTGGACACTGCCGGTGGGGGAGAAACCCAGAATCCACACAGGTGTTTACATTATGGTGTGGCACATGGCATGTGTGGATAAATACATCCCAGATAAAGTTGCTTGTTTTTTGTAGGTTAGTTTCCTCTCTTCTTTTTAAACTGTAGCTTGAAATCCACGCCCCGGGGAGCGTGCAACTGTATACCTGTTAGCTGCATTCCCTGCTGCGGTGTCAACTTGACGGTTGGAGCTTCACATTCTTAAATGTCAGCGATGAGGTGTTAGAAGTTCCCTCTTCCTGCCGGGGGAGGTTGGAAGAGGCCCCTGAGAACTGTTTGCCGTAGGAAATGAGAATTGCCAAGATCCTCTATTTCTATGGCGTCTACGTGATCCCTTCACCTTGTGACGGGTGGAATAATGCTGGCGTTGCCGCTTCAGCCCCAGCGCTGGCCAGGCGGCGAAGCCTGGCTGTCCTGCTGATGCAGTGCTCGGCCTCTGCCGCCGTTCTCTCCGAAGACTGGGTCTCCTTCCCTGTTGACAGGAACTCTAGCATTGACGTTTCCCCCAACGCTGTGCAAATCATTTTGTGAATTTTATTCACAAGGAACAGGCAAACGGCTCATATTGCACATGGGGGAGGTTGCATGCTAATGAAACCGAAAATTTGATTTTTCTTCTCCTTGGTGTGAGGTTTCATTCTGAGCATCTCGAACACAAGATGAGCGTGGGGTTGCGAGCTAGACAAAGTTTCGTTTTTACGAGAGCTAGCCGGAAAACTCATCACTGCTGCTGATGCTGGTTCTCCTTGAAGGCTTTGTAGTGACTGTGGTTATTACTGCTGCCGACTGCGTGTTGCCTGCGTGACGGAATCGTTAATCTTTGTGGTGGTGATTTCAGACCTTGTGTTTACCAGGTAATCTCAAAGTAGAAGGCGCTGCCGGTGAATCTGTGTCTTTTCTGTTAACACAGCAGATCCCGGAGCACGTGAGTGGGGAATGGTCTGTTCGTAGGGCTGCTCCTCTAGACCTCCCTAAACCAAACTGCTCTTCAGACAAGCCCTGCGTGTTGGCTGGAGAAAATTGTGCTGAGCTCCAAAGCTCTTGAATGATTTTGGGGTTTGGAGTTAATTTGGAGAAATTGTGAGAAATGGATGCCGCAACGCTGTCTCCAGGGCGTCGCACAGTCGATGGCGTTCGCTCGGGGTGTGCGACGGCGAGCAGCAGTCCCTGTGCTGGCAGGGCGCTTGCTCAGGGGATGGACGGGGTGTCCCCGGCTGCGTGCTGCTGTCCGGCTGCTTATTCTTGTTTTTTTAACTGATGTTCAGAATAGTCGAAGCACCTTGATTTAAAGGAGAAATGTTGAACTGAAGAAGGAATTAACAACCCAAACCACAGTGGAGGATTACCTAATTTCAAGCTAGTGTCTATACTATTTCACACTCTCTTACTCCTGTCAATCATAGCTCTTTGTGTGTGTGTGTGTATATATATATATATACATATATACACATATACATATATATGGATTTTCTGAGACAGGCCTTGGTGTCTAAGGCCGAGGTATCTTCCTGCCTGCTGCGGGCTGTTTCAGGGCTCTGCCTGAGGTGCTGTTTCCCCTTTTCCATTTCCCAGCCACGGTGCCGCTTCCCTGCTGGTCAGGCCGGGAACGGAGACTTGTGGCTCCGCCGTCCGCAGAGACTCCTGGGGCTGGCTGGGCAGAGGCAGAGCGGGCAGAGCGGGGGGGATGCAGCTGGCCGAAGCGTGGTGGGAAGGAGGTGTGAGGCTTTGGGGAGCCGCATCCCCTGCTTTCTGAGTTTGAGTTGGTGTGAAAGGTTCAGACCTCCCTGGCCATGGGAAGTGTTGCAAGAGCAGTTGTTTGCGTCAGACCTTGTGTGACTTCTGTCCTGACCTGGTGTGTCGTGCACGGGAGATGGTGATTTTGTGAGGACGCTCTTGGATGGTGAGTGACATGCTCTGATACGTATCACCCAAACGCCACAGTGTATTGTTTTTGGGTATTTCTCGGGTCAAAACAAAGTATCTGGCAACTGTGTAGGAGGCTGCTGCTTTGACTTGCATGCACAGGCATTAACAGGGATAAATCTGTGCTTTAATGGGATTCTCGATTTTTTTTTTTTTTTTTGGTCCTTGTCTCCTCCTTGAGCTCCTCTGGACTTCTCTGCATTCAGGTGGAAAAAAGGAGGCGTAAAAGCGAAGGCATGGTAAAAGCCTGTGTGCCAGGAGAGGTGCCGAGTGCCAGGGGAGCGTGGGCTGGGGGCTGTGCGGAGCCGCTTCCCAAACGCGTCCTCCCTGCGTTCCCCACCGAGGTGGGGCCGCAAGCGGTTACCTGGAACAGGAGTAACATAAATCAAATAAGCAGTCCGGTTAAGTAAGTAGTGAAGTTAGTAGGGTGCCTAATGAAATTAAATTCAAAATTATGTATGGATGATGCCTTTCTAACAATTGCGGTAGGTTTGTCGTGGAGTTACTGCACCCTGCTCTCTTGGAGGAAGGTTCCCCTTTCTTGGATGAACACGTTGGTACCACAGCGGGATGCATTTTACACGTCGGTTTGCTTTGGCTCGTTCCTGATGCCTTCGTGAGCAGTGCTGCTGCTCTCTGTTTTACGGAGACGTATGGAGGGAGTTTGGGGGATTTCAGTCTCTGCTGCTTATACGTTGAGGTTTTTTCCCTTCCTTCAAGGGTTTCTGCTTTGCTTCTGCCCTCCTAGGCCAGCTCTGGTGCTTTTTCCTCAGTCCCTGTGCCACACGGAGCTCGTAGGGACTGTCCCCTGTCCTTGCCGTCCCACTGCGTGCCTGGGGAGTAGCTCCTGCCTTTGTGAAGCAGGGGGCCCGATGGCACGTCTGGCAACTCTGGACACGGAGACTCAACCCACTGCTGTATTTGAAAGCAGTCTCTTAATTTGCATCTTTCCAGGCTTCTTTCAAACAGCAGCGCTGTGAAGGTGCTTAGGGATAAGCATTAAGCTGAGGAGGGAGAATGATTTTGGAGTGAGGGAAAGCCACTGAAGTTAGACACTTGAGAAGACACAGCCATCGCGACCGCCGAAGGGAGTCCTGCTCTCCAGACAGCATGCTGAGGGCAGTCCTGGGCACGGTCAGGCACTCTGTGCGTTTTGAAGATGGGTTGTCAAGGCAGAGCTGGCTCTGGCTGGCAAATACTGACCTTTGAGGTAATGTGTCCTTAACAGAAGGATGTGAGTACATCAGAGGAAGAATTATCATTGTCATAACCACATTTTCCACCTACTTTGAGGAGGACAGGTCTATTAAAGGACCTGTGCTCCAGCAAAACTGGTCCTGCCCCTCCAGGAGATGAATGCTGCCTTCTCTGAAGGCGAGAGTAGGTGTGGTAAGGAGAGGGAGCCCAAGTAACCACAGCTCTGTTGCTGGTTTGTTAATTTTTTTTTGCTTTCCCCCTCTGTGCTGTTCATTTTGCACCAAGGCTTGTGTATGAAATCCCAGACAGAGTCTTCAATGTAGTATTCAAGCTTCTCTGGTGCAGGGCCAAGGCTCTTGGGGACCCACAGCTGCATATTGGGCAAGGGGACAGTTCCACGTGGATCAACATGCGCGTTCTGGAGAGGCGCCCGGGGCAGCAGCTACGGTGGTGAATTACGGAAGAGCGTTGTCACATTTTGGGCAGAGTCTGATTCTTCTTTGTTGATGGTCTCCCTGGGAAGCCCTCCCAGTGATGAACAGGAGGCTCTTGCACCCAGTTTTTCTCCAGGAAAGGCAAATGCTTTGCAGTAAGTTTCCCTGTGCTTCTGTATCAGAGAATCTGAAGGTCCTTCACAAACCTTGAGTCTTTGAGTTGCCTCGGCAGCTTTATACCCGGTGCCCTTGTGACTGAGCGGCAAGATCGGGGAGCCTGGTTACTCGCCATCTCCCAGCGTGAAAGTGTGGAAGTGGAAGGGTCTCGGTCAGAGCCCTTACGAAGCCGGAGGAGTTTAGAGAACCACGGGGTCTTAGCGACTGGTCTAACTCAGCGACTTGCGTGGGTGCAGTGACCTGAGCAGGGCTCTGTGCATTTCATGCACAGTTGCTTTAAAGGGATGCTGGTAATTTTCAGCATGACCTGCTAATTATTAGAGCAGATGAAAGCCTTTTTTTTTTTTTTTTTCCTTTTCCTTTTTAAATCCTCCTCCCCCTGCATGTTCTCTTTTTCTCTCTGCTCCTTGCCCAAGTCCTTATCTAAGCTAATCAACATGACACAAACAGCCGAAAAAGCAGTATTCTTCCAGCAGCTATTAACTAGAAAGGAGACAGCAGGCGTCTGGAGCCCCTCAGGAGGGACTCTCCTGGTATAACCCACTGCTTTTAACAGCCAAAGTGATCGCTGCAGAGTCAGAACAGAGAAGGTTTAAGCTCCTTTCTTTTGAGGTCCTAATACACGGTGACCTGTATCCTGTGATGCAGATTTTTCAGAAGACCTAAGTGTGGATTTTCAGTAGTGATGAGGGGCTTCCCAGACACCTGATACACCCCTGGTTGAAAAGAAATGAATATCACTATCTATATGTCTTTTGCTGGTAAGCTTTTAAAAGTTCAAGGCGTATGGCTAGGTACTTCAAGGAGATTCTTTGCATCCCACATGGCTGTTTAATGTTGACACAGTGTCCCTCAGCAGCAGAAAACACAGCTGGGGGGGGTAATGTTAATTTGGTGCAGAAGTAGTTTCTGTGATTGCATCAAGCTGGACACGTGGGTTTGTTTTCTGCCATATTTCAAGATTTTTCTTATCTAGAACCACGGGAGGGATTTTCCAGCATCCTCTGATCTGTTTTAGATGAATACTTCAAGGTTGTGATAGTGGAGTAGGCTGAGACAGGACAAACTCGGCATACGAATTTCAGCTGCGGTGGTGTGTTTGGAAGGAAGCTGAGCAAACGGACACGATGTTTAAATAGCGTGTCCTGAATTGCTTTCATTTGGTTCTTATTTTGTAAGCTATTGGCTGGGTTTTCTGTCCTCTCAGAAATCAGCAGCTTCTTATGAAATATGGAGCTGTTTAAAAACAGACAGCAGCTGCTCCATCCTTGCGTCAGCAAGGACTCGGCAGAAGGAAGGGGAATGGTAGACGGTTGTTTAGCTGTGATATTCTTCCCTGCGTTGCTGTTGTCATATTGTGTTAACAGAAGGTCTGATCAAATATACACCAGGAAAGTAAGACTTAATGTTTCTTTGTTCTCCTGGAATGGTGCTGGGGGGG
>Ga0065711_1033030_pt1 | contig 26237 bp, 18 predicted proteins | sample Hoacrofraction12_FD_59098 | JGI IMG/M metagenome (GOLD analysis project Ga0065711, IMG submission 59098) | Hoatzin crop microbial communities from Cojedes, Venezuela - Epithelial fraction 12 v2 (version 2) | ecosystem: Host-associated > Birds > Digestive system > Esophagus > Crop | place... | reverse complement strand
GAGGAGGCCTCTCCGCCGAGGTTCTGCTGTACCCCGGCGCGGAGCCCTGCAGCCCCGCCGAGCCCCGGCGCAAAGCCGGGCGGTGCCGGAGGTGGGGAAGGTCTTCGGAAGCGCTTGCGGCTTTGCGGGCAGCGTTCAGCCGGGGCTTGGGAAGGTCGGCGGTGTTTGCGGTGGGCCCAGCCCGCGGGGTGAGGGGGGCAGCTGCTGCCTGGGGCTCTCCGGGACGGGCGGCAGACGGGCGAGAAACCGACCGCAGCCGTCAGCCGGTCCCGTTACCCTCCGTGCCGCCGAGGGCAGAGCGTCGGGGCGGGAGAGCGGCCCTTTGGGGGCAGGAGCCAGCACGCGAGGAAGGACGCTGCTCTCCTCTGCCTCGGGGGGCATCCGGAGGGGGGTCTGGTCGCTCCTTTCCACTCCCGTGACGGAGCCGTCTCAATGGTTTATTATTTTATTTCTTCCTTTTTCTCCCCGCTGTGGGGATGCTTTGGTAAACACCGTCAGGCCCTCGGGAGGAGATTCTCGGCGTGTCACTGATAGTGCTTTGGGGACAGAGGTGTTACTCTGGCTGGCGATGGAAATGGGAAACGCTAATACGACCTTGCTCGCCTTGTGTCTTTCTGCCTGTTCATTAACCCTGAAAAGAGTTCTTGCTCTTGTATGCCCGCCTGCACAAAGATTCGTCTCTCTTTCTTCTTCCTCATTCCTTTTGTCAGATCTGGGGTTGCTTTTAAAGTTGGGACCCGTAAAGGCAAATATGCCAGACTGTCATTAAAGGTGTGGTTGTCCCCGTGGGATCTGCTCACAGTATTCATATATTCAGTACTTTGCCAGGCTGACAGATATATGCACCTTCCCTTCTATTCCGTTTTAGCTCCAGTTCGACTGTCTGTCACACATCCCATTAATCTGCCATTGGCTGCTAGTGTGGAGACAGTAGCCTGATTTCCAGTTATGTGCTGTCAGTGCATGCTGGTCTGTGACTGGTAGTGTATGCTTACTGCAGGGTTCCTGTATGCCTTCAAACTGGGGCAGATTCCTTGTAAATGAGAACCAGCATGCCAAGCTGTGATCCTCTTCTCTGGTGTAAATCAGGGGCGTCTATCTCTCTGGGTCTGGCTGGTGTAGAAGTGAGTCAGGTCTGCTAAATCCAGGCATGTTAAGGTTAATTCAAAGTGGAATCTTTAAAAGGCAAGAACACTTTTTGAAACTCCTGTCCTTTGACTCTGAGCTGTTGCACTCCAAGCACACAATAATTTTACATTGTATCGAGCTGTGATCAGGCAAGGTGGTCCTGGATTTCAGCTGTGATCTTATGCTTTCCTGTAGCAAAGGTCCCGTTGTCCTGGTGAGTTGAAGCTGTGGGAGGAGTGCTAAATGCCAGGAGTTGTGACTGCCCATGCTCTAGTTAGTGCAGCAGTACTCTGCTGTGGATGGGCTTAGTGCCCGCTCCGAAGGCTGATGGTGAATCACCCAGTTACCAGTGTTTACAGGTGGGGATGAGTGACAGGTTTACCGTGACAGAGAGACAAAGGGACCCAGCTGCAGCGCTCATCTCCTCAGAGGGAATATACCTGACATCCCAGATTAGCTGCCGCAGATGCTGCTGCGGATGGTGAGGGAAGCCAGAGGAGAAATGCGGCACCACCATGAGTGAGAGGCAGCTGAACACGTCAGAAGCAGTTAAAACAACGGAGTCCAATGTGTGGGTTGTTAGCCTAAGAGAATCATGGCCAGACCATTGTTCTTTTATGCCAATAGAAAGGGAGGCCACGGCTAGGGTCACTCTACTTGAAAGGGAAACGAAATCAGTCTGGGACAATGTCAGGAACCTCATGACTACACTGTAGGAGGAGTTTATCTTGCAGGCTGGTTCCTTCTTCCTCTGCTCACACCAGCTCTAATCTGATGCAGTGGTAACATCTTCAGTGATGATACTCTGGGTTTGCATTACGTGACCATAGCCTTCTTCAAAGCTGGGCTTGATGGGATTGCCTGGAATGAGAAAAGGAGGAGACTGGCTTGGAAAGAGCCTAACCTAATTTTGGCCATGCATGCTTGCTTTATTTCCTGTAGGCAGTGTGGTCCCCACAAATGGAGTGCTGGTACAGTGCTGGCCTCTGTGTCTTCCTCTTGTCACCTGGTGTCAAGGTATGTGAGACTCTGCTCAAGCAAGGAGGCAGTGATGAGGCCTTTCTCATGGAAGCAGAGGAAATGTCTGCCCTGGCCCACGGAGAGCCTGCAAGGAGTCACCTCTGAGGAAATGGATCCCTGCTTTTGTTAGGTGGTGTCTTGGGAAGGGTAGTCTGTCATGAGGCATTGTGCTAAGTACCACCTGCTTGTATTGTCCTGCAGAAGTAACCATCCTCTGCATCTGCAGTGTCCATGTTACCTCATTCATGGAGTGAAGCGCATCACCCAACCTCTGATGTGGGCTGGCTTTGATTGTGGTGTTGCCCCATGACATGAACACTGAATGTGTTTCTTCTGGTAGGAGGTGGTAACTCTTTGCTGACCTGACCCATCATGCTGTCAGGGAGCCTCTCCATCATGCTGAGAGACCTGGGATGCTCTATGGGGACTTGGCTAGAGCTATCCCAGCAGGGGCTGCTGATGGAGGTAAGACTCCAGTCCTGCGTAAAAGATCTACTTTTTCTCAAAGGCTGTTTTATGGCCTTATTTCTTGCAGAAGGACTGTAATGGAGTGACCAAATTAAGTGGGAGCTGCTGGTGCTGAAGTCTTCTGAAGAACCAGTCCCCCTTAATTTCCTAAATGATCTGAACTCTTGATCAGAATTGCTGGGATATGCAGTTTCCTATAAGAAGCTGCAAGGGAGGGTTTATCTGATTTTACTGTCAGTTCCCTGCACTTTAATTAAGGAATTTTTTTCTTTTTTTGCCACTGCCTTTCTGCCTCCTGCCTCTTTTTTTTTTTTTTTTATTCTTTTCTTCCTCACATTAAAGGTCCTCCAAGGCAAACACTCGATTTAAAGAGAATTACTGGCACCTTGCGTCATCTGTTTCAATCCTTTCAGGTATTTAGTGGAGAGGAGGGAGTAAGCATCATCTGGCTGACTTTCCCCCCCTCCCCGGCCCATTTATGCAGAGACAATCACACTAATCAGACTGCTATGTGCACCCTAATAGCTCTCCTCTGCAGTCTCCACACTTCCTCCCTTTCATGGCTGAGGCACTTCAGCAAGGAATTCCCATCTTCCTGCTTCTGCTGGATGGTGACAGGAGCCTGATGAGTATGGGGGGACAGGAGCACGTGGCAGTGTGCCTGGGGTCCCAAGGAGGACAGCGTTGGCTGCCGGACCACCCACCCAGCGGTCGCGGGCAGAGGAGGGGGCGGAGGGGACCAAACGTCTCCGCTCTGCTAAAGAAGCTGGAGCTCTGCTTGGCGGGAAGAGAACTTGCCTCCTTGTTTCTCCCCCAGAATGAAGTTTTTCCTGTTAAAAATATTTCTGTTGGGATAACGTTTCTGGGGCAGCCATTTCTTACCTGTCTGAAATGAAAGATCTGTTACTAAAGGCCCTTTCCTGCTGCTAGGAGACAACAGAGTCTAATCTGGCACTATAGAAGTCAGGGAATGCAGGATAAAACCATTAATCCTTGTCTTAAACAGTTGTTTGCAAAAGCATACTTCCCTTTCACTCTCCGAAGGGCCACAGAGCCGTAGTGACTGAAGGGAACACCCGGCTCGTCTTCGCTCTCCTCTGTCCTCAGCGAGGAGTTTCCTGGTGGGATAACCTTTGCTTCCTTTGGCTTGCGATTTTTTGGGTGATGTTGTTTGTCCTGTCTGAGAGTTATAACCAGTTAAAACATGCCCTTGCAGAACTCTGAATTGAACCAGGTTATGATGGTGTGTGCATTGCTTTGGATACCATGAGTAATGGAGAACCTGACACCCTCCTGCCCCGTTGAAATGTAAATATATTTTCTTTTTGTGTTCCAGGAACTCGCTTCAATGCATATAAAGAGATAAATCTGAAATCTGTGCACTTCTCTCAAGTCAAATAAGCCCAGGTATTGTGTCGAGGAAAGCAACAGAAGATAATAGCAAAAGCCTAATGCTCTCCAACAACTGTCTGTCCCTGAGCAGGGAAAGTAGAACTTTAGAAAAGGCTTAAAACATAAAATTTTGTAATGGTGATGTGGGAATAAGGATTTCTCTGCAGGGTCTAGGGGATTGCTTATCTCGCTAGGACGCAGCCAGTAGAGGACAAGCCTGTTTCTGCTTTCATGATCTGCATTTCTCTGAATTATCTTTGCTCCTCCAACCTTTCCTCTCTTTGCTTTGCGATTGTTATTCAAAAGATCTCACCTAGCCCCCCTGGCTTTTGTGTCAGCAAGGAGTGAAACCCAAGCAGAGTCAGCGAAGAATTTCCATTACTACTAGCTGCAATTACGTGGCTATTACCAGTCTCCTAATGAATCTATGGGGGTTTAATTTTCATCTGTGGAGGCAAGGTCTCCACAGTGGCTTGTCCAGGTTGATTAAGCAAGTGAATTATTTGATGTTTAGCTTCTCCAGCCTGTCTGATAGCCAAGGCTGTCTGTAGTCCCCTGATTTAACTGAAATGCTTAGCAGCTCCCAAGGACAAATGTCACCATTCAGAGCTTCACATTTCTTGTGCTTTTAATGTGGAGGATACAGACTGGAAGTCTCCAGGAATGATGCTCTCTGCCACTTTAAAGGAGGGATTTGGGCCTCTTCTCAAGCTGGGAAATCTCTAATACAATGTCACACGTACATTTTGGTCCCTGTGACATATTACTCCCACTTCCATGTAGGTAGAAAACAAATTCTGAAAAACAGTCTTTGATCTTCCACCCACTGATCTGCTTGAAGTTTAAGTTCTGTGCTGCAACTCGAGGGAAGGAGGAGTAGGAATATAATTTATACCATATTTAAAAAAAAAAAAAAAGAGAATAGGAGAAAACATTACTTTTACCAGTTTTAGAATTATTGCTGTATAAATCTTTGGTATTCCTTCCTTCTGTTTGTCACCACACTTTTCAGATGACATTGGACTGTTCTCTCTCTGACCCAGTTACACTGTTTTCTTTCAAGCAAGAGTGCTAGGTTGCTCCTTAGATTTTGCTGCTTTTTTTCCCTCCCCCTCCCCTCCTTTCCTTTGATGTTAAGTGGAACATTTAGTTACCTTCCGAGGTCATGCTTCCTTGGGTGGTGAAGTATTCGTAAGATTCTGGTATAAACATGGGGTGAATCCAAGCCACCTATTTTCTGCCCTGCTGACAGAAGGGTAGTGGCAGGAGTTGTCAGGATTAGGAAGGATTTCCGCTGCTTTTGGGGCAGAGAGCTGGCTATCACTGTATAGTTACATGCATTTCTGGAGCAAAGAGGTGTCAATGGTTATGCCTATTTTCCCCGCTGGAACTCCTCCTCCTTCCATGGTGCAAGGCTTCAGCTACAGGTGGCACCCACCTGAAACCTGTGTGGTTCTTGGAGTGACCTAGATTCTCCTCTTTCCTCCTCTTTCCCCCTTGTTGTTATTGTGTTTGCTGTCTGAATCAGAGGGAAGCATTGATGGGTGGTTGTTTTTTTTTATGCACATCTCTGAGGGAGTGCTGGATGGTGAGGGATTTGTTTCAGTGTTGTTGACTCTAAGCACACACACTGCTGGGACAGAGGCAAGGGTTGTTTGCATCTGACCTGAGAGAGTTGGTAGGTTTTGCACCAGTGCTTGGTTCACCCACCTTTCTGTCACAGCCTTGCAGAATTTTAGGCTTTTGGTGCTTTTACGGATTTATTTGAGGAGCTGCTGTTTTCTGTAGCCATGTTTGGCAGCTTTAACTTAAGGAACTTTGTGGTCTGTGTTAGTTAATGCCTAATGTGTGGCTCACTTCATTTCTGTCAGCCTTTTTGGCAGTAGACGATAGTTCCTAAAAGGAGGAATGCAAGAGGAGAAACTTTTTTTCTCCTGGAGACTGTAGTGCTTTGCCAGGAAATGCAACAGCTAGTCTGTGACACAGAGCTTTTTTCAGATGTGCTGCAAGGAAAATGAAGATGGGTAATGGCATCTCTTCACTTACATTACTAATCAGGATAGAGGGGGCATGGTTTCTTTGCATTCCGTGTTATTATCAGAGGGCTTGTTTTCATTAAATCTGTGGTGTCCCACCATTCTCAGCAGGGCACTTACCTTAGGAGTGGTTTGTTTTGGCTCAAGATGCAGCATGGATCCCAGAGAGATACAGTGGTACCTGGATTGATTTGGCTTTCCACCAGCCATTATGGTTTTGTCACTCTGGTCACTTTAAGGGCTTACTGATATAAAAAGTCAGTCGTAGAGGCTTGTGTCTGGGACCACAAACCAGCGGTGTGTGGACATAGTTTTAGCCTGCTTCTCATGTGCATGCATATAGACTTCAGTTGTCCTCATGGGGTCATAGGAGCAATGCTTGTGTTTTGCTGGTGCTGTGAGTTGATGTGCTTTGCTTCATGGTTGAGGTGGTCTAAAAGCACACACTTATGCAGCTACAATAGCCTAGTTGACATGGGATAGCTTTCTGGGCTGGAGTAGTTTGACCGCTTTCTATTGTTAGGATTACTTTCCATATTGTAAGAGAAATCAGAGTCGTCTCCAGGGATTCCTTCAGAGCCTATAGCACAGGTGTGTGTACTACAATATAAACCATAAGGAAATGAAAGATTCTTCCTCAAAGACTTGTACTGGTAAATTCAGATTGTTATAAAACCCCGCGTCTCTGTAAATGTCTGGTAATAATGTACTGTGGTTGGTGAAGGACAGGAGTCTCTCGTGGGGAAAGCTAGATGTATAATTTTGCTTAAGAATTTTGACATTTTCTTCTCCAACCATACCTGCTGTTACCCTGTTAGGGTTCCTGTTGACCTGGTTGCTTATACCTGTAGGAATGGAGTGGTTGCACTAGTATTTCTGCTGTTTACAGGGATAGCAGCTGGAGACTTTTAGATTTGATCTTGATTGTCAGCTTCCCGTGGTCAGCAGATCTCGGGAATTGTTATCTTAATATCACAGGAATTTCAGTTCAATAGTGTTACTGTTCATCAGTTGCTGAGCTGTAGTTCATCATGTATGAGTAGCTTATACAGCAGAATTAACTTTCCCCTCCCTGTCTGTTTTGGGGAGAAGAAAAAAAACAAGGATGAAGGAAGAAGGAAAGCAATCTTACGAAAGATTTAAAGATTTAATGTTGTTTATTTAACAAACAGTATTTAATAGCAGCGTTAAATACTGCCGCTTTTCTGTGCTACACAAATATGTTACTGCCTCTTGAGAGTATATTTCAGGTAATTGATGTGTGTGTTTTTATGTATTTTGCTGGCTTTTGTTGGTGGTATTTTTGTTGCTGGGATCAGGCTTAAACAATGTTAATGGGTTCTTATGGCTTTGTGTGAGGACACTAGAGTTCTTCAGACATGATAATGGTGGTCCTTGGGTTTGGTCCCTAAAAGCCAGTATTGATTTCACTTTGAATTCCACAGCTTTTCTTCTTGTATTGTTGATTTGCCAAATGATGTTAGGAGGACCAAGCAAGGACTTGCTATGTTTGACTTCCAAGGGGAACTTGACCTGTGGGAGGAAGAGATGGGAAGGAGCTTACTGGACAGTAAGTTGGAGCAGCTGCCTGTTTCCTCTGTGGGTGTTGTAGTCTGTGGTAGCGCCTGTGACACGTGAAAAAGCTTTTGGGTTGCTTTTAAAAGGGTGAGGTGGAAGGAATACTAGAGACTCTGGTTTCCTCCTCATATGTCTGTTTTGGCCTAAAGTTTCAAGTTCTTCTGCTGGTTTATGGTTTGCAGCTTACAGGTATTGATAGGGAGGGTCTAGAAATATGGTCACCATCCTTTCAGTCACTCCAGTATTGTCACTGGGCTGTTCAGTATAAATACTGACTGAATATCTGCGTTCTGCCCCTGTCCCACCACCTCTTTGCTGGCCTCTGATCAAGGGGAAGTTCATGGCTTGTCGACACACCTGGAGCGTGCCCTGGGTGTAGACAGCTTTGATTTTTCTGGTATTGCAAAGCCATACCAGTCCCTCTTTAAAAAAAAAAATACCTTCTATTCCTCTATTTATGTTAACAACCCACTTCTCCCTCAGAAATCCCTGTTGCTCAGTTACAGACAGAAATTGATGCTGCATGCGTGCTAATTTCTAAAATGATGGGACCTCTCTAATTTGAAGAGTGGTTCTTCCCCAGAAAACAGTCATTGTGTGTGCAGGGCTACTGGCTCAGTCAGGAGTGCAAGATTTTATTATCACTTGCAGATGAAAGTCAGGGGCACTGTTGATATCTGAGCTGAATCCCTGAGCTGAAGACATTGAAGGCTTCAAAATCGTGATCTCGGGAGGCTCTCTCTTTTGGAGAGTATGAGCTAAGAGAGAAGTTTTTTTCCATACTCATTTGGGAGGGGGATGGAAAATTGAACAAGATGCAGTCTGTCACCCTTGGTGTTTTGGGCTGATGCTTGGTTACAGCTGAACCACACCTGTTGCCTTGTGAATTAAGGTTCTTGTCCTGCCTGAGGATCTGCAAACTTCAGCTCAGAGGGTGCTAGATGGAGAACTTCTGCACTTAGGCAGCAGCGCTGGTGCTGTGCTATGGACAACAGAAGAGATATGTTGCTGTGATTCAGTCTGGCTTGTATTTAATAATGAAATTTCTGTGCGTAATTCACATTGGCCTAGGTCTGCGTGTGATATTTAGGGAACATAATTATTTCGGATGTGTTGAGGGTGCTTGGGGAGGTGGCCTTATAAATCCGAGAACAAGAATAATCTGGTAGGCAGGGGGGCTGGTAGGATAGGGAGTGATTTGTGGCCATTTACGTAGCACCTGTCGGGACCTGCTGCTTAGCTCATCTGGAGCTGTTTGATTGCAGTGAAATTTTCCTCTAAGAAGAGATTTTCTTTGAAAAGCTTTTCTGCTAGCAGTGATAATTTCAGATGGGTTAAATAACATAAAAACTTTTCTGGGAAGTGGCACATGCAGCTTAAAGCGTGCAGTTGCTTGTTGCCAGAGAAAGAGTCCTTTGTTCCATCAGGTGCCCCCTAGCAATGACAGGTTTGTGTAAAAAGGCTGGAGCACGTCTGGGATTTGATCTTAGTGTGTGAGGTTGAGGTGGCCTTGCTAGACTCAACTGTTGTGGAAAGGAGAATGCATTTTGCTTGTTTGCCAGGTGGGAAGAAGTCTGTACCTCAAGCAGGACAGAGGCAGGACGTGTGGGGAATTGGAAGTTTGTCACCCCGGTGACAGTTTTTATACTGATATTTAGGTCTGTTCCACTGACCGTTGTCCCGTCAGTATAGTCCATACCGACTGCAGTCTTTGGGCAGGATTTGCATGCGTAGTATCCTCGGGGGTAATGCAAGCAAAGGGTGACTGCTGACCAAAGGGCTGTTGCATACTGAGGAGGCAGCAATGTCTTTTGTGAGCAAAAATGTGCCTAGGACGGTAAGGTGGCTGTCTAGCCATTTGCCTGCTTCAGGACGTAAATCCCCGGTTGCAGAGGCTGGGAATGTGTACCCGGGGCAAAGCCCACTCGATTCATCTACTTCTGATCTGCTCCTGGGTGCTGTCACGCCTGTGACGTAGGGTGAGCAAACTCTCGCTCAACCTTAACGTGGGTCTGCTGACGCCGAGCGGAACGCGGGTGTGCATGGGGGCTGGAGCCCCTTCACGCAGCCTTTGGCTGCCCCGTGCGTTTCAGCGTGGGATGCTCACGCCGGCGCAGCAGCCCTTCATCCCTGGCTGGCGGCTCCCTGTGCGTTGTGGCGGGAGCGGGACGAGAGGCTCCAGCGTCCTCCCGGACGTGACCCCGCTGCTGCTGGCCTTGCCATGCTTGGTGGGCCGGCAGCATGGGGCGAGCTGCGGAGCCCGGTGTTAGCCCATGGTGAGGTCCCCACGCCGCGCAGTCTTCCAGTTCCTCATGCTCCCTCTGCACAAGCTGTTTGCCTCTTCTGCATTTGGGATGATGTCCCTGTGGTCCACTCCTGCCTTGATGCTTGCACGAGTGGCGTGTGCTGGGAGCTGCCACGACCCCGTGCTGAGCAGAGCAGAGATCTCTCTCTCTCGTCGGAGCAGGTTGCCATGGCAATGCGCAGTCTGCTGCGCTCTGGGTCTCCAGGAGCCAGAAATGATGGTGCTTTTGCAACATTGAGGTAAACATCTCTCTTTTCCCTTATATAGTGCATCCACGCTATTGGAGCCGGCCTCCCCTCGCCCCCTGCGCGGGGGAGAGCAGCTCCGGGCTCCGTGGGTCGGAGCGGTGCCTCCGGCGCATGCGGGCCGTGGCAGTGGCCCTCCCGTCGACGGCCGGCGTGGGTTTCCCGCTGGGGAGGAGCGAGGCGCCGCTGGGGAGCGGCATCACTCGCAGGGCCGGCCGCTGAAGCCTGCGGTTCGCTCGCGGAGGGGTGAAGCTGCACTGATCCTGGATGCCGAGGGGGGAAATAGGTCCCCAGCTGCCTGCTCTCAGCTCTGCCACTGGTTTGCACTGGTCACTGTAGGAAGGTCACCTCTTTTTCCCCTAAACCCTTCTTAGAGCGTGGACATGGTCTTGCTCTCCATTGCCCCCCGGGAGGGCACCCCAGGGGCTCTGGCTGATGAGTGCGAATGCTTAGAGTTGCAGAAATTTGCTGGGGCTTCTCTCTGAGGCTTTCCAGGACTTCATTACGGCGCTGTGGGCTTTTAGCCGTTTCCCCAGTGCTTTGGGAATCCATCGCTATTTCTCACATCCGGAAGCCTGTAGCTGGCAGGTGATTGAAGACTCTTTTTATGGTGTCTTTTGTTATTGCAAGCAGTAATGAGCATGGCAGGCTGTTGCAGGCAGGGAAGTGTGGCCGTGTGAACTGAAAATGAATCTCTTGTTTGATCTGCTGGCATTTGTTCCAGCATCTTTCTCTCCACCTCTCTCCCTCTCACTGCTGATGTGTGTATGAAGGGGGAGTCGATGCTGGAGAGGGGAGTGGAGCAGGGGAGGAGTTTCTATCAGCCTCTTCTTTTTCTTTTTTCCTCTTTTTATTTTTTTCCCCCTGTCCAGTGACGTGAGCAATGCCTGGAACAATCAGGCTGGCTCCAAACAGTGTGCCTGAAGATGCTGGAGAAAACAGCCTAGCGCGCTTTAAGCAAACACTGATTGCTTGAGCCTGGGCTCTCCAGACATAACCTTTTCCAGTTCCTCTGCAAGGGATTGGGAAGTGCCATTAACTTTCTTCTCCCCCATCCCATACGCTCACTTTTGGAAATGATCGGAGTTAACAGTGTTCAGAGCACCAGCAAAGTCCGGGTGAGAGCCACAGGTTCAGTGAAATACTCCCGAGAAGAATCTCTCTGGCGGCAGTCCCATCGGTCAAAATCTATGAAAATCTCCAACTCCTCTGAGTTTTCTACTAAAGAAAGCAAGGTAAATAACTAAATATTTGTAGTGTTTCTCTCTGCTAGGAGTGGAGGTGGTGGTGTTGAAAAGATTAAGGGCTCTGGGTGATCTGCAGTGATCGCAGAATTTCTGTCAGGTCGGAAAAAAATCCCTAGGCTTGAGGAGAGACTTGAAGGTGATAAAAGGTCTGGTGTGTGATAGGGATGGGGTCTTAGAGGAATGCCCTCTCACTCAGCTTGGTGCAATAGTAAACAGTGGAAACTTGCTAGTGAGAATGCTAATCGGAGCTGTGCTCTCAGGAAAGGTGCTGGAGTTGGCAAGTGATGTCCTTGGGATTATCTGTTTAATGGAAATGAATTTCCACAGAAAAGTAGTTTTTGCTCCTTCTCTACAGCTCTGTAGTTTGGTAGGTGTGGTTGCCAGGTAAAAATATTGTCTCGCTTGCAGGCATGATGAAATATTGCCGTCGAGTATTTATTAGGAAGACATCTCTTCTGCGTTTATACGAATACATTAGTGTATTGTAGCTGTCGGTAGCACAGGCTGTGCCCAGCTGCCACAGTGGCTCGGTGCAGCATCCCCTTGCCCAGCCCAGTTGTTCGGTTCCTAGGCAAACAGCCCCCACTCCATGCAGTGTTGCTTCTTTCCTCATTCCTCGTGCCTGCTCAGTAACGGAGAGGCATCCAGGAAACCCCTGGCAAGAGCTTTAATAGCTGTCTCCCTCCCAAGGGTGCTCCCTGTCTCCAAGGGTTGGATGAACTTTATGCAGTGACTGAATATGCCTCTGATTTCATGTCTGCTGCAAACTGATTCTGCCTTGGGATTAGAAGATATAACTGTTAGCAAAGGTGTGTTGAATGAGGCTGAAATATTTCAGAGGATCAGGCAAAGACATTTAACCGTGTCTTGTGTCCGTGTGCATGCAAACAAGCAGGCACGTGCATGGATCTTCCTGTACTGTCCCTTCCCTAAATCTCCTATCTGTCCTCAGAGAAACCTCCCCTGCTGTGGTGAAAAGATCCCAATGCTAAACAGTAGTTGTGAGCAGATCACTCTCTGCCAGCTGACAGGTTGTATGGTATTTCAGAGCCTCAGCTGCAGATCTTTAATCACAAAGTAATGCAAATAGAAATAAATGAAGTATTTTATTCGGTCCAGTTTCAGGAACCTCCATTTTGAGGGCCTTATTGATCATAAACTAAGAAACAGTGTACTGCTAAGGTTGTGGCAGAGAAATAGCGTGGCCATCATTCTCGGGCTGTTGCTGATATCTGCTGCTCCAGCAAATGCCAAAGTAAAAGCTGCATCTTGTAGGTGCTCTGGGATCCTGCTCTTGTGAACACTTTCACCCTAGGCATGGGAATAATTCCACGGTATTCAATGGGAGGATTTATGTATGAAAAGTCTCTGCATATGGTGGGAACTCGGGTCTTTTGACACTGAGTGAATCACTTAATCTCTGTACCTCTGTTCCCTCTCCCAGGCTTTGTGTCCGATGTGTAAGCATGGTATAATGTCCTCGAGGCAGGGGCTTTCTCCCGGGGATGGTGTCTGACACAGTTAGCTGCTGCAGTAATGAATGATCTGTGCTCATCCCTCTGTGGGATTCACATTTCTGCCTCCTGAGCGCTGTAGATTGTTGTGTGAGAGATACCCGCTCCTCCTCCTGCCTAGCTCAGTAAGTTGGAAAGCATACTGCAGCTTTGTTTTTGTTGGTAGTGCCGTTTCCTTATTTAATACGAAAGTATTTGTGTCTGTGGAGCATCTGAGACCTGTGGAAGCTGTCTTACGGAGAGCTGAGAAGATCCCTACGTGCTCATCAGTGACGCCTGCCCAGCTGACAAGATGACAAGCGTCTCTGCCACTGATTGGTCTTGTGATTTTGGGCTTTCCGTGTGTCTGTTTCCGCTTCTGTTCTTTGTCTGTCCATCTATTTTGCGAAGATGTCACTGATTTAGAGAACTGATTTATATTTGAGCTTTACCTCTTCTGTGGTTTTGGTGGAAGAGACCTGGAAGTTGTTGCGAATGCGTAGTATTGCAAAGGAGATCTTTTAATCAGTGGAAGTCTGTGTGTGTGCGTTTGCACATCACCTCTCATGAAATGTCTTCAGTTCTAGGATGGGCTTTCTCGACAGTGGTGCTGTGTAGATCCCCTCAGTCTCAAGCAGGGTTGATTTGTAGACTGGTCCTCTTTCATATTTCTGTGGGTGTGTTTCCCCCTTTGTGTCTGGACTGCCTGGTATTTTATCTGCTCCCCACACAAAGCAATTACAATGCTCAGGACCTGTTTTGTGACTGCTTCAGCTGACCTAGGGCAGGAGACAGATTTAACCCATTTGTGCCTCAGAAACATACTCCTCTGATACTTCGCACTTAACGTGACTCAGCCTGGTTTGCCGAGGTGGAGAGTATTATACATCCTCATGCTCTAGCCAGTATGAGCAAGGCACCAACATGGTGCTTGCATATGAGGTCTGCCTGCTCGCACTGTCAAAGAAGCCAGCTAGCCTAAGGACCCATCATCTCCTTGGAAAAACGTCAGGTGGTGCTTCTGTGCAGACATACATACATGCATGCACCTATAGATCTACAGGCTCCGCTGGGTGTTGTGTCCCGGTGTGTGTTACAGGCAGGTATCGCAGCCTCAGGTCGGCAGGAGAACCTGTGAAAAGGATACTGTGAATTGATGTACTGGTGTTCTCAGGGGAGTAGGCTTAAACCCAGGCTCCATGCAAGAAGAGTCAGAGGACCTTAGGGTGGTCCATGTGACCCAGCGTGCTCGGCCGTGTCTCCTCCCAACAGACTCTGTTCTCCCGCAGCCGTGGACTGAATTGCAGAGTGCCTGCGCCTGCCCTGCCTGCAAATGCACAGGGCCAACAAAACAATTTCTGATACAGGCCATGCAGGTGCTCCACTATCAAAAAACACTTCTCTAGCATTTTCTCCGTTCACCCATGATAATTCAGTATGCTGCCTTTACCAGTAACACTGATGAAACACTCGAGCAAATACAGAACAAATCTTTTCTAGCAACCCCCATGTTTCAGTTTTAGAGGATGCATTTCTTGTGTGGTGTTAATTTCTTGGCTCTCAGGAGCCCCAGCTAACCATCCTTTTCTGTTTTATAATGATATATCTGGCACAATCTTTTCTTCCTTTTTTTCTTTCTCCCCCTTCCCCCCCTCCTTCTCCATACAAACCAGATTTTTAACAGAGGAGTTTCTCTTAGAAATGTTCTCCTCCAGCTGGTGACGCACTTGAAATTCCCTGGGTGAAATGATCTCCTTTCCTTCCCCCTAAAACATTCCTATCAACCCTATCTCCACCCACACCAAAACAACATTCATCGGTTCCATATGCTGCTGAACAGCTCTGAGCTGTTTTATGAATAATGTATGCCGGCTTGTTAGAAGAACGTTTGTTGTACAAACCAGTAGAATTTGAAATGGAGAGTGATATCAGCAGACATGCCATGCTGTGCACTAACCCACAGGCTTCTTGGGGTACTACTCTGGCATTCTTGCTGCATCCTCGTCAGAAGGGGAAGAATGCATGAGACGACGGGGGCATGTGGGCTTTTGAGCCTGGCAAAAATCTGCAGGCACTTGATGAGCAGAACTCTTATCCTCACCTCACCAGGTGTTGCAGACCCGTGCATAAGGAGAGGAGAAAATTTCGAGATCTGGATTTTGGGGGAGGGTGGCAAACGGGAAATGGTGAAGCAGTGTAGATCTGTGCAAGCAACAGTTCTGGGGGAGGGTCAGCCCTTAGGTTGCCTAAACGGCAGACTGGGAGTGGTATATAGCAATATGTTGCACCCCGTCCAGAGCTGGCAGAAGGCAATGACACAGAGACACGCCATGTCCAAAGGACGGGCGCATTAATACCTATGAGGACTGCATGCAGACACCTGCCATGACTGGCATCTGTTGCCTCTGTAACCTGTTTTATTTTTGTAGCGTTCTGCTGCTTTTGTTGGTTCTCCTCCCTCCAATAAACCACACATGGTGGGGGCCGGGGCGGGTCTGCTGTGGTCCCAGGAGCAGAGCTGATGGACTGGTGCTGAGTGGCTGGGGGAGATGCTGAACTTCTGAGTGCTTCTAACTGCAAAGACTGAGCATCTCTTTGCCCAGAGGTGTGGCTGGGGCTTCCTTGGCTGCCTGGGGTCAACCATGCTGCTACCAGCTGGAGGTGAAGAAGAAATGTCTGCAGGCAGGGCTTCTTCTGATGGTGGCTGCGGGGGAGGGTGGCAGGGGCCTGGGTCAGAGGGCACGAGTGATCAGAGATCCCTGTCCTGGGGGCTGCAAAAGCCGCACCGGGTGTCTCCTGTGATGGTGAGACGGTCATTCCCCCAACAACAGCTCCAGAAATCAGGGTGGAACTGGGTGTGGGGAGAGCCTGGGAAACCAAAACAGGAGGAGACAGTGTGGGTCCATCCCTGCTGGCTCTCTGAGCCAGGTGTTGGTTTTGCCTATTTGCCTGCTCACAGCAGGCATCTCCAGCTCCTTCTCTTTTGCGCACAGAGGAGGCATGAGAAATACGGTCTATTCCTTTCCCTTTCGGCAGGCGTTTCTGGATGGGCAGGTGCGCATGGAAAGTCAGTAGTCTGCTTCAAGAGCCAGCCCTATGTTGCCCTTCAAGGGAAGGGCTTGCACAGTGCCCCGGAACCTCTTGCACCCCACTGGCCAGGCCTTGGGGACCCTGTGCCTACTCGTTACCTGGATGATTTACCGAGATGCGTATCTGGATAATCCGTTATGTCTTTGTCCCTGTGTGCACACCTGGCTGTGCCTTTCTTTTGTTCACTGCTTCTGCATGCAGAGGCTGAGTCACAGCATAGCCAGCAGTCGGCAGTTGCTGAGAGCAGCCTGTTTAAATGGGTCCAATGGTGCCTGCATGTGACAAGGCTTTGAGGGACGTGAGGGTGGCAAGTGACCTTTTTTTCTTGGCAGCTTTGTAAAATAAACAGGAGTTTTCAGAAGCACTCCCTGTGTAGTTTTGCTCCTTTTTTTCAGTTGAAATAGAAGTACCAACTGGTGAGAGCTTGTGAAAATCTGGATTTTTAGTTGACCTACCTGCTTACCAAAAGGAAAACAGGGATGGAATTTAGCAGCTTCTTACAGAATTACAGGCTTCCACTTAAAAAAGAAAGTGTAAGTTTCTTGCCCAGTTTATGAACAAATACAAACAAATCACACAAATACTTAACAAATGCCTTTTTTTTTTTTTTTTGCTTTATCCTGCAGTCTGCTAAGGGTCAAATGGGAGCTGTAGGAAACAGCTGTGTTATACAGCAGTTAATTTCTTTTCTCCATTCAAAACTGCACGTGTTTGGTGCTGGGCCTCAGGTGTGGTGTATCCAGAGATCAGCAATTCTCAGAAAAAGGAAAGCTGTGAGGAGTAGGTTTTTGCTGTCCGGGTAACAGAGCTTGAGAGCTGAAGCAGTGAAGTTGGGTACAGCTGAGTAGTCGGTAGCTGGGGGTTTGGACCCTGCCTACAGTAGCCTTGGGTGCCAGAAGATATAGAAAGTCTCTCCCCTTTCCGAGTGGTATTGATCCAGCTTGGAAGATGAGACATATGCAGTATTCGTTCTGGCATTCCCTGCTGTGGTCCAGCCTCCGGTTTTCTGGTTTGGATAGCACATTTGCCAAGTACTTCCTAGGCTAGCAGGTAAGAAGCTGTGATTGTCGTCAAATTGTGGGAGTGCTTTAAATCAGAGCTTTTTTTTTTTTTTTTTTCTCCAGGGAGAAAGCATGAGTTAATGAAACCTGTCCTTGTAGCTAGTTAAGAACGGTGAAAGTCATGTCCCTGCCATAATCTCTGATCAGCTTTGTTGCAATTTAGTGAAGCATTTAAGTGCTTGTCTCCAAGTTTGTTTGATTTAATCATACTCTGGAGAAATGTCTGCTGAAAAGAGCTGCTTGTCTGAATCAGGGCCTTGGGAAACAGCCATGAAATAAATGATAGAGCTGGTGCTGGGTTGTACACGTCTGCTACTGGTTGCAAAACATGCAAGGAGGAAGTTTTTCTTCTCCAGGTCATGTGAGAGCCCAGTAGACATCAGGAAAATGTTAAAGCATAAATTGCTTTGGAGGAGGAACATAAAGCAGCTCTAAATGGCTGGTGAGTATGGTGGAGAGTCTCTGCCAGAGAGGTGATTCGGGTGGCAGGCATGAGAACTCGCGTATTTCCATCCCTGGAGAGGTCTGCTCACCGAGGTCTCACTGAACACACTTGGTGCACACTCTGAACATGCCCTGTATACAGCTGCCCAGGTTGTGTATGCTCTCTAGGGTTTTGTCTTTCATTTTTGTAAATAGCAGAGACTTTGAGTGGCTGTGTTTGATGCTCTGTGGGGGACACTGTGTCCTTCGTCAGACGTATGCCATATGACCGGATTGGTGTCTGTTACTCCCTGAAGAAGGAAGATGGAGTATGGCTCATTAGTAAAGATCGGGACAAACACATGTCACTTTCCACAAGGCAAAAAACTGGCGCATTTGTTGTTCCCGCACCAATCTGCAGTGCCGCTTTTGTATGTCCTGCTCTTTGGGTGTAGTGGTCCCTATAGACTTCCTTAGCAGCAAAATCCCATAAAAAGCAGTAGTGTACAGGGCAGGTGTTCATTTTCAGAGGTTGTGACCCCATGTTGTAGACATTTGGGCCAGAGAACAGCAAAAGGCATTTCTGGTAACCCAGGCCAGGTTTTCACTACGCTTCATAGCTCATCCAACCAGTTCAGGGGAAAAAAAAATGCTGCTTCTGAAAAAATGGAGAGGCAACTGGGGAAATAATGCAGCCTCTTTCCCTTATATGTGGAGGTGGTTTTCTGGCTCAAAATGTAAGACAAGATTTTAATCATAGCAGGAAGAAAAAGTCAAGTCAAAGAATAGGAAGGGGTCTTTGGACAAATCTTTAGAAACACAGTGGCTTCTAATAGAAAATATAGGGTGACCCCAGGGTATCAGTGTCAGCATCAGCTAGTGCAGATAAATGGAGGTGTGTCTAATTCTGCTGGCTACATGGTGGGAGAAATGTTAGCCCTTTCTTTTGCTTTCTTCCTGCAGGGTAGTCTTTAAATCTCTTGATATCTCTCACCTAAAAATTAAGCAAAGTGCCTACAAACTGCCAGCAATGCCCTTTGCTTTGTCGGTTTGCCTTTGGATCAGAGCTCCTAACAGATGTTTGGAGAAGATAGGATAAATAAAAATAGACAGTAAAAACTCCAGAGTTGAAAGTACTTTGTCATATTGCTGAGTAGCGCGGCAAAGCCCTGTTAGTGGTGGGGACCCCTCTCTGCTAGGTTGGCATAAGTAGGGTGTGAGATGATTCTTTCAGGTGGTCATATCTGTTCTGTTGCTCTGCGAAACCTACTTTTACGGTACGCTTATGACTAAAAGTTGCTGCATGTGTAGTGTCAGCGTGAGGTGAGTTGTACCAGTATGTTTGACCTACTTGTGTATGGTTCAGTCAAGCCAGATTTTCACAGAGCTGAATATTAAGGACCTTCAAATAGGCCGTGCAAGATTCAGAAGGGAGCCAGTGGATCACAAGGTGAGCAGTAGGATATGCTCATGGGATTCTTATTGCAAGTTCAGCTGTGGCATGTGCACAAGACTAGTTTCAACTCTTCAGTTTTCCAAATCATTTTTGTTTTGGGTCAGGGCTAAGGCTATTTAAATGCTAATGTTTCTGTTGAGCGTGTCATAGCTATTATAGTATGTGATTTTCAGGCTTGTTCATACTTGATGTGCTACATTTTGGTAATCATGTGCATCAACAGTTCTTCTACACGTTAACATATTTTGAGGCTGTGTAGGAGTTACGTGCCAGAGGAAGTAAATCTAGCTATGTATATAAGGTAAATTACAAATGTGGATTATAAGTGTGAGAATCAGGGACATTCCATACCAAAACACTTCGCTTGAGTCAAGTGGCCTATTTGAAGAACTCCATTAGCTTGTAGTAATAGCAGGCATTTATACGTTGTGTGCACAAGCTACTGGAGAGTTGAAATCAGACGCACTTATCCAAGTTATGTACCTACTCCCTCTCAAAAGAAATCACTCCCAACTGTCTGATATCCATCCAGGCTTAAGTCAGCCTCCAGACCCTTTTGTTTGCAGGCTGGTATCAACAGCAGAATTGGGACCTTTGCTGTCAAAACTCCTGGCATCTTTCCTATGAATTGAAAGAGTAACAATGTTAGCAGACAGCAGTCCAAGACATTGATCTTCAAGCACAAAAGCTGCTTCTCATTCATTTTCTGTTTTGCACTTAGAAATGGAATGTTTTTATGTTTGTGGCTGGGGAAGTGTTTAGGTGTCTGTGAGTCTCGGGAGTTTTGGGTAGCCATTCTGGCATAGTTTTACAGGTAAGCCCATATGGTGAAATCTTGGCTCCACTAAAGTCAGTGACAAAAAAATCTCACGGACTATCAGGAATTAAACTGGACCTTGAATTTCAAGGCTGTAGTCTTGTGGCTTTTGCAAACTTAATAGGGTTATTTAAAAAAAAAACAACAAACAAACCCAAACCATAAAACTCAAATAGCTACTTGAGAAAATGACTGTAATCTCAATCCTGGCAGTCTGGTGTTTTTCCCTTAGATGAGATTTCTGCTGAAGACTTTTGCATTGCTGTGAGCTGGTATGATCGGAGACAGCTCGCTTGCTGGTATTAGGTAATTTTCCTCAGCATATTAATGTATGTGTAGCAGGGGTCAGACAATAATCCCGTCTCATTTCTCTCCCTTTGCAGGCCCTCTACAATTCAATCAAGAATGAGAAGCTGGAATGGGCAGTGTAAGTATACTGCATAGAAATTAGGAGTTTAAAAATAGTACCTGTTTAGTAGTGTGTTTGTGTCCTATGTCACTGTCTGAGTGGGCTCCAAAGCCTGTAGAAGATAGCCAGTGTGCATAATGAGTTTGCTTTTCTGTTAATGAATGACCTGGCAACACTGCCTCATCTGTTTCTCCAGCAAGGGGAGTTGTTAATGATAGGAGCCAAGTGCATTTGTAAGGAAAGAGGACGTTTAATTTAGTAGGAAACTTCAGCCTGAAAAGAGAGAAATTAAATCCTCTGTTGTTCTATGACTGCATAAATAAAACAAAAGCTGACTTCTCCCTTTATCTTTCGGTACATTGTGTCAGAATCACTGAATAGAAATACACGTCTTGGATTGAGTTTCCTGCTGTTGGTTTATTGTCTTGGTTTGTCTCCTGATTAACTATGGATAACTTGACAACAACCTTATATGAAAGATGGTAAATTGGGCAAAGTCATATTATATCCCCTGTCCTTAGCTGCTTTCAACAGGCTAACACTTGTTAACTACGGAAATACTGCAGACAAAAAAAGAGCTTCAATTTCTGATTGTATTAAATTCATATTTCTCTATGTTTAGGTTTTGTGTGGTCTAGGTATGCAAGCAAAGAGTAGAAGGGTCTGCTCTAGATTTTGCTGCTTGCAGAACAGTGTATTTTGGTGTAAAATAAAAGCATTATGTCTTCTATCTATTTTGGGTCTGCAGGATGTTTACCTGCGTGGATTGACGTACCTGAAACCTCATCTTCTTGAGAACAATGTATATCTGGGATGTATGCTGCTGCACCTTTTGTGCTAAAGTCCTATCAACTGCCATAGGTCTTGCAGACCAATTGGCTTCTGATCTTCCATGTTTTAAATTCATCATCTGCAAATGAATTTCTTGTCAGGGTGTGTATCCTCACTTAAAATGGCTGCCGGTCCCAACTGGGGTTGCAGCCCCTGTTCAGAAGTGTGTTAGATAATGTCAGAGTAGTGAGGAAGGTGTGTTGGTAAGGGAGATCACCAAGAAGTGCCATCTCCGATAAGCCTTGTAAGAAGCACGATGGGAGATGTTTTCCCAGACCATCTTGGACCTGGAATACAGTAGGTGAATCTTACATATCACAACACCAGAGCTGTTTGCAAGACACTCTCTCACAGGTACTCTAGACCCAGCAGAATCTGTTATGTGACTTTCTCAATGTCAGAATTTTCCTCCAGCTCTTGGCAAGAGACCATACCATGTCTAATACACTTGGGCAGCCTCCAGGTGGAATCTGGCTTATGCCTGGCTCTGCTCCCATGAGCTTCAGTCAAGGTGATTTATAAGATAGCTTGCTCCTGTAGAGGTAGTAACTGCTTTGGCATTTATGTAGTCCAGTCCATATCTCTTGCTAATAAATTGTTTGGGAAAAAATTGCAAGGAGGCTAGAAAAGGGAGAAATCAGAATCCTCCTGAAGTAAGGCTTTGGGATGTGAGTGTAAAGCCAACTTCTCCCAGCAGAATGCTCAAAGTGGCCAGGTGTCCATTCCGATCTGAAATCAGACAGATAGCTGAGACTGATGTGACAATTACTTTCCATGACGTGAAACAAAGCTCATTCTGGGCATAGTCAAAGAGGTTTTGCCTTCACCTTTAGGGCTGAGAGTGTTGGCTGGAAGAGGGAGCATGAAGATGTCTCTCCTCACTTTTACAGAGATGTGTGGTTGGTGTAAAGTATTCACCCCAAGGACCCCCAGGTCTGCCTGAGCTAGAGGGAGTAGGCACACCACTCTCATGCTGTGTTGTCACAGAGAAAGCTGGTTAGGAAGGGAACATGGTCGGTTTTGCTGTGATGTGACCGAGAAAATTCCTGAGGAAAATCCTTTCTCCTTTGCAAAGAGTATCCTTTTGCTTCTCTGAAGCAGTTGGCAGGGGAAGAAGTAGGAGGTAAGGCAAAGGTGGAAACAGGGTTGCAAAACCCAGCATAAGCTCCCTCATGATGATGGCATATTGAAGGAATGCCTTTCCTCTAGCCAGAATCGCTTTGAGGATCTAAGACTCTCTCTTAGGAGCTAAGAAACAGTTTAAGAGCTCTGTCAGTACGTTATTTGGGAGAGTAATGACTGTCAAGAAGTCCATAGGCAGGGCAGGGTAACAACTGTGTGTAACATGGGGGAGGACTGCTATGTGATCCTTATCTTACAGGTTGCGAGCTAGGTCTGTCATCATCCTAAATGGTTTGCTGTCCATTTCCAGTAGAATTACAGTCTGATCCAAAGCCCACGGAAGGAAAAGGCTACCATTGGTTCCAATTTTGTAGTCAAGAGAAGTGGCACCTTAATCAGCAGATGTGCTTCAGAAACTTTCAGTAGGAGTATTCATTTATCTTTTATGAACAGGGAGGCACAAGTACAGCTCTGGAAGAGAGAATTGCATTGCAGTTGTTTCTGCAGTACTTCCAGGTTCAGGTTCTCTGAACCTGATGTTCTCTCATGATCTGTAAAATAAACAGATCTGTCCTCAAATTGTAGAATCATAGAATGGTTTGGGTTGGAGGGAACCCTAAAGATAATCTAGTTCCACCTCCCCTGAAGCAGTGAATGTGGGATCCTGAATGCACACTCCTGCTCCACACTGCATCCCGTAAATATTTTTGTTACTTTTCACAACAGAACTGCCAGAAAATGTTCTGTCCTTTGCTTGGTGTGCCATTTACTTTGCTTGCTGTTTACACTTGCCTGCTGTGTTGTTCAGTGTCCTGGGAGAAAAGAGAAGAACAGTGTGGAAAAACTAACCATCAGAAATATGATTATTCTGTCTTCTGTCCCATTCCATATTTCCTTTCTACTGCTTACAGTTCTAGATTTCGCCTGTCTGTTGGACTGTGGTTCATTTCTTTGAACATCAGGTGAAGCACTAAGCAGTGATCAGACCTCACTGAAGTCATTGGCAGAAGTCTTTGCTGACTGCAGTGAAGCCGTGTTACTGTCTCACCCAGTTAGTCCAATGCATCCTGTTTTCAGTGTGCTGAGGTAACTGGAATCGCTCCAGGAGTGCACGTAGCCCAAATAATTGTGTTGTAATTTCTTATGCTGCTTCGATTTCCCTGAGGGACTTGATATTTCCATGAGATTTTTTCATACTCCAATGGTAAACACTTGTTCTTCAACACTGACATCACCCATAAGATGAAATGAATTCAAGATACTGTGAACGTGAGCAGTGAGATTCGAAGAGTTGGGTTTGTTTAGGTGGAAAACAGAGCACTGAGGAGAGGGAACTGAGTGTATTTTTTTTCAGTTTGTAAAGGCTGTTGCAGAGGAGAAGGATGTGAATTATTCTTCACATCCATTGCGAATAGGCTTAAAACTTGAAACATGGGAGGTTTGGGTTAAACATTAGAAAAAGCTTTCTAGCAGTAAGCCTGGTAAACCAGGGTATAGATTTGCCTGGACGAGCTGTGGATGTGCTGTTACTGGAGGTTTTTGAGAACTGGTTATTCTATCAAGAATGGGTTAGGAAGAGCAGATCCAGCCTTGGAGGTGAAGAGGTGGATTAGCTGACCTTTTAATATCACTTCAGTCCCATTGTCTGTAATGTTATGGCTCAGGGTTTTTTTCAGATATTTCTCATCCTTTGGCTTTTGCGCCCATCATTGTCAGCTTTAAGCTGAAGAAGAAAAATTAATTTGATTTCAAAGGTGCCAGAGCTAAATATGTTTTGTTTGCATGATGTCTACATGGAAGTGTGATGGTGAACATTATTGTTCTCTAATGTTTGTAATATTAAGTCTACTTCCTGTTGAAGGTGATAGGAAAAATAAAATCACCATCTTAAAATAGGCTGAATGGTGATCTGGAATTAACATATAACATCCTAAAGTGCTGCTTACAAAATTGCAAAAACCAAGTGGCTGCATTTGAGCCAGTTGTATCCTGAAAGCATTCTTTCAGCAGAACAGTGGAAGTTTTCAGGAGAATCACTTGTTTTTTGACTAGTGGATGATACGGTATTCTTTCCAGAGAAGTTTAGGCATGGACACGGTGTATATTCTTTTGTTTTTCTGGACGGCACGTAAAAATCCTCTCCTTCCAGCCAAACCAAAATAGGTCTTTGCGACAGCGATGGTGCGCAAGGGCCACTGCCAAATCCTTTCTGTTTTTCCTGGTGTGAACTGTGATGCTGAGACCAGGGTGCTTATAAAGACATCCGTGCTGAAGCTCACCTTTTTCTAGGTCAAAACCAGAAATCTCTCCCCATTATAAATTAACTATTTATCTCACAAGTTCTAGGATGTTTCCTGTTCACAGCTTCATGACTGGTTTTAGAGAGGGGTCAGGTGGTAGTCACCCAGCTCTCCTTCCTTCTCTCTTCCCTTTGTGAAAGATGCCAAAACTCTCCACTGGTTTCTCATATCGATTTCCTAACATAGATGCTCTTGGTCCCACAGATTCATATGATTCTGTGTTACAAATTCGAATATTTTTTTAAATGCCAATTTTTAAATAGAGAAACCCAGCCTTTTCCCATGTCATGTAAGTTTTCTGTTTGAACACATGCAGAGATGAAGCAGACTTAAAAATTAAGGGCTTGACCTTGTCTTTCCAGCATAGTGACTTCTGCATTTTCCAAGGCAAAGCCTCAAATCAGACCATAGAGAGTACAGAAATGTTTTTGTTGCTGAGAGAACTGGATGGTGGTTGTTTTTTTTTTTTTCCCAGAAGACAATACTGAGACTTTCTTGTATAGGGTCTTTTTCAGGAGAGGCAAAAATGTGTTCTTCGCCAAAATGGCAACATCTGCATTTTTGCCTATTTTTCACATTGCATGTTTAAGAATAAGAGGCAAACTCCTTCTGGTTGTCAGTGGTTGTGCATTTGGGAAGGAAAACATTGCTGTTTTAATGCTGTCTCTTCCAGTGAGAGAACAAGCAGATCCTGGCTTTCGTGTGCTGGTTCTCGTGGGCATCCAGTGCCCTGGGTAGTGCTCTGTGTGCAGGTCCTTTTCAAAGAGTCAAAGGGAATGAAGGTGGAACCGGAGCTGCAGTTTTGGGAAACCTTGCAGATACCATGTGCTGTAAGCAGAGTCTTGGAGAAACTCTACAGATGGTAGCCTTTTCCTATCACCGGTACCCTGCAGAGCAGAGACTCTAGTAGGTCCTGCTTTCCATCCACGGAAAAAAGCCCCACAAGAGGGTTCGCAGCCATAAGCCCCTTTCAGTCGTCAGAGAGGGGTCACCAGAGGAATCAGTTCCAGACCCAGAGCCAGGAATGATCTCCCTCTGCCGATCGAAGACAGAAAATCTCTTACAACTTTTGCAAACGTAAGTGGGCCCTCAGGTTGACGTTTTGCTGCCGAAATGTGTGTTGGAACCAGCGTGGGTTTTTTCCCCCAAAAGGCACAAGGATTGTGCTATTTCCTGTACCAAATGGAAAGGAGAGGCACCGAGCCTGCCCCTGACAAGGACCTGAGCTCTGCCTGTGTGACAGTAGAGCTGTGATTCTGAGCATACCTGCACAGAGACACCACCACCACCGACTCTTACCCCGCATCACTGGAGGCATTCACGCTGGGGTTGTTACGTGACTTGAATCATCTGCGAGAGCCATCTGAGGATGAGGAGGTAGTTGTGCCCCCTGCACGCTAGGGTTTCAAACAAAGGTCAGTTTTCAGATGTATGTATCCAGACACCAGCTGAATTTTCTGCAACTCTTCCTTCTGGAGAGAGTCCAGCAGAGGGCTACAAAGATGGTGGGGGGACTGGAGCATCTCTCCTGTGAGGAAAGACTGAGGGAGCTCGGCTTGTTCAGCCTGAAGAAGAGAGAGAAGGCTGAGAAGGGACCTAATAAATACTTATAAATATCTCAAGGGTGGGTGTCAAGAGGATGGGGCCAGACTCTTTTCAGTAGTGCCCAGTGACAGGACAAGGGACAATGGGTACGACTGAAGCAGAGGAAGTTCCGTCTGAACATGAGGAAGAACTTCTTCCCTCTGAGTGTGACGGAGCACTGGAACAGGCTGCCCAGGGAGGTTGTGGAGTCTCCTTCTCTGGAGATATTCAA
>Ga0065711_1033029_pt1 | contig 26237 bp, 14 predicted proteins | sample Hoacrofraction12_FD_59098 | JGI IMG/M metagenome (GOLD analysis project Ga0065711, IMG submission 59098) | Hoatzin crop microbial communities from Cojedes, Venezuela - Epithelial fraction 12 v2 (version 2) | ecosystem: Host-associated > Birds > Digestive system > Esophagus > Crop | place... | reverse complement strand
CACAACACAACAGCATTGCATGGCTGGAGGAAATCATTATAATCCTGATGATGCTTCCAGCTTTCATATTCAGTTGAGAAAATCTTTGGTAGAGCTCTAGTAAGGATTCTCCATAATGCTTAGCTGCTCTTGGGCAGTAAAATACTTCCTCGGTAACAACTTCTGACATACGCTACTTATGTAAAACCAATATATCTTTTTCTTTCTAGCACACTGTCAGACTGCAAATTATTCTAGCATGACACACAGTAGGAGACACCCGCTTGGTGAGCAGCATATGCAAATCCCTGATGGCCCTCGGGAAAGACCTTAAGGAGCAGAAATCCATAACTGACCAGGGCAGAGTTTCCTGCACTCCTTTAGGGAGCAGCTGGTGTTGGCCACAGCATGAGAGAGGGGTACTGGTCCTGACTGAAGTCTGGTTCAATGAAGGTCGAGAGTTCCTGTATCAGCTACTTATTTTCCAAAAAACGCAGCAACAGTGAAGAAAAGCATGCTGGTCTGTCTGGCAGTCTGGCATTTGAAAAATGCAGGAGGTAGAATACACACCCAATCAAGCAATGATGCATCAGTCTATCCATGAGCACTGTCCCTTGACACTGGCCTCATTACAGAGGAAAATAATCTGATCTGGAATAGAAGTAAAGAAATTCATAGTCCTGTGGCAACACACTGCTCCTACAGGAAAAATAGCTAGCTTGGCTTGAAAGGAAAATCTTTTTCTCCTTCAGTGCTCAAACAGGATACACAGCATGTTCGGGGAAGCTTTTATCATCATGTACCACTGTCTGGTAGTCCCTGTGCTACCATTACCTATAGCTGTACTGTTGCTCATCAGTGGAGGCATTCAGCTCTTCCATGGAAGACTGGAAAACCCTACTGCATGAGGTGTCAGAGAAACTTAATCTTTTACCTGAACAAAGACCATAATGCAAACAAAACACTAACTCAAACTGAAGTCATGCCAAAACAATAGTGCCAAGCCATTACAATGGCATGATGCTTTGATTGATTTTAATTGTTTTAAATTTAAAATGTAGGCTCCTCGTGCTTAGGCCATATCATGACTTCTAAGGTTCAGCACAGGCTTAGATTTTATTTGCTGTATCATTCAGTAAAGAGAAGTTGACAAAGGTAGCTTTTCTTATTAGAAACCATAACACTACATGACTAAAGTAGCCACAGGAAAAAGGATTCCCTCAAGCTAGACTTCCCTGTTAGATAGGTATTACCCCAAACTGGTGCCATTTCTAAATAGGTGACATTTAAGTGATGAAAAGCCATGTCTTTTAGTGAATTTGGACAGTAAAATTTCCACTTGAATAGATGTGAAGTATTTTAGCTGTTGTGAAAGGGATGCATTAAAATAAGAGACATGGCATGCTCACATAGATAGTATGTAAACACATTTTGAAGAGCTATCAGAGTTTAAATAAGGTTAAATTCTCATCTCCAGTGATCTCAAAACAAACTGGAAAAACAAGCATGTGTAATTGTTTTTGTAGTACAAATATACCATCATTGCACGTTTCTGAAATGAGAATCACTTGGAAATTTTGTGATCATTAACAAACCATTTTATAGTACCAGCAAAATAGAACCTTAGCAGAACCTAAGTTATGCCATCAGCTCTGGTCTCTCTTGTTCCAGGTCTAATTAATCCTTAATAATGTCTTAGACTGATAGAGGCAGTCCAGTTTAAGAGTGTCCATACCTCATTTTGCCCCTAATGGGCAGCGATTTGACATTTAACCTGATTAGGGCAAGTCTCCTAATCCTCTGAAATATTTATTTATTGAAAGAACATACCTCTCTGTGTGCCACACATGTCCATTACTATTTTTCAAAATGCGATAGAAATTTCCATATGTTGAGAAAATACAACAACAAAACTATTCCTACTTTTGGTTTAATGAGTAAATGCATTAAACACTATTATCTGCTCAAAGTGCAGTTGCACAGAAAATCTAAAAAGAAAAGTAGCATTCACAGAAGAAAGGGGGCAAATGGGATGATTGATGTTCCACAGATTATATTAGTTTTCCATGTGCGTAGAATAAATAGGAAAAAACGTAACCAGCAGCAGGACAGTTTGAAATATTTTCTTGCTAGTATAAATCAATCTTAACTACACTCAAAGTGTTTGAATTTCCAGTTGTCTTTTGATAACTGTTCTTTTGTAAGGAATGTCTGTGAAGAGTTGCACCAGTTGCTCCATGAAGGAGTATTGAGTCACATCACAAACAGAATAAAGTACATAGTGCAGGTTTTGGTTGTTTTTAAGTGAAAACTGAAGCTTTGCTAATAAAATAAATTTTATTGCATCATAGGATAGGAACTTTGGCATCCTGTTCAGTGCTTCTCTAAGGCAAAGCCTGGGCTAATTGTCATGTACATCCATTTGATATTTGAGAACTACATTGCATGGATGCCAGCGAGAATGTTCCAGGATTTATTTTTTAGCTTGATATTTTTCCATAGTATTACACTTCATCTGACAGGAAAAATCTACGTTGTACATTTCTCCAGCATAATTAGAAACATAATGGGGGAGAACACTTCAAATATATTAGTATTAATTAGAATTAAAAAAGACAAATAAATATTCTGCCATGTTTTTCTTTGCATCTTAATTAAGATAAACTAGTTCTGTGTTTCACATCAAACTGCAGTTTTCTGACATTGTTTTCTGTTGTGAAGTACACGTGTTCTCCTGTGCCATTTCTTGCAAAAATCTCCACCCAGCTAAATGAAGCAGTTAAGTTTTGCTGGATGGATCCTTTAATCATTTCCAAACCTGTTTTCTCCCAGAAGATCACTAACAAGAATAAGTGACTATAGTGTTTGTACACTCTATATACATATGTACGTAGCAGTAATAGCTTTAAACTAAGGTAGGGTAGATTTAGACTGGATGTAAGGAATAAATCTTTTACCATGAGGGTGGTGAAACACTGGAACAGGTTGCCCAGAGAGGTAGTGGAGGCCCCATCCCTGGAAACATTCAAGGCCAGGTTGGACGGGGCTCTGAGCACCTTGGTCTAGTTAGTGGTGTCCCTGTTCACTGGAGGGGGGTTGGGCTAGATGACCTCTAAAGTTGCCTTCCAATCCAAAGCATTCTATGATCCAATGTGTATAAATATAGAAAAAAAAATTATGTATGCTTTTATATATAAATATATGCTTGCACACATTAATACTGAAATTTATATATATTAAATCATTTTAATATATATAAACACACAAACACACACAGAGGGCAAATACTGCTGGGCACTTAGATTTAGTGTTTGTATTTAGCACAAAATTTTGTTAATAAAATTCTCTTTAGGAAGTTTCATGGCTACAAGAAGATTATGCAAACAAAACAATTAAACAGCTTCATAATAAGCAAAAACAAAATCCTGAAAGTTAAGACTTTACCTAAAGCATATCTGAAGGATCTGCTGAGTTAGTTAAAAAGGGAGCAGGAGCAGACCCCAAGCTTCTTTAGAGACTGTTTGGTATAGCTAAAGTTATTGCATGTTTAGCAACTATATTAAGCCTTATCAAGATACAACAGGATGAGAACTACTATTTTTTTCCTGTTAGCCTGGAGAGATAAATCACATACCTTTTTGTTACAAAAACTTATCAAATGTCTAAGAACCAGTTTATCTCCTTGATTAAAATGGTTGAAAAGGCCCATATCCCCTTTAAAATAACAGGTGGCGTAGAATCTGTTAGCTGCAATAGTTTCTCTGGTAAAAGGTTACTTGTATGTTTGATTTTTGCATTTGGTCTTGAAAATAAGTTGGTGTGAATGGTGCTCTTTAGGATTGCCCAGCTTCCTTCCACCTCCTTCTTAATAGCCGCTCCTGCAGCAGGACATCCTGCATTTTAGGAATTTCACTTTGTTATCTCAGTAGCTCTAAAAGTGTTGCCTGAGTCAGGAGTTTTCTTTTTTGTCTTAAGTGTCTGGTATGCAGCTGGCATCTAACCTCATACATGTGTGTACGCTCAGATCTGTCTTTTTCAAGCTGACATTGGACACAGACAGAGTACGCACGAAACAGCCAAACAGGGCACTGCTCCACGACAAGCAGAGCATCTCGGATGCTCTGTGCATTGTTCTTTTCCCTGTCAGAAGCACTATAGAGACTTTTCTCTCCATTCTTAAAGTCCTCTAAAGTAGATCCTCATATTGCTAAAAAAAAATATGTTTCCAGTATTCAGTGCGTTGATACACACGTGTGTAATGAAAATGTGTTTACACATGGGAATTTAATTTCACACTTTTCCTCACTTCAGTTTGTTACCCACAATTATCTTTGTTAGTCAACAGTAACAATTCTAGGCTTGACTGCCTCTAAAATGATCTGTTACCTTAAAAACTGGAGCAGCTCTCCAGATCTATGGCAGAGCTCAGATCACGCACCAGGGTAAGTCAATTCAGTACTAGTACTTTCATTTTGGCTCAAAGGTATGCATCACGGATTGCCTGCTGAGGGACTACATGACTTCCATCTTGGTCAGCATTCCCACTCTGCAGTAAATTGCTTTGGCTATAGAGAAGTGTCTCTGTCTGAAAAACTCTTTCACAAATATCCGAAGTGGGGTAACTGCTATCACAGTCAAAAACAGAGAAGTACCAAGGGACTTAGAGCTGGGGCTGAAAAGGGAAACGGGAGACGCTCTGCCCAGCAATGCCACTTTTTTGTCTTTAAATATATTCTCAAAAGTTTGTACATGTTCCACATTTCATAAATGCTTGTTTATCGACACTAAAACAGCAGTATTTCCAGGAATAGGTCACTGGATCAGGAACCAGTACTCGAGTTTTTCTTTTGGCTCTGCCATAGGGTCACTGCAGTATCTTAGGCAAAACACTGAAACACTTCACACCCTGTTACACCAACATGTGACATGACCTAGAAACCACAGTTACTTGAGGACTCAGTATAAAATTGTTTCGGTTTTACTTGACTGAGAATAATCAAAGTTCTTTTTCTATCTAACTTAATTCAGCCATAACAAATATTTTCTCCTGATTTGGAATAAAGGGGGATTCTTAAACAGTGTAGGTTTACAAGTCAAAATCTTCAGCTATTCATTAATGAGTCTATGCCCTATCTTAAAGCTTAACTGATATATTTACATGATTTGACATCAGGATTTAAACTTCTTAAGGCTCAAAAAAAACCTATATTAATAAAGACCATTTTATCTGTTATAGCTATGCTTCGAGTAGCAAGCAAGCATTCAGGAGCAATGTGAAGAAGGGTTGCACATATTGTCTTTTAATAACAACATAGCAAATGCTTTTAAAATAGCCCTCCTGCCACATTACTGCTTATTACTGTTTGTGATGAATATATTATCCATATCACCACTTTGCTCTGCAACGATCAGAGATGTCTTCCTTGCTTTTTGAAAGAAGCAATATCTAGATCACTTTTACATGTCTGTTTACGTTTCATTCCTCATTTCTTATTGGTACAAACCCAGCTTTTTGCATTTGCACTGTGCATTTATTTTCCCTGTAACTCTATAGCTCATATCAAAGCCTAGTAGTTCCATGAATTGAGTCCTTTGTGCAACAAACTACAGCACTTAAAGATACTCATAGCCTTGTCATTCCTGTAATGACATACTCGGCACTCACAGAACTGTGAAAAAAGATAATAGAACATTTGGCAGCAGTTGTACCCCACTTCATTTTTCTTTTGAGGATATGAGACAAACACAAAGGTAATGTCATCACACTAATGCCAGTATCATACCACCAGCAATGGCATTGGAAGTTCTGTAGTAGTAGGTTTAGTGTCCTTTCCCCTAAGGTTTACTTGCTCCTTAGATACGTGTAATGCTATTAAGTTGTAAATTATTCTAGGTATGTAATTTAGTTAATAGCTCATTAAGAAGAGTTAGTCTTGAAAAAGTTCGTTCTGATCCCTGCTACCAGTCTGTTGAAAAGTGTTTTCTGCAAAGTAGAACAACAGTACAACAAAATATTTGCTATAGAAACTTGTCTTTTTATTCATGAAGTTCTAGGATGGCTTTAGACCACAACCACAGCATCCACTGTTGCGTTCAAAGACTTACATTATCTTGCACCTCTGGCAAAAAAACTTCTGAAGAATAGCTACCACTATGTAAGTTGGCACCTTACCTGACCTAATAAAACACTCTGAGACAAAAACCTACAAAATGTTATAGCAATGCTATCTGTACACACTAACACACACCTATCAACAGAGAGGGAGATTATTTAAACAGAAAAATACACACTTTTAGTAGATCAAAACCGGAAGTATTTAACTAACAATTTGACAGGTCCTTTGACATTATGTGACTCACTATTGTACTAGCCAACCCATAGAGGCAGGTTGACAAAAAAGTACATGACTTCAAGGGTTCACAGTAATAACTGGGTGAAAAGTATGTTTTAGGATGCCAAGAAACTCCCATTGCTATTATTTTTGTAAGTGGTGAGCCCTGCTTGAGCTCAGTCAGTGCTTGTGAGTTGAGATATGTTTGCTGTTGATTTGGATTGCCCCAGCCCATCACAGCCATCTGCAGATGCTCTGCAAAGTGGTCCAAAATAAACACAAAGCTGGAAAACACTAGATGGTCAACGCAGTCACTTCTGCTTGTATCCTCTCAAACCAGAGATGCTATGAAGTGCGGCAGCTAAAATAATCCAGAAACTACAGACTTCCACTGAAGAAGACTACAACCCATGAATTAGCAACATTCTCAGCTAGAGAGACACAAGATGAAACAGTGATTCAAAGAACAATGAAAGCTGAGCCTTCAGCAAGAATACTGTGTGCACAGAAGGAAGGTTGGAAACATGCCTGTTCTTGAAAAATTGATCCCCAAGCTAGACACCTGAGGTTTGCCTCTTGAAAACTTACTAAAATACTTGTTCTAATATACAACGTCATGTGGATATACTTATTCTGGAATAAGAGTGCTCAAAATCTGTGGAAAGAGCCCAGAAAGGCAGACAGGACAAAGGTTCTACCGAGATAAAAAGTGTCCCAGGCTATTAAATATTGAAGCATGTTTCCTTCGGTAAATTTCAGGCATTGCTGAGCTCTATCCATCAAAAAATCCTGGGCATCTATGAACACCATATGCTGCTCCACTGAACATCATTTCCCATTTAGGCGTCCAAGATGCATTATGAGGCATCAATTACTAATCATTGCCATGAGGCAACAAGTTAGAGGTGGATCTTCGCCCCTTTTCTGCATTTTATTTCACTTATGATGTACTCTCAGTAGTGACATGTATCACATTAATACAGGCTGATATTCTAGTACTTGCATTTTTGTAATGGTCATCATACCTGGTTGGGGTTTTTTTTGGTGGGGGGTGGAACATGTTGGCATTTTTTCCACCTTACAAGCTGCCTAGTTTGAGGTGTTTGGGGCAAGTTATACTGTAATAGTAGTTTTAGTTATTAGATCTCCTCTCTAGCTCCCCACACTATTCTGGTTTAAAGTTTACTGCCATCCTGAATGTGCACATCTCATCATACCAGTGACCCACACAGCAAATCTCTCCACACGCTTGTGATGATTGTTATAGCTGGGTCAGATCTAAGTGCAGAGCTACTGAGATCCAGCTGAGGTAGGATTGTCAGCATTGTTTCTTTGCAGTCCTTTATTTCAGAGTAATTAAGCGTTTATTTCCATAGATCCAAAATAAAACTCCTCTAGTTACTTTCTGTATAACCTCCCTTCCGTGTAGCATAACAATGAAGTGAGGTGAAAATAGAAAATCAGAATAAGCATTTTTACAGCACAAGACTACCTTATCTAGAAAGCTCTAAAGTCCAAGAGCCCTATTGGGATAGAGTCCTAAGCACAGGGTTATGCAGTCGGAGACAGCAGAAGGAAATACTAATTCATGTGTTAAAATGCAGAGGTTTTGAAAAGGAAGCATGCAGCATTACTGATAGACTCTTTTTGGGGAATCAGGATGCTGTTCCTCTCTACCCTGACCAGCCACACTCTGCTGCAAATGTTTTTTAATCAGAGCCATGTAAAACCAGATAGTGTAAAGCTGCAGTCTGTTTTGCTGAACATTATTCAGTCTTTCTTAACAAAGTATCAGAATTATGTTGTCTGTTAATAAAAATGTCTTGGTTAGGAAGGATGCTTTGGACCTGAATCAAGCACTAGTATAATAAGGACAAGAGTGATCAAAGCAAACAACAGAAGGGCATCAGAATAGTTTGGCCACTGGTAGATTCAAGACAAAACACTAGTTTACAAACAGTTAGATAAGATTTTTCATTGTGGTGCCTCCTCTGCATAGCATTGAGGAACATGTAGTTCTCTTCATTTTACACTGTAATTTTCCTCAAGGATACAGTTAAAATGGCATTTAATTTTGACTGTAATCTACAGGCTAAGAAGCCTCCATTGCTTCAGTTGTAATGTCTTTGTTTTATCTTATCAGTGTAGTTAAGTCTCGTCAGTCCAAAGTGTAGTTAAAGGCAACTTGATCACATCTTCCTCATGCCTACATGCATTTTGCCCTTATCACTTACCCAAAAGTATGATTTTTCTACATATTTTGACAACTTTCACTGCAATTGCCTCACTAGTGACTTCATGTTCTACACTGCCATCAAATGGCAGAGTACCTCCTCTGGGTATGTTTTAAGGAGTTTACTAGATCAGGAAAGCCTGTCAGATAAATGAGGCTGGAGGTAAGAACAGACTCACAAGGGCTTAGCCCTCAGTACTCATTTGCCTCTGAAAGACAGCCCAGTTAGGCTCCAAACCCTTTTGCATCCATCTGAAAAGTCCTCTGGAAGATCCAGATCCTCAAGACAGTGCCAAAAAAAAGAACAACCCACAAAAAAAGCCCTCAACTTCTAATCCTGTCAGGAAAAATAAAACCACAGAATCATTCCATCTGGAGGGGATTTCGGAGCATCTCTATCCAGCCTCCCACTCAAAGCAGCTTCAGCGCTGAATGCAGACCAGGTTTCTCAGGGTATTTGCAGTTCCAGAAAACCTCTAAGACTGATTGCACAGCTTTCTCCAAAATCCTCTTCTGCTGCTTCATTATGCTATTACTGACCTTTTTCTTTTTATCCATACCAAAACCTCCTGGTCTATGACCAGTCTTTCATTTTCCTGCCATGCACCTCAGCAAGAACCTGGCTTCATCTTCTGCTGTTAGGTGTCCCCACCATCCTTGCCTTCCCTCCAGGCTGAGCAAGCCCTGGACCCTCAGCCTCTCTTCACAGGCCTTCTGCTCCAACCCCCAAGTAGCTCGATGGCCTCTGCTGAACTCACTCCAGTTTAATCAGTTCATTCCTGTACTACAGGACCCAAAACTAGATGAAGTAATCAATTATTCATCAGCCTAGTAATGTCTGCTATTATACTCAAACTTAGTGCACGCTGTAATTGCTTACAAGAATATCACTGTACAGAGGTAGCCATGTATCAATATGCGGGCTGCAGGCGTGCATTTTTTTATTTAGTTTTCACAACTGTTTTTAAACCTTTTAAGTTCATTGCAACTGAGTTATAGTAAAGATTCTGAACACTTCAGAACCAATGATGCAGGATTAATATTAATTGAAGTGTCTTAGCTGAATATTTCTTGATGATTAATGGACAGCGGCTCAAGTCTCGATTGTGCTGAAGTTAACGCAGACCTTCAGACCAGCATAAAGGGAGTACAGGCTGCCTGTTAAATGCTGCCACTTTGGCTTGGTTATGTTTTTACATTCCCTTGTTATAAATGACTCTACAAGGTGATGGTCAATAGCAGTTCAGGCCTAGTATCACTATCGTTTTAGAAGCATCTTCTGTTCATTACACTTGACGACATCCAGTCTGAATGCTCTCAAAATACATACAAATTTAATCAAACTGTTGATCAACAGCTTTAAAAGAAATAATGGCTTTGTGTTTGTGGCTTGGTCATAAAAACATTGTTCAGTGACAAATATTCTGAAAGTCCCATAAAAAACAATCCCTTAGTATAAATCAAAGAGGGTAAACCTTGCAATGCAATATCACTGATGTCTATTATCTAGACAAGATTGATCAGCTGCTTACCCCGACCTCATCTGAGTGCCAATCTATGGTGCACAATACAAGCACATTTGTTTCTAAAAATAGCAAGAAAGTAAGTTGGCCAGACAAAACCTGCCATCTTTTTCCTATTACTACTTCACATCAGAATTAGGAAGTTCTTAGAAAATAATCTGGTAAAAAGGAACTGGTTAGCAACATCTATGTCTGCTACCAGGCACAAAAAAAGATGCAAGGAAAACACATTGCAATGTAGAATTTGATTAGTAAGTATGAGCAAAACAACAATGGGGTTGTTGCAGACATCATTAAGTGGTTTCTGTATTAACAGGACAGAGATCAGAACTCTTGACATTTTTATCTAGATAAGTAACAAAGAGTCTCATTGGTAGTTTTACAGACATTTAATAGTATTAACTTGTAAATATTGGGAAGGAAGGATTATCCACACATTTGATAATAATTTAAGGTCCAAATAGTTTTAACCCTGGTTTATACATCAAAGTTGCACACACTCTCTCCTTTCATAAATCCAGTATTTTAAACCTCCTCAATCTCAGCTATAATTCTCAGGAATGAGCAAGCCAAAATGTGCATTATACTCTGTTAACTGGAAAGAGGCTTCAGCATCAAGTTTTATACTGTTATAAAAATTAGAAGTGTTCTAAGTAACAGCGTGTAAAGATATATCTCCTTCAGTTGCTGCCTACAACTTGCTATAACGTTGTGGCAAATGCAATATCTTGCCACTTTCTAAAATTTAAACTTCATTTTTAAGGGAATACTTGAAGCAGACAATAGTGCAATAGACTTTTATTGAAATGAATACAGACTGCACCTCATGGACAGAACAATATTAGTATGGCTTAGAGGGTCTTGTGACATTTCCAGGCAAACCCTCCTCAAATTCATTCCAAAAATTACAGAAAATAGCTATATTTCTGGTGAAATACCTTACAAACACAAACCTTTTTCACAGGTTTCTTTTCTACTTGTGCGTTACTTCACTCTTGTAATTTGGAATTTTGCCACAAACAATTTTTTATGAAGTAATTAAAAATCAAATATTAAGGTATTAGGAAGATAAATCACCATTTCAGCACAGGAATAGCTACATGCCATAGTTTTAGGACTGTTTCCCTGGGGTTTTTTCTGTCTTTCTATTGGTCCTCCTGCAACAAATTTTTATTTTTAAATACAAGCTATTTTCAATCAAATTTGAAAGAGGGATGAAACCTGAAAGGTAATGAAGTCAGTGTCAAAGGAGGGAAGAAAACAGGCACCACGAGGCGTCTGGAGGGGTAAGGAAAATGAGTCCAATCATTGCTAGCCAGGGGAGTAAAACAAAAGAAACACATTTACAGGATTCCATGCTTCAGATTCTTTCATAAAACAGCTTGATTTTTGTTGCTGAGCAAAATTTTTCACTTTTGGCTTCTTGCTTCCAAAATTTCACGAGCAGCAATTTTCATTGCAATCTAAGTTACTGTGTTGTATGGTTTCTTTTTGGTTAGAGTGAAATGTAACTGTGAGAGGCGAGGAGACCCTCCACTTGATTTTGCTGGGTGGTGGACCAGACCCTTCATTCCTGGTAGCCTAGTCCCAAACCCCAAGGGAAAACATAATTATCCAGTTCAAACACATGCAAAAGCTATACTTCTGAATTTTAGGGTGATATTAATCCTGAAGATACAAAAAAAAGACAGCTGAATAAGTCCACATTTTTATGCTGTTGTCTTTACATGAGAAATTTAACCTACACTTTTACCTCTTTACTGAGTTGGAGCCACGTGCTGAATCAGATACAAATGGAGGGACTAGATGTAGAAAAGGGTTTCACATATCTCCTGCCTATTAAATTTTGGCCATGATTTTCCATAATTTATTTGCACAAGTTTTTCTACATTCAAAATTTAGAATTTGCAACAAAAGTGTTGGAAGACACCTTTAGAAACTTATCTTTGATAATGGTTTTAATGAAAGAAGAAAACCAGAATATATAATAGAGTAACTGGAAAGAATAGATGAAAGCTTTTCTGGAAATCTGACCTCAGTTAAGAACTTATTACTAGGCGTATTCTTTTTTTCTGGTGCTGAGTCTCAGATGGAAGAGTTAATGCAGTTTTTTCATTGAATGCAAATCTGACATGGAGAGTAACCTTGTTTATATTATGGGTATGTATCAAATGCAGTAAACGAACATTCCTGAACACAAGTGCAAAAACACACACTCACAATATTTGATACTTAATCTTAAAGCCAAAACTGAACAAAGTATGTCTGAGATATTGGTGACAGAACTTTGTCATTTGTCTTTTAATTAGAAGTAGGAAAAAAAAAATCATACTATCAGGATAGAAATCACTTTCAACATTCTTAGGAAGGAGTGAAATCAAAATGTTGCTATCCAATGACAAGTTTCAGATACTTTTCCCAGGATAACTTTACTGACCCCCCAAAGTGCAGAAATTGCTGAAAAAGCCTGACCTTCAGAGCACAAGTCATGAAACTTCAATTAAGTGCTTTCAGCCCAGTCTGGTCCTCTGCAGTGGTAAGATCTGACAGGGAGCTTTGGTGCAGAATTACACCTGATTTTGGCACTGCCGTGTAGTCAAGTCTGGATACATCAATGGAACTTATATTTATGCTTAAAATTGTGATAGTTATTTCTTTAATAAAGCCACAAGGAACAGAGTATTATCACTGTGCATTAAAAAGACACTGCATATTATAAATTACTATTTTGCCTTCTACATGATTTTTATCTTAGTGTCTTTATGATGCATTGAAAGTGTACAGTACTTTACCAGCCTTGTTATAATAAAATGCACTCATAAATTCTATTAAAATAGCCTTGTTAAGCATTCGTAATATTGTATAATACTTGTAACATCTAATGATAGGTGATAGCCTGAATCATAAACGCTTTTCTAAACACATTAGAACTGTTTTTTAGCATTGGATGTTCTGGTCTGATAAGACACTCCTGCACTAAGGCAATCGGTGGAAATTAGCAATTGGCATGAAAATTACTGTACAAGTAATTGTGTTGGGTTTTTCCCACACACACACTCTTCTTTAATTTTGCTTTTGCAAAAAACAGATTAAAGTGAAAATTCACAACTAGGAGAAGCTGAACATCAGGAAAATATTTTCCAGAATTAACCAGAAGTGTTTTTAATTCTGAGAGAGATTTGATGCTCAAGAATAATGACAGAAAAAGAATTCATCTTTTCAATTTTATTTCAAAAGATGTTCAGCCAATATTCGGTGCAATTCTGATTGGAACTCATAAAACATATCCTTTGCAATGGATGTAATCTCTGGCAACCTCTGTTGTGGCACTGAACTTGTTCTGCTATTCCTTTTTTTTTTTTTAATAAGATAGGTGTAAAACTATTTGCATAAAGGATAATGTAGAATAAACAATGGTGGGGTAAGAAAGAAAGCTTGGTCATTTCTTTTTTGACCAATATCAGTTTGGGACTGTTACTTTCAAACAGTGAAACCACATGTCCCAAGTAATTCCCGAGACACCCGGCACGTGCCACATGCAGTACTAGAAGGTAATGCTAACACCGCCTTGAAGAGAGTTATGTTGTTGCTTATTTATTGTTTTCAACCTTCTCACTCCTGTACAAGGTATACAGGTTTCTAAGGGCATCTGTACTATGATATAGTTTTGAATTAAACAATTTATGCCAAATCTAAATGTGTTTCATTTTTAATTGCCAAATTAAACCCATTCCGCCCTGGTTTTGTTCTTAGAACAGATGCACAGTGCTCTTACTCTACATGCTGACAGGTTTTTGACTGCTTGTAAATCCAGAAAATATTGATCAGTTAAAAATATTCGGATGCTTGCATCCCTCAATTCTGCTTACCACAGCCTTTCTTCCTGGTCAGCTAGGAGAACACCAGCAATTTTGTTATAATGATAAATGACCCTCATAGACAGGTCACTCTTTTTTACCTAAAGCCACAATTTGCTCCTTCCTTTAGGTCACAACCTGATTTTTCAGGGTGACAGATTTATTACTTTCTTTGTGTGCTAAAAAACAAATCACCAACAATTGCTCAAAATATACTCCTGTCACAATAACTTTCAGCACTTCCCAGCCAGAATGATGCAACACAAGAGGGTTTTTTCCTGTTTTCAAAGCAGCAAAATCACTTGTACATTTACCACAGCTGTTGTGAAGAGCCATTTGGCTCGTTTCATTATACACAACATGTCCATGCTGTTCCCCAAATAATAAAATATTTACAACATTATTTAAGGCACCATTAAGTCTTTCCTAATAAGAGATGTCAATTTTTAAGTAAGGGTCATGAAAGAGTAACTTCAGACTGACCTGTGTCATGGAGAGACTTTTTAGCAGAAGTGGTAAAAATAGTTTGCCAGAAAACAAGTGAGCTTTGTGGGTACTTCTGTTATATCCCCAATATATGGACTACTAAGACCTCTTTTGGATTTGAGTAAAACCCAGATCCTCAGTCCTCAAAACTCTGGTCCAGCTGCAGTTCGCTGACTGGGAGACCCACAATGACCACAATAGGGTGGGAGGGGAGTACTTACGCAGAACAGCATGAGGCTTGGTGCCTACTTCCCACATTACGTGCTAAGAGATACAGCACTGACCTTCCATGGGCATGACAACTCAAGGAACAAAGTCACAAGTAGCCCTGGACCAGGGAAGCCTGACCAGAGCCTGCCAACATAATCTGCCAGTATAAGATAGACACATTCAGGATCTACACTACTCCAGTGCAGAATGGATCAGTGCCCTCAGTGTCCACTATGTATCCGCCACACTAACAGCATTTAATTTCTTATCTTCGTCCTCAAAATATTAAGTCCTGCAACATCAACTATTATGTTTGGAGGGATTACATATTTTATGGGAATACAAGAATGGCCAGGAAGCAAGACAGCAGATGGCCAAGGCCAGGAGTTTTGGACCAAATATACAAAGTAGACCAGCTATAGAAAAAAAAAAAAAGAACACTTGCGGTAAAAATGATGCCTGCTTGTGAGAATCTTATTTAAAAGGCAAAGAAAGAGCTGAGCTACAAAGCGGTGTGACGTTTGTTATGAAAATAGTAGTTTTCTGAAGAAAAGTTCTTTTGGAATATCACATCCGTAATGGTCTTCCAGATGAAGACATCAGACCGTAATCAAAAGAACTAAGTGACATTCTCATTCGGGCTTGGTAAAGTACTTAATCACTTCATACTGAGCTTCATCCAAAAACTAAAGCAGCATAACACTTGTTTTTACCTTCATGTCCTCAGATCATGGAAACCTCTGAGCAAATACTACTACTCACCATACACACTAATAGCTAGCAGAATGGGGACACAGATTGATTTGGATGCCTGGATGCTAGTTATATACAACCAAAACCAACGAATACGACAGCAGAGGCAGGCACATATCTCTAGTTCCTGATGCAGCTTGCAAATAAATTGGTTGTTCTCTTATGAAGCTCTTCATGAAATCTGCTACCAAGAACAGTTTAATTATATTTCTCAGATGTTTGCAACATTTGATGATAGAAGATTCATTGTCTGCTTTCAGCACCCCTTTAATATGTGCTGATAAACATGATTGCTTTGTGAAGAAAAGCACTAAAACATTCTTCAAATATCAACAGTTATAAAAATGTTCAAATCATTTCAAAATTCATAATTTGGCAAAGCTGTAATTCTATAGCACTGCACTGAGCTCCAGCCTTATAACCCTCACACAGGCAAAACTCCCACCGAGTCCAAGGTGTTTTCCCACATAAAGACAGAGGTATGTTTTAATGTACGGGGTACATTTTATAGTCTGTAAATTCCTGAAGGTGGTCTGCCCAAACTTCTCATTTTACACAGAGTTCCAAATCCTGCTTAGTTCAGTTTTTTCACTCATAACTATTCACTTTTTACTGAGCTATTGTCCTTATACTGTGCAATGTTTGTAATATTATGCCATTAAACACATACACCGTAAACAGATACTACTGGTTAATGGACAATTTAATAGAATAGCTTTTGGTAACCTGTTGTAGTACTGTGGAGTTCATACGGAAAAAGATATAAGCACAAGGAAACAAATGAAGCAGAACTATTTCATTTAGAAACTAGTGCATCCTTTGGAATAACTGCCAAATAAGATCACTGGAGTGAATACCATAGAAGAAACTTACGTAAAAAGAGACTCTGCAGGAAGGATTCTTGGGGGTAAAAGACCCACTTCTGTGTGTCAGTTCGAAAGCTATTGAAAGTCCAAATATACAGCCCTGGAGAAAATCCTGATTTTCAGTGAATAATTGACATTATGCCTCAGTCTTTTGGGTACAAACAGAGACACTTTGGCCCTGTACAGTTTTTTCTCTGTCTGTGCTTGACATGCACATGGGGATCCCAAGGTGCCTTGAGATGCTTGCTTTGTCCTACTAATTTAAAATGTAGCTGTTGGCAAACATGATCCTTTTCTTGCCATTTCACAACAGATTTCCCTGCTCCTAAGCTTTGCCTTTCACATATTTTGCGATAAATACAAGCATAATCTAGTTGCTTTTAAGGAATTTAGATTTGCCTCTTGACTGCAGTCTTGTACGTACATACGGCTGCCTCCAGCTGGCAACCCCCCATTTCAGAAGAGCCATATAATGAACAGAAGTTTTTTCCATTTCTCCCTGATGGTTCTAATGAGTTTGCCTTCTCCAAGATATCTTCAATAAAAAAGTAAAATCATACAATTCTAAAACATGCAAGACTTCTATCTACTAACTTCCATCTGAGGTCTGCATAAGAGAAGCATGGGCTTGAGGTAATGCTCAGAAACAGATCTATCCATCAAGCTAGCTACACACACCATACTTACACTCTTTACATGAGAATATGGGTGATAAGTAGACTACAAAAAGGCTACTTATCTTTACTGATATGTAATGAAGACTATTTTCTCTCTAAGATGCTTTTTGTATTGTTGGAAGAAATTACTACCTTTTCAAACCTATCGCCTGCAAGAAAAGAACGTAAAGTTGGTGATCATTAGCCAGTTTTATTCTATTTACGGAGATAAGGTTTATAGCTCTGATACCAGACAAAATTCTCTCAAGACAGCTCACACCAACCTTTTAGCACAGAAAGTATCAAGATACTAAAAGATGCTGTCCTATCATGACAGCTGCTGCAGGACAGAGAGACTGACTAAGCGAGCAAAAAGCAACTGAATTGAGCTCTGTTGTGCCAGTTTATTGTCACTGGGTCACAGAACACTCCTCTTGGCAGACAACTTTTTTGCAAGCTGAAAGACAACATGAAGTTAATTCTGCTGTTTCAATTTAACCTGTCTTGCCCATATTTGTACAGGTCACATTCTGTGACTATATTTCTTTCATTTCTCACATACCTGAAAACTAGCAAAAAAAGGCTCAGTTTATTAAACTTCACATTTTTACTTTCCTTCCCATGAGGCTAACACATGAACACCTAAACAAGGTGCTTTAAACTAGTAAGCAAACAAGCCTTCACACCTAGAGTTACCAGAAGGAGAAAAATATAATGACTTGCAAGCTAGTTTGAACACAGAAAACTGTCGGGAGCTGCTCACCAGAGTGATGAACAAGCATCTCAAAAGCTCATCTGCCAGGCCCTCTCATGATTACAAGCCGGAACGTGCCCATTAGGATCAGAGCAAAATAAAATCATACTGTTGTACCAATACAGTGGGAAATGCTAAATTTCCTTGCATGGGTGCCAGCCAGCACAGCTGCTAGAACAAAAGTTAATGTTCAGAACAAAATCACCGTGCTGTGACCTCATTCTGAACATAGCTGTTTGAGTTGAAGGGATAGACAGACAAGAACAGAGTAGACAAGTAGCCATGGGGGCCTGCCCTGCGCCCGCCTGTGCTCTGGGTGAAGCAAAACTGTGCCTGTTAATCCAGATTAAAGAAATTAATGCCACTACATGCATGGACAAATTTTAAAAGAGATTTCCCTCACCTAAAGTTGCTTCTGTAGAATTTCAGGAATAACAAACTAAAGTAAGCAGAAATAACCCTTAGGAATCACCTATACACAGGCTTTCACCAGTTTAACTTGCTTAAATGGCAACCTTGGGAATTACTGGCATCAGACAAGAAAAATACATCTACAGAGGCAAGAACAATTCTGTTGGCACACCTGCAATTAGCCTTCCTCAACATTTCTGTTTTTTCCCTGTTGACTCAAATTGAGATCACTGTCTCCTAAGGGTGAGTTTGTGCCTCTCTTCCTTTAGGAATCCAAGAAAGACAAGGAAGTCACTAGTTAGAGCAGTCTGGCAGCCAGAATCATGGGCTTCCCTCCCTGACTTGGCTTATACGTCACTGAATTGTTGATAGTCTTGCTCACTGTTTCCCTTCCTATTACAAAGCTTTTTGTGGTTTAATTAAATTTTACCAAGCTGTTTGCAATCTTCAAATCAAGGCCCAAAGAGTATTACTCAATTAACAACTCTTGAGATCAAGGATGACAAAGATTTGTCTCAGTTTACCTGTTTCAGCCAAAAATCTATAGTAGTGACAGGACAGATAAAGTTCTACTCACCTCAGCTGAGCTATACCAGAATAAGGACCACACACAAATACCACACATTTCTAAAGCATGTTTGCTAACTGCATGGTTTTTTGCACTTAAAACAGGCAATTCTGTGTTTCTGCAAACAAATGGGAGGGATTTTCACTCAGATTCTCAGTTTTGATGACACACACAGGGCTACCTAATGGTTAATTCACAGCTGTAAGAATGCCTGAGAACAGTTCAGCTGCAGAGAATGAACCATAGACATTTGCACCTATGAGTATCAGCTGCTACTTTTAGCTACAGCACACATTTCTGGCACTGTCAATCACCAGGAACCAGCAGCAGAACACACACTATTTGATTGCACAAGACACCTACATATGCCCTGTGGAGCCAGAATGGTGAAATCCCAGCAGAGAGAGATAACCACCAAACGAAAACAGTAGCAGATTTTAGTGCCTGCATGTATGAGGTGAGGCAGCTTTATCAGGGAAGACAGAGGTTTCAGCAGGACATCCCACAACATACCACTTTCCCCCAGCACATTTAACTTTTGCATGCCCACCCTTTAAGTGCCTCAGTCAAAAATCACTGATCTTCAATAAACTTACAGGCATGGAATCACCTTTCCATGAAGGTTCAAATCACAGCAGATATTGAACCATCCCACATTTGCTGTTGGCTTTGTGCACGGATGGGGCAGTTACAGTGGATCAGTCACAGCTGCTTATTCCCGAGGTGATATAGCCATATATATCAGAAATTAGAGTTTTGACTTTTATTAAATGGTCTAAAGTTCAACTCCTGTGCACAGAACTAAAGTTCCTGAGATGCAGCCCAACTAAATCAAGCCAAATCAAACTGCTCTTTCTATACCTAATGCATAGTCTGACACTGGCTTGTTTCATTTGGGCTCTTTCTACTTTCACCATCTCCTCACAAGTTACTGAGAACCAGCCTCTCTTTTCATAGGCAGCAATAGCAGGCAATATTTATCCCCTTTCAGTGTAACACTCTCAGCCAGTTCTTGCTACAGAGTATGCATGGATATAAATAATATAGCAAGCAAACATAATTGGAATAACCAAACGGATAAAATGCACAAGTTACTTAGCAAATAAAAATTTTTAAAACAGCAACAACATTTCTATGTCTTGAACTGCACTAGTTGTTCAGACCATAATAATTCGATGCTAGGTTTTTTAGCATCTTTGAACTCCTTCCCACCCCTCCACATCATATCAGTAAGCACTGAAAAAGTTCACATTAGGTAGCCCTCTTTTTAATTTTTACCTCCTTAAATCTTCAGTTCTCATCTCTTTGCAAAATCCATTTAAATAGGGCTCACAAGTTAATGGTTAAACTTGTTGTTTGTAGTACCATTAATATAGGTCAGGCAGCACAATAGTTACAACTGCTGAGAGGGAAGGTACATAAAGACACAGTAAGCAGTTCAGGACCTTATTACAACACGTCTATCAAACACGGGGGTACAAACAATGTGCCTGATTCATCAAAAAGATAACTTCTGCTGACAGTACACACTGTTCCCTGGAGTCTCTTACGCATGGCTCAAAAATTAAAATTGGAAATGTAAACTACACAGACACATTCTTGCAAATGTGAGTATGTTTCAGCACAGTGAGCATTTCTGCACAAAATGCCAGATACAGGCAGTGGGATGAATTCAGCTCTCATTTGCACCACTGAGCACTGAGGAAATCAGCAACAGCTACGGCTTTGCTCTGCAATTTCTCTCATGTAACCAAGGGAAGAATTTGTCGCACCAGGCCCAAGGACACACATTTTTCACTGTGGGATGCACAGGCATAATGCCTACAAGAGGGATTACCTTATGCTTTATTCAAGAATATTCAAAAGGACAGACCTCTATGCCTCAAAAAGTTAGCATTTCAGGAATACTGGCAGTAAGTATTTTTTCAAAACTAATGACACCTTAAAGCTTCACAACATGGATTGCTTACGCTCAGCGCCATTCACTGTCTGCCAGTTCAAATAGACATCATTCCCAATATGGATCCCAAGCTCCTTGGCCAAGGTTCCCAAACTAAAGTAAATTCCCAGATACTCTGAGGGAGCGAAGGCAAAAAGAATAGCAAGCTTCAAGACTGACAGAGCCTACTATGTGTGTCACAGACTCTCTCCTCTTTGTGATTATTGGTGTCATGACAGCATGCAGAAGCATGAATCAAGTTTGCAGTGTGAAGTGCATGCCCCAGCTCCCTCTGTCCCAGCAAAACCAAACATTACAAAGCTAGCTTTTCTTATCAAGCACTTTGAAAGTACAAATAGCATCTCTAACAGTTTCTTCCTTTTAAATTTAAATACTTCTGAAATCATTTTGCCTCATTCTATTCATTAGAAAGCTTTATTCACACCCAAGATCTAGCAATTGTAGTTCCAAGAGGACCAGTTTGTCTATTGTTAATCTAGGGTGGAGGGTTGAAGTTCAATTAAATAGATTTTACCACGTATAACAAAATACAGAACCAATATCAGAAAAATAGCAGTCATTGCAGATTAAAGTTATAGTGTGCCTAAGACTATCTTTCAGACTTCTGTGTTTTTTCATGAGTAAAAATTGAAGACAGTTTTCTTCCATTTATCTCACCGATATAATATTTTGCATTTCTGTGGTACCTGTTATCTCTTATCTCAATGCGCTTTATGAACATTGGACTAGATCTTCAACAAGTGTGAATCAGCAGCATCACTCAATACTGACTTTAGCAAAACTCTTTTGAATCATGCTACCTGAAGAGGCATCAACTGATCTTGCACAGTCCTGTAGACAGAGAAGGCACATGTAACAATAACATGACATTAAAACACAGTAGATCAGGTGTAATGCTACTAATATTTCATGAGATAAAAACATCCTGTGGAACCATGATTTTAAACACTGCTTAAAGCTCACCAAAAGCATTCTAACCACCTTGTGTGTGTTATACACTGTTATGCATGTCCCATCTGGGGTGTTTTCCAGTAAAACAAATCATATCACACAATTAAAAATGCACTTTTGACACTTTTCAAATGAACTCCAGTGCATGTTATATACAAGGCATAATAAAGACAGATCAACAGACTACTCTGCCTTCTCATTGTATTCTTCCCGGTAGGACAGCCCCTCATGACAGCTTGGATTAGAAAATAGTTTGCTTCAACACAAATACCAGCATGATAAAGGGATTTTTATGCATTGATCTGGACATTTTTTCTACTTCATGTTACAGGTTGTCTCCAATAGCTTCATATGTTGCACTTCCCTCACTAGGATGAGAGGTGCTCCACTTTAGTACAGATGTACAGGAAGCCCCACTACAGAATGGTTCCTCCCTTTTAACAGAGCTGAATGCTTTTTGTACAGAAACTGCTTATATGAAAACAGCATCGCCTCACACTGTTATTTTTCCTGAACACCAGTAAAGACTTGATTTAATTGATCTGGTAACTACAAAGAGCAAGGAGAAATAACGTAACACAAAGTCAAAAAACTGTCCACAGAAAATAATGAATAAGAAGTATAAGAGTCCACAGAACATGAAATAATTGCCTATAAAAACACATGACACAGCAGGAGTGAGGCTGCTTCCTTAGGTACTCAAAGGATCTTTCTGCCCAGTCACCCAGGGAGGACAAAATGGAGTTGTGCCCTGCAGATGTTGCGATTTCTAAGGGAAGAAGTAACGGGCTTTGTCTTCTCTCACCCACCACCACCATTTTACCCTAAGATGATGCCTGCCGAATTTCAGCTAATAACACTCCATCCCATTTAAAATGGGGAAATGACACTTATAAATGCAGCAGAAACTGTAAGTCAGCCAAACCAGTGCTATTAGCCTCTCTAAAAACATTGTTCTGATTCCGAAGATGTGTGTTATATTTCAGTGAATTTCCCCTTCTGTTATTATGACTATACTGTTTAAAACACAGTTTTACAATGGATGCAACTAAAGCTGTGATGCTGCTAAAGCACTGGTTAAACTTTGATAAATCATTATAATTCATTCAGATGTAGGTCCATTGGGTTATCCAGGATAATAACAATTCACTTGGTTTCTACTAAAATGTCAACAGAAATACATCTGTCAATATCCCAACGCTAAATTAACATTACACCTTTGTAAAACTGGTGCAAATTTCTGTGAAAATCATTAGGCCATAATAAAACCATTAATATATCTATTGAAACCTAGTTCCTTACTGGTGAATCTGTGTAACCACTTACAAAGCAGGTGCTTGGTCCTGGAAATGTCACGCTTGCTGTGACAAAATGTAGGCTGTATTAGTGGTGCCTTTCTAAAAGGCATGTTCACACTGTGTGGGAAGAGTACCAAGTAGGCTTCATCTCTAAATTACATACTTTATTAAGGATTCTCCTCTTGTGTGGCATGCCTCAAATGTGATAAACCATTCAGAAAACTACAAGTAGCAAACTCTCCTTTACAACACTTCAGTAACCTGGTAGGACAAAGGGCCTTTGTGCTTTGGAGTGACTCTAGGACTGAATCATATCATCACAGCGATTCAAAATTCTCTAAATGGCTTCTCAGAACAATGGTATAAAAGCAATTGAGGCTTAAGGGGAAGTACAAAGTACCACATAGTGCAGACAGCTTTCAACATTCTAGGTAATGAAATCAAATAAGATAAAGTGAGGATCATCTCATTCGCTATCCAACCACTTTGGTCTGGCTGCTTTAAAATGGGGTTTTTTACCTTCCATAAGCAGAAAGCTGCAGGCTTACAGGTCCACCCTGTGAAGCTCTGCCAGGTCTCAGAGATCCCCTGTGCACACAGCGGTACTGCACGGAAGGCTCAGGTTTCTCAGAGGTTTCATTTTAATATGTTTAAATAGTATTTTCTCATCAGCTCATCTCAAACATGGTCTGGCAGAATCAAGAACATACCTGTGGAAATTCTGCGATGTTGCATTTTGAGCAGGTTGATCAAATACACTGTAATACACTGAAGTGGGATCACTGTTGTTTCTATAGTAATCAAGGCATAGAAGATGCTTCGCAGATAAGACAGGATACCTTCTCGTAAAGATTGTATAGAACTCAGCCCAACAGACCCCTTCCAGATATGATAAATGCATATTCACTTTTGATGTTATCAACACAGTTACCTCCCATGTATGACGCAGTTAGACATATTGACATGGCTGTCTGAGCTGAAGCCTTTCTCAACAAACAACCTTTTGCAATAGGATCAGGATTAGCTTCAAATCCCATAAGAATCTATTATAAAGCCCCAGAACTAAAGCTTTTAACATTTGCTGTGGCATTGGGAGGATATTTGTTTGTTGATTTAAACAGAGCAGGGCCTTTTTATGTGGCAGAACCACTGAGGCTGCAGCTTCACGCACTGTTCTGCTCAAAGAAAGCTCCCTGCAAGCCAGGTTTTCCCGGTGCAGCTGCTTTCAGTATAGACCGGATCAGCAGTGGGGTCCCAACAGCCCCCAGCATCCAGTGTAGTCAGAGGGACTTGGGAAGTGAAACAACACTGTGGTTTGCAACTTTCCAGCAGAACAAAACCATGGGGATCCAAATGCCATGCTGCAATTGAGGCAAACACTGTCAAAGAATGTGAAATAATACAGTACAAGCTCAAAGGTTAAAAGCGATCTGTATTCTTCCAAAGACTATGGTGTAAGAGTACAGCCTTAGGCAACTAGTGTTGCCTGCCATTTTAGTGTTGCATATATAGAATATTTACTGTACTCCTTTTTTATAGAAAGAAATAATTTCTCATAACAGCAGCAGCACTATTACTGCAAGCAGCACAAATGCCTAACTTGGGAACATCCTACATCTCAGAAAGTTCTCGGTGCCAGTGCCAAGATATGATTTCAGGCATATATGGAAAGCAGTAGCCAGAGGAAAGCTGTCCACAACAGAAGACAGTGAAGGACCCGGCAAAAAGAAAAAAATGAGATCTAAAGTCAAAAGGGAGGGGAACAAGATCAGACAGCAACAGAATGAAGAAGCAAGAGATAAAAATGTTTGTGTTTGAAGTAACAAATTGTGCTTTTATTCATGTTGTGGAAACATTTTAAGCTACAACAACTTCGCCTGAATTCTGCTAGTTTCTTAAGTCTGCTGATACTATAGGAGAAATGATACAGAAAGGCTTGACTTCCTGCCAAAATCCTAGAGCCTGTTGCAAAATTAAGAACATTTTCCAAACTTTGTAAACTTCAAAACAACAAAGTCTCAGCTCTTGTCGCTTCCCAACATTTTATAAAACTACAGTGTCAGTGATTTGACTAAAGCAGCTCTCATCAGGACAAGTTACTAAAGGTTTCGTGTTTATTGTTTCTTTTTATAAAGAAAATTATAGAGCTGGTCAGAATCATCATCAGTTGAAGTCACTGTCTTTCTACATTTGCCTGAGCACTGATCTTGAGCCAGAAAGAACTTCCACCCCATTCTATCCCGCTTCTGTCATTCAGCGTTTGTCACTTGTCTCAGTGTGCTTAAGGTAAATAATTGATCCAGTACATTTATTTATTTTAGGCTTAATGGATGTCTGCTCCAACACTGAAAATCACAACAAAACTGCGTATATTTTATAGTTGGTGAAACTCTGATCCCTTTATGAGAGAATTTTATACAGCTTCTTGAGATACAAAGGAAAGATCCAGGGAAGGCAAGAAGACACTTCTTTCACAGCCAAATAGGAACATCTGCACTGGTATCCTACCCTCAATATCAGATTCAGAACTTGCCATGACATTAATATGAAATGAAAAATCAATAGTTATTGTTCAGTCATTCCCTCCCATCAACTGATGCACGAGTGTCAAACATGGCAGTGAGTTAACAGTAGCACAAGACACAGGAGTTATTTTTCTGAAACAGGCTGAGCCACACATTACACATGTCCTGGCCCTAACTTCTCACCTGGACCAGGGCTCTGTCCCCTCTTGAGGCACTAGTGAGTAGCTGAGCAGGACTGTGTGCTCACACAGCAGCCACCTGGTTTGAAACTGCCACAAGATTTTCAGAAGCAAGATCTTGTAAAGGTCAGTGGTGCCCTGTCCAGACACCATCGAAGGGAAATAGCATGTTCTTGTTAGCTGCCCTTCATTGTGAACTATATGAGCTAAATTGCTTCCCCTGTTATAAAAGAAAGAAATCCCAAACTATATATCTTTAAGGAGAACCCCAAGACAATCAGACTGCTATCTGAAAAGCACACGCAAGTCCCCAGCAAGTCCCTGTGCCTCATTATAGAAGTAGTTATTGCCCGTTCACAAGAATGGATGAGGAGAGCACCTACAAAAGCTGTCAGGGAGCAGTGAGGGCCAGCTGCACCCCAAGAGAAGGCAAACTGGGGGCTAAGGGTGCCAACAACATAGACTGTGTAGGGAACTCACCAACAAAGCACAGTCCCACGGCACAGGAGCTGGTCAAGCACAGTAGTGGCAAGTCCTACCAAAGCTGCAGTGGTCATTGGGTGAAAGCAATAAAATCAGGCAGGTCTGAGGTCAAGCCAGGAAATCCAAATAATAATTCAGGAGCAAACCCCCATCCAGCACAGCTTAGGGAAGGGGCTGAGTCCTCAGCTGGAGCTTAAATGAGCCCCTGGCTCC
>Ga0065711_1007766_pt1 | contig 26237 bp, 18 predicted proteins | sample Hoacrofraction12_FD_59098 | JGI IMG/M metagenome (GOLD analysis project Ga0065711, IMG submission 59098) | Hoatzin crop microbial communities from Cojedes, Venezuela - Epithelial fraction 12 v2 (version 2) | ecosystem: Host-associated > Birds > Digestive system > Esophagus > Crop | place... | reverse complement strand
AAAAAAAAAAAAAAAAAAGACTATGTACTTCTAGGCATCAGTGTCCCAAGAAGGTACTGTCTACCGACAACCAACTTCAAAGAGGAATGCTTGAATCCCTGGGCATGAGTTAGCCCGTATCTCCTGGTGTGGTACACAGGCCAAACCATAGTGAAAACACCGTTCACACTTTCTCTTGTGGACATACAGTTGACAACAACAGGATTTCTGGACAACGAGCAACATCAGAGACACCTTGCAAGCCATACCACTGGGAGAGGGGAGGGGGACAAAGGGAAAGAGGTGGTACCTCACAGTACTCCAAAGGCTCAGAAAGGCATCCTCCCACTTCTCCAATGCTCTTACCTGTATTAGCGGAACTCAGCAGAATCCATTTTTCTTAAGAGCTTTACCTCTGATAATGTACGAAAACCTGCTGTAAATTGATTCTGTTGTAACAGACCAGATAACAGTAATTGTACACAGCCAACTGCTCATATATAACAAAAATGGCACTAGAGTTTAACCTGAAATTACACCTTCCATTTTTATTATAATTTAAAAGCTACTCTTGAAACACTTTGACATAGGAGACATTTTGTAAATTATGAAGGCAGTTACATAACTGAAAATTGAAATAAAACTTTACAGCTGTCTATCGTTGTAGAGAATTTAACAAAAAGGAAAGGTATATGCAAATTCGGTATTACTCCTTTATGACATGCCAGATTAAGCTGGGGGATCATAGTTAATAAACGAGAAAAAATTAAGTACTAAAAAGGTTCTCGCTAAGCTACAGAAAAATGTTAGATTACGATTCAACCAAATTTTAATCTAAAAACCTTGTTTCTCACACTAACTGAGAACGAAGTGACATATCAAAATGCTTATGATTTACAGAATGGAGCAAAAGGGCATTTCGAGGGGAAGTTCACACTGTACCTAGACTGAAGTCCAAAAATTTTTTTTCCAAAATCTGAAACAGGAGATGAAACATGAAAGATTTATCAATTCAATGCTCTACAACAACAATAGAACAACTGTGATTCACACCTGCTGTGTTTTCTGTTTTCAAAGTCAGCCCAGTATTTAAGGGTATAAAACCCAAGACAACCAGCAAAAGATACACTGGGCAGCCAAATGTTTCACAGGCCTCTGATGAGCACAGGAGCTTGCATTTTCAAAAAATAGCAAATGCTGCAAATGGTGCTACAGATTGGCTTAGGCCAACCCAGGTTAACGTTTCTCTCAAAAAAGTGTGGCTCCATGGTCTCCCCTTCCTCAGCTGCAATGCCCAGCCTGGTCTCCGGCCAGCATTCCATATCTGTGACTACATTATCAGCAAGATAGCAGACCTGGGTTTTGAGACACCCACCCCTTACTGAACAGCAATTTTGGGTTTATTTATTTAGTCAGCTCGGCTCACGTTTCACCAGAACTGTTTGCCAACTGATCCCTGCTGAACTGAGATGAGCTGCAAGATGAAAGGAGGACAGGCAGTAGAGAGATGAACCCAGATCCATCAACCTCTACATGACTCCTCCAACTCTGCTTCGGCAAAGTGTTCATGGATGGCTGTCGGCCTCCCTGTGGCAGTGCAGGCACCATCAGATAGAAACCCTGCCCTAAAGACTTCCATTACTTCCCAGGATAAGAGAAAAATTACATAATTCAATTCAAGGTTATGAAACAGATGCAACAAAAATTGCCTCATACACAGGAAGCCGAATTTGAAGTTGATTACAGTACTTATAAGAGAACTCACTATAAGAAGGAAATATTCCCAAACAGTGTTCTCCAAAAAACTACACATACAAAAAAAATTCCATGGTATGCAAAGGGAGGGAGTTTGCCTATCACGTATTCAGTACACACTGAATAAACAAATCCCAGAAAACAGGTAAAAGGAAACAACTCCAGCTGTAGGCTCAAGTGCATGCTGTTGATTATTTCTCATTTGTACTCTAAGTTGAAATATGGGCTTTTCAGTCACAGGGCAGAATGCTCCCATGTTAAATATCATAAAAAACAGTAAGATAGTCCTTTTCCCAAAGGGTTTGCAATCTCTGTTGGGAGGACTGGCTCCAAACAGCTGTAGGCACAGGGAGCTGATCGTAAATAATCAATAATCTTGTAACAGATTAAGAACAGTCAGGAGGGCAAGAGAATGACTTGACAAAATACTGATATTCAGAAATTGCATCCTAGGTTAAGCTATAATTAAAAGGTATGAAAACGCATCATATATAAGACCAACTCAATGAAGAACAGCTAAGGGAAAAGCTAAAATAAAAACCAGCCTCCTTCAAAGCATGGAAGATCAGGTTTCCTACGAAGCAGACACTGTTCATGTATTCACCCGAGTACCTTCTGGAAAAAGAAGCAGAAGCTGGTAGTACTACACAGCCAAAATTAATTTGTGTTACCAAAATTAATTTTGATATCAGGTTGTTATGATTCAATTTTCTGTTGACCTAGTTGCAATGATCTAATAGAAAAAAATGGGGTAATTTAAATATTTTACACAACAAGAACTTACTGACAAAGCCACTGGGAGTTAAACACCAAACATATTAATGCAGAAAATAAATAACTTCCAATAATCATGATCCTCATTAATTATCCCTACTACAGGGGTTTGCTGTCTTTCAGCATTTCAAACTGAACGATGACGAAGCATTTTTAAGGGCCAGGTTAAGTACATGAGTGAGTACAGAACTAAGAAACACCTCTTGTCTACCAATTCTGCATTTTTTAGGTACACACACAAAAATCACTGGGTGGAAAACAACAACAAAAATCCACGTTATTTAACAAGAAAAGTTACAAGTTTAATTTTTTTTTTTTAAGAATACTTATATGTTCTACTAAAATCAAAGTACTTTGTATTAGCTTCAGGGTCATATTTTTAACCGGAACAAATTCCCCTTTAAGTTCCCTTTGTGATCATTAAGAAAATTTTCCATGTCATTCTGAACATACTAAAAAACCCTACTATTATTACTCAACCTGGAGGTCAGTAAGAAAGTTCAAAATGTCTGAATAGAGATCAAACTCACAGTAAAAGCAAAATGCAGAACTGCTCAAACATCCACTAATATAGATGAAATCATTCATGAGGAAAGACTATACCATAACCAGTACCCCAGCAGCAATTCGTCAAGCTAATGAAGTATTAAAGCTATTAGCTTTATTTTTGTTAATAAGCAGGCTGCGGGTATTATTAGGTATTATGCTGGTATGATCTATGCATAAATAGATCAAGTCTAGGAAGTTTAAAACCAAACTGGCCGTGCACAACTGCTTTGCAGAACCAGATTTTTCACTTCCATCACTTTGTAACTCCCCTATGCTGGCACATTTCTTCATTTTTAACCCAACAAAGGCACAAGAGGTTAGACTAGAGTACAGCCCCTTTCACATAAAGCCAATGCAAGTCTTCGCATGGAGAATAAATATATAAGTGCAAGCACAGGATTAAAAAAAAAACCCGACCCAGACAATCCCATCAGACGCTTGCTTTGGTAAGTGAACGCCAGTGCATTCCTACCCCTGGGTACCAGTAGTTGTTCTTTCAGCTTCCTACAACAACACGGATAAGTAAACTACAGAAAGTCGTGATAACCCTGCGCTAACAGGCCAGACAACTGGCAGGCAGGCAGGCGATGGAAGGAGGTAAGCAACAGCTCTCTCTAGAGGGGACAGAGTGCCTCTCCATCAGCGGCCTCCGGCTTCCCGGGGCCAAGCTGGTGGCTCCTCGGACCAACCACCCCCATCCTGACCACTTACCCCTGCCTGACCTACACGCAGCTTTCCTGGCACATAAATCTCACACACAGTCAAAATGGTTCCTTAAAAAAAATACACTACTGTTCCACTTCTTTTGGAAGAGGGGTCAGATGGAGGACTGGCAGTTATAGTCTACTCGGCTGTCAGTTTTCAGGGCTGCTGACAAACCATGTGTCCAAATTTGAAGAACTTCAAGAGCAGCAAACTTAAAAAACACAACCCCAAAAAGTAATCAAAAGAAAGAACTGAGAAAATCTGGGAAAAATCTATTAAAAAAACCAAACACACACCAAATGCAACTGCATGAGAAAGTTCTTGGGTTTCTGTTGCCACTCATCCCATGACAAGCATACTAAAAATAGCCTGCTTTTCAAATTTCAGAGAGAAACTACTATCTACATGGATTCATCAAAACCCAAATTCCTAGATGGTTAATGGATGCTTTGTTCTTACAAATCGTGTAAAACCATTCTGAACTTGTGTTTTCCATTGCAGAAGTTTTCCGCAAGAAAATAAACCCCAACATTTGAGCACAAAATATCTCCTATTACACAGTAGATTTTAGCATCAACCACGAGTATAAGCTTTCATGTGAAAGAGGAAGGAACCCAAAGGGAATTTCTGCTTGCATGACAAAGATGCCTGCGCTTGCGGGTAAGGGACAGGAAGTGTTGAAGATTGTTTGACCTTCAAATGTCACATGTTCATCTCGCAAAGACTTTGGATGTTTACACAAGCATGAAGTGCTGCAACTCTCTCCCTCGGGACGCACTCCGAGCGCAGCAATCTGTCCAGTGGGAAGACGCCTGGTGTCATCCCTGCACAGCTCCGCGGACGCTGCCCCGCCGCCCCTGAATGCCAGCTGGCCCTTCCACAGGAACGCCGCTGGGTACCAGCCCGGCCGATCCATCCAAGGCCGCACCTCTCCTTGGCCCCGAGGCTGTCAGCAGCGAGGGCTGATGAATGAACCTGCGCTTGACCTGAGCGACTGCCAGCACCTCGAGCACAGCCCCGGACTTGTGCCATCACCCCTTGCCAGTTATGGACAATTTATCCTTTGCGGGCAGATAAATGCTGGGGCGCTGCGCTGTCACACTGCAAGTACCAGCTTTATCAGTCCTCTGCCTGAAGGGCAATGTGCCCTACATGAGCAATACTTCACTGAAAATTAACCAAGTTCTTCCCTACACCTCCTGAAAGTCATTTTGCAAACACTTTTCCAAGGTTACAGATGAGCTCCCTGACACAGACTTTCCCCAAAAACCAGCCCATCCACTAAGGATGAGAATGCAAAGGCATTTTAATGAACAAATGTCTAAAGTCTCTTCATGAAGGACAAAATACCTTTCACAGAAAGCCACTTAGGTCATTAAATACAGGGGGTTTTGCCTGCCTGAATTAAAAAGGCAAAGATGGAGATTAATTCATACTAGCAATCTGACAACAAAAAACAAATACATACACTGTTGGTTATAGCACATATGTATTTTTCTATTTTGTTGCTATGGTTAACAAATTAAGAACCATTGTACCGTGCTATTTAAAAAACAAACACATTTATCATGAAAAGTAATTCTGATGTCTTGGTGGAAGTATTGTGACATAAAACAAGTACCAAATTTAGAAACCACTTTAGAACTTAAATTCAAAGTGACAGAGCCCAAATGTAAGACCACCCCTACACTGCATGGGCACAATACTACAGTTGGAAGTAACAAAAAACAACACCGACATAACACACAACTCAAGGTGCACAGTAACAGCTTTTGTCCGGAGGCTGCTGATACCCTGGAAGCATTGCTAACTTCTGATTCGTGCAGTGAGAGGTGGGTCAGCTGTTCCCAGCCCCAAGGGGACTCTGGAAGCAGCAACAGCCATACTCAATGACAAAAACCATGGAACCACGCCCAGTGTCCCCAAAGAATTCACCCATTTGTTTCTGCACAGAGTGACGGTCAAGTGGATCTGCTACTTTGCTCGCTATTTCCTACACTCATGGGACAAAGGACAGGGCAGCTTCAGTCAAGAAACAGGTATTTAAAAAGCGTGTCACGAGCCTAATCCACTTTGCCACAAGACTTTGGAAATGCCATTTCAACAGCATAGAATCACAGAATGCTTAGGGCTGGAAGGGACCTTTAGAGGTCCTCTAGCCCAAATACCTGCAGTGAGCAGGGACATCTTCAACCAGACCAGGTTGCTCAGAGCCCTGTTCAACCTGGCCTTGAAAGTTTCCAGGGATGGGGCCTCCACTGCCTCTGCGGGCAGCCTGTGCCAGGTGTTTCACCATCCTCCCTGTAAAAAATTTCTTCCTCATATCTAGTCTAAGGACTACATCATTCACAACCAAGAGGCTTCTTCCCAAAGTTCTGCCCACTACCATGGCTTTTTCTCCTTTAGATTTCAAAACTTGAAACATTATTATTCTGAGTTTCCCTGTTTTATTCAGTTGCAGTGTTGGATTTGATGCACAGGAAGAAGATCAATGCCAGCACTTAAAAGAGAGACATCCGTGTTCTTCCATCCTGCCTACAAGATAATCGACTTCAAAGAAAGACTAAAGAAATCTTCAGCTCATCCAGTGTTTCAATGTTGTAAGCCACATACAGGATAGAAACAATGGAGGGAAAAAACTATCTTAAGGATTTAAGGTGGAGGTTTTTTTGTTGTGGCTTTTTGTTTTAAAAAAAGTATTAAATGCAGCTGTAAGGAAACATGGAATCACAGATGTGCATTTTTCACTGAAAAAGGGAAATTAAAGGCCATGCATTCATCAGATACCACCAAAGGGGAAACCAATGACCATTTTTGTCATACAACACAGTCATCTTAGTTTAAGTAAGCTTTGAGTAGAATATCTCACAGCAGGCAGGTCATCTGACAAACAGAGCAACAGCATCCTCCTTCAAAACATATGAAGCAACAGCAGAAACAACCCTCAGTCTGTGTCTGTAACAGTCAACCGAGAATTCTATAATAAAGCAAATTTCATTGCAATTTGTTGAAAAATAAAATGGAAGCTAAGCTGAGGCAATTATACCTTTCCTTATACCTGATGAAGCACTGACAGGTGTGCACAAACACCTCACCGCTCAGAACTCAAAGCGGTTTTTGCTGTGACAGAAGGGTATTATTTTTTCCCCCCTCTTAAGCACTACATTGCCTTTGAGCTAAAACAGACCGATTTCACTGCACCCAGGCAGGATCACAGGGTCTCCCTCTCTCTGCTTGGCTCAGGTAGCATCAAGTGAGATGTGACAGAAGATGACCCGAGATGCACAGCAGAGCTGATGAAGAGCTGGGAAGCAGACACAGTAAGACTGGCTTGGACAGCAGATGCTGACAGGAAGCAGAAGAGGACATGCTGAGAGGAGGAGATGGATGCCAAGCTAGGAAGAGGATTCCTCAGCAGGAAGGGAGAGGTGAAGAAACATCAGTGGCTGGGGGCAAGTAGACTGGAGTGGAATGGTGATGGACAATACGTAGCACCTGGTAAGCCAAAGAAGGTAGCAAGGTTGGAAAACCTGCAGTGAGAGAAAGACTCAGCTAGAAGAGCTGGACAGGGCAGGAGCCCTCAGAGATACAGCAAAGCAGGAGAGTGGCAGGTTAGAGGGGACAGGGTTAAGAAGTCTGATGACAAGCACTCTGACATGGGAAAGGAATCGTGTAAACACAAGAGTGCCTATCTCAGTCCAAAACAACCTTTTCGCTCAAGTGGTCAACAGCAGGTACCTACAACACGACACTGAAAAAGGGTGTAGAGTGTAGAAGAGCATGCGGCAGGATTTCTCCAAGACTCTGTTTCACCTCCACAGACACAAGACTAAGGTCCCTAACATCTCATGAGTTACCCTGTACTGAACTGTCCTGTTGGGCTTTGAACATTTGTAGGCTTTCAGCATCCAAAAGATTCTATGGCAGAGGGATGAGGAGCTCATCTACACACTGTGCAACAAAATACACAACTATACAATGACTTCTGTTTGTTTGGAGCCTGAAGCCTCCTAGTCTCATTTGCTAACAAGAGGTCTCGTCATGAAAGATAGGGTGAATGGCCATTCCTCATCCATCCTCTCCAAGCTACTCATGACTTCACAGAGCACTGTCAGAGCCTCCCGGCATCCTCCTTTCTATGCTAGAAAGTTCTAATGTACTGCGTCACTACTTCTGCAGGAGCCATGTCATATTTCAAGTACTCACCATCACTCTTTAAACTCTTCATTTTGTAGTACATACTTCTGTATGAGGAAGACCAAAACTACACACAGTGTTCACAAATACAGGTAAGTCCATAATTGACACAGTGGTACAGTTATGTTTTATGTTTTGTTCCCCATTCCTTTCCTAATAATGCCTAACACTGCTTTATTGGCACTAATGAACTTGTGTTTTCACAGAGCTATTAATACCCAAAGTCTCAGTCCCGAGAAGTTAGATGCTACTGACAGTATCACCATATACATTAAAAGAATATTAATTTATTTTGTGCTTCTCCCATGTACACTGCCTTTACTACATCAGTTTTCACCTGTCATTTCACCTAATCAACATCAAAGACCCATGTGAAATACTTCGTAGTTTGCCTTTATTAATTCTACCCTGAATAACTTAGTATCATCATCAAATGGGTCACCTCACGATTCACCCTCCTTCAAATCACAAATATTTTGAGCATCACGGTCACAAGAACCGATCCCTTGAGATTCTACTGGTGACCCTTCTCCACTGTCAGGATGGACCATTAATTCCTGCCTTTTTAATCTTGCTTCTTACTTAGCCACATAAGAGTTTTCTCTTCTATTCCACGGTAGATTAATTTCTTTAATAGCTTCTGGTAATGGACCTTGTTAAATTTCTTTTGAAAAATCAAAGTAGACACACTATCCATTTGCCCACCTACTCCTTTAAAAAAAAATGAAAAAGCCTCTTTCTCAGTATCATACTCACTGACAAGTCCAACATTCCTAGGTGTTCAGCACTTCAAAAGGGCACCACCACCCCGCCAAACAGGCTTACTGAAATGCATTTCCAGGATCCTCCCTAGCACCGTTTAGAAATATCCAGCGATTCCCATCACTGATTCTTCCTTTGCGGTTAACTGCATCAAATCTGTTGGCAACATTCAATCCTCCTCTGAGACCAGAATGTATTTAACATTAGATCCTACCACTGCTTTCGGTTAGGGGATAGAAAACTGTGGGAAGATGCTCCATATGCAAATCAATTTAATGACACGTGGGAAGATGTACACTTCCTTTCTCTCCCCCTTCCCATCTTCCCTTCCTAAAAGGCTAAGCAAACAACACCCTTTAATTAGCAGAATTCTGCCACTGCAAAATTAAGTACTGTATGTTGAAGGAAACACCAAAGAAAATGATGAATCAGCTCTGTGACACGACAAAGATGCTCATATTAAAGTTCCTGGTTTGTCTGTTCCCAAAGAAGGGCAATGAGGCTGGTGAGAGGTCTGGAGAACAAGTCTGACGAGGAGCGGCTGAGGGAGCTGAGGCTGTTTAGCCTGCAGAAGAGGAGGCTGAGGGTGGACCTTATTGCTCTCTACAACTGCCTGAAAGGAGGCTGTAGTGAGGCAGGTGGTGGTCTCCTCTGCCAAGTAACTAGCAATAGGACGAGAGGCAATGGCCTCAAGTTGCATTAGGGGATGTTTAGACTGGATATTAGCAAAAATTTCTTTACTGAAAGAGTGGTCAGGCGTCGGAACAGGCTGCCCGGGGAGGTGGTGGAGTCCTCATCCCCGGAGGTGGTCAAAAAATGTGTAGATGTGGCACTCTGGGATACGGTTTAGCAGGCATGGTGGTGTTGAGGTGACAGTTGGACTTCATGATTAGAGGTCTTTTCCAACCTATGTTTCTATGAAAACTGGATGCGTACAATGAACAAGCTATGAAAATTACGTGGTGGCTTCATGCATTACTCACAGGTTGCGTGCATGTGTGAATGCACACATCTATCAAAACCAAATATACATCTCTACTTCACAAAGAATCCTTGTGTGCACACGTACATATGCGCACACACACACACATAAATGCTGCTTCAAGTGCTTTACAGCTTGGAGCCCGACTATCAACAGATACTTTTGGTTTTGAAGCTTCTCCCCAGCCTTTCTCCAGCCTTCCAACTACAAACTAGGGAGGCTATTCCTCACCTCACGACCTTTATAAAACCAAACCTGTGTCTCCAAAGTGCTCAGGTAAGGTTAGAGGAATTTCTGAGAGGTAAATCAGTTTTGTCTTCAGGCAGGATTTGAGTGGCGAGCGGTAACTAAGGCTATGGGAGAGGCTGAGCCAGAAGAACACACCAAAGAGCTTGTTCAGACACACACAAAAGGACAGGGTGGCAGACAGGGCCGCCCCGCAACTGCGGCCTCCCTGGCACCCCTTGCACAGGGATAGTAAAGCAGGAATGTGCCACTTTTAATCCCTGACACACTCAGATAGCCTGGAAGTTACAAGAGGAAGAAAACTTAGTCCAGCTAGCATTGACCATTCAAGCAGAAAACTGATTTATATCTTCAGGCTTCAAAACATTTCAAAAAAATTAGAAACAGTATATAATACAATTTGTAATGCTGTCTTTAATAGGCAGCTAAGAAGACAACTTTCACATATCTGTGACTGCTTCCTGTGAGCTGTTCCTGACATGTACACACCACTATCTCTGGTTTCCTTTGTCCATTGTAAAGAGACAAATAAACACACTCATTTTCAACATTTACCTATAAAGAATTATTTTACTGCTTTAGAAGTACATCTGCAGAACTGTTCTGTTCAAGATCTCAGAAAAGTTTTTGTGTTTGGACCTGTTCCACAAAACCTTCTCTTATTAAAACCTTACTGCAGTCGCCAAACAAGTAAAATCTATCTACACCCTAAAAATGCACAGAAATATACAAGTTCAGATTTATTTCTTCTCGGCTTATTACACAAAAATAACATGTTATATATTTACTCTTAGTCATACATCAAGGCATATTCTGGTCCCCACCAGGATGCTAATTTTGCTTTATCTCTTCACTTCAAGGTTTCCACGCCTTCGGCTAGGATTTGGCTAAACCAACAGCTGAACTCATGTTTGGCTCGAGTGAGGAGGAGGAAGCCTCAATAAACAGATCCGTGACTGCCTGAGGAAGTTCTCGTGCTACTGATGGGCGATCTCATTCAGGATTTCTCTGCCCACTCCCCACCTCTTCCTCCAGCTGATGGTATTTTGTCCCCTGAAGCATGCCAAAGGCCACTGCAACAGTTTATACAGTCCTGCTCTACAAGAACATACTTGGAAAAACACAGTTCTAAACCACAAGGCAACACAGCTGCTTAAAATTATAATAAAATTATAAACTCATTATTCTTTATACGAACAATCAGTAACCCAACTAATGCTTAACAGCCACTTTCTTCTCTAGTACAGAAGCTGACCATAAAATTCAGGTCAACAGAGTTCAGATATATACAGAAAATAATTTCTATTCAATGAAACTTGTCAGGGCAATCTCTTAATTGCACTGCTGCACAGGGGCACATTTAAGAACACACTTGATGAAGTGAAGCCTTAAAAGCTTGCTGTAATTAGCTCAGACACGAGGACACAGAAATAGGAGAAAACTCTGACCACTGGCACAATGCCGAAGAGCTGCCAGTGTGGGTCCTGGGCAGGGACCTGGCTAGGGAGCACCTGCCAAGGCTTTGCTGCAGCAGATGGAAGCCACTGTGTTAGGATACCTCATCATCCCTGCAGTGTCTGCAGTTTCACAAAATAATGTGCCTAGCCTGCACAGGCAGGGCTTTCTCTTCTGCCCGCCAGCAGCATACCAAAAATACCACTAGAAGGCAGGAATGTTGTCTGTGAGGGAGCAAAGAAGAGAGATGAAAGGATTTCTTCCAGTGAATAGCTTTGCCTTTCTCCGCACTTAGGATTTCTCTACCCATGGCCTCCCCACTAAGCAACTCAGATTGTCAGTCTTTTTGGAGATCCTCTCCCTCTTGTCAGCTCACGCTGTCAGAAAAACTAGACATGATGTAGTTGTGTAGGCTGAAATAAGTGCGTTTTTTTATTTTGGGAAACGAGTGTGGTGTGAGGCCTGTCTGCATCACTCACATGGCTGAGCAGAGACTGAGGCAAGCTGGAGGCGGATAGCTAAACTAGCAGGGACAGGAAAACTCTGGGACAATTATTTCACGTCATTCTGTTGATTAGGCACTGCATGGAAAAGCCAGTGGAAAGTGTTTCCAAAGTGTCCAGAGGAGAAGCTTTGCCATTGCAGTGAGAAACAGGTGCACTCGACAGTGAGTTGAGAGGAAAAAAAAAAAACGGCAAGTACCACCAGATAGCAGAAGTAAACAGGCATTTCACATGCTTGTGTGAAAAAATCCCAGTTAAAATTGCAGGTGAACTACCAGATGAACCAAAAGAACTGTTGATTACGTATTTCTCTATTTAAATGATTCACTCCAAGCATAACCTTGGTGTTTTCTTTGGTATAATTGGCCAGGCATGCATATCAAAACTTGAGTATGCTGCCTCTTCTGACATCAAGAAGTGGTTAACTTTATAAACTGCTGGAGTAATAAAGCATGACAAGTTAATAAATATTTTCAAAGATGTGTTTGTTAAAACAAGAAACAGAAGCCAGCTTTTTGCTACATAAGCACACAGCAAAATATACATGTCATATAAGCTAATCCACTTGTTTAAGAACAAACGATTGCAAGTAATCACGTTTTGATTGACAGAGGCTACACACATAATGATATTCCAACACATCTGGATCCTTCAAACACTGTCTGAATACAGTGCTTAGCAGCAATCATTAAGAGGATAACGAAATGGGAGTCACATACAAGTATGCCAGTAAGTACTTTATGCAGCGCCATTAATCAATGCCGTAGTAATTCCCCTTTACCCCACCCTGCAGTTGTTTGTCTGCCATGCCCACAGATCCATCCATGAACATCTGCATAATTTAGCTTCTCCTCTCTCCAGGGCTATGGTGCACAACGAGCAGCTCGGCTGGCGTGTGTTTCACCAGCAGTAAATGAAACATCATCTATTCAGAAAAGTATAGCCAGGTATTTATCCAAGGTATTCTCAGAATCACGGCACTGGGACAAAGATGCCCACTTCTGCCAACAGCCAGGAACACAGAGTGAATTACCTCATCTCATGGCCCATGTCACACAAATTCGCCAGCTGCTTTTCCTCAAGCAAGAAGTAGAGAGGAGAGAACTGCTTATTGCCCACACTACCCCAAGGCAGGCAGAAATCCTGCCCTTCTGCTGCAGCCACTGGCAGATCTTCCTCCAACAATAACAGGGCCAGGTTTGTGGCCAGGATATTTTTCAAGAACAGTTTCCATAAAACTAAGTGGATATCATGGACTTCTTGGCACTGCCTGATGAAATCCTGCAGCCCGTACCCCACAGCAAGCTTGTCGTCACCATTTTGGAGGGCTCAGTCTTAAGGGTACCTGCTTTTTGCTCGCTGCGGGTGCGAGGATGCCAGCACGCACACCCGACACCATGCCAAGGAAGCACTGCAGATCTTCACTCTCCTGCCAGCACATCTCATGGCTCACATCTTTGCCTGAGCACTGAAAACACATTCGTGACTGTCAAGCAGCATACACCTCACTCAAACAGCATAATTAATCTTTGTATCACTAAAAACCACCTCAAATCCCAGATTTTTTTTTTCTCCTTGAAGACAGCAGTCTGACACCATCATTGAAGACACCAAAACATTCACCTAGATTCCTATTTCTGTCATAAGGTGGGCAACTTTTGAACTGTAATATGCACACATTGGAAGATGTCATTTTCTAAAAGCAGGAAGATAAAAATAAAGATAGTTTTAAGGTAAATGCCTTCAGTGTGTTCAGAAAGGTAACTAAAATTTACTCAACAATTTTCTTTTCACTAGAAGTTTCCTCTCTTCAACAATCTGAACTGTACAGTAATCCCCTGTGTCCCTGGAAGCACGCAATGAAAACATGGGTAAATCAGATTTATCCGACAAGAACACTGTCTCAAAGGTTGCAGTTTTAAGAACATTGCAAAGCCCTTCACACAGGCACAAGATCGTATCTTAAAATTAAATTAAACCAGTAATGCTTTTCTTCTTTGGGATCAATTAGAACATTTTTAGGGAGCATATTTATGTGGTCACTGCAAAGACATATGGCTGACTCAAACAAGGGGCTTTCATTTTGCCTTTCTTAAATTACTGCTTTTATGCTTTAGTTGCATCCACTTAAGAAAATACAAAGCTGTGTAATCTCATGAATCTAATCAATATTACTAAAGTTTACTGCTACAAATAGCTGCAGTAACTACCATCATGCATGAGTCTCAAAGGGAAAACAACTAATGGAGCAGGCAAGTGCTACAGTGATACGCGCTCTGCACGCCTCGGCAAGCCTCAGCTGAATACTGGGACGCAAATGGACTGTGAACATGCTCTGGCCTGAAAGCAGACACATTTCTGTCACTCAGTTTTTCTCACCTCTGTGGAAAACAAATGTCAAGATGGAAGAAACTGTAAGCTGACTCAAGATACTGAAAGGGATTCTCACAGTAAAGTAAAATTTCTAAGACAACACTGCAATCACCTGCCCACTGCCAAACCTTCTTCTGGCATTCTAATTCTTACCAGAGTAAATGGATTTAACGGTGGTCTACTTGCACTAAAATTACTGAGGAATGGGTACTGTCAGTGTCCGATTTCTGGAATTGCCCACTAGTGGCTACCACACCAAGGATAGTGGAGAGGCATGCCTGTCAGCTCTGTGTAAGATCCAACTTTTAAAAAAAATATCTTTTAAGACTGAAGAAGTATTAGCAGGAGATCAGAAAAAAAAAAGCTCTCAAGACTCCTTAACTCTGTAACAAATAAGATTTGGGAAAAAGTATTCCGAGACAGACATAGTACTGTTTATGGTGATAATTAATAAAATCAGTACCCCCCTACTGAACTGTTTGTGCAGGCTACAACACCAGTTACCAAAATAGATTAAAAAATCCAACATGATATTGCATAAAATTATTAAAAAAGAAGATCTGTCAAAGCCATGAGACACTGACAGACTGAACTCAATCAATTCCCTGCCTCCAGTCTACCCCCTCGATGTACACTGCAGCACGAGTATTCAAGGTGTTTATCCACAACTTTTAGACTACAGAAGGAGCATGACAAACACACACGTGGCAGACAACTGCGTAAGCCTCAATTACAAGGAAATCAGACAAAAAATAGCATATGGGGGTATTTTAAAATAGAAAATAGGAGCTAAAGGCAAAGCATTAATGGGTATGAGGTGCTTAAATGTCTTTAAAATTTTTGCTTCCAGCAATCAAAGCCTACCTTGCTACCTAAGATAGCAGACATTAAATTCCCAACTATTCTTAATTCAAAACCGCAACTCAGGAAAGACATCTTACCAGTTCCTCACTCCTACAGGGACCTGCATATAGCCCTGTTCATAAATCTATGAACTTCCTTCTAAATTACTAGACTTCTTATTCCTTTTACCAGAAGACTGTTGGAGTTCCTTACTCTTGCAGAAAGTTCCTCATAATTTCCAGACTAAATTTATTCATGGCTAATTTATATTCGTTTGCTCTTGTGATGACACTGCCTTTTATCTTAAATTAGGTTGTTAAGTTCTCCAGGGCTCTAACCAAATCTATGTAAGTATAGAGAGTCCTGAGCATAATAGTTCCCTGATCATAATTCAGAACTTTGCTTATAATGACAATGCAATAAATAATAAGAATTAGTTTTTATAGTTCCACTAGCCTGATCTTCTTCCAACACATCTCTAACTGGCACAAGTGCACTCACATGGAATCGGATCAAATGTATCATAATGAAGCTAGGTGAGACTGCAGTTCTGCCCCACCTCTAATAAGTTGCTTATCTGGCTCTACAAGTGGATGGACTCTACAAGCTGATGTTTTTATCTTGACTGTGGAAAACTAAAGAAAACAGTAACAAATGGGTAGAAGAGCATGCTCCTTTCAGCATTAAAACTTCTGGTGGAAGTGACCAGCCCAACCCAGGTAGAAGTCTGGAAACCACACAAAAAGCAAGATTCCTTCCTGCAGTCAGGATTCATATTATTAGAGGCAGGTCCTTACCCTGCTGCCCCTCCCCTGCCACTGAATTTGGGTTCTGCTTTAACACTTTTGCTCAGAATAAACTAGTCTTTCTTACCTGCAGTAGCATCAACAACGATATACTGGAGGTCTAGAGACACCTAATTCGTACCCATACAAACAAACATCATATCTAGAAACTCTGGTGAAGAATTAATTTTCCCTGATACTTCCTAGTACAGATTGTGCACTTCTGTCGTTTTGGCACCTCTGACCACAGCAGCAGCACACTTGTTAGCTACTCTGCAGTCCTATCTTTGTTAAGTTGGTGCACTCACTGCCTGGGCATCAGGCAGAGCGTGCCGTGTGTTTCACCTATTCTACACAAATGAACAAAAATTCTAGAAAGACTGCATATTTTCTGGTTTTCTTTCATTATTTATTTCATGGAATAACTGGACCGAGTTGTTTTCCACACAACATTTTAGCTGCTCCTGGCTTAGTAGGAAAGCAAGTTCCAACTCTGAACTCCAGCATTTAAACATGAAACTAGGCAGCCAGTTTATCACAATTCAAATGGCACTGGTAAAGCAACATACTTATATAGCTCATGGAATAATCTCAAGAAAATGTTTTGCCTAGAATGTTAATGAAAACAACAGATTAATATGATCCTGTTTTCTGAATGCTGACAGAAAGCTAACAGAAGTAAAGGTTAACAAAAAAATGAAGGACTGAACCTCCATTTTAAATTGGTGTATCTATTCAAAGCATCAAGGACACAGGAGAGAACAGCAAGCAACTGCTATAAAAATAAAGTTGCAGAAAGAAACAGGGAAATTTATAATCTAGCTTTTGCTTGCTTTCAGTAAAAACACATTCCCATTGTCTTTCACAGTAGAGACCGAAGTACTAGACACTAAAAAAATAATGGTGGAGAAGTATTTATTTAGGGAAAAGGTGGATAGCTTATAAGCAAAAACCTGTAAACTGGGCGCACACCTGCATGTCTGCATGTGAGGAAAAGTGGGGAGAGATAATGACAAACAAGAGGAGTAAGCAGAAGCCTTGTTTGCAGTCACTCATTAAAACAGTGTCGTGAAGAGCAGAAGTATTTTCTCTCTAGATAATGCAGTTCCAAAGGACTGAACAACTAGACAAACCCAACTCAGAGAAGATGATAATACAGAGATGTAAAAGATATTTATATAGATTCTCTATCTTTTTCACGAAGAGACTGAAAAACCAAAGAGCAGAAAAAAACAGACTGAAACTCAGTCACTCACCCAAACACCTGTAGGGAACGACAATGTGTGGGTGACCATTGCACTGCTTCCATCCCCTCTTGCACCAGTTCTGGATTGTTACTGGCTGGTTGGCTTCGACAACATTGGTGATTTGTAATTCAGGGTAGACCTAGCGTTAAAAGTATAAAAAAAGGTATTGTTATCACAAGTACACACTCTAGGTCATGCAATGCTGTCACACGTGTTTGTAAGGTGGGTATCGCAATACAGCCCTCATTTTCCTGTCTTCTCCCTCTTCTGCTGTGTAATGTATTACTTCACAGTATGAGTATGTGCACTTACCTGGAAAGCTGGTATGTTTGTTCATCAGTAATAAACGTGTGGCTGCCAACTCAGAATATGATGGTGGTAACAGCTGACTGTCAAAATATAACTTGGTCAGCTATATTTGCTTAAACTAAAGATCAGCTAAACAAGTGTTCCACGGTTGACTAAAATGCCCTCTTTCCCATGCCTAGGTTATTGCTCTTCTTGCAAAGCTCCATATATCGAGCCTAATCTCCATTATCTAAAATTAATAGTGTGCCTTTATGTTTACCTCAATCATTTTAACAGACGTTATAATTCTTTCCCACTGCAGTCTGCATAGTATTAACAGTCTGTTGAATCAGGTATTCGTACTTACGTTTACACCATCAACATAAACCTATTTCCAACTTTAGGAAAGTGCTGAGATCAAAATCCTGCCTGCTCTTAATACTGCAATACACTTCTACACCCACAACCACGCCACCAGCAAACCGGATGTATAATTTTTTGGCAAGCAACAACTTCAAAGCCACATATTTTGCTTTTTATCTCCCTCAGTCCCTTCCTTTGTCCCACCCCCTTTTTTCAATTTCACTGTCAGTAATGGCTTATCTGGCGTCTTTCGCCAAGGGCAGGTCTTAGCCACTGACTTTCATGCAGGTCCAGCTCCCAGTCACCTTCTACACGCTCCTTTCAGCTCACTGGCAGCACACTGCCTCGCACTACGCTGTGGAAGGATTTCAGACCATGCAAATCGCATTCCTTACGGATGAAACTGAAGGGGAAGATGTTCTCCTGGAGCACACCTAATGGATGGTTAATCCGCACCACAAGCCTAGAGCTAACCAAAGTGAAGCCTGCAAAGCACGCCCAGCACGGATGCTCAGCCCCTGCTTCTTCATCCCACACTCGCACCTCTCATCGCACCACGCCAGTTGCTAACACAGCCTATGGCTCTCACTTTTGATTTTTCAGATCAGCATTCTGTCAGCCCTAGCATCAAACTTCAGAAGGTACTAGCTTTCCTTTACCTTTCCTCAAGCAATCTTTACCAATTTCCAGGTATGTCAAATCTGAGGATTTAGGTGGAGTGAAAACTACAGTCTACTCATACCTACTGGTGGAAAAGAAAAAAAGAAATAGGAACATGCCTGAGGAAAAACAAGTAACTGGAGATGGTCCAAAAACACCCTGAAGAAAAGGAACATAATCCCAACTAAAGAGAGCTGGGTCGAGACTGGGTGAATTCTGGGAGTCCAAAACCGATGCTTGAAAAACCACCATAAGAACTTTGACAGTTTGCAAGGTTGCAAATCCAAGGAAAGCTCCCCTCTCCTCTTCAATCTCTTCGTCTTTTCCCTTGGGTCCCCTCAGTTCCACCAAACAGGTCTGCACATGCTCATGCTCTTGACTCTTGTCGCAGCACTGCCAAAATGGATTAGGATGTCACCGCGGTGGGAAATTTCGCACCTCTACCGCTGTGTAAATACTACACTGCAAGGCACCATAGCTGCCTCAAGAGCTAACAAGCAAGATGCAAGAGAAAGATTTTATTTTCCTTGGACACTGCCTTTAGCACCATCATGCTGTACTCTTCCAAGTTCATACGTTTGTAGATACTGCACTGGAATAATTACAGCCCACCATTACGCAATACGGGACGCCGTCACAAACCACACGCTTGATACACCACAGCGTCACTGACACGTTCTCATCGGGGACATTTTTACATTCCTCAGGGCTAAGCATCACTTGTCACATACAGAGAAAGTAAATGCCTTAAATGAAGGCAACTAAAGAAGATTTCACAACAGTTGGACGGGAATGTTAAAGAAGAAAATTAAGAAAAAAAATCTCAAAGCAATTTATGCATCTACAGGAACATGTACATAGCTTTAAAATGATAGAAAATAGGTTTCTGATCTGTGAGAACAAAGACACACTTAGTTACTTTCCTGAGGTGAATTTCTAATGAGTAACAGTGAACTATTACTGTAGAACCTTACTGAAACAATAAGATGAGAGGAAGATAACCAATATATAATTTTTATTTTTGCTATTTCCCAAACCCATGATTTTTAACTTCTAGTTCGTACAGTGGACCAAATTCTAAGCAGTTGACAGTATTTGCCAAAAGCACATGAGGACAAAAAAATACAAAGAAGCCTGTTCTGTTTCTACATCAGTTACTAAACTCCTAATGTGCTTTGACAGCTCACACACAGCTCTGTCCACCCTTCACAAGAGGAAACAGGCTTTGAATTTTGTTATCAATAGGTTAATGCCAGCAACACCTATGCATTGAGGAAAGTTCCCTTCACTAGACTTACATACTTATTTGCTCTGAATTGAAGTGGGACCTAGTTAGTGGCACAGAAAAATGAGCCTCATATTTATTTATAGTGTCCCTAATGAGCCACTGCTCCTTCTAGAGAGTCAGAGCAAGCAGCTCAAGAAAGTTACAGGAGATCCGAACTTTCAACGTTATTGCTGGAAAGTAATCTCTTTATAACACATTTTAAAACAAGCAGTGGAAGAAACAGAGGTGAACGTTATCTAAAAGCTTTAACTGGCAATCAGAAGTTATTACTAGATCTTCATTTACTTCTGTTTTCATTATTAAGTTTCCTACCAACTTCAGAAACAAAAAAAATCTAAAAAGCCTCTGCACTCAGGCTACTCAGAATTTAATGCAATCTTGTTTACATTTGTGTTTACCACTGGCAAGTCTGATGACACATAGATTTAGGACTAAAATGTAGAAGTAATTAATGAAAGAAAGGGCGTTTTGATCCGTCTGCACACAAAGGTGTTGATGATACAATGGTGACAGTGTCACAACCACCTCACCGAACACATGTTACCTAACAGGAGAGTCGGTATTATTTTTAAATATATCTGGGAAAACCAAAAAGATATGGAGTTAGGAGGCAAGGAAAATGTTTAAAGCGATAAGGTGGACGGGCCACCACCACTGCAGCTGCCCCTCCTGCCTGTGAGAAAGGCAGGAGACCAGCTGAGGGGCCTTTGGACATGGCCAGCGTGGGTGTGTGGGTCCCCAGGCCCCTGGCACACAGCGAGCGCCGGCCGCCGATGTGGGGCGGGGAGGCCATTTTGGTAAGGGCCGGCCGCAGCAGCGGGTGACAGCCACCGGCCAACGCTGGCTCCCCACGGGCCAGAGGGAGGCACGGCTTCTGGGGACACATCGGGGCGAGGCCCCTCCAGAAGAGCAGGCCCAGTGGTGCCGGAGGACTCGGATCAGCTGGAAGGAGCTCCAAAACGAGTCAGAGAGCAATGACGAGATCGCTCATCCCACGCAGAGGAAGTGCTCGGCTCCAGGCAGAGTCCATGTAGCATGGCCAGCTTGGCCACTGTTTGTAATCACCTTCAGAAATTCCAAATATGTGAACGTCTTAATTTGTCATGCACACAGCTAACAAAAGTGAGCTGCTGAGTGTTGAGACTGAACAACTGCGACCCCGAGGGTGCCTCTCCAAGCAGCCCACCCACCACCAGAGGTTCCTCTGTTACAGTGGGAAATGCCTACCTACCAAGGACACTCCTGCTCAGCCACCGACACGACGCCCGGACACACGTCCTACAAGCAACGCCCGTCGTCTCCGATGGCCGCCCTGATCCGCACAGAACCACAGGCTGGTGAGGGTGGAAGGCATGGCTGGAGGCCACCCGGCCCTGCTCCCCTGCTCACACAGGGCCACCCACAGCCGGCTGCCCAGCGCTGTGCCGGGCATCTCAAGGATGGAGACACCACAGCCTCCCCGGGTAACCTCTGACAGCGCTCAAATACCAGCATTCAATGCAACTGAAATCTCCGAGATACTTTTTTTTTTTTTACATCCACCGCTGATACACGATTATATAAATAGGTTTCTCTACCCAGTCATAAACACTCAGCAGAAGCAAATGAACTCTGTACATTTTGGTGCAATCTTGAAGTAACACTTGCATATAATCACATGAGAAACAGTCATCTCCTATACTAACAGACATTTAGAATCAAAAGCATAGTATTTCACCTCTTGGTATTACTCATCACGCCCCTCTTCTTCCACAGCAACCCTGACCATTCGGAACATTTCTTCTTTTATCACATTTTCAAACAAATTTTTGAAATGTTTACAAGGTTAGTTGACGATTAGGAGGTTAGTGGAGCTACTTCAGTTTACTTCTTCATTTTTTAATCACACAATTAAAAGAATAATAACAACAGAAATAAGTATAAGTCTTGAAGTACGATCATAATGTGTATGATTGGAATTAGTGGTACAGATTTATTCTCACATCTGCTTGAATTTAAGGATGTTTCTGGTATATTCCAAAAGCAGAATCATCCCAGGGAAGATAACAAGATCAGTTACTAACCGAGTATGCTCCACCCATGGAAACCGTTAAATGGAACACACACAGACACACCTGTGCATACACTTGCACACACACCCCCTGTAAAATACAGTGTGGTGTTAACACTTTAACATGAATGTTTAAAAAAAAGAAAAAATATCTTAGACTAAAGAATGTAAAGCATAATCAGGAATCTGTGCCCATCTTCAACAATTTGGAAGGGCACAGAACCTGGGCAAGAGGCAAAGAAATTTGCTTGAAATTAAGGTGCAAAATTAACTTATCAATTACCATTTTTTATTTAAACACTTTAGTATTTTTCTGCAAAGTGCATCTCATATCAGTTTGAATTCTGACTATTCCAAATCAGAGATGTGTATTAGTTTAACTGCCAGCAAATGCTGTATCAGTCTAAAGTGGACACATTTTCTTATTATCATTTTCTTGTACCCTTTTTCTTTAATCTTTCAGTTGTTTGCTGTACCTACTCATGATAACTTGTCTTAAATTAGATCACACATTTGATTTCTAGATCTTCCTTTTACCCTAAGCTTCAGCACCTGGAATGGCAAGACTCTGAAGCCAGCCTGAATTCAAATGTAATGCTCAACCCTCTACTCTCACAATGAGAAAAGGCTGCTCAGCCTCTCCAAGAGCACGTTGTCCAGTCTCTCTAAAACGTGCCACTGAAGAACTGGTGCTAATGCACCCCAGATCTGACCGGTATTTATGAGCTGGCATTCCACTTGAAATCTGTCTCTGGCAGTCAGTGACAGTATCCACGCTGAAAACAAAACGCAAGGCTGACCACAGAAACACTAGAAAGGAATGTTCATACAGATAAAAGAAATGAAGAAATTACTGCTGTAAATAATCAGAACAAAAATTAGGGTGGTTTTAGCAGTTGCATCTTTAGCAACGTGAATTATTTGAATGCTTTGATTTACTAAAAGGGGAAGATAACTCAACTAGGATACAGTGTGGTTACACCCAGACTCTCCCTGCCTGCTCTCCTGCTCCACCGTTCCCCAAAAAAGGAAAAAACAACCAAACAAGTTGGTCTTTGGACAAGTTTCCTTCCAAATAGACCACGCAACTTTGTCCTCTGAATGTTCTGTACTTAAAATATCAATGTTACTTTAAAATTGAGAACTGTTCACAGAAATTATCAGACAATTTACTAAAAATTGTAAAGAAAACTCATGGATGTAACACAGGTAACTACTTACCTCTGTGCTTTACATGGACAAAGGAATTTTTTTTAATCACTTCAGTGAAGTAGTCTGCAAACCATCAATGCAAGCACTAAAGAATGCACATATTCAATAATCAGTGTTTGGGAAGACTGTGGTCTTAAAATTGCTTGTGTTTGACAGCAAGCGTATCTGAAGGATAGCTAAACAATGCTTCAGCTATGGAAAAAACCTTCGGTTCCAGAGCAACAAATTATAGTTGGATCAAAACTATTTCTACTCCTTTCTAGAGTGTGTCTTCAAACAAACAAAGAAAATCCTTTTGAGGATTTTCATGTCAGAGGGCAGAAAGCAACCTACATGTTAAAACCACAGAAAGAAACAAAAAGTCAGCTGCTTCCCAGCTGGTTGGGTTTTTTGGTCTGTTTGTCTGTTTTGTTAGTTTTTTTTACTTACTGCTGCAAAGTCATGTAGCTTAAAGGCTAAAAATTATGTTAAAAGAAAAACCTCCATAAAAAAAAGAAGCATTACATCAAACTCTTGTGGAAAGACCCTCCCTTGAACTCTCTTATTTACAAATAAGGAAAAAACCAAACATGAAATTGCACACACTCAACACATGCAACCATGGATGCTTACTACCTTTATGCTCCACACACTTCAACCAGCTATCCTAATTTTTTGCCTGTTTCTTCAGCAACTGCTGGCCCAAGTTATGATTGTTAACCTTTGCTGTCTGTGCACCTGCTCTAGTCATAACTCTTGATTAGACCTGCAGGCTAACCAGGTGAAACAACACCCACTATAGCCATGAAGCACAGTACAACTCCGGTACCTCAGCTCTGCAGTCCTCTTGCACACACACACAGTTGTTACGGGCACAGGCATTGCCAAGCGAGGCCGAGAGCAGAAGATGTGCAAGCTTTAGCAAGATTTTAAAACACCAACACCAAACTGTGCTACGTGTGGTCAAGTGGACTACTCCAGAGAGCCCTAAAGGTCCAAAATCTGCGAACAGCAGCTGTTGTGCTTTGCAAGAGAAGAATCGTACACTGCCCCGCTGGCTATCTCCCCACCACCGCAATCTCTTCCACTTCTCCTCCTGAGTGTTTCCACAGTCAGTGCTGCCCAATGCAGGCCGGCGGCTCTCCCCACAGCAGCCCCCGGATGGAACCACCACTTCTCCTGTCCAGCACACTCCTACAGTCAGCAGCAACACCTTTCCTTCTCTGCCACGTCAGCTATGCCCCATCACGCCTGACCGAGCTCTGCCACTCGCCTCTGGCCTTCTCAACCATGCAGGCACTTCTACACACAGGAGCAAAGCTAGTCGGCAGCCCAACTCTTCCTGTCATTCTCTGTAACCCACGCAACTCCTTCACTTGCTCAGTGAAAATTATGGAAGGAGAGTCAAACCCAGCACCAGCTTCATTGAAGCAGTTTCCAAATTTGCTGTCACGGGCCAACCTGAGGAAGAGCAATGCGACCAAGAAGGAACAGCTCTGCCCTGTACCACAAGCCCCAAGTATCTGCTGCTGCCACCTAATCAGCGTAACATCTCAAGTATTTGCACTAATCTCCAGCTGCCACTTGGGAAGAGAGAATCCTTTTAACCCTGCAGTTTAAAAACAAAACAGAAGTAATCAATTCTTAAATGAAAACCACACCCAATTACTTAGAGTAAATAAATAATCACAGCCTGAGTGTCTTCTAAACTAGCCAGAGAATTATTTCTCTTAATTCAACCCTGGGGACAAGTTTCCAAAGACATAATAGTTCTTATCTTCAGACATATCTCCTTGCATCCATTCATAACATTCTTCAGTTTTTAATGGCTGTAGCCTCACTAGCTCAGTCAACACTGAGCCTCATCTAGGAGGTTCACATATTGCTCTTACAGTTATTTCTTAAAGCCTATCTGACAAATCATCCTCCTCCCTTCCAACATCTCAGCTGCTTCATTATTACACATACAGCTGCTGTTCAAGAGTTTCCTGCCATGAAACTCACCCACTATTCCTACTCCTTTCACCTCAACCCCTGCCTCTCTAATCCACTCATCCTGGCATCCTGCGAGTTCCCTGTCTGCCCACCCTGCGACTCCAGTCCCATGCTAAGAGGCAAATGACCTCTCCTCCAAATGCTCCTAAGCAACTTTTAAACCTCTTTTTTTTTTTCCTCCAAGTATGCAAAGCCAGTATACGTTTCAACACTCAAACTAGTTTCCTTCATTACCAATCCTATCCTACGGAAAATAAAAAATAACAAAAAACAGGTATGGGTATGTGAGGGGATGACAAACCTTCTAGTTATTACTCACAGATGGGGGGAGGAAATGGGAGTAGATAGGGAGAAGAGATCAAGATGTTGCTGCAGTTTCACTCCTGGTCATGAGAGCATGTACCCACTGCTCTTCTCTGTGAGCAGGCTGTATACAGAATCCTGGTATGGTATCCCAAGTGCTTTTGGTATTGAGAGTGGCAGAAACATGAGCTAGTTCTAGTACAGTGGTCAGCTGGGTTGGTTCACTCACGAGAAGCTTCATATGTACACAATCTATTCTCTTAAAAATCCCTAATGTGCTTTGATCTGCAATTTCACAGCAGACTGCCACTTACCTTGTAATTAAAGCATTCAGAAAAACTGCCAGACGTGAGGTAGCCTGCTCAACCCTAATTCATGCATAGGGCTCCGTGCATTAACACAGACTTAACAGTCGCACAGGGGCTTTCTCGGCATGCTTTCCTCTGCACACAGGGAAGGCAGAAGCTTATGGAAGCAGAAATAAGGCTGCATGGTCAACCACATTCTCCTCACTGCCCTTCAAGTCCTTGATTTTCTAACACAAGTATGCTTGCATGCAATAAGAAAACCAAACCGAAAATCTTATAGCCCTGCCAGGCAAATTCTGTTTACCACATCAGGTCTCTAAAGTCTCTCTGGGGTAATTATGGAGGATATCCAGCTGCTCATTCTGTAAAACCTCAGAGTAAACAGGGTCGGACTTACAGTCTTCTCTAAGCTGCTTGCCTGTCCACCTTAATCACTTACTGGTTTAAATGCAACAAGCACTTCTGTTTCTTCATAGACAAATTTTTACTCTCAGAGAGACAGCAAAATCCACTTTGTCATGCCACCGTAAGCCCTGTCAGAGTTTTACCCTGGTGGAGTACAAACACAGAAGATGAGACTGCCTGCTACTCTATGGCATCACTACAAGCAGTTAACAGTTTGGGGTTGGTGGGAAG
>Ga0065711_1033028_pt1 | contig 26241 bp, 14 predicted proteins | sample Hoacrofraction12_FD_59098 | JGI IMG/M metagenome (GOLD analysis project Ga0065711, IMG submission 59098) | Hoatzin crop microbial communities from Cojedes, Venezuela - Epithelial fraction 12 v2 (version 2) | ecosystem: Host-associated > Birds > Digestive system > Esophagus > Crop | place... | reverse complement strand
CCAAAACATACTCTCTCTTCAAAAAAAAAAAAAAAAAAAATCAAGTCCACTCAAAGGAAATAAAAGATGCCTCTCTTACTTTGTGTATGTGACTGCATATAGTTCTGAGATGTAATTGTATCCCTCATATAACCCTAGTCATTCACATCTAATTCCACAACTTCATTTGTTTTCTCTTTGTACAGTTTCTCAAGCACTGTCAACTTCTTTTCCCTTATATATGCTGGCCTTCCATATCTTTAAACAGTAATATAAACAACTCAAAGGCATTTTGGGCAGGATGTGGGGGTATTATTAGAAGTTTTCTAGTTTCTTGGTGGTCCCAGGTCCCATTAATGATGGGTTATTTTTAATCCAGAGAATACCAAAAACTGCTGAAAGCCCAGCATGTTTTAGCATCACGAACTCAGGCAGGCCAAGAGAAAGTCTTCTACTGGGTAAAACTTTTAGCAAGTAAACTTCCAACCAGGGGGAATAAATTAGATTAAAAAACCCCAAACAAACCCAAGAATTGGGCAGTGAGTTGAAAGATCACAATTCTACATTACTGAATTGAACTGCAAGTGTTTGGAGACTCAGACACACACATCCACACCCCCCCTTCCTTTCCCTCTGTATTTTCCTTCTTCTGTTTTTATGTTGAAATCACAGGAACTACGCAGCCTAGCAAGGCTGTAATCACTCAGCAGGAACCTGGCACACACACAATGCAACCACCAGCCAGGCAGCAGGAAAATGAAGGAAATCTCTCTCTCCCTCCCCCCTAGGTTTCTTAAAAGGGGCTCGGCGTGAATGAATCTTCCCGGTAGCCACCAACAATTTCTTATTCCTTCCGAGCAATCATCAATTTCAGCATCAAGTGGTTTAGTGGCTTTACAACTGGTAGTGGCAGCGGAGTAAGCCCAGCATGCAAACGTTTTGGCTAATTTAAAACCCTTGTGCTGCCGAATCAAACATGACAAGACAACAGTAAAAAGAGAGGCTATTATCCCAAATGAGAGTCGGCGGATGGCTGAAATTGGTTTGAGTGGCAGAGACAAAAGAGGTGGAAGGAGCAGGGACAACCAGGCATGATAATACCAAATACAGCAGACACTTTCTCCCCCACCCCCAGCGCATTCACACATATTGCTACCTGGAGGAAAAAAGCCAACATTGCTCAGTTTTCATGGTCAGGCAGAAAAAATACACTTAAGAAGATTCAAAATAAATTAATACCTGGTAAAGCATCTGCCCCATGGGTATGGAGACTTAGCTTACAAGAGACGTAGCCCTTTCAATAGAAACCCCAAGATTCCAAAGACCAAAACTATCATTTCCTACCTGAATTCATGTCCTGCTGCCCAAAGTTCATTACTGTGAGTTGAGGATGGGAATCACTGATTTAGGGCAGAGTAACCTTAAAATGAGAATAATCTGTGGTGCGGCTGGTGGTGACTCGCTGCTACGCACACAGAGCTCACCAAGCACCCAGATCTCAGAGCTGCTGGGGAGGAAAAATGGAGGGCAGAGGAATTAATTTTGCAAGGCATTTGGGAGACCACAAGCAGACTGATGATGTTCAGAGCCGTGAACCCTGGTGATGGCTTGCAGCTCACAGAATGACGACCTGTGGGATCACTGGAGAGCAAGCAAGTTGTCTTTTGCAAGATTAACAATTTAAAAGTGCTGAAATTAATTTTGTTTAATAGCTGTGGGTGCAGACTCTTTACAAAGTAGGTTGCAAGGTCAGCAAGCTTCCTAAAGCCTTTTAAAATGCAGCTTTTTATAGGGACAGTAGATTTAGGGTGGCTTAGGGCTTAAAGATCTAAAAAGCAAAAGAAGTATAAGAGGTCATTTCCTACCACTTCCAAATCTTGGGCGAAGACACTTTCTCTGTTTTACTTCTCATGCTATAACATTCTTACTGGTACATTCAAAGCTACCTGAGGCAGTACAGGTTTCTTAGAGTACGCAAGGTGAAAAAAAGACATTAAAATCAAACACAAGAATCAAATTAACCAGTGCTTAGCAGGCTCATCAGAGTAACACTGGAACGTGCCTACCTGTGTTGCAAAGAGGTGGTAGGAGGAAATAAAAAAAAAATGTATATATAGGAGAACAAGAGACTGGGAGGGGAAAGAGAGGCAGGGAGAGTGCTCACACCCTTGTGTAGCTCACCTGTGATTCACACCTGCCTCTATACGAGACCATTACACTCTAAATTACTGTACTGCACAGAGTGTTTCAAGGAATAGCTGGGCTCAATGCTGAAACCCAAATCAACAATTTAAAAGACACTTGCTCAGCTTCACACCCTAGTACGTGTGATCTATCACTCACAACATATCAAAATATGCTGACTAGTGCTCCCTTATAGGACACTATTGTCCTACATTTTTAGCAACCGCATCCAAAAAATTGCACAGGTAAAGTTCATAGTGAGTGCAAGTTTCAGAAACAGAAACAGGGCACTTGTTTTGCACCATTGTGTAAGATGGTCTGAATGTGCTGAATTAATCAATGTTGCCTCGAAACATATTTGCATTCTCTACAGTTGAGCCTGTGTGAAAAGTGGACTCATGAATTCAAGCAGGAGTCCAACCCTGAAAAAGTATGCATCCCCAATACCAAAAACATTCAGTATCTGCACATATCCACCTGGTCTTGTGAACACATCTTCCCAGGGAACCGAGAAGCCCGGGTGAGGATATGATCACGATGGATACAGCGCATGTTTTTTTCATCCTTCGCACTTTTTAAAAATCTTTTCCCCACCCCCCAATGTGAAGGAAACACAGGTTTTACTTTTCAGAGAAAAAACCCAAAACCGTTAACATGCCAAGCAGCGGACATGCAAGCTGTCAATACACAGCCTACCCTGGGACCAGCAAGCGTTACCGAACAGAGAAACCGGTGCCGCTCGGCCATACAGGCAAGCAGGAACGCCTCAGCCTCTGCGGGCAGCCGGGAGGAGGGAAGCGTGTTGGCCTGCGTAATGGAACTTAGTTGCTATGATCCTGCAGACGGAGGGGGCCATTTCCCTGGCAATGAGGTAACTGACGGTCATTAGAGAGGACAGAATTAATTCTGCTGCGAGCCTGTCGCTGACAGTGGCCGAAGAAAACCCACCAGCTATTTTTCTCTGCCCCTTCCACAGGGAGTTAGAACAAAGAAAGGAGCCCCTGGGAAATACTTAGGACACCACAAGAAAATCATTTTAGATGCATACGAATACTGCCACCGAATACTGTGTGCTTTCAGGCTGACATATGTTGCTGTATGTGGTGTTTGTTCCCTTTTTTTGTCTTAAAGTTGAATTCATATCCTCATGCAGCACTTCAAGAAAAGCCCAGTTCACAGTTCAGCAAGGCACTGCTTAAAAGGCAAGCCTGATACAGGTCCTTAGGGCATCTCATCCATCCTGTGCTTGGATGGCATCCTCCACCAAGGGACCCCATTAGGAAGGAAGGGCAAGCTGAAATCCTAACCCAAAGCAGCCTGAAACAGCACCAGCACACTGGTATAGCAGCGATGGATGAGACTCCATTTGTCTTCAAAACATGGGAAGCCAATATATCTGCTTTGTTGCAAACTCAACTTTACTTTCCAACCTTGTAGTGTACTTAAAGCTAAAACGTAGATCAGCTTTCTGTCCAGGGATAAAGCAGCAGAGAAGTGTCACCCAACACTCCAATTAAACACCTTGGAAGCGATGCACTTCCAGTGCAACTCCATACAGCAAAACACCCTGAGATACACTGTCTGTGTTTCAAATCAATTGCCCGGGAAGGGACAGCCACAAGCTACACAAGGTTTCCTTTCCCCTCCATACAGTGGAATAACTCAGAAGCATTTTATGCAAGTACAAAGCTTGCTGGAAAATGCAGTTGCTGTAGGAACGCTATCAATACCGGAGATATCACAGATCTTACTCTCCCTATAGAAGGTTAGGCCCTTCCAAGCAGGAAGAAACAATATGTTTGTTCTGTGGCCAAAATAATTACAGGCTTACCTACATTGCTTTATACTTCTCCTTTCATAAAAGAGCTTTGTATCAGTGTTGAATGAGCCGAGTTGTGAGACTAGTACTTACCTGGAAGTCTCCGAGTATCAGGTCTGAACATAACCAAACGAGCTTCCTTCAACACTGCCTGTTAAAATACTTAAGCATAAGAGGGTGTAATTCCCTCATGGATAATATATAAGCATACATCTTTGTACTTCTCTTTCCATGTTACTATAGCAAGTATGTAACGCTACAGCATGAAGTCACTTTCTTCATCCACGGGGGAGAACATAGAGATTCAAATACTGTAACATGAAACACACTTAGTAGAAAAGTATTATATTTTTGCAAGCTGGTCACCTGCTTACAGGAATCTCTAGCCAGGGCACTTATTTACAGTTCTGTGGTACCTGTTGTTCCAGATGAGATCCCCCTGCACCAGGTGCTGTACAAGCACAAAGAGAGAAGACCCATGACCAATACATGCTGCAATTTGAAGAGACCAGTCAGAGAACTGCTGGGAATTGAATGCGTGTTTCTTGTGCTCCAGCCAGGAGCCTAAACCTAAAGGTTATCCTGTCCTAATGTAGCACCATATCACCTCTAGTGCCAATTAGGCTGACCAGAACCATATATATCTACCTGCCTATTCAATTCATATCAGGAAGAAAGGAGAACGAAAAAAAGAAGGGGGGGAAAAAAAGCAAGGTCAGGCATTTATGTGAGCCATGTACCTTATATGAGTAACAGCAACCTCACATGGACCCAAACCCCCAACCAATAACAGAAACTGCCTCCGCCTGATCAGTGTACATTTAAATTGTTAATAAGCAGTCAGCTCACTCCAAATGCCAGACCAGTTCTCTTCCTATCTGCCTTCAAGATCATAAAAATATCTCCCACCACGCCTTTTTGTGTGCCTTTGTTTATTGCCTCTGTAAATCCATCGAGAAGGCTAGCCTAGGTATGCTGCTAATCTAGAAAACCTAATTAGCGTGGACCAAAGACAAGGACAGCTATGTTCTCTGACATACTGAGAAAGCTCACAGAGTGTCATCCTAAGTGACTGCAAAACCCGTATGGATGAGATGTCTAATGAGACTGTCACAGACCTCCACTTATGAACTCCCTACCTCAAAGTTTTGACCTTTTTTCCCGCCCTACACAGCAAACTTTGAATTGATCCTGGCCTGCAGGAGAATGGGAGAATGCAAGAACCATCCTCTTCAGTCCAATTCTCCTTGGGACCAAACATTTCTCATGAAACAGAAAGATACTGCCTCAAAAGCATGTTTGTCCTTAACCTATAATGTTCTAAAGGCCTCTCAGAAAATGTCTCCACAGCCTAGAAGCCGTCAGTGAAACATGAAGGCCAACCACCCCCTCACCACTGCTGTGCCTCGGCAGTTTTTCCTGCCCCCAGTACAGCACTATTTTTTAAAGACTTGCAAAAGAGGGAGCAAAGGGAAGAGTTGGAAAAATAAGACTGAGATCTTGGCAGTAAACAAAAGAAAGGAGACCTAAGTCAGCCAGTCTCATCCACAAAATGATATCTATGAGCTTCTGCCTTTGTGTGGCACACATGAAAAGAGCTTGCTCTTTCTCTGAAACATGGAAATAAGTCAGATTCTGCCAGTAATTTTTGATGTATATGCATATGTAGGTAGCAGGTACTACCTTTACTGAAATCATCACCATACCCAGGATTATTAATTATCAGTTCCAGAAGAAACATCAGGCCTTGGTCATGAAACCTAATGTTATTCTCTGTACCTCACTATCTTCAGTCCTAACAACCATGAGGCCAAGAGATACCACACCATATAATGGTACTCCCAAAGCCATGATAAGACTCAAATGAACCTGATGCTCGTTGCAATGCCCAGAAAATTAAGCAGCTTACTACTTTCATTGAAAAAAAAAAAAAATTCTTTGTTGCAGTCACCTTTGAACTTCTGTCTGTACCATTGGGACAAACGCATTCAGTGTGAGGAAGTGAAGCACTTTTACGAAGGCTTTTATGATGCAGTACAAGAGAAAAAAAAAAAAAAGAGGTGTTACAACATGTCCTGTACTTATTTTGGTAATAAAATTTTTTTCAGCTAAAGCCTCCTTCTTTTAGAAATAATGTCCCCTATTTTCAATAGGATTTTAGGTCTAGCCCATGCAGATGATTTCCAAACTAGCTGTTACTGTAGCACCAAAACACGTTAAGAACATTGAGCAAATTAACCAAAGCACCCTGATTCAAAAAAAAAAAAAAAAGGTAAAAATAAATTAAGAAAACATAAACTCAAGATGCAACCAGGGCAGTAAACACTGAAATAATTTTTTTTTTGTCTCTTTTTCCCTCAGGCATGTAGAGCAGTCATTAGGGAACAGTCCAAAGGAGCTGAGGAAACTCACTACCAATACGGCAAAGCATGGTCACTGGGCTGTTTGGTGTTTCTTTTCTATCTTTCCCTTTCATTCAGGGACAACGCATGAAGAGACTTTTGGGACCCGACTGTGTTAAGGAGCGGAAACGATGTGCCTCCAGTCCCACTCCGCAAACCATTCCATCAGCAGAAGTCTCCGGCAGGTCAGAGACGGACTAACTCTTCCAAGGTATTAAATTAAAAGATGTTGAATTAAGTTAAACGCCCCACATTGAATTGACATTTCTCTTTTTTAATGCAAGCTAAGATTGATGAAAAATACCACTTATCTACATTAAGGGTCAAAATATCCAGCAAAAGAAGCCTCTGGTTCAGCGCGTCAGAGCAAAGTCAGTCTTACATAATCCGGGGACCAGAACGCGGATCACATTCTGATGATCCAATTAATGGTGGGATACTTTGCAATCAGCCAGGAAGCAAGGCCCCTAACAGATTGTGGGGCTGTAACATCAATTTCTTAAGTGCATTTAAAGGATTACAAATGTTAGTCCTGGCTTGAGATTGAAACACCTATTGAGGTGCTCTGAACCACATTACAGTAATTGGGTACCTGAATTAATGCCATTTCTTCTGATGGGCGAGTTGAACACATTGGAATTACGGATTTCTTTTGCTGTGTTTCACTTCCAGTCTTTTTTTTTTTTTTCTTCTTCCCCCTCCTCAGAACATAAATCTCAAGCAGAATATCTTTTTTTATCTAGATAGCTTAATTACAGCCCTGAGGCACCCAAGTACTGTCCTAATTTTACCTTCTGCATTGTTTGGGTGCATTTCTATTTTTTTTTCTTTTTTTTCCTTATTATTTTACCATGCAATGACATTAGGATAGGAATAAAATTATTTTTTCTTGAAGCTTTGGGGAGGAGGGGGGGGACAGCTGCTGAGAGACAGAGACAGAAAAGTCTTTCTTTTCCTTCCCATATCCCTCTTCCACTATGTAAACCTTTTTATGCATGCACCAGATACCATTTGCAGTGTTTTACACCTCTAGAGAGCTAAAACTAGGGCTGCCTCAATTAGTCTTCTATTCCTTCTGAGGTCAGTTCAAGTAAAGGTCTCAATCATATCAAATTGGCAGGAATGCTAACTACCTGGGTATTTCAGACCGTACACGGTTCAGCTAAAGAGCTTTAAAAAAATGTAGCTGGTTTCAAGCGTATTCAGTGAATATACAGCGTAAAGCCGTATGTGTGTGCCAGAGACTAGACTTACTCACCTGGCATATGAAATGTTTAAAAAACTGAAATAGGTTATGTCATACGTCTGTTTGTAAGGCTTTTCAGGCAGCCAGTGTGTCTGTTAGACTGCAGTACCCAGCATACAGGACATGCATTTTCCTCTTCTACCACATAAGTTCTGATAATTAGAGTTATAACAGGGAATTCCATCCACTTCTGTCCTCAGCGTATGTGGCACTGACATTTCAGCGACCTCGGCAGTGATTTCTCACTTGCAGCTAACTGGAATGTACACAACCATGACATAATGCTCACGCTGTGAAAAAAGAGGTGGGAAACAGAGCGTGGTATTCCAAATATTCCAGTCCACTCTGTACATTCCATTTATCTGGTTACAGCACATCAAGCTTAGATATTGTTCTAATTACTCAGTTTTTTGAGGTCTATTAGTAATTGAAGTTACAAATATGCATGCAAGGATATACACTTATTTTATATGTCATATATTAGATATCGTGTCAGAGGTATTCCAAGTTTCTGTTCTATACTCAGGATTCCGTAAGAAACTGTGATGCTGCAGTGATTCTGCTTTAATTTTGGTTTTGCTTAAGATAACTGTAAACAGCAAAGATACAGGAGCTATTTATCTTCATTGCTGGTTAAGAGGAAATCGTAGCATATACCTTAGGGGAGCTAAGGAAGCACAATGATTTAACTGGCATATGAAGAAAAGAGACAGCTTCTAATTCAGTAACAGAACTTTCTGACGCTCAGGAAGAAGCATTTTGCATGGTTTTGTTAGATAGCCTTTTACAGTTAACTATTTTATTTTATTTATTTTTATCCTGCCACATAACAAACATCAGATTTAGGAGAGGTCACTGGGGACCGTTCAGCTGTGCTCCTTGTTTCTCTCGAATGCTTTTGAATGTTCCTGAATTTCCCATCCCCGCTAATGTGGGATATTCTCAGAGTTTAGAAATAACCCTTCTGAAACACCATAAAACCAACAAACTATTTCCTCATAAGAAGTGATTAATCAGAGGACAGACATAGCTTCATTGTAAGGACCATACCATGCATGAAGCAGGGCATGAGGCAAATCTCAATTCAAGTTTCAGAGCAGTTTTTGACTCATTAGATCATGCTCACTGGAATGATTTACATACAGATAATGAAAATACAAACCCCAAGGACTAGTGAGCTGTTTAGCAGTGTATACATTTGATATAACCATTTCTATACATCTAGTTTTAAATTCATTAACAAAAAATAATTGCTACCCAGCGGTCTACATCACAACAGCATGCAGCTTCGGTAGACTGTCTAAATTACAGCTTTCTATCACTGCTCTGGCGACCCTACAGACAAGTCTTTTTTTAATACCGCAGTAATATTTTGGAATAACACAAATCTTTCTCCCCCTCCGGCAAAGGCAGCGCGATGCCCCGCGGACTCCACTGCACAGACAGCAGCAGTAACAGCTCCACCATGCTCAGAAAGCACAGGCCTCACTAACTTCCATTTTGGACCCAATCCAAAGTTTCCTGAAGTCATAAGGAGACTTTGCATTAGCTTCAGCATTCTGCAGTTCAGGCCTTCCAGTCCCGTTTCCCTCCTCTCCCTCCCCAAAGCCTAATTGACCTTCGCTGTGCGAACGTTAACTATGTTGTTATTGTTGTGGCAGAGTCAGCATGAAGTGCCTGGTGATAACGCCGTCCAAATGTCTGTCTGCTTTTTTATGGCTTGGTTAAGGAGAAAAAAAAAGTTATTTTTCATAAGTAATTAACAGAAATTGGTCTTGGATTTTTACAGATGAGTAATGATTTCAGACTCAAGGGAGGGGGGTTCACTTTTTAGCAATAACATTTAATGGATAAAAAATAAAAAAGTCTTTCCACACTCTTTCCATCATATTTCCCAAATATTTACAGTGTACAGCTCAGGTTTGAAATAAGCCAGGGAGAACTAATGCATTGTTTACACTTGGAATCCGAGGTGGCCCGGTCCCAGCAGGGCAGTACAATGCGCTGTATCTTTCCCTTCTCAGTACTTATCTTAATCTTAATAACTAGCCAGACAACTGACTCCAGAGCCCTGAGCTTATCGACTGGAATTCGTCACATGCACACAAGAGAAGACAAGAAATGCATTATATAACAATGCCATACAAATCATTATCTTTTAATATTTAAAAGTACGTATTCAAAGTCTGATATGAAACCATTTTGGTTGAACTCAATTCCACTGGTTGTTATTAAATTTGATAGCAAATGAACAAAAATACACTTGTAACGTATTTATCTGCAGAAGAGTTTATTTGCAACAGATCAAAAGACTGCTTCTTACTGCATTTTAGTTACTGCTATCAAATGCAATCTGCTTTTTAAACATGCTTTGATATAGGAAGACTGTTTTCAAAACAGGTTAATAGGAAATATATATATTTATTTTTCTGAGTCTCCTAAGTACCAGAGCAAAGTCTATTGCGCCCTCACCGCAGGTCTACAGCATGATTTCTCTTAAGTAAGTTTATGTAAGCAACAGGAAAGCCAGTTCAGCCACATCCACCAGAAACTTAGTACACGCTTTCAAAATTGTCATATAGATCTGAATTTTCGTTCTAGTGTCTCAGACTTCATGGCATTTTTCGCCAGGAAGCAGAGACACGTGTGAACCACAGCACGGGGGGTACTCTTTGCTGCAAGGCTGGTCTCCTGGGGGGGTTTCCACATCTTTCTCTGCACCTCCACGCTAAGAACCGCTCGAGTATTTATGCACCATGGTGAGGGGGGGAATAGAGGCACACGGAGAATAACAATTAGGAGCCCACTCCTACAGAAAAGGGGAAGGGACAATGATTTTGAGCACAGACCCTGTCAGAAGTCCCTCTCCCTTTGCCTGCGAAAGGATAAGAGATAAGATGGATATCTCTCACACTGACATTATTAACATGTAGTTGAAGTGGGCTTATATGAAATAAATATGGGTTAACAAAGATGCTATAAATTTACTCCTCTCCTCTGCTTGCTTTGCTCTAACCCAGCCTATAAAGCATCACTCATGCTAAGTATTAGCACCCTCAGCAACAGGGTTCATGTGGTGTAAGACACTGGAGTCCTGCTCGAAAAGACTATCGCTGCTAGTGCCAGCTTTTTCCAAATTCGTGCTTCACGTCAGAAACTTTTGAAGTATACTCTAGGCCAATCCTTGCGTTAAACCGCAAACCACAGTAAATCAATTAGTTAATCAATCCCATCAGGCAATCAATTAACATGAACTAAGAAATCCCTGAGCAGACATATTCTTGTGTGAACAAAGGTCACCCACCAGGGCCTTTGTATGTCTCTTCATATTAGTTTAAGCCCAGGTTTAGAAGGAGAAATTTTCCTGTGATAACAGTTCTTTGTATTGATGTGTCAGCACAGACACCTAGTCTCCGTGTATGTTTGCCAGAGATCATCTGTATTTTTACTCATGTAATAACTAGAGGCCTCTTTCAGCAGAGGGAATCTGAGATTCATGCTCTGTTGTAGGGAGAGATACGAGACCTCTTTCAGTGCCACCGAAAGGACTTCGCTCCAGGCTGTAGAACGGTCCACGAACAAAAGAGGAAACTGGGCTTTTTCAAGCATGCAAGTGCAAGTAAACTCATGATCACCTCCAAATTTTTGATCCATTTGCTAGGGTCAGGTTCAGTCTCAATACGAGCTGGGAGAAGCATGTTTAGAACCTCCAAAGAAACACCTGCTCTGTAACATATGCAACTCCACTTTCTAATCACAACTATTAAATAATTACATTCATTAATAATATTGTACAGTTGTATGGTAGTTACCACTCGGGGATAATCCACAATTCAGTGACAAATCCATTCAGTCAGATCTGTAACGTACCTGCAACCTAAGCAGATGAGGTTACCTGCGTGCATCAACTGCGGAAATTGAATTTTTGAGCTGGGAGGAAGAAAAGTCACTGGCACACACAAGGTCCCCACAAAGTTCATAGCAAACGAGAAGTTTCAGCAGAGCCAAACGTGGTGGGTAACCCGAGTTCTGTGAAAGTGATTTCTTGAGTCAGGCCTGCAGTCTTCTGCGTGGTCACCATCACTACTTCTTATTTGGATACGGTTGTGCTATGGGGTTGCTCATTAGCATAACTCTTCTTGCAGATAATTAAGCTGTGCAGCACCCAGTCTTATTTATCTCCAAAATCTGCCCCAAGTTCAGTGTCCTTTCTGTATCGCTCCTCCTCTATTAAACTAATTGTACATTTAGCAGCAAACAGGGCATCAGATAAAGGCTGGCATAGCGCTTCTAATCCCAGCCAAAGAGAGGGAGAGAAAGATGCCTGGAACAGTTGAGAATTGGCCTAACTTGGGAAAGGGGTGAAAAAAATGCAAAGGTATGAAAATGTATTCAACAATGCTCTCGGTGCTCAGATCCAGCGGTGACAGGGCTATAAGCAGATGCATTAGGCTGGAAATATATCAAGGTTAGATTAAGCTGCAGAGTTTCCATTTTATTAATGGTCTTCAATCTGACTCCTTAATAAAATGGAAACCATTTGTAAAATTTTGATCAGAATCCACACTTAGCTTTCAAATGCTTGCAACCTTTGGGTATATTCAGGAACAGATTTCAGAAAGCCCATGCCTAAAAATGAAGGAAAGAAGGGAATGAGAAGGAGAAAATGACTCGAGGTGAATCAAACCTTGAAGTGAATTATTATGTAAACTGTGAGTTAGGCTAAATGAAGAAACCATTGGGACAGCATGTTTTTTTTGCATAGATCGCAGAGCTATTATGCTGGACCACTGCAGCATCTGCCACAGCGGTGTAACTAGAAGAGTGAATATCTAAGATGTCTATATTTAAATCTTAGCCTCAATGGCATATCGGAGCCAACAGCGTGTTGCTTGGAACTGGAAAGCCTGCGTGGCCAATGGGCTGAAGGAGGAGAGGGATCTGCAATTAATGCAATGCTGTATCACTATCAATGCATTCGAGTTTCCTCGCAACTGATGGCAGGGAACAGGAGAAAGAAAGGTTTTACCTAACAGCTACTGGAGAAGGAAGTGTCATCAGATAAAATAAAGGTGACAGAAAAAGAAAGTTCCTAGAAAAACCAGCCCCTCAGCTGCATCTCTCAGGCAGAAGGTAGTCTGCATAGAAACAAGTTAAAGTTCAGACTTCTAATGTAAAAAGAAGCTGAAACTCATATTTAGAGCCATGCAACAGTTTCATTTAATAGCAAGCCTGCCAGAACGGGAAAGAAAAATAAAAACCTCAGGAATGCATATGTTGTGCTGCTACACTCTGGTATCTGAAACCTGAAGAAGAAATCTTAAAGGAAGTATTATTCATATATGGGAGTCTTTGAATGGATCTCCAACACGGCTTCAACTCACATACTCCTTTTTAGCCTTCAGAGAGGGAGAATCGCATCACACACAAGATCTCCAAACAGGACCAGAACAACAACAACAACAACAAAATACAAGGAGAAAAGTAGAGTATCATCCACACCGACATACAACCTTCAGTAAGGAGAACAGTTGCATTATCCGAGGCCACGGCCTTTGTTAGCAAGCAGAGGCTTTTCCTAACACTTGAACCCGATGACGTCTATATTAATAAAGCTTACATCCATAATGAAGCATGAGCCCTTCCTCTGGGAAAGGCCCGGAGCTATCAGGAAGGACAACATGGTGCTGTAACAAATTAAAAGTCTGTTTTGCTCCCTTTGACTTTCATATCTACTTGGATGACATTTGCAGCACTGATGGGGACAACACTACAGAAAGAAGAACCTTGATTAGTCTAGCCAGTTGAAAGTCATCTATTATCCTAGCAGACAAATCTGGAAATTTTTAATAAAACTAGACATTGTCACTTTACTTTACACCTTCAGCTCATGGTGACCCCAACAGAAAATATGGAATATATTTATTCAGACTAACCGAACAATTTCTATAGGTGACAGCTTCACCTGTTCTTCACAATGCATTTCTCTGTATGCTCACGGACTACCTGGTAAATACAGCCGAAATGCCAGGTAAGCACAAGCAACTGCTCTATAGAGCATGCCAAATATTTGTTGTTTTGACCTAGGACAAAACAGGTGGGTTAAAACAAAAACCTACATAGAGTTACAGAAATACTACTGTTCTATAATCCGCATTCCTACAAAATTGTTCCCTCATAATCTACATAAAACAGCCTCTTCACGCATGTTAGGGCCTTCCTGTTATCATGTATGCTTTGACATTTGGCAGTGTGAGAAGCAGCTAGACAGACAGAATATTTTAGGCTGAGACCTTCCTGAAATCAGGTGCACACTGAAGTCAAAAGGTATCAGGGTCCATAATTCCTACAGGCCTCTCTGTATGTCTTTCCACCACTACTTCCAGAAGTCCTGTGGAGTAGTAAGATGGCATAGCAAAGCTGATAAATTCAGGTGAAGTTCACCACAAAACCCACCACCACCACCAAAAAAAGACAGTATCCAACTCTGAACTAAATTAGCCAAGCAAGTCAGTATATCTTGAAGCTTTTTTGGGGGGACTCCAGCTAGGGTTAAATTGAACACTTTGTAGTGTCCATCTCATACTGAAAGAGCAGGTATTCAGCAAGGTGCTAATCCAATGCAACACACAAACTAGCAGTTTATTTAAAACAAAACTTGATCCTTATTGGGAGCCAAGATATTTGAAGCACACACAAGTAAAACTAATTTAACCTTTGAAAAGTTATCTCCGGAGGAAAGAATAGAAATCCCTTTATAAGATTTTTAAGCACTGCAATTATTGACGAGGACTATATTACTTCAGTTTTCTCTGATCAGAAAAAAAAAGCAAAGCCACAGGAGACATCAGCAGCTGTCAGGCTGTTTTCCAACTGCAATGAGGTAGTTTACAGTGGGCTTGTGCCAGTCTCTTAAGACCCAGTTAAGAAGCCTTTTTAAAATGCCTTAAAAAGCCAACTCATACATTAATCAAGTTGAGCCCTCATCCATACTTACTGCAATACATCAATTACCATGTCTTTTTTTTTTTATTTTAATAAATTCCAGTTGACAGCAGACACCTTATTAAGGCTCACTAAAATGATACAATAAGTAAAAGGCTATTAATATTGCTTTTTTTCCCTGCTGCTATTGTCTTGCCGCACTGGTCTGCAAACAAATTCAGGCTGCATTACAATTAATGCCAATGGAACTCCTTCTAACGACTTCCAGCTTGCTAATTTTTTACGCTAATAATAAAAAAAAGGCATTGCTATGCAAGAACGGCCCCTTTTTATCATGCTCGCATGGCACACTAGAGAGCTCCTGCCATTGTTCACATGAAAGACAATTAAACCCAGGAATATCAAACCCAAAAATGACAATCTGCTAACCAGCACTGGGTATTGCTGAATTCTTTTCTCTGTTTTCTGAATTGATAGAAAACAATTCTCCAAAGACGTTTCTTTCCCCCATGCCCACCCTTTAGGAAAAAAAAAAAAAGTTTGAAAAATACCCTCGCTGATTTATGCATATCTGCTCAGAATTTATTAACTGTCTAGAGCCAATTTCACTCTTGTATGTCTATTGCCTCCAGGTTTGAATTCTGGACACATTTCAAGAAATGCAACAATAATATCGTCCACATAGTTTCGTACTTAAACACTTTTTTTTTCTCCCCTGGTTCATGTTTTCTGAAACTCAATATAAAATGCCAACGGCAGGAGGATAAAGCTGGTGTGGTAACAACTTTATTTCTCCTAATCTTCTAGGGAGGAGGATGGAGAGTGAAAAGGGGTCACAAGGTTTGTTGAAAATTAAGTACATTCACAATGTTAATTTAGAGTAAAGGTAACTTCTGTTAAAGGTGTTTTCATTTATGCCCTCCAAGCTTAGGACTCGGTTTTACAGGAAAATTTTCATATTTGCACCCCGGAATATATAAATTTTTTTTTTTTTTAAATAAACTGTGCTTTTAACCACATGCATTTATATAGAGACACAATATTATAGTCATGGACAATTATGCTACTTTGTACCTTTGTAAGTAACTTTTGGCCTCGAGTTTCAAGGCACTACAGTATTCATTAATTCTCACAAGGCCTCTGAGAAGCAGCTATTTTTATTTCTGTTTTACAGGTATATAAACTAGGTGACAGAAAGGTTAAGTGATGTTTCTAAGCCCATGACACATTAGTGGTAGTAATACAAATACAGCCCCAAAAATCCAACTGTCACCATGAAGATGCCTCAGGAACTTTGACAACTCTTCAGCTAAACGTGGCACTGAGGTGTATACTTCAGATGGATCTTTATCCAGGATCCTACTTGCCTAACTTCAAGGATGCCCGTAAGTCCTGCTTGGCTTTAGTTCAACTCCAGCTGTCCTGATCAGAGGTGTTTCCTTAGCCTAAGTCTATATATGTCCCAGCAACTTGTCCAGTCACTTTTTCCTACACAACAGTACACACGCATTTACTGCAAGAAATTCAAGAAATGAGAACCACAGTAAATACCCATTTTGTATTCTGAAATATTCACATTACTTGTAAGTCAGCAAGTGTATGTATGTGCACGTTACACACGTGACATTAAGTAGTAATTGGTAACTTGCCAATTGCTACAGATTTGACATGAGCAATGAGAGGCAAAGCTAAAGTTGGAGGATACAAGTCTCATGAAAAAGGTCCAAACTACATTTAATAGCAAATCATAGGATTATGTATAAATACCAGAACTTATAAACATACAGGGTAGAAGGAATTTGTGTTTTTTGGCGAGAAGTTGGGAAATTCCCATGTCCTTTTTGCCATACAAAAAGTATTTCCTATCCCCTTAGACTGAAGCACATCAGGCCTTAAACCTGTCACTTGAGCAGGCCTCATATTTCTAGGCCTCTGCCTCAGACCAAAGTTGCGCTAAATTCTACATTTGGGAGAAAAGAACATTCTTGTGTTGTTGTTTAATAGCCACTGAGAGCTGTGGAGTGTTAAGAACATACCCCAGGAAAGACGGATTAGTAGGAAGTGGCCAAAAGAGGCCATAAAATGTGCATTATAAATGCAATTCATCACATAACTGTGCAATTTGTCAAATGGATATTGTACCTTGCGTAGTGTCTTTTGGGACAGAAGCAAAAGAAAAAGGGCTAGGAGATAACGGTTCCATTCCTGGCTCTGCTACTGGTTCTCTTTTTGACCTTGGAGAAGGCTTTTTAGCCAAAATACATACACCATTTTCTACTTCTGTTATTGTACATCCAACTTCATTTTGATTAGGCTCATAGCTGCACTTCTAAATCGCAGTGTCCCGAAACCAGAGAACTAGGAGACATCTGACACAGAAATGTGATTTTTCAAGTGTAGCCTAGGGGCTGAACCTACATGACTTTATGGATAAAATAGGGAAGATAACGTTAACATCTTAAAACAGATTCCACAAGAATTAACCCAATATTTGCACATAGTAATTAAATAGGTATGGAACTATTTCATTGTTCAACTAAAATGACCTAAAATTATTGCTACTGAATAGCACAATCTTGTATATGTGGTGCAACACTAAGACACTGAAATCAATAACTGCCAGATGTAACCCAGTCTGCTAAAGCATAGCTACACCGCCTGAATCAGCTGTCCAGAACTGCTCTCTATCAGTCAATGGGTTGGATATTTGCTGGATATGAAATACCTTCTTAGCCATTAACCAGTGGGTTGGTCTACATAAACACTGAGCACATGATCCTTGCCTGTTACTCGTGGAAAAAGAAACTTTTTGTTGTGTCAAAACAAGGAATAAAGCCTGTGGTGCTTCTCCCACTGGATACACCTCAGTGGCTGTGGGAACAAGGCCAGAGAAAACTGCTGGAAGCAGCTCTGCTCCTTTGAGACGGTGATTGTTGACCAGCGGTTTCTCAGTGCAGCCTTACCAGCCTCTCACCAGAGCACTCCAGTCCGCTCCACTACAACCTTGAGCAGCTTCACTCACTGCACCCACTCCCAGAGTAGGAAAGCTCACATTATCCCTCTCTGGGAAGGCAGTAACCTCTTTAATCACACCAGTTAGACCCACAATGACTTGTTTCATTATGCTCCATCTGAACACGTACTATTTTGGCCCCAATAAGTAGTTACTATCATTCATCTCCAACTTGCACTACTTTTCTGAGGTACCAGCTGGGATGTCTGTTCAGCTCGGCATTTGTGACAAGGACAAACACACCTGCATTCAGTACCCTGAAAGGTCCTTTTGCATTTCGGTAAGACCCATGGAGCAGCGTATGACCTGTCTGCCTCAATGCTGGAAAAGAAGCCAAGAATCATTGGGTAATTTTCACAGGGTGAGGAGGCTGCCGTGCTGATCTGGCCTACTGTGCGCTTAGTGGACAGCTTGACCAAGGAGGTAGCTACATTCAGGTTCCACCTGCACCTACCCCTATCTGTCACCTGTGTAGTCAAAGGTCTTTCTTTTTTCCTCTGTGATAGAGACTTCAGCTCTACAGTAGAGTGCAGGCTTTCACTCCACATGAGCCAGCTGCTTTACGAGTGGCAATTGCATCCAGGGGCTGCACATAAACCACTGCCATTCCTCAACATAGTTTTCTGAGATTTAAAACATTAAAAAAAAAAAAAACCAAAAAACACCACTCAATTTTGCTAGGGTTTTTTTTTAATGTTCCTCCCCCAAAGACAAGAAAAATTCAAAGTAATAAAAACATCCACTCCCTTTTTGTAGTCACATGTGCACTGGATTGGGCTCATTTAGATACTGCATCTGAGCCAATTTAGATGTGACATCTGAGACAATTATAGAACTCCCCTAAGTCTACAGCAGCAACAAAAAAAAAAAATTTAAAAAGGCAAGCTTTTTTAATTCACAGCTTACCAAGTTTGCAGCTCATTTTAGCCCTATATAACGTGTAAGATAACACCCTTGAATTGATATCACTGAAACTGGAAGCCGACTTTCAATTAATATGATCACAAAAGAAAAATAAAGACAGAAAATTAACAGGCCTGACATCACAGTTAAATTTTAGCATTGCTTAAACCGGTGTCAATCAATAACAAACCCATAGAGTTACTCTAAATTAATGCAGATGGAAACTGAAAGTAGACAAAACCCATACTGACCGTAATGAAATTGCTTATTGATAGTGCTTCACTTACTGTCCAAATAAAAGTGGAGTATATGACCGAATTGTTTTATACACATTCCTCTCCTTTTAATTACAGCGTAAGAGCAGCAATCGTTATCTCCTCTATCAGCTTACTCAGATTTATAATATGGCTTGCTCCCCGCATTTAAGACAATATAACCTTACACCGAGGCAATATTATAGTGCCACATCCTGTATCCTAGCAACGGTTTAGGGCTTGCATTTGATGTCAAAATAATGGGTCCTGCTTAATCTCTTGTTTTTTTGAAGTAGGGGGTCAAACACTGAAATCTGGGAGTTGGGAAAGAAAAATTACTGAAGAGCATTCTAAGAGCACACCTATGAGGTGCATGTTTCTATATACACGTGCACACGCTGACACGTATGGGTAAATAGATAACCACATGTGTACTAAAAACAGATGGTCTAGTTTTTGTCTTTAAATTGTTTAGACAGGAGTGAAAGTTGAGAAATGGAACCAATGTATATCATTTTCAAGATATCAGAGGCTTTTAACAAATACAATCTTCCTCCTGCTTTTATCAGTTCACTGTCTCCTACAAGTTAAAGAGGAAAAAGCACTTGACTTTTGGTTCCAGTTTTTCCTATCTAAATTTGGTCCTATCACCATATTAAAAGAAAAAAATACTGCAGTCTCTAATTTCTTGTGCCTTTCCAGTTTCATTTAAAGGATTTGGTTAAAACATGCTGATTAAGTGATCTACCTCCTTGTGACATTCACCAAGCTACAATACAGCTTAGACTTACCTGTATTTGACTATTTAAAACATTAATTGTGACAAAAATCCAAATGGCTTGGTTAGCAGCAGCACCAGGGATATAAGGTGGTAACCAGCAATAGTGACCAAACAGAAGGACATTACTGATTCAGTTTGGAGACTGCAGAGCACTTTGAAAGAGTAGAATTCAAGTCTGGGTGGCTGGCAGAGAGGCACAGATGTATATAAAGTAGGTATGCGCACGTGCCTATACTACTTTTGCAGGAGAAAAGATGCAAGACTGAATCTACAGTTTTAAGGGCTGAGTGAAAAACTGACAGCCACGCTACTACAATCTTCCCCAGGTAATCCAGTTCTCCTTTCTATACGCACAAGTTTGTCATTCTTACTTTTAACGCCCTTGGGAAAAATGTGAACCAGGTAGGGGAACGAAGCATCAGCTGTCCCGCCAGCAACAAGTAAACAGGACTTTGTTGAACCAGCAGGTTTCTAAACACGGCTGGTATTCAAACATGCTGGGTAGGCTCAGGGCTGTTTGTTCTTCTTTGCCCCCGAGGCCTTGACAGAACAGAAGAAGCAAAGATTATTTCAAATTGTGTTTTGTTTTCTCTATACATGAGTTAAAAACACACAGGGAAAAATCCTTCCCCTTGAAAACTTGCGCTGAGCATACAAACCGGCAGAAGGTTTTGTACGAGTCGCTGTTCGCCCAGCAGCTACATTAACAAACCTTCAAACACCCGCAGTACCACGGCTTTGCCTTCCCTTGCTGCACCCCACTAATCCAGCCCCTTGGGAAGAGCCAGATAAAACAGGCAGCCCCTGGAGCATGTCCCCAGTGTCAACTAACCCCGACTCCGTGGGACCAGCTGAGCCAGAAGAAATTGGAGGAGCCGCACTTGGGTGCCTGGTACAAAGAGAGATCCACAGCGCAAGAAGAAAAACACTGCTCGTCGGAGAGCGATTTCTTTTTGTTATCCACAATATTTTACTTCTAGCTGCAAACCTGGAGCTTGAAAGGATCCTCACTAGCTCTGTTTATTTATTTAAACCAATTCTTGCAGCCATTCTTCTCTCTAAACAATACCAAGGTGAAGGGTTTACAGGAGCACATTGTGCAGAGTGCAACTGGCCGGTGAGCGCCTCGCTCCAGCTCTAATGAAAGCCAGCACCCAATCTGGGAGCCTTCCCCACCTTTCTCTCTTGAAGGAAACTGTTTACTGCGTGCCTACATGCACACGGCAATTTGCCTCTCTGCAATTGTCATGGCAGTCATTCTCTGATGGATATTATTATCCCCTGAAGACAGCGTGTGGAAAGCCCTATCCCCTGCTAGGCTGTCCCAGTTTTATAAACTGCAAATCTGGTCAGCTTACTCTATTGGAGGGGGGGGGCGTGGGGAAGTTGTTTAAAAAGGACAGCTGCTGCTACATTGCCACATAATGCAGCCCCAGCAGAGAGAAGGGACGATCCCTCTTTTACTGCGGGTCCCTCCTTCTCCCTGCAGTAACACCACCACCACCACCAGTGAGGCACTGGAAGCCCTGCCATGGGCTTTACTGGGCAACAAAATGGGGCCCAGCAGCAATTCTTCTACAACTTGTGCAGTAACTGGGAAGTAGGTTGGGAAGCAGAGTCAGGTCACTCCATGTCCCAGCTTCCCTCCCAGCCAAGGCTGTTGCAGGAAAACGCTTTGAACTGAGGCCCCACTTCAGCTTGTGCTGAGTAGCATTAAAGATGAGCTCAGCCTCAGCATGAGCCTAAGTACTGCCCTCAACTGGAATTCAAAACAACAGAAGAGATATAAATGCAAAGCAAAGTTTCAATCAAAGTATTTTTTCTTCTCCAGAGGTATGTGATCCAGCACAGGTTGGCAGTAAACAAAAACCAAAGAGGTGATGCTTACAAGGCGTTTTTTCAAAGGGGAGCGCTGAAAAGGAACTGTGATCAAATCACCATTGTTGTATGAACGTGCGTCTTGCATACAAAGGTATTTGTATGCATGGAAAAAAAAAATCACGAAAACAAAACCCAAAATGACACATCTTGCTTAGACACCCATTTTTAAGGCAGAAAAATTTCCTTCACAGTTCCTGGCACTGGAGGCCAAATACTCCCCTTGATCCATGTGCAACAGAAGACTTGAGAATTGGGGAAGTACGTAGGTTTTCCATGTTGCTGTCACATAAGCTTATTTGATATTTATATTAGACAGGCAAAATTAAAATGAGAGACAGGCAAAGAGAAAACACAATTATTTTAAAACAGTCTGACAGATAGGTAGAAGGCTTGCCAGCCAGCTTCTAAACAGCTAGTTTGTGTAATCCCTTGACACACTTGCCTAAAGTAATTTGCCCCCTTTTTTGGTGTGGTGTGTGTTTGGTTGGTTTTTTTTTTTACTTCTTCATTTTTAGCTGGGTTTATTTCTAATACAGTAAAATAAATTTTATTGGCCCTGAAACAAATCTATTCCAAATTTTGTTGGTTAATTGCCATTAGCCACACAAAACACACCGAAGGGTGTCTCTTCCTCGGCTGGATGAACAAAACCCTGTACCTGTAGACAAGGTGAGAGTATTCAAAAGGCAGTGAAAACTGAAATTTTTAAAGAAGAAATAGAGCAGCAAACTACGGGAATTTCAGAAAACCTCCTTATAAAAGTCAGTCTCAGCTGAGTCACTACATAGTAGAAACTGTCATTTTGATACATGCCTGCATTTTGCTTAGAACAAAGGGACAAAAGTCTCTAGTTGCTACCACACTACAAACAATAACACTTCAACATCCTTACAAAAAATTTTTAAAAATATCTCTGGCTACTGTCAGATGACCAGCTCAATGGACGTTTCATTTCTTCCAGTTAACATTTACAGTCACACAAAAAATAATTGTGTGTAGTGCTCATAGTCAGATCCCACATCATCCTCCTTGATTTGCTTCTTTCCCAAGAATCTTGTTCTGGTTTTCCAAATTCAGTGTCCCACCACATAACATACACCAACACCAATGTACAGCCAGCACAGGACTTAACAATGCAAGGTACTGCAGCAGCTCATCAAGCAAAACTCAAGCTCACATCCACAGCTTAAGTGATCACAAAACACATCAGTAATATAAGTTCAGTTTTTAAGTCACTGGTTGTAGTTTATGCTACACCAGGAAATTGTGAGTTTTCAGGGTATAAACTTCCTCTGTCACTGGAAGATAGCAGAGCACAGCCCTATTGGCATGCTAATCTACAACCTCCCGCTGACCTGGAATTTAAATGTCCAAACCAGGACTAACTAACCAGGTACTAAGTAACCTTCAAAAATTAAGTTAAATATTGTGTTTCAAAAAAATGTTCATGATCAATTTCGGCACATCAGCTAAACTGAAAGGTTTACAATTCTGGTCAAATTCAGGTGGTTATTCAGACCATCACTAGCTGCTTCTCTAAAAGTGTCTCTGATCCAACTGTGACTGCAAATGTGAATGCAAGTCTTACTAACCTAGTCTTTCCTCCAAGGTTTTAGGCTCTTCTGCTTCTAGTCATAGCTATAAAACCTTTGAGAGGTCCCTTTCCTAATACGCTGCTGGTAAGATGCTGGCAGTGAAATTATATGCAAGAATGCTATAGAATATTAAAAAAAAAAAAAAAGAAAAAAGTGTGGGTTTATTTCTTATCTAGGAACATAGGTAGCCATCAGCAAGGGGTAGATTGCCTAACTTCATTACACAGACCCTTTTTATGTTTTGTTTGTGATTATTTAAAAAGGTTTACTGACACCGACGGTCACACTGACATTACTCCCTGCTACCACACTCTTACTGTAGCTACTGTCAGTGAAACACTGGGTAACAATGGTGAGCAACACAAATATTCATGGTCTACTACAATTCTGTCCATGGGCTGCAAGCTCCAGAATGCTAATTTCAATTGACGTGCAGACATATAACTTATCTGGTGGTGTTCATTTTAGTATGTTCATTTTGTAAATGCTTAACAATGCAAATACGCAGCATCTGCCATTCCAAGTGTTCTCTGTCAGTAAAGGGTTTTAAAAGGTTTTGATCTCAACATACTGAACTGCTGAGCCTGGTAGTCTTGCATTTATGCCAGTGTAAATCAGCAGCAAGTCAATGGAGTTAAACTGGAGAAAAAAAAAAAAAAAAGGTGCAAAAGCAGAATTAGATTTTGATATTCACATTTTAATTATCACAGAAGTTAGACTTGAAACACACTGCAGTGAAGTCAAGTAAAAATGCTGTTGCTTGGTAAAATTAATATTTATAAAATAAACTGAACGTACTTAAGATTAATAATGTTGTCTTTGTTTCTTTAAACTGTAACACAAATTTCTTCACCATTTGTAGCAGCTTTTTGTTTCACTCTTTACGCATTCTTGACATAGAGTAGCACTGAACTAAGTCGTTATTTTGTAGGTGTTTTCAAACAGGTTTCCGAAATCTTGAAAAGTAACTAAATAGTTGTATGTAATGTCAAATTTTGGTTATTCAGTTTAACAGAGACTCTGGAAGACATTTCACTGAAAACAACTTCTCCTTAAAGCGCATCACTCGGCTTGGTTGACCCTAACACACATGCTTCAATTTGCCAAGTTCAAATATGAAGTATCAGCTGCTAAATAAGAGGCAAGCTCCTCTCTCTGGGACAGACAAATAGGCCCTGAGGTGAACCTTTAGTCAAGTGATGGACCAACTTGGAGGAAGTTCGCTGTCTATTGGAGCTGGGTTACCATTCATTAGACATGTCTTGCTGCTTATCTGTGAACTCTCTGCAAGACAAGACTTCATTTAACATGTAGGCAGAACAACTAATTAGCAGCTTTTTTTCTTCTCGCTAATACAATTCCCTTCTAGTTGCTCCATAAAGAAGATTCAGTGGAACACCTCTGTGAAAGCAGTGGAATTCCAGGTAGTTATGGTGACGAATTTCATTGTGAATGAGGATCAATGTCCCATACTACTTTGAATAGTAATTTCTTAATTCTTATTCAAATCCAGCCAGCAAGATAATATAACTTGAACTGAATTGGCCATGTGATCCTGATGGCATCCCATTAATGGGCCGTTCACTTAATTTATGTAATTTTAAAAAATTAAATAGTCATATTTTAAATCCCTACTGCAGTCCTTCAGATTGAAAGTACATGTTTAAAAGTTATAGTATCTTTATAAATCAGTATGTCTGCACTTCTTAGTTTGTTCACTGAACTTTCCCAAAGTTTTAATCCACTTTCCCTCATCTCTCTCTTCTGCTTGTGGTAACATTGTAAAATCCCAGCATCAAGCCATTTCATACCCATTTACTAGCCATCTTACGTGCCACAGAAAAACCCCACATTTGCAAACTCTTATTTGAGTTGGAAACAAACCAAGGTTTTCTATTTGTACAGAGAAAGCATAAAAATCCAGTTATAGGGACACTTTCACTGATGGTCAAAAGCCAAATAAATTCTGTTTGTAAGCAAAACGAACATGAAGGCAGTTATTAATAACAAAAGCGTACGGGCCTAATTCTGCAAGATGCTGAGCCCCCTCCTCCTCCAAGCCAACAGGGACCCAAGGTAATCAGCACCTCCTGTGAAATATTTGGCAATTGTGGCCTAAATGGTTCACTGCGTATCTCCATCGTGTTCCAAGAGCACAGTGGCCCTGAGCAGCCCCAGGAAGCAGCAGCCTGGAGAGGGCGTGCCGCTGGGAAAAGAAACGCCCCATCTATCTAGGGCTATTTATAAAGCTTGCACTAAACATTTAGAGCCAAGCCCTAACTTGGCTAGGTGTAACAGACCACACTGAAAAAAAACCCCTATACCCTCATTAAGAAAATGCATGAAGCACCAATTTCTATTTTTGGCCGCAGTTGTAAGCATTGCTAGGGTTACAGCTGCTTTATTGTGGTTTCTGAAGAATTTCCTTGATAAAAAAGGACAACAGAATTAGCTGAGCCTTTTGGAAATAGCTGCACAGTCCAGCTGTAAAACAATGTCAAGTAGCTGGCAAAAAACCACAACAAAACCCCATAACACAATAGTAGCTACGTGTCTACCAGCAGCGGCACATTTGCCCTCTGAAGTTCTTTGTTTGGAACTGGAAGAGGGAAGGGGTGTGAAAAGGAGGCTTGAAATCATAAAAAGCCAATGACCCAAACCAGTGTAGAAACCTTTTTGGTGGTGGGCACATCCTGGTAACCTGCTAGAGAAGACACTCTTCTAGCAACACCTACGGGTGCTGTGTGCATAGACATTCTACGTGCACAGACAGGTAAGGGAGGCAGATGGAAAGAGTTCAATGCTCTTTTCTTTCAGAGGGAAAGGCATTAGTGAACAGTGTATTAGGAGCAATGACTGAAAAACAAAGGAATAAAATCTTCAAAGTAATTAGTCTTTCTTATTTTATGTCAAAGAGTTACAGTCTGTGTCACTTGCTGAGAGAAGGCAGTCAAGGTACAGGACTTAGAATCAAGAGGGTTGGATTTATCAAAGACTTGGGCAAGCAGATCTGAGCTTTTCCTAAAAGATGCCCGTCCACTCCCCTGATTTCTACAGGAATCAAAGATGATCAATGGTTTGTACCAGCTGGAAAGACAAAGAGAGGGGGAGCTCTTACCTGTGTGTATGTAGAATCACAGAATCACAGAATAGTAGGGGTTGGAAGGGACCTCTGTGGGTCATCTAGTCCAACCCTCCTGCCGAAGCAGGGTCACCTACAGTAGGCTGCACAGGATCTT
>Ga0065711_1033027_pt1 | contig 26241 bp, 22 predicted proteins | sample Hoacrofraction12_FD_59098 | JGI IMG/M metagenome (GOLD analysis project Ga0065711, IMG submission 59098) | Hoatzin crop microbial communities from Cojedes, Venezuela - Epithelial fraction 12 v2 (version 2) | ecosystem: Host-associated > Birds > Digestive system > Esophagus > Crop | place... | reverse complement strand
GAGTCTCCTTCTCTGGAGATATTCAAGACCTGCCTGGACAAGGTCCTGTGCAGCCTGCTGTAGGTGACCCTGCTTCGGCAGGGGGATTGGACTAGATGACCCCCAGAGGTCCCTTCCAACCTCTACCATTCTATGAGGGGAAAATCCAGCCCAGCAGGTTGTGGGGGAAAAATTAAAAAGAAAGAAAGAAAAAAACCCACCCCAAAAACCCCACCAAAACAGAGACTAGATTTTGTAACTGAGCAAAGCCTTCAGCAAGGGGCAAAACCACTTGTGTATGGGCTTGGAGGGATCAAACAATCTTCTACCATCTCAGGTCCAGGCAGTTCTGCTGTTAAGATCGCAGATGAAACTGCTTGTACCTTTTTCGGGTTTTTTTCCAAAAGCAGAGGTGCGGGCAGCGTGCTTTATACTTGGCTACAGGAAAAGTGCCTGGTGCTCTCTGGTGACTAATTGCTGTCAACCAGTCAAAGAGCTATTGTTTGTCTGTTTAAAATTAACTCTCTCTTCCTCCTTCCTGCACGAAGGAGCTGCCTCGCCTATGTGCGGGCTCTCATTGCTTGCGTAGTCTTGGGAGCTGCTCCCCTGGATGCCCATTGAGTTGGTGGTGCTTTGGAGTGTCGTCGTGGGCTTGGGTGTGTGATATTCCACCAGCGCAGAGCTGGAGGTATTTTTTTAGTATTAAATGTACTGTAGTATCTTAGCATCCAGCTGTTTGCATGCTGGATGAACAAATAAGAGAGAGAGCCCTAGCTGGAAGTGCTCTCAGTGTGAATAGAACAAGATGAGGGGAACTGAGGTAATGGGAACGAGAAAGCCGTCCCTACTGTTCAGCAGTACGGGTCCTCCTCAAGCTCTGTAACAGCCGTGGTAGGAAGCGAGGCTTGGAGAAATATGTATGTGTGAAATACCTTAGTGAGTGTCCCAGAAAGCTGCTCTGAATGGGGTTATGCAGAAGGCAACCTGAAGGCACTGGCTTTCAGATTTTGCAGGTGATATTTGCAGTTTCAGGGTGGGAAGTTGGTGTGTTGTTAAGAGTGGACCTGAGTCAGCAGGCTAAAGCATCTGAGCAACAATAGATGTGTTTTTGAAAAGTCAGCTGAGGTTGAGGAATGGGTGCAGTGAAAATTAGCCATGGGGGAGAATGGGGGAAACAGCAAGCAAATGGAGGGAAAAGAGGCAGCAGCAAGGGAGGTGCGCTGGGGGAGATGGCCGTTGGGTTGTGGCCACGAGGAGGAGGATGGAAGCACTGGGAGTGAAGGACCTGCTGCTCATGGAGGAGGGACCGTGGGACCAGTGGGAGAAACCCTCTATAGCTGACCCAGAATTGGACACATGAGCAGTGACAGTTCCTGGAAACGGGGACGTGAAGGCTGCACTCGTCCAGCTGTGTGGGGTGCGGCAGAGTGGGATGGACCAAGAGGGGATCAAGGGCGTTTCTGCTGTCGCTGCTTTCCTAATTCGTGGGATGACTGTTATGTGCAGCAGGATGCAATGTGCTGCTGTTTGCTTCTTGAATCACAGATGTCAGTCTAATGTTCATTCTTCCTCTGTTGCTTCTTATTCCTTCAACGTTTTTCGGTCTCAGTGTGATGGCGAGGATCTCGCACTGTGTTTTAGCTCCTTTCCTGCTCTTCTGGGCTCCTGCCAGCCCTGGGATGCAGATGAAGATTATATTCTTGGGCCTTCAGGAAACGAGAAGTTCTAGAAATCCTGTTTTTTGGTTGTTGTTTTTTCTCCTATGAGGCTGTAGCCCAGTTGTTGTTACTGTCTTGAAACCTTTCATTAATCAAGCAAAGTTTGGGGAGACGTTGTTTTGCCTCCTAGCTCTCCAAGGTTCACACGTCGGGGCTGTTGCTGTGACACTGGCATGATTTAAGCCTGTACTTCTTCAAACTCTGCAGAAGAGTTCTTCCCATGTCAGTAAGTGCTAACACATGTTTGAAAACAGGGCAGAGAAACAGCTTGTGGATTTGCCCTGCCCTTCCTGAGTTCATATTCAATAAATGTGTTAACACTATGTATTCATCAGTTTCTCAACACTTCTGGAAAAAGGTTGTTAAGCTATGGTTTGTTTTTCCCTGGTGGAAATTACAAATGTGGTATATGCAATAAAGGAAGTGAAGGCATATTAAAAATAATGAGGCACATTTAGGAAAAAAAATATCTCTTTTTCCTTTGGAGTAGGTGGCATGGCTACGGATGGCTTCACCTTCGAGGTGAAAAGAGCTGTGAAACATTCGTCTCTTTTCCTCCAAATTCCTTTCATCTGTCTGGAATGAATTTTGCTTCACATGGTAGGAGCAGCTGCAGGGTGGAGTTTGCATCTGCAGATGCACCTCGGTGAAGGCGCTGGGACGGTGCCGACGCCGGCCCCTCTGCAGTGCAGCCTTTGGGGCTGCAGCTCAGGCAAGAGCATTCGTCTGGGAATCCATCTTGCTGTTGTGAACACTTTGAGTAAACCATTTTATGAGAAAATGTAATTAATCTCTTTGTGACAGCGTTCTCCTGTACATACTAGAAAGCATAATTGTCTGTACAGACAAGCAAATTAAAGGTTTCAGTAAGACGGACGGTCCTTAATTAATCATAATCTGGACAACATATTAAGAGTCTGCCCAAAAAGCTGGATGGCAAATTATCTGAAACTAATTAATTGTGCCCGTAAAAGTTCAGCATGTTTGCTCTGTGTGCTTGAGCCTGGTTTTATTTGTTTTTTAAGGTATGTTGAGTAATTGCTTGTCTGCCTGGTATCTGTTTGCATAGTTAATTTGGAAGCCTCAAACAGAATAAGGCCAGTTGAAAATACAGCTCTAAACTAAGCAAACCTGGTGCGTGGGATATGTAGCATGCCTGGCAGCCTCTGGGAGCAGGAAGGTGCATGGTAGCTCTGGTCTCCTGTTGGAAGGACAGCAGCACCCCTGAACATGGCCAAGAGATGGGCATCTGTAGAGAGCACGTTGGCTCAACGGCCTTGCGGAACTCTTGGATAAGAGACTGGCTTTTTTGCACCACGGTTAAGGTTTTCTCTGCTCTGAAAAATGGGGGGGTTTTGGTGCTGAGCCCTGCGTCTCTCGTGGTTTGACTCTTTCAATTGCTGTAAGAGGAGCAATATGGGTGCTGTGGAGCTCTGCTTCCCTCTGGGAAATTATTCTCTGAAATAAATGAGTTTCATCCCTGAAGGTCATGAAATTCAAGGGAAAACTTTGTCCTCCTGTGGTGGTCGGGTATGGACCCCGAGGACTCCCTGCCTGGGGCATGGCTGTAGAGGCAGAGGACAGCGGTGCTTCGGTCCTGCCAAGGGGCAGACGGTGCCGGTGGTGGCAGGAGGCAGCTCAGGCTGGGCGGTTTTGCCACTGCTTCTGTCACCAGCATTTGCAGGGAAATGCCACACCTGCCTGTGGGTGAAGGGGAACGTGCCCCTTTGAAGTGTTCATCTAATTTCCGGGAGCTGCCTTTGATTTAGGTAGGACTGTGCCCTACAGCAACGAGCTCTCCTCATCAAAAGCCCTCTTGTATGAAGATCCCACTCAATATATCCAAAAGTGTCGGCACGAGGAGTAAGAAAACATTGCATCTCTTCTTACTTGAGGAGAGGACATTTTCAGATGAGACCTGTGAGTCCAAGATCAAAGAAAATACTTGATACAAAAGTCCAAGGAAGTGGATGTGTTGTATTGCCCTGTGCCTCACAGTTTCTTCAAGTAGCTTGTGTATCTGCAATTTAGAAGATGGATTGTTTTGGATTATTCTGGCAGTGGGAACAGATGTCATGTGGAAGGACCTCGGGGAGGTGCAGAGTTCTCCTGCACTGGGTTACTGGCAGAGCTGGTTTGCCCTCAAGCTGCGAACAGGTAATACATCTTACTACCTGAAAAAAATCAAATTGCCAACTATGGTGATGTTTGCCACTGTGCTCTTTTATGGAAGGGTTTGTTCAAAAGCAGAGATTTCTCCCCCCCTCCCCCAGGACTCTTACTGCAGAAATGCCAGATATGTCACATCCAGTCTTTCTTACCATTTCATGACATCTCTAGGCTTTACCCGAGTGTTGGGCATTGAAATTCTGCCCTGAAATTCAAACCTATTAAAAGAATAAACAGAGCCCAGAGCTGTGGATTGCCTGACTGCAGATTACTGCCTTTTCTATCTCTGAAAGTTAATTGCATTGGAAATGTCATCTTCCTTTGAGCATCAAAGTCCGTAGCGTCCACAGGATTTATTTTGCAATGCAGACAAATTTTAAACTTTCTCCTTGCTATTAGGAAAGGTTTTGTGGCTCTGGTCCCACCGGGCAGCTCGGCCACGCTCGGCGGACGGCGGCGCCGGTGCCCTCACCCTGCGCTCATCCTCCTGAGCATCACCCCGAGCGACAAGGTGGCTTCTCATCAGCGGGGCTTAGCTGAGGTGGGTTGAAGCGGTAAAATGTGGACTTGCTCCCGTATCGGGTTGGACCAGAGCCACATCAGCCCAGCAAAGGGGTGACTTTACTCCATGGAACCTAGACATCTCTCCACGCTGTGCTCTTAGCCAGGAGAACCAGGGAGACCTCTAAGCCATGTGCTGCTCCTGCGCGTCAGGTTATGAAGCCCTTCCCAGTGTTGTGTGTGCTTACGCCTGTTTGTCGACAGAGGGGCCAGCCCTTGTTCTGGGAGTTCAAACAAGATAACTGGAAGGGAGAAGAGAGCCTGCCGTCCCTCCGAATAGCAGCGTCTCGGAGAGCACCGGCAAAGTATGATTTGTCGTCTGTGAAAAATGGCTGCGTTTGACAGCTTTTCACAGGAAGCCTGTCAGAGTGATAATTTAATGAGTACAGATTGCTTGCAACACAGCTGTAAAACGTGCTTTTACAGTGCTGTAAAATAAGCAACCGAGGCCTTTGTGTGTTTGCTTTGTTTGAGAACAAGTCGACTTCTAATACAAACGAAAGGTGGTCATTTATTTTACCCAGCAAACAGTCAAGACGCAAGAGAGGAACCTGCCATTTTTCTTCTTGTGGTGGCAAGGTTAATGCTGGGTTACATTGGTGTTTGCTAATCAGCTTGTTTCTGTGAAGGGGAGAATTAATATCTAATTAGATGTACAGAGTTACTAGTCAGATTAGCGTTAAAGTCATAAAAATGACTTTTGGGCTTTCTTCTCTTCGTTGCAGACGTCTATGTCCATGGTTTTCACAGAGAAAAGCTTAATGTTCCTTCCTGTGCCCAAGTTGATTTCTTGACAGGGAGACAGAAACTGAGGATGCAGTATGCCAACAGCTGGAATAAAACATATCTATATACATCATTTCATCCCTGCTGCTGACCACATTAAGAGTGCTGTGCATTGCATGGAGGAAGATGTTGCCCACTGCTTGCTGGCGTGGGGTGGCCCCTCGCCCTCAGTGCCGCGCTTGGCATCCCTCCTCCCCGCTGTCCCAACGTCATCCCAACCCGCAGAGCATCGAGGTGCCAGCGAGGCTGCCCGTGGGCCAAGCCGCTGGTGCCAGTCACCAGGATGTCCCATCCGGCGCGGTTCGGGCAAGCAGGCACATGCTGGTGGGGAAACTTCGTGGGGCAGGAGGGTGGGAGCTGACTCTGGTGCGGGCACGCAGCCTCCTCTGCCCTCCTCCCCTGCTTCTTTGGGAAATGGCTCTCGAGAATGGGTGTCTTCTGCCTGAGAAGACGCTGGCTGGTGCTCGAGCCAGAGACAACGGCTTTGCATATATGTGGTGCCTCCAGCAGTGTTGTGTTGGGGTTTTAGAGGTGGCTGGTTTTGCTGGGATTTTTTTGTTTCCTTTATTTGCTTTCCTTTGGGGCAAAGAAAAGCTGCTGGCTGGAAGACTGCAGGTGCACAGGTACTTGCTGCTAATTAGCTTGCTTTTTTTTTTTTCCCCAGGATAATTAATGAACATACCTGGTTCTAGCCCACATGAAAAATTGCTAAGAGATGAAGTGCTCTAAAGCGCTGGATATAGTTTCTTCAACTTCCATTTTGGAGTGTAACCAATAAAATGAGTTGGGGCAGGAGAATAAATTGGTTATGGTAATACGGATGCATTACTTGGGATAACTTTCCTGGCTTAGAACATTGCTTTGGGTTCCTTTATACTGCTGGTTGGAAGTATTTAATAGAATTCCCATGAATATCATTTAGAAATCTAATTTTTTTTTAAGAGTTTGCTGATGCATCTGCCGGCTCTTTTGCCTGGCACAAAAATATTTAAATAAACAACTTATTTAGTGATACTAAAAGGTCCGAGCAAAGGAAGGAAGTGAGCCTTCAAAATGATTAAGTGAATTAGAAATTAATATACACCAAACTAATCTCTATAGTATAAACTGAACAGAAGAAATATCTTCCTGGAGAGGAAATGCCAGTCATGGGAACGAAAGTGGAGGTTCCTGCTGATATTGGACAGAGGACGTGTCGGGTGTTTGAAATCAATCTCTTCTTCCCTGGATCGTTTCTCTTGTGCTCCTAAGAGGCTGCATTATATACAGCCATGTCAGGCCCTGAGCCCCATGACTTTGTTCGTCAGGAACTCAAAGAATGTTTCAGTTTTTCCAGAAAATGTTTTCTGTGTTAGGCTCTGTTTGTACTGGAGCACTTTGAAGACGAAAATCTGAACTTCAGCATACTTTTAATACGTTTTAACAAGGTTTAAATTCACACTAGGCCAAAATATTCCCCCCCGCAACTTCTGGCTCTAAACATTACTCATTTGAGGATTAAAAAAACCACAGAGGCATGTTTTATTAAAAAATATTTGTTGAATATGAGTCACGGAAAAGCAGAGGTCAGGATCCTCAATTGCTGGTGGCATGCATAAAATAATACACTTCCTCGCCCGCGCCGTGCGTGGTGGAGAGGCTGCGCCCGCGCCCCGGGCTGCCGGCATCCCTCGCGGCGTTGGAGTAAACGGGCGGCAGACCAGTACAGGCACCGCCAGCACGGGATGGTTTGTCCCAGCGGCACCTACCCTTGCTCTGCTTACCTCCTTCCCAAGGCCACATAGTGTGGAGTCTTGTTCCAAAATGGCCCAAATGCAGTAATTTAGTGGACCCCGCCCCTATTTTTAATTTTAATTTAGCTCGCCTACACCGATTCTCCAGGGTAAAGGCTTTGCAGTAGTGCGGTCTTTGCTTAGACCTGCGTGCCAAGACTGTGATGGCACTGGCTTGGTGTGGGATGTTCTTTAAACTGACCTGGCAGATGCATCTGATGTGCCAGACATGGTCAGGTCAGCTCGTTATTGGCATTGGAGACATAGGCGGCACTGCCAAGATGCAGTGACGGCGCTTCGAAGCGGCTGCTCGCCGGCACCAGGCAGTCTGGTGCTCTCGGAGGGTGAACTGGGAAATCCCTGGGAAAGTGGGGATTTGCTCTTAGAAAGTGATGAAACCAAGGGCACCGTCCGTGCTTTGTCAGCTGAAAGATCTCTTGTCCTTGTGCCAAGTGTTTAGCTCTTGGATTTTGAGCAAATTCTGGCTAAATTGTGGTTATTTTTGTACTGCCACAATCATCTGAAGCCCCGTGTGCAATCAGGACCAGTTAGGTAATTACAGACAGGCCCTGCCCCAAGAGCTGACAAAGTTGCAAGATGGGAGAAAAAACCTGCAGGTAGGTTTTTGGGTTTGTTTTTAAAATATGATAAAATCTGTTCGTTTTTGAGGCTGGTTTATGATCCTTTCAGAAAATGAATTGACAAGAACTGTAAAAACAGACCCATTTGTGCAAAATGTCTAACAAAAAACCACCTGTTTTTCTCTTTGCTTTCTGGTAATCTTGTGCTTTGAAATGACTTCTTTTAAGATGGTTGAATGGTAACATAAGAAACTTGCTTTTTTTTTTTTTTTCTTTTATCATTTTGCTGACTTTTGTCATAGTATTGAGATTTGCATCAAAAGAGATTTCCCTCATGCAAGTCTTCTGATCTGGAGAGAGGTTGGGGGGGAGTTGGTTTATGAAGAGTAATGAAAAATCTTGAGATATAGACATTATTGGAAAATTTTTAGGGAGTCCTTTAGCTTTCTATTTCATTTGGGTGATGGTCTCATTGCACTGAATTTTCCATTTAAGCAACAGCAGCAGTGGTAGAAGTGTGCGAATATGCAAGCCAAAGCCCCGTGTTTACCGTATCTTCCCTTCTTCTTTTCTAGAGTTCTTCAAAGAACTTCTCGAAAACGCCGAGAAGTCGCTGAATGACATGTTCGTGCGGACATACGGCCGTTTGTACATGCAGAACTCGGAGCTGTTCAAGGACCTCTTCGTGGAGCTGAAGCGGTACTACGTGGGCGGCAACGTCAACCTGGAGGAGATGCTCAACGAGTTCTGGGCGCGCTTGCTGGAGCGCATGTTCCGGCTGGTCAACCCCCAGTACCACTTCACGGATGAGTACCTCGAGTGTGTCAGCAAGTACACCGAGCAGCTGAAACCCTTCGGCGACGTGCCGCGGAAGCTCAAGCTACAAGTGACACGAGCGTTCGTGGCCGCCCGCACCTTTGCACAGGGCCTCGCCGTCGCAAGGGACGTCGTGAGCAAAGTGTCCGCGGTGAGCTCCGTCTTGTGATTATTCCCATGTCCCACAGACCCGTGATGGGTAGCGTCTTTCCCTGTTGTCCTGATTAGGTACCTAAAGGCATTGGTGGTAGCGTGGTGCAGGTGGGACCAAACTCTATTTGTGTAGGCTGTGCCGTGGTGTGGTAGAGTCATGTTCTGGGGACACCTCCATCCAGTGCTGCAGCCCAGCAGCAGGGATGTTCCCCAGGTTGATGCTGTCCTCCTGCCTAGGGACCAGCAACCCACAAGCAGGAAATTAAATACCTTCTGCAGTGGAAATAACCATGTTTGCTTGTGTAATGGCCATATCTTCTACTTCATATTGCCTTCAAATTACAGCGAGTCATAGGCGCTGTGGGCATCTATGATGATGATGATGATTTACTCCTTGCTCCCAGGCATGGGCAGAGGGTGTTAGCGTGAATAAACAGTACTCTTATGGTAGCAGTACGCTGGAGCCGTATGCACAGAGCAGGAGCCAGTTGTACTTGGTGCCACACACGCAGCTTGTGTTAGACGTCAAACTCCTATGCTGAAGTCATGTTTTACGGGCGGTCAAACAGAAGCGATGTGTTGGTCAGTTACGCGTTTATCTCCCTCTTCCTATAAACCACTTTGGAGTGGTTTAAGTTGGGTGACTTTTTCTTTGACATGAGATTTGTCTGTGACTTAGTCTGGGTTGCATGGTGTAGGGAACAAGTGTAGTCAATAATCCCCTGAAAGTGTTTGTGTGAGATAACAAATATGAGTGATATCCTTTTAACAAACTCGTTTCCTGTGAGCTATAGAAGGTTTAGTATAATCATTTAGTTGGGCAGAGAGAGGTTTGCCTTCTCTCTACCTGGTTACAGAGTAATAAAACACCAGGGTGAAAGGGCAGGCAGTCATTTGAATCACCCTAAGTGCCAGGAGTGGGGGGGAAAAAGTAGTAAACCAGAAAAGAATGGCTGTTCAGGTACTCGTAGAAGCAGAATGCAATTCTGGAGGCAGCACAAGCAGCATCGTTAAGTGAGATAATTATTCGAATTGCTTTGACTTACAGGGATAATATTAAAATACGTCTCTCTGGAGAGAAAAAAAATAACTGCTTCCACGTTATTTTTTCTTGCAGAGAAATGAGAAAAGCAGCCTGCGATAAGCCTGTGTGTGTGCGATAGGGCAGAGAACATTAGCAGGGAAAGAGCTGCCATAATAATATATCCAAGCTCTAGGATGAAACTGTAAGTTAGCGGTGGCAGGTTTAGGTCTGTGGGCACCCTGAGTCACCATTTAATAGTGATGACTCTCGCGAGGCGTGTCTGTGTGCTGCTGGTTGAGGATGGGTGTTGTGGAGCTCCATGGGTGACATGTGGGGTCCCTCTTATGAGACCACAAAGTTCTCCGGCCTCAGGGACACTGTCCTGTGGTGGGAAGGAGATGTGGGAGGGAGGGTCAGTGCTGGTGAGGCCAAGCGTTGCGTCTCCAGATCAGGTTCCTGGCCAAGCCTGCCAGCCTTTTGGTTGGCGTTTCAAATTTGTTGACTCTTGTTTCTGGCTGTGTAGCGTTGTGATCAGAACGAAGGGAAAAAGGATTTTTGCTGCTGGAGAGTGCAGATGAAGTATTCAGGTGGGAGGTCTGTCTGCTAAGCCCCAGTACAGTTTTCGGGAATGTGCAATCACTTGATCGGCAGCAAACGTGCATGGGTGAGGGATCGTGTTTATGCTCCATCTGCTCAGAATTCATCAAAACGTCTCCAGACTTGACACGGGACCACGAGGGCTACAGTCCCCGCATCTGTTATGAATCAGAGTCGTGAGCCCGAGGTGGCGTCGTGATTTCTCTTTCCCTTTTGAAGATCCTCGAGTGTAGAGTTGCCTTCAAATCTAGAATTAATTGCTCGAGTGTGGAAGGTTACCCAGAGACCCACTCAGTTGCAAAAATAGCTCACATGCTGTGGACGATCACAGTTACCGCACTTTCCACTTCAGTTTCACGAGTTGCACTGGAAATCCTGCAACAGATTGACTTTGCAAAGTGGTAGCAAAGTCCTTGCTGCTGAATACCTAGGCTTTAGTTGCAGCAGTGGAAGGAGTAATAGCTTTTTCTGTAGTGTTTTAATCTCATTCAGTGGAAATCTAACATCACGTTTCTGCAAGACACAATGTGAAATTCTATATGTGAGTTTAAAAGCTGATGGTTTTACGCCTGCTGCTTTGTGGTTCTGTTTTGGAGCTTCCCACATTACATATAGATTAGCCCGGCTTTGCTGAGCTCTCCATAACGACTCTATTGACTTCGCTGCCTTATTATTCTCATGCCGGAGTTGTAGTGGGATGACTGCTTATACCAGGGATTAACTTGAGGCATAAATCTTCTATTTTTCTTTATGAAAAAAAAGTCCAAAGTAACGCAATTTAGTTTTAGTGTGTTTTGTAGCAAGGAAGTTAGAAATGCTTAATTGAAAATCCTCAGGACGAGAAATATGAACTACTGCAAGACCCAGCTGCTTTTACTTTCCTGGGGTGCTATCAGGAGAGCAAAGAGCACTTTACAGCAGAATGGCCTTGATGGCTTTTTAATGAGCCTATATATTTTTACATCTTCACTAGGGAGATGCATTTAGAAAGGTATTGTTCTTGCATGAGTTTGGGAGTAAAGGGGGGGAAAGAAGAAACAATATTGAAAAACTGCAAGTAAGCTTGATTTCAGAGCCCAAGTGCTAGAAAGTAACTTTTAATTCGGCATTGGATGGATCAGAAGCCATGTGCTGCTGCCCAAACACACAACGGAGAGAAAACACAGACTTCGTTCAGACTGTGTCTAAAAACCATAATTTTGATGCTCAAGTCTTCAGCCCTCAAATTTTCCTCCTTTGGACCCCAAAACTACAAAATTCTCCAGATCCATCCTGAACAGCAGATCCAAAAGAAAACCCAGGATGCTGTTTCTGCCTGCTAGAGATGTGTCCTGCATCCGAGGTGGGCTGCGAGGGGCTGGGGGGCTCCAGCTCTTCCCTCTGCTGCCTGCTGACGCCTGGTGCTTTCTTGCTGACCTTCCTGCCCTCACCTTCAGGAGACGGAAATCTGCCCTTCCCCTAATGACTCGCTTGCTACTTAGCCCTTGACAAGCACTAAAATCAGCCGGGTTAAATTGCTGCCAGCAGTGACACTTCCTGCCCCAGCCAGGGGTGGAAAAAAGGAGCAAATACAAGCCAGAGTGACCAAAAAGGGGTGAGAACCTGCAACTGGGCAGTTCTCAAGCTGCAGAGATCGTCCCTTAATTAGTTACATACGATTAAACCTGCAGCCCAGTCAAGGGTCATGACATCTTTGAGGGGAAAGTGCCCAACGGCTTGTTGGGTGCAGATCAGCTACAGGTATGGGATGGAGGTTCCCGTTGTGGGGGTAGAAGAAGAAGGTGAAGTCAAGGACTGAGCCCCGTGATAGCGTTTTGTAGGTTCTGGAGGAGCTTGCTTGACTCAGGGGCTGGGAGGGGAGGTCTAGCTGGAGGTCAGCAGTGGAGGTACGTGAAGGGTGAAGTGTGCAGCCACGCAACACCAAATCCCTGCATTTGCATCACCATCTCTTGGCAGAGCTGTAAACGGGGACGTGCGGATGGAACCTGCTGCAGTTGCAGTGGTGGTGAGAGTTTTCTGCAGCCTCCCAGGAGATTTATGCTGTTGAACTGTTGCTTTGAGGTTCTTTTACCACTTTTCCCTCTTGCCCTTGTGTCCAATTGCTTGAGGAACTGCTGGGAGCTCTCAAAGCTTCCAAATCGCCTCCCCAACAAGCATTTGCATGCTGAAAGCCACACAAGGTGCAGTTGCCACCAAAGCAGCTGTGCTGCTGAACGAGGGCTTTCAGCCGATGCTTGGGAACCCTGAGAAAGGCAGCAACTTCAAAGTTGTATGTGAAAAAATGTTGTTGAATTTGGAAGCACAGATATGAGCCGTAAGAAATATCGCACAGCTTCACATGACGAATACACCTACGTCCTCATCTGCTGTCCTCAAGAGACATTAACAGTCGAGAGGAAGCTGCTGGAGATGTTCGCAGTGGGTGGAGGGGGCTCAGCTTCCTTGGTGTCGGCATTTCTTCCCTAATGAAGTGTGACGATTGCAGCCAAGGAGGCAATTTTCTTCAAAGCACTTATGGAAGAGAGTTGCAGAGGGGGTAAGCAATCGCCTTCCCAGAACCTCTCCAAAGCTGGAGCGAGAGACTGGTGGCTTTTCAACCCCCTTTGCTCTGAGCTGCCTCATCTCTAATGAGTCATCTATGGAGCACAAGGTGAAGCTCTGAACCTGCATCAGCCAACCTACTGCTGGCCTACATGAGCTCCCGTACCTCCAGCTGCATCTCCTGAACTGTGGCTCCTGCCCTTCTCAGCAGGGATGCTGAATGCAGACCGGGTATTAGCTTAGGAGAAGCGGTGATGAAAATAATAAGACACTGAATGAGGAAGAGTTGAGGCCAGTGTCATCAATAATATTGGGGCACTGAGCTCCCATGTCAGTAAATGTTGTGCCCCTCATAATTACCATGAGAGGATCTAAAAGTTCAGTCGGAGAGCAAAGGTCCGATCTCCCTTCCTGTGGTCCTTGCCCTTGGTTTGACTTAAGGGGAATGTGACCTTAATTCTTCTTCAGGAGGAAGTTCACGTTCCTGTATCCAACAAAGCTGGGCATGCTTTTGCCAAGAGGAGACCCTCCCAGGGAGGTGACAGAAACGAAAAGTGTTGCTTGCATGCGTGGAGAGGAGATGGAGGGGAGATGCTGTTGCTTCATGGGCAACCGAGAACCAGCCAGAAGAGCCAAGGAGCCCCTTAGTGAGGGACCTCCAAGGAAGCAGTCCTGTCCAGGCAGCAAGCTGGAAGCCAAGGGGCCGCCGTGCACAAGGATGTTCCCTTACAAGTGCTGAGGGCAAATGTGAATGCAGAAAACAATACCAAGCGCTTCTCCACATCAAAGATGACCCTGAGAAGACCTGCCAAGAATGTGGCTGCATCTGCCCCAGCTCCAGTCATCTGAGGGTCTGCGCGAGGCGTAGCCTTCAAAGCATGCTCGAGCGGCAATCATCACGGATTTAAGGGGCTGAGAGTGGGTGGGTGCGGCTGTGGCTTTGGAGCTGATGGCACCGTGCAGGAGCATTTCAGTCCACTGGGGTTTTCTTTCTGTTTCTTTCTTTGCCTCCCCCCGCACTGTGGTTCTGCTGCTAATTTTGAAAACAATATGAGAGATAACTAAGGAAGGTTTTGGGCATAGCTGCCAAGATAAATGTTGTCGCTGTTTTGCTCACTAGAGCAAACAGAACACTCTTAATTATCTGCTGTGTCTCTGGGTCGGGGAGAGGCAGGTGCTTTGGGGAACGAGCGTTGTGAGAAAGGTGTGTTGGTCCTGGGGACACCGAGAGCGGAAGATGCTGACCCTGGCATTGCCCCGTAAGCGTTCAGTGGAAGAGGCATCTGCTTGGCACCCTGAGGTCCCCCCTCCCCTGGGTGGGCTGGGGGTACCAGCGGGGAGGACAAGCGCATGGCGCTCCCCTTTAGACACATGAATATTAAAGACTGAGCAGGTTGAGTGACCGGTGGTGTGACCCTCAGCAGCTCTGCTGATCTTCTCTAGCAGTGTCACATCTGAGGGGCTGGTGGAAAGTAGTAAGGTATAAGTGGGGAATTCAGCACAAATGTGCTTTTGAATTTTTCCTCACACAAGATAAAGCTGGAGCAGACATCGTTGCGGGTAGCAAATACCGACGAGGCACAGAGCCGTGTGGTTCCCAAGCATCGCTCCTAAATGCGCTCCCTTGTGCAAGACCTCAAAGGCCCAAATCTGTGGTTGAACCAGATGCTTTCTAAATTATTCATGTGCTAGCACCAGGCCAGCAAAATTGGTTAAATGCGTAGTTAATTCCAAAACACTTTCGCTGGAATATTTGGGGTGGGGAAGCAAACCAAGAGCTGCCTGAGTGATCTTCTGCTTCGCAGTGAGCGGAACGTCTGGACTGGCGTGTGCCAAGATGATGCTCTTGCACAACACTGAGGGAAGGAAAAAATGATGCAAGTAAGGTTGTGTTGGTCCCAAAAATTGACAACACTTCACTTGTCTAAATTGGCTGCTCACCTGGAGCATCCCACAGTCCTTCCGTCAGCTTTGGAGTTCATTTCTGAAGTAATGAAATCATCTTTCTGTGTCACTGAGAAGTTACTCCTTCAATCTTCTTTATCCAGCATTGCCCCAAATCATTTTTTTCAAAGAAAATGCCGTATAAATAGAAGTAAATTCACCACATTTATTTTCAAACTGTTGTATTTGATGTTTTCTGGTGGCTGTGCTGCTGGGGTGGCAGCGCTGTTGTTGTGCCAAGCTTGGAAAATAAGAAAGCCTGGGTTATCAGGGTTGTTATAAATAGTTATTAAAGCTGACAGGATTTTAAATGTTGTTATTAACATTCTTAATGTTAACTTGAGGATAGAGTGAGAGAATAAAATGTGGCTCTGGCTGTCTGGCAGCTGGTGGGAGCTCCCCGCGGGAGCGTCCGTGGTTGGAGCTCTGTCATCCTTCCTCAGCTATTCCTTGCCTTGGGAAGGAGGGGGAAAAGAAACTGGTTGCTTCTCTCAACTTTATCTACTTGCACAGATGGGTTTTTCTTGAGTTTTGGTGGCTTTGTGGCAGGCTGTTAACAAGGCGTTCCACTTGGTAGGGGTGTGTGTGCTTTAATGGTGAAGTTTCTACCAGGCGTATGTGTCCCGATGCAATTGCCAGCGAGCTGCAAAAGGCTAAGGATGTAGGGCAAACCATTTCCTTTATGTGAGCCTCTGAAATGAGATGGATATGACAAGGTACCAACAAAAACCAGATTTTATTTTACCAAGAGCACGTCATTTTTACAAGAACATGATCGTATCTTCACCAGTAAATGTAACTTGGGGGGGTACCTCAACAAATATGATATGAAACATTTGAATTAAGCCTAGAAAGCCCAGAACTGTTTGCTTTTCACTTAATTTTTGTGGATTGTGTGCAAATCTGTATTTTTAAGGAGCAAGTTTGATACAAATGTGAAGATTAGTGCCAAAAGGCATCTGTTAGCAGCTTTTAATCTTCACGTTTGACAAAGTGTATAGACATGGACAAATTGTAATTTACATGATGAAACCACAAGGTGATGGATTGCTGCAGTGGTGTGGAACGCCACAGAAAGGAAATAAATTTCAGAAAATAAAAGAAAGGGGTTGGAGTGCATTTAGTTCTATTAAAAGCTTTTACAGGGTATGTGCACTACAGTGTACTGCTACCTGGGCTCAAATCTACTAGAGTAAATCCTCTTCAGCAAATAAAGCTTTCTTTGGGACTCTGCTTTATGAGAAAGGAGATTATTTGGTTTTGAGGGTCATTCTAGAGTAGGGTTTGAATGAACTGGAGTTGCTTTCCAAGATAAACACAACCCCAGAACAAAGCATATCTGGGTTTACTGTTACATACAATGGTGTTTTAAGAGCTTGCACCTGGTGTGGCAGAGTGAACATTAAAAGCTTGTGAAGAATTGCCAGTGCAACATATGGCACAGCCCACTGACAGATCCAGAGCTGGTCTGGACGGGGTACGGGCCCCTTGCCAGGGGTTGAGGTTCTCATTGCAGCGATCGCAGCAGTTAAGCATTTATCATGGTTGTAACGAGGTGTAATTGCTCATAATCTTCCCCGAAACTCTGTCTTGGAGGTGATCTCTGCTTGTGCCATCCTGTTGCTTTCTGACACCATAAAATGCCACATCTGGACTCATTAATTTCCCATTTATCTTCCTCTTCACCTGCAAATGTAGTGCAAGCTCAGAGTTTCCCTGTGGGTTACTTCCATCGCTAGTTAGGGCTCTGCTTGGCAGTCACTGGAGGCTGGGGTTTGTCCTTTGCCATCACCTTCTGCGCAGCTCTGTGTAGGGCTCAGAGCCGCAAACCTGTGTCGCGAAGGAAGCCAAAACCCCGTTTGCTTTTAAAATCATCTTCGGCCGTTGTTCAAAGGACCTAATCCAAGTGACCATCCCATGTCACCCGCCGTGGAATGTGGGAAAGTGGCTTCAGTTTCCCCAGCATCTGCTGGGATTCATAAAGATCAGCCCCTATGAAATATCAAAGCGGTGGGATGCTGCGGGTTTGCAGCCACTCGGCTCTCGTGGGGCGAGCCGGGAACCTAAGATGGGAAGGTGCCTCCGGGTCACTGCTGTGTGGTGATTTTTTATTTTTTGCAATGTGCTGCCATGCAATCCCTTTCATAAGGCTGCAGCTTTCTATGATAGGGTTGGGGAACTCCTGCTCCTCGTCCCGCTTCAGACTGCTCTAGCACCTGGCTGGTGCTATCAATATTTTCCTAATTTTCTTCCCGAGGAGGATGCAGAGCACTTCTTCAAGAGTCAGCAGTGCTAGGACAGCTGGGATCTGCTGAGAAGCCTCAGGACTAGGCGTGGAGGTCCTGGCACCTGCCGCCAAGTGACAAAGGAAGGGATTTTTATCAGAGAAACGACTAAACTGTGAAACTGGGGCATCCTTCAGAGCCCTGTCTCTGGGTACGAGATGTTATTTAGTTCCCTCTTCCCCCCCGCCCCGCAACTTTCTTGTTATGCAAGGACTGCACCATCTGGATGGCAGATGATACCTTTGCATTTGTCTGGTTTCAGTTTTCCAACTATAAATCATCTGATTTAGCTGATCTCTATTGCTTGAGCTCTTCCCAGTGTTTGAACTAGCTCTGCTTTAAAGCCACACTGCCCCGGTAGGGAGCTTTCTGCTGGGGCTCCTGCTTCTGCTGTGCCTTCCAAATATATGTATATATATGTGTGTGTGTGTATATATATGTATGTGTGCTCTGAAGTGTCTGAATCAAGTACTGCAAACAGCTTTCTACATGGAGCCTGCTTTCGCTCAGCCAAACAGGGCTGACAAAAGAGGGGTAAAGAGATGTCTGGATGAACATTGCCGGCCAGCCGAAATCCAGCACTGAACTCCATCAACTGCAGAAAATTGTCCTTCTGTCTTTCTAACCAGTTTCCTTCTCTACTGAAGAGAAATTGTGGTCTTTCCGGAGTTGTCAGGAAACACAATGGATTTTTCTGTCATCTCTTTTCATAAGAAAAGAGGGTTTAAAAATCTGCTGATGCTGTTAGCAAAGCCAGCCTGATCATGTAGTGGGTTTTTTTTGTTTTCTCGTTTGTTTTTGTTAAAATCTGCTGCCTCCTAGTTTTGTGTGCTGCCGACTAGTTTTTGCACCAGCAGCTCACGTTCCATTTCTCCATAGCCCTCGTGCCAAGATGGACATTGCAGCAGTAAGGTCCTCAGCATACATGTGGTACCAGGTCTTCCTCGTGTACGTTCATCTCCATTCAGTCCCGTCATCCTCTCTGCCATGAAGTGGGTTTACAGGCCCCCAGCAGCTGAGATGTGGAGGCCATCCACATCTCGGCCATTTGTATTGAATGACTTCTCTCTTTCTCAGGGCTGTGTGTGCACCTCCTCCTCCAGTACGGTCTTGGTTTATAACCTATTTAGAGCACTCTCCATTAACACGTTACAGTAAGTCTCAAGCGCATTGCTTAAAACACCAGAGACCACTTCTATTTTGTCAGTGTATCTGTGATCACATCTTAATTTTCCATTTTCATGTGTGGCTAATTAACACTTAAATTTGCTCTTGAGGGAGCTTCTCTGTTCAGTGATTTAGGTGGACCCACCACGTGGTTGGTACTAGTACGTGGTGCTGGAGCTAACGCTCCTCAGACCGGCTGGGTGGAAATGATTTCAATGAACATTTTGAAGCTGGGCCAGAGAGTGAATCAAACATGAATGACCATGAGTCACTTTGGAAAATAGCCCTGTCGAGGGCTCAGGAGGTGACGTGCCTGCTCCAGATAGCTCCGCTTGCACGGCCCGTGGTTGCACGTTGGTTTCGGGGGTCCTCCTGGCTTGTCCTCAGCTGTGGGGCTGGAGCTGCCACCTCCTTTGGGTGCGGGGAACGGCGTTATTATGGGTGCTGAGTACAAATGAACCCCAGTATCTGTCATGTAAATGCTGTGTTGCAGGAGTTGAATGTCAGATAAAGGAGCCGGTCTCTCTGCCAGAGAGCCCTGCTGGGCGATTGTCTGGGAGGAGCGGAGCCGCAGAGGAGGAGGGCATGCTCCCGGCAGGTTTGGTGCCGGGATGGCAGCAGGCATGCCATTGCAGCCGCCTTTTCCCGAGAAATCCCAGCATCATCATCTTCAGCCTGTGTTTGCAGCAGGGCTTGGGTAGTGCAGCCTTGCGTTACGCCTTTTGGCTTGGTCGCTTTTTGCCACCTTCCCTGAGCTTGAGTGCTGCGTGTCCTTGCAGCCCGGGGAGGGGTCCCACAACACACAAGGTGTGTTGTGGTGCAGAGCGTTTTGCAGAGATCGGGACCATCTGTGTCCCCTGGAGTGGCAGGCACACCCAAGGAGGTCAGCCAAACCCTTGCGTCTGCTCCCCGGATCCCTGGACCACGGTAAGTGGGGAGCTCTGACCTGACAGTGGTGCCTGGCCCCGTTGCATCTCCTCTGCACAGCTCTCTTCCCACCCACCCTGGGGCAAACATGCAGGGTTTTTTGCTTTAGTGACCGAGGGCTAATTTTCTTCTTCGTTCCCCTTTTTCTCTTTTGAAGGTGAACCCCACACCACAGGGCACGCGAGCGCTGCTGAAAATGATGTACTGCCCGTACTGCCGAGGTCTGGTGTCGGTGAAGCCCTGCTACAACTACTGCTTTAACGTCATGAGAGGCTGCTTGGCCAACCAGGGGGACTTGGATGCAGAGTGGAATATCTTTATGGGTAAGGCAATATGATTTAAAACAGCATGTGAGTGTACGCTGGTATTCTGTCCCCCACCTGAAGGGCTTTTGTGAGCAGCTGTGCTGAGCTATAGCAGGATTTTTAGGTGTCTTTGATGGGTATCTTTTCCTTCCACATCTTTGTTTGCAGCACAGCTTTTGCAGTTCATGTTAATGTCTAAATAAATGAGACTTTTGTTGTGCCAGTGACCTCTGTTGCAGCCAGCTTTAGGAGGATGGAGCTGCCACGTGCATGTGGGCTTGGAGCATCTCTTCATGCTGGAGCAAGCGTGTGTGCAAGCTGTTTTTTCCATACTACTCCTTATATATTGTTGTCACCATATAGCTGTCCTTCCCGAAGCAAGTTTTCTTGCTTAGCAGTCTGGGAGTCTCCCTGCCAGCCACCGTGAGCTGTGGGAAAAGCTGTTTTCCTGCATTTTACATTTAAAAAATCGAATGGGACATGTGTCTGAACCTGTTTTTAAACAGCTCATTTGGCGCTTGGCCACCATGCTTTTTAAATGTCGATAGGCCTTACGTGACACTGTGCGAGTGCTTTTGCCATCCTCTTCCCCCTGTTTGTTATTTCTCTTCCATGCTGATAAAGGGTATTATTCGATAAATGAAATCTAGACTGAAATGTTAAATTCTGCCTTGGGTCAAGGCTCAGCAGAGTTGGTGAGGCATCATATTTTGGGAGCACGGGCAATAGATAACGTTAAATGTTTTCATTTGTGCTCCTTTTCCAGGAGGCTTGATTTATCTGTGAACGAGCATCCTTTGGGAGCAGTCGCTTCACTCCAGTTAATGTGTGCTGAAGTGCACGTGTAAATATCTGCTGCTACTGACAAGGCTGCGGTACTCCCCCCATCCCACTCGTGGAAAAAATAGGCTGTTAGAAAGAAAAGATTTCCCTTTCATTAAGCTGCGAGATTAAAAAAGGGAAATTGCTGATAATTGGCATTGCAGGCGAGATTTAAATCTTAGAACTTGTCTTCCCGTGTTTTGTGCACTGGCTTTTCACTTTGCTGGCCGTGCCAACTGGATGTGTGCAGGGTGTTATTTTCAGAAGGCATTTTTTTGCTTGTGTATTCCATGTAGGGAGTTAAATGTGACACTAAATTGGGTTTCCAAGTCATTCCCTGGGAGGCTGGCACCTCCTCCTGCCCCCCCATTCCTCCCAGCCATCTTTCTCATGAGAATATTAAGTATTTCGGCTACAATTGTTGCTGAAATAGCTCAAAGCCAGGAGACTTGCAAACATCTAGTCCAAGCAGAAAAGAGGAATCCCATGAAAGGGAAGGGCATAATGCCAGAAAACAGACAAAAGCACAAGCAGCTAATTGCTGTAGGTGGTATGCAGCTAAAAACGAACCTCGGGGGAAGCCGGCGAGCCCTGTCACACGAGACTGAGCAGGGACTGCATACAATAATTAAGATTATTAAACAAGAGAAAATAAATAAATGTGATTCCAGGTTGGAAGCAAAGCTTTCTTCTTGCGGTGCTTCCTCCCCAAGGGACTTCTTGCCCGCTCATTACTTAAGTATGGTATTAAGCTTCGTTACATTTATTGGCAATATTTGCTTGGTTCATGCACTCTGGGTTGATTCTTGCAGTGGAGTATGGATACTGAAAACTTCACCTGTGCTTTCTTTAGACAATTTAAGAACTGAAGAGGTGCTGGTTGTGTTGCAGATTTTGGTTTCTGTCTCAGTTTGCCACTTGAGGCAAATTAAATTAAGTAGATCTGGTGTTTGGGGCAGGGCATAAGTCACAAACATTCCGTGTGTTTAAAGGTTTAAATAAATAAATAGACAAAACCCCAAAAAAATCTCCCGAAGACCACCCCACAACAATAACAAAAAAAACCCCACCTGCACAGGCTAGATGCTATTTTGCATTGTGGGTTTAAGTACTAAATTATGGCAATGATTTATCATGTGTCAAAACCAGATTTTGAACCTAGCGAAGTAATTTAAAGATAGTTAAATGGGAGAACTTGTAACAAATGCTGCAAGTAGGTATGAATTTGGATGCACGTGCATATAAAATATACATGTGCCTGTGTTAGTGGGTCTATATGTAAGTCACGGATGTTAAGTTTCTCCAAACTGAAATGTAAAGTTTGTAGCTTTTTGAGACAAGAAGGCTTTATACTTCCTTCCTTCTGCAAAGTACCATTTAAAGTTGCGGCGCATGAAATAATGACCAAATTGTACTCTTTTCTCCCTTTTAACTATCTTTAAATTATTTCGCCCTCTATTCCTGACACAATTGTACACCAATTAGACAGGGGTATACTTTGTTTCAAACAAGCTGTTGGGGGGTTGGAGCTTTCCTGAATGAGCAGTGTTAATCTCCAGTGCCTTTTCATTATTTTTTTTTTCTACAAAGGTTTACTCTGCTCAAAGATGTTGAATTCAGGCTCCATATACATATCTGGAGTACTACTTTGTGTGCAAAGAATTTTTTCCCCCCTTTAAAAAAAAAAAAAAGATTGTTGTTAATGAATGGTCAAGGTCTTCCCCCTCCTTCCCTCGCCTTTTAAATCAGATCTTGGGGTTAAGACTGAGAACTGCCTTTTGTTCTTCAAGTCAGACAGCGAGGCTGAAGATGTGGGTTTCTGATTATTGGTGGCACAATGCGAAAGAATTGCTTTCCTTCATGAGATCGAGGTGCTTTGTCGCCAAGGATTGTCTCAATGCCAGCAGCAAGGACAAATGTATGCAGGAGGAAAAGGGTCTTTAAGGGATGTGTTATATGGTGTGGGTTGCGGTGTGGGTTTTTTCCCCCTCCCTGAATCCACTTCTATCTCCCCATCACAGGGAGGAGAGACAGTCTTTATCGTGTTGTCTGTAATAAATGGCCAGGGTACATTTTTCACTCTGCTAGACCTTTTTTTGTGAAGCAGATCTGAGCCGCCTCACCGTGGCTTTATAAATATCAATTATTTTGCACCAGAGCTGGGGCAATAATTGATATTTATAATCGACTCCTCTCTCCCAATAATGGGAAATCTTTCTGGGAGGCGAGTTGCGCCGAAGCTTCAGTTCTGGTGTTCGTGCAGCGTGCCTCCCCTCTCGATGTGCTGCCGTTGTCTTGAACCCCAGCCAACCTCATTAATGCTAACCGTGGCTGCCAGAGGGAATCGCCGCTCGCCACGACTGCTGCTGGGGACACCAGCCAGCTCCTGGTGGGAGGGAAAAGTTTGCAGGATACCCCCAAAATCAAAACTGTGGGTGAAGTAGAGCCCCCCCTTTTTTCCACCCACTTTTTCATGAAAGTTTATTTCATTTAGTGCTCCTTGCCAGTATCTATCCCAGCTCCTGAAGAGCTCCAGTTGAATATATTCTCCAAGGGCAATTATTACCTTCCTTATCTTTTCTCGCGGGCTTTGGCAGCTCTGCTGGAGGCCGAATGCATTTTCCCTCTCGGCAGTCAAAGCGGAGGCTGCATTCCTGGGCTGTGATACATGCAACGCCATGGCACCCCCGCCAACAAAGGGCCCAATTCGCTCGACATTCCCATGGTCTTGTGGATGGCCTGCCCGGCTCAAAGTTTACAAAGACGCCAAACAGCCAGAAGAATTGGGGTTTATGTTTCCTTTCAGTCTTTCACAAACACTTTATTGATCTGCGGCCTTTCCTGGCCACTCGGAGATTTAAGTAGTTACAAAATGGAATGATTTTTTTTTTTAAACTATGCATTTTGTGTGTTTTATTATCTGTCTATTCATAATATTTTTCTTGAAGTGAGCGGCTTCCTGCAAACTGTGCCGGGATGTTCTTTATGCGCGTGAAAACCCCCAAAAGCTTTGACAATGATGAACACATATAAGTTGTGCTCCACTTGTTTACAAAAGTCTCCATTTGGTAGCACATCAAAAGCATTTTTCCCCCGTCCGGCACAATGGTATATTCATGCTAGCAGTCATTACTCAGAGATTTGAAGCATCACTTTATTGGAGCCCACCACAATACAGTCTAAGACTCTTTGTTTCATTTGTTATTACCTTCTTTTTTTTCTTTCTTTTTTTTTTTTCCTTAAAAAAAGTGTTTAGTTCAGACCTGTTTGTGGTCCCTGATGGCTAAATTCCAGCCATGCCCTGCGGCAGCTCTGTCATTGATGCTGCTGGTGTGTGCCTGCGGGGCGAGGGGCTTCCCCCAGGGGCTCCAGCTCATCCCAGGGCTTGCTCCTGAAACACCCGCACCTCGGCAGAGCTGCGCCAGTCCCAGCTGACGTGGTGTTTAGGATGGGTTGATTGACTGATGGATCTTTAACTAACGCCCAGCAAATCTTCAGAATATTGAGTTGTCTTTAAAAAGTGAATTTACAGGCTAGGAAGGCATCTGCAGTTCATGCAGGGGTTTTGGTGTTGGATTTATGATTATTATTGTTGTTGTTTATATTATTAATAATAATAAATACACGAGTAGCTTAATTGTCTATTTGTCATTAGTTTGTGGGGTTTTTTAGTGTAGTTTAACATGACTTGGGCAGTAAGGCAGAGCTATTACTGAACAGTTTAGTATGTGAAATATCTTTATAGGGCTTTAACAGGTAGCGGGAGCCCACAGAAGTTTTTTCTGCTTGTTCGAGGTACCTTCTGCTCTTAGAAGGAGGATGAATGTAATGAGAAACACTTTTCAAAAGAAATTAATAGACTGGCTGTGAAAAACTCATTTCTCCTTAATGGAAGGGAACAGGCGTATCCTTGGGAGTGGGGAGGAGCTCCTTGCCAGAGGGTTTCCTCGAGGCTGGAGGGGCTGCTCTGCCCTGGCCTCCCACGTCAGGCTGGGAAAGACTGAAGAATTAAATGAAACTGGAAAATGATGAGTTTGTGGCAGAGCATCACAAAGTGACGTAGGAGAGGAGATCAGCAAATGAGAGGTGCTTTGGGACTGAGGGACCACGGTGAAAACTAACCTTCAATAAAGGTTGCAATGGGCGAGAAGGGACGAGTGCTTAGCATCAGGCGTGTACCCAGAGACACCTTCTAGGGCAGAACCAGAGAGAGGGCTTAAATGCAATGCAGGGTGAAAGCCTTAGTGCCAATAATAATTTCCCAGATTGAGTAGCTGCTGTGTTTAATGATGTATTTGATGAGGACGTGCGTGTCAGCACAGGAGAAGTGACCCGGTGTTGGCTGAGGGACTCTTCCATCTCTACTCGTATAGAGATGTGCCAAGTATATCGTTAGTTACTCTGGTTTCATGCAGTCTCCCTTGTACACATTGTCCATGCAGTGCCAGAAGGTGCAATCCCCCCCGGGCACAGCAAAGCCTGTAGCTTTCCATAAGGGAGAGATGGCAGCAATTATCATCTTGGGCCCTTTCGCGTTGTTGTCTTGCGTTCAGGACCAGCATGAGGAAGCTGGTGGCTTTGAAAGCCGTCTTGAAAAATGAAGGACACAAGGAAACCTTTAATAAATGAGCATGGCGAGGAGGGTGTCAGTGATGCTTGTTCTAATGGGAGGAGCTGGTTACAGGCAGCCTTTTGGCAGACTGCGCTGGCTCTCCCTCGTTTAACGCGGCTTTTGACGTATATGAGCCTGCGGCTTGGTGCTGGCAGCCTGTAGGCGCCTGGTGAAGCTGTAGGCTCTGGGAACGGAGCAAAGTGTTAGCTGGAGATGTGCGCTGGTCAGAAGCAACGTTGCGGTGGCTAATGTTTGCGCTCAGTCTGTTGTCCTTGTTATCTGTTATCCTTGAAGCTCCTCCATTAAAAGCCTTTTGTTTCTCTTTCTGTTAGATTCGATGCTGCTGGTAGCAGAGAGGCTGGAGGGTCCCTTCAACATCGAGTCAGTCATGGACCCCATTGACGTCAAAATTTCAGATGCAATCATGAACATGCAGGAGAACAGCATGCAGGTGTCTCAGAAGGTAAATGGGCCAAGAGGATGCTTTGACTTTATTTATGCAATGTGTTTTATTTCCCTATTCTCGATGATGTGTTTTTTCTTTAATGTCCTTTCAAGTATATGTAAAGCTGATGTATTATTTTGGGCAGGGGCTGGGTTGGTGCCTGGAGAAGGGAGGCTCTTGTGACCTCCCATTTTGTAAAACCCTTTCCTTCTCTCAGGTTTTCCAGGGATGTGGCCAGCCAAAAACACTTGCCCAGGGCCGGACTGCTCGCTCCGTCTCCGAAAGTGGTTTCAGCGCTCGTTTCAGACCCTACAACCCGGAGGAGCGGCCGACTACAGCCGCCGGCACGAGCTTGGACCGACTGGTGAGTGCCTGGCGCTGCCGGTGCTGCGCAGGCGCTTTGCACCCGTGTACTGCAGCGTATAATTTTCCATGTGTAATTTATAGGATTTCTTAATATTCCTTGGCTGTCTTAAACTCTCTGAGGAGTGTAATCTGCCCATGGCTCTAGACGTGAATTACCTCAATGCTTGTGTGTCAGAAAAGTGCCTTTAAAGTCTTGGCTTATGAGTAATATATGTTTGAGGAGCGGTGTTTAATTTTGTATTAAAAAAGTAAATCAACCATCAAAACACACAGCCTGAAGATCGGGCCTATACACGTCTGTTGTGATGAAAAATACCTTTGCAGCTTCACTTTTAATGAGCGTTTGGTATTCTGGATTATGTCCTGTGTCTCTCTTTTTTTTTTTTTTATTTTATTTAATAGGTTACTGATGTGAAAGAGAAGCTGAAGCAAGCCAAAAAATTTTGGTCATCTCTCCCTGGCAACATTTGCAACGATGAAAAGATGTCTGTAGGCACTGTCAACGAGAACGAGTGCTGGAACGGGAGCGCCAAGAGCAGGTTTGGCAATTCTGCTGCCCTGGGTTAACTCTCTCCCTCTCGCCGCAGCCTTTCCTGGCATGCTGGGTCCTCTCCCTCAGCCCTCTGCTCCCACGAGACAGGCTGCTGCCATTACCCCTTTTTTTTTTTTTT
>Ga0065711_1003810_pt1 | contig 26242 bp, 18 predicted proteins | sample Hoacrofraction12_FD_59098 | JGI IMG/M metagenome (GOLD analysis project Ga0065711, IMG submission 59098) | Hoatzin crop microbial communities from Cojedes, Venezuela - Epithelial fraction 12 v2 (version 2) | ecosystem: Host-associated > Birds > Digestive system > Esophagus > Crop | place... | reverse complement strand
CAACTCGACTCAGTACCGCTGATGACAACCCTCTGAGTTCTGCCATTCAGCCAGTTCTCAATCCACCTCACTGTCCACTCATCCAGCCCACACTTCCTGAGCTTCCCTAGGAGGATGTTATGGGAGACAGTGTTGAAAGCCTTGCTGAAGTTGAGGTAGACAACATCCACTGCTCTTCCCTCATCAGAAACAGCTGCCAAGATCACAGAAGCACTAAAGTAGGCAGTTAAAGTAAAGCAAGGCTTTAAATAAGCGCACCCTTCAGTGGAGGTCTAAATGTTGCATTAAGGAAACAGATGGGGTTTGCCCAGCCTGACGCTGGGGTGAAGACATTTTGCAGGGCTGTATGTCCAGGCCTCAGCAATGGGGACGGCTCAGGAGCCGTGCTCCTCCCCAGAGCACCCTGCTGCAGGGGGAGGCACAGCCCGTCCCCCTGCCGCTACCCATGGAGGGGCATCTGGCCTGGGGAAGAAGGCACGGGGTTGGCAGAATCTGTTTCCTCTCACGCAGTCAACATGAGAAGGGAAGGAAAAGGAGGAGTGCTGAGAGCGTTACAGCCACTAGATCATCAGACTTTTTGAAGACAAAATTTAAGAAGAGGAAGAGAAAATGTTTTGAAAAGATTTTCTTTTTTCCGAAAGAAACATGGTGACAGTTTGAGTTAGACTGTGCAGGAGAGAATTAATGCAATTTTAATACAATATTAGTGTCTCCTATAATCCATTAATTTACTCTAGAGCCAGTTTACCTTAGACATTAACACATTGAAGTGTAGTGTCTGCAGCAGCAAATCCAAAGCAGGACACAGCTATGTCGTCTCAGAGCTTTTCCCCTCTTAATTCATTTGCAATAACTTTTTTTGACAGGATTTCTGCTCTTGGACAAATCACAGGGCTTCTGGGTTGTTCACAGCGTGCCCCTGTTCCCTCCTGTCCCCGAGGATGGTTATGGGTATCCAGCTACTGGGGAGTCCTACGGACAGACGGCCATCTGTATAACCTTCAAATACGACCAGTTCACAGAAATAGGTATGAAAAGCTTCTCCCTAGGAAAGCCTGTGCCTGACCACACCTCTCTCATTGCTTTCCCTGAGGCTTCACCTCAAAAATTGCTTGTTCTTATCCTTCGTTGTCAGATTGGGAAACCAAGCGGGACCTAGAAACAGTGTTCTTGGCTTCAGTTAGGTTTATCCAGCGATTTCCTGTGTGAATGTGGGAAATGCACTCTGCCTCTCTGTCTCCATCTCCCCATGGCGACTACTGGGATAATAGTAGTCACGACTGCATGCCAAGGGTAAACTCCATCCATGCACACAAAATGTTTTGGAAATATAAAGTAGGACGATTAATCACTTTTAACCAATAATAGCATGTTCAGCTGCAATTGTCTGCAATTCTAAAATGTAAGACAACCACTGCTTGAGCTGGTGTAGTAGCCTTGACACGTCAGAAATATGAACTATGGAATAAATATCACCCAGAATGTACCCAGGTACTTTTTGCCACATAAAATAGCAATACTAAAAATAAAAAAAACCCCAAATCTATGCCCGTAAAATTCAGAACAAACTGACAGTGATATCTGGTACTGGAATCCTGAAGAGGCACTATGAAGAGGCGTTACAAGAGGTCATACTGGTATGCTTCTTAATGCTTTTCACACTGTTTTTCACTCTTTTTTCAGTTACAAACCTCAAATGATATTAATGAAGCACATAAGCTGTGCAAATGGCCAGACTGGCCACACCCCAGAGCTTTCTAAACCAGGCTCGTTTTGTGGAAAAGCATCTATGCATGTGTTTAGGGAAAGAGGACTAGAAAATGAGACATGGACACTAATGCTTTTCCTGCTCCATCCTCCCAGCTTCTGGTAATCTGTGATTCAGGGATTTCCTGAGCTGGAAAGACTGGAAAGTTCCTGATGGACTGATCTTCCATGAACTCATCTAATGAGCCCATTTGTTCCCTTGTTCTTTACAATATCCATGGTAAGGACTTCTACAGTTAAGATGCACACTGTATAGAAAAGTACATTTCTTCTGCAAATTCAATCCAGATGCTGAAAGTCAAGCTCTGTTCTCCCGAAAACCAAACTAGACCCTTTGGCAGCTCTTCTGTTTGCATTTGGCTTGGCAAGTGTAACTGATTGGAAACTACTCCTGTAAATACGGACAGGCTTGGATTTACCCATGCCACCTGAGCGCTGTGTGACTGCTTAGAGGGTTGAAGATCAGCATGGGTGGAAGTGGCAGAGGACTGAGACCACTGGTTAACAGTTCTGCTAAGATTAATGAGGTATTTGTGGAAAAACCCAAGCATACTCTCCCACCCGGTCTACGTGCGGCAGGGCCAGTCGGAATACAAAGCAATTAAACATGTCTTTAACATGCAACTCAAGATGCTTTGACACAGAACTCCCTGAGGAGATAGGCTGTGAAGATTAAGAAGAATTTGGGTTTCCTTTCCAAGGCAGAACTTTACTCTCTCGATTGCTTCGCTTTGACCTACTTTAATTCTGCATGTGCTAATTTCTTTGGGTTTTTCTCAGACCAACAGATGCTGAGTTATAACCCAAGAATCTACAGCTGTTCCGTCCCCAACGTCTTCCAAGCCGATCTCCCATATCTGAAGAAGCTCTGCGCAGGGTCCAGGCTGCCCTCGGCCCCTTTGCGCCACCTCTCCAAACTCCAGTCAGCTCACGGGGAAACCTTTCTCCACTTTGCAAAGTCACACTTGTTCATAGACGGTAAGAGAATCTGGTGCTATCTATCATGCATTCTCAAGCAAGTCATAAGTGATTAATATATTCTTTGACAATTGGTATTTTCTTTGAGGGCAAAAAAGAAGTTCAACTTCAGAAATAAATGGAACTGATGGCAGGGAAATGTGTCCTGTCATAATATTCTCTCAGTCCCACAAAACAAGAAGCTGTCTGGTCCTTCAAACACCTTCTTAAGGTGTTCAGTAACGAGATTTTTCAGAAGACTCATTTCCTGCTATTCAACAGTAACAGCAAAGAACAAAAATGGGGTTTGAATCATCTGCGCTTTTTTTGTTATGAAGAAGGCTTCAAATTTTGTTTTCTTTTCCTTTTTCTCCTGCTGGTTGATTGTAACGGTTTTTCCAGGAGAAGGAGGAAAAGTAGAAATGAACTTCTGAAACAAAGGTCGAAATAAGGAGAGGAGGCAAAATCCCTTCTGCCCCACTTCACGCATTTGAATGAAATGAGCCCAGTTTAGGTGATGCTTTTCAGTCCCCTCCTAAATGAAGGAACATGAAAGACCGATTTCCCACACCCTGTGTTTCTCCACAGATATCTACGTGGCCTGGGTGGCTCAGGAACTGAAGACTGATTTGTTGGCTGAATCCTGGCAGCATTCTGGCCAAAAACTTCCCTCAAATTGCTCTCTCGACTACCATGTCTACAACATAAACCTAATAGGGACACCATTGAATTCTACCTTTTATTCCATTAACGATCATTCCAAATGGGCTGTTTCAAGGGAATACAAGGATCAATGGACCTGCATCGGAGACTTAAACCGCGCTGCCGAGCAAGCTTGGCGAAGTGGTGGGTTCATCTGTATGCAGAACGAACACATCTACAAAGCCTTCAGAGGTTTGATAGTCCACTATGAAAGCTGCTCTGATGCTTTCACGTTGATATAACAAACCATTCCCCCCAGACAGCACGGGCCCTTGTGCCACAGAAAGGGTAGGAAACGTCTCCCTTAAATTGTATTTTCACTCTGAAAAATGGTCCTGCGAGTCACCAGACGTGCGAGACCTTCACCTCATTAGCTATAAAAGCAAGCAGTTTGCAGGTAAATTATGGCTCTGTTTCTCTGGGTGCCGGATCAGCTCCGCTCTCATCCCGGCTCCTCTTGCCGTCAGCACCGGGCCAGCCGCTGCCGCACAAGGCTTCACCAAAGCCCGTCGCTGTGCACGGGTGTCCCTGGGGAACCTGGGAGCAACGCTGGGCCCCAGACGGGAGGAACAACAGAAACCTCTCTCGTTGGCTAGGCTGTCGGGGCTGAGCAAAGTACCCCAAAATGCTTCAAAATCGCCCCATGTTCCAGGCACCGTGCAGATCAGTCACAGCATTTCTGCTCAGTTTGGGCTGAATCGCTTAACGAGCTGATGTAATTGGCTACAGACAGGGAGACGAGTACATCTGTGGACAGGAAGGCTTCATTTTTACATGACTAATTTTTAGAGAAGAAATAAGCTTTAAATCATTTGTAACCAAAAGCTTGGGAGTATTTCTACTGCTTTTATTCACGTACATCAATCTTATAAACAAATAAACATGTCAAAATTAGGCATAAGCAAAATAAATTAAGACTAAAATGGTGTGTTCACAGTCTCTCTCTTTCATCTTTATAGTTATTTGTGGTTGGTTACTATGTTTTATAGCTGCCAAAGGAAACATAGAGACAATTAGTAAAAAATTAAAATTAAAAGAGAATAAAATATTTGAAGGAAGATGTTATTTCACCTACATTTTCACACTACAACAACCAAGGCTGTTAATTTTCAACACCTTCAGTCTCAGGCTTAGGACCTGCAGTTTGCATGGACTCACTATAAAGACAAAGCTGATTTGCAAAATCCTGATGCACTCGTAGGCTCAGATTTGAAAAGTATATCTGTATTTAATATGTTCCTAAATACATTTATAGCATTTTGTCTCACTTGTATTTTTTTTCCTTAATTGCTGATATAAACTCTAGTCTGAAGACTTGGCCGTCTTGCTAATCTTTCTGTTTTGCTGTCTTTGTAGTCCGTACCACTGATTCTCCACAACAGTGTCTTGAAAGGAATTAGATATAAAGAAACGCCCCACAACTACATGAAGTTGTCGAAGATATCCTTCCCGTTTCACTCTGAAAAATCAGCCAAACAACAAAGTGTACAAAGTACCAAACAACTTAATTTCATAAAACGTTTGTGCATACCTCTTGAAGAAATAAAAGTCATGTATCTGGACTTCTTAACAAGAATTATCCAGGAAAAGATTTTATATTTAGTTGATCTGGATTGAAGGCAAACCCGAGTCTCATAGCTCAGTGAAAATAATGTAGATAATTTAGATATTCTGCACAAAGCAGGACTTTTTCTTTTCCCTGCACATGACCAAATAACACTTGATAAACAGTTTGCTCGATAATGTTTTTTCTCTGAGGCTTGTCAAATTGTTTTACATACCTACTTTTTGTTTTTAGTAGCTGTGGTCAAGCAACACCTGTCTGTGGCAGTGAAAATTACCAGTGACAGAGAACGCTGAGCAATGGTGTTACTCAGATAAGCCAAGATACAATTCTTTTCTCTGGTCCACATTTTCATGGCAGGCACTAACCTAAGCTAAGCTAAGCTAACTTAACCTAACCTAGCCTAACCTAGCCTAACCTAGCCTGTCTGAACCCTTACATCTTGCCCATGACTCTCCACATGTGTGACCTCTGTGCACAGGAACGGTGAGAAATCCTTCGCTGGGGACGCTGTGGGTGAGGGTCCCTGCTGTGGGGCATCAGAGGGCCCCCCGGGCTCTGCCCCAGCCTGTGCTGCTTTCGGCAGATGCTCAGCCACAGCCTTTGGGTCACCGAGTGCGATAGCAAAGAGTCTCCATCCGCCGGCTGCCACAGCCGTGTTGCCACAGCCCTGCTCCCCAGGCTAGAAGTCAACCTGCCGTCACTCGGCTTGAAGTGCTGATTGTTATTCTCAATTATATGATGAATCCATAGCTGTCATAAAGCTTCACAAGACTACTTACAACATTCCTCTTTCATTATACCCAAGATTGGCAGCCTCCATTTTGGCTGTTACCGAGGAGGCATGAGCAGCAGTGGGAAGATGGAGAGTTGTACCCTACGCAGCAATACAAGCACCTCAATAGCCAGGTTGCACACACACTCGTTTCAGTGGTGTAGCAATAAAAAGGCTGCAGTTCTACTTCTCTCATTTTTTGACTGTAAACAGTTTTAATTCAGTTTTGCTTTTGTTGTGTAACATCCATATTTGCATATCCCAGTATTTCTACTACACACATTATGAAACCTGGGCAGACTCTCTTTTTTCCCAAAAAGAGATTGACAATCAAGAAGATAAACCAGGGTTTGTAACTCTCAGGCTTCCTGTGCAAAGGCAAGACCATCCGCCCCTTACTCAACCTCATATGCCTTCACAGCATGCACTGGGATCAATTGGTAAGAAATACTTGTCTCTGGATATTTTCTATGTATATTCATAGAGGTTTTCATTTTAAAATGTGCTGTTCTTTTTCAAAATGCCAAATTCTCAACAAATGTCTGCTTGTTCCAGTGACTCTTTGCTGCCCACCGCTCCCCTTCTGACTTGTCAGCCCTTCCTCTGTGGAAGGGACATCTGGGGTGGCCCTGCTGCGATGGCAGGGGGACCTGCCCAGCAAAGCTGATCCCTCAGAAGGGCAGAAGTCTCGGACCCTGGCATGGAGAGGGGAGAAACCTGGCCTCATGTCTGGAAACCCAGAGTCTTCTCCTCGGCGTGCAGGTATGGCTATTCTGACCCTTGGGCTCTGTTCTAGATAGATTAAATGAGAACATTTATTATACATGAAAATTATTTGCCAAGGGAGTAGGAGCGGCCAAAAGCTGACATTATTAATCCACTAAACATTACTGTACTGCAGCCAAGTTTGTAACAAACACAACACTAGGGATTGTTGTTTGATATAAATTGCCTGTAATCATTTCCACAAGCCGAGACTCAGTCCCAGCACGCCTGACAAGCTCATGAGGGGCAGGAAAAGCAAGCACAGCCTCCCGGAATGCCGCTCGCTCACCCTCCAGGACGGCTCCTGCCCTCGCCATGGCCACCACCACCCCAGACCATGGGCACAACTCCCTCTCCCTGTCACTGCTCCAGAAAATCCCCTTATGATTTTTCTGCAAAACCCCTGTATCCCTGTGGATGCTGCTGTAACATGGGTAATTGTGGATCGTTAGGGTAGTGGTCTGCTGTGTTGGAAGAGTCCAATTTCACACAGACTTTGTGCAAGAGGTCAAAGGATTAGACATTAACCTCATTAGGAGAAAAACTAAAAAAAAAATTAAAAAAAAATTTTGAAGGCATAAAAATGCAAACTGTGTGAAATTTAATTCCAGCTGGGCAATTACAATACTGGCAAAGAGGAACAGGCATTGCAGCCTGAGTCCACTTCACAGGGCAGCCTTTACGGTGAGATTGCTTCTGGTGTCTCCACAGCAACTGAAAATATACTGAGCCCTCACGATGGGAGTGACGGGCAATGTATTGGAGAATTTCTCAAGGATGCCTGGGGCTTGGTGCCAGCTGTCTGCCCGCAAGGCCAGGGAAGCTTTGGGAGAAACTTCTCTGACGGAGCTGGGAACCTTGCCTTCTCCAAGGCGTGCTAACTTAGCCTGGCGCTTGGACTTATCACGGAGGTTCGCAGGTGTAGTTCTGAACCACAGCAAAGTCTGCTTTAAAGTGTGCTAGATCCGCTTTTAAAAAGTACAGCAGTCCAGCAAAGCCCAGGAGGTTTTGCTTGTCTCTCTGCCAGTAATGCCCAGTCTGCCGGCAACCACTGCAAACCACACGTGCTGCTCCCCTCTCAGCACACTTTGTGCAGATTTCTGCTCTCAGAATAGAAGGGTTCCAGTAAATGCATCTAATGTAAGCACCTGTGTCAAACAGGGCTTCCTCAGCTTGCCTGCGGTGTGAAGGGAGAAGGGCTATTTTTGCAGACATGTGGGCCTCTCTCAGCCCTCTCTCCTGTTGAATATATACACTCCTGACTCCTGACAGCAATGAAATGCTCAAGAACATTATTGTCAGAATCTGTTTTAATGTATCAAAGCATCCTTGGCGTTATTAGCACAGTCACGTAATTATCCCCAGAGAAACTTCCACCCAGATGTTAACGCCCATAAGTTATTGTGTGGATCTCTTTTATTCTTTCATTTTCAGTTTCTGGGAAAGACACATCAATGGATACTTAGTATAGCAATTGCTTCAGAACCTGGAAGCTGCCTACGCCCCGGGTAAAACGCTGGGGGGACAGAACAGTGCTGGCAGTGTCTTCTAAACGCTCGGGGTGAGCCAAAGCCCAACTGTGCTCGGAGTGTGATGCAAGAATATGATGCACTTCTTTTTTTTTCCACAAGACATTTTTAAAAAAGACAGAAATTTAAAAATGAGAACAGAGATTAATAGAAATTTATGTTAGGCAAAGTGTGGGGAAAAACCCCTTGTAGCGGGGAATAAATTCTTCATAGTACAAGGCAGAGAGCCTGACCCGAAATTTCAAGCTCAAATATCAGTATCAGTGTTTTCTAGATACCCTGATACCCTGAGTAACTTAGCCAGATCCAACGCTTTTCTAGTTAGATTGGAGACACCACACTAAAGGCCTAATCTTCTGATTTTTTCATAGTCTTTATGAATTTGGCATGAATGCAGTAAAAGAAGCTGCATACGAACTCAGAAATCAGGTGTAGCACTTTTCAGATCTCAGCCTCGGACAGGAGCTAGGCCATAATACAATTTTTTAATGCAGGCCCATTGTATGCTTATCTTTATGGTTTTTAACTGGATTGTCCCAGTATTAAAAGTATGCTATTCTATGCATATTTGATACGTTCATTTTACTCAGACTGTTAAACACAAAACATTAGGACTTGAAATAATACATCTTGCTTTTTATAAACAGCCATGTTACACTTTTACTCAGCTGATTTTAGTAAATCCTCTTGATTTTATTTTCTTTCAGTTGAGTGAGTTTGGTATTTCTACACAAAGTAGCTGGTGACTGTTCCGATTCATCTGTAAGAGGGATAAACGCAAGGAACATTCTTCGTCTCCTTTGATGGCTCTGCAGCTTGGGAACTGCAAACAGATACCCAAATATGCCCAGCTTTACCGGAACAGAGCGCAGGATTTAATATTGCTTGCTGCAGTGCTGGCGATTGCTACAGGGATTTGCTTTATTACACTTGTACTAGCATTGCCTAATTTATTAATCATAGAAGTTTTGCATGCAAATTAGCTACACAGTTATGCATCATAATACAGTAATGCAAAAATCTGCCTTCACATGTATTAATGCCTGCAAATGACATGTCACACTACAGCAGTACACGGTTTCCCCATGACACTCCGAAACCTGCCAAAAGCTCATGAAAAGCCCTGTCATCAAGTGTTTTCTTTTCGTTCCTTGCTTCTGTCTTTCTGAAGCGTGAGAATATTTAGCTCCAAGGCCTTTTTGTGTCTGTCTTTCTTCAGGTTTCCTTTTTGGGCTAAGATTCTGCCAGGCAAAAATCAGTGTTTCTCTTGCTATAGTGCAGTTTTAAAAATGTATTTTTGCCCCAGTATGTGCGTGCTCAGCACTGCTGTCCACCACTTCATGTTCAGGATTAGAAATGCCCAGCTCAGTGCACATTTCAGAAACTGTTTCCTTCCCTGCTCTGGAAGCTGCTCCCAGTCACAGACTGACCCTGTAAATCCTAGGCATTGCGCGAAGGAAATCTGCATCTTTTCCTCTCTTGCTTTCTACCTACTCCAAACATTTCTTTCATGAAAGTCAAGGTGAGAATGAGGGAACTGACAGTTTTGCATGGGACGTTTTGCAAGGAAAGACCATGGAAGAAATGCTGCACAGCAACCAGAGAAAATTACTACAGTTGTGTCCCCAGCCACCCACCAACCTGCCCTCCTCTTTTCTGCCCAAAGACATGAAGAACCAGAGAAATGGGAGCAAAGACAGCTTGCAGGAGAAATGGAGAAGAAAACTCAGAAGCGAGAGCCAGAGAACTGAAGGTGAGCCAGAGAGAAAGAGCAAGGAACATTAGGCTGGGCGACACCAGGGAGGTCAGAGACCTGGAGTTTGGTGACAGAGGACCATGAGGAGTTAGCTGTGCAGAAATCCAGTTACCAGGATGTTTCATTGCCTGTGACAGTTCCTCTACATTTATCCACTTTACAGACACAGCCTCCATCAGCTGTGCCACTCAAGAGATACAAATGAGAGGCATAAACTGAGGTGATGTAGCCAAATACTAAAAAAAACCCAACCCAACAACCTGACACCTGGAGAGAAAGTTGCTACCTATCTGTTACCAAACCTACAAGAGGTGGGGCAAAGGCAAAGTCAAAAGCATTAAATATGTAAAAGTAGGAGGGAGAAATTAGTAAGCTGAGCTAAACAGTTCAAACTACACACATTTGAACAACATGCTGAACATTTTTTTTTTAAAGAGGGAAGCTATTGTGCAGGTTTAAAGCCAATAAAAAAATACAATGAAAGCAAGAGATGCAAAACATTCACAAGAGTAACTGCAGATCATTTCATTATGGATTGTGACACCAAAGCCAGCTTCATTCATTCTTGTGGCATTGAGAGAACTGCAGGCAAAAAAGTAAATACAAATACAAAAGAAAATAACTAGAACATAAATAGTGATAAGCAAACTGATGCCTTTAACACTTTGTGCTTGGGATTATTATTAGATATCTCTACAACATACGATCTTTTACTCTCAGCTAAAATTCAAGGTTAGTTCAGAAACCTTCCCAGTTTCCTATTTTCTTTGATTTCTTCTCTGACCCTGCTTTGCTCTCCAGCACTAAATAAACCACCATCAGTCTAAAATAGTTGTTTCTCACTGGACTGAGTCAAACTCGGCGAGCATTCTTAGATATTACTTACTGTCACTTGGCTCATGGTGGGCTGCTGTTCTGTCACCTCCTGGTCTTGGATCCCACAGAGGAATAATGGCAGTATAGAAGTTGTAGCTTTATAAAAAGTGTCATCTTAATATCAGAGGAGGAGCTTGGCATAAGGGGTTGGCTTCGCAAATGTAAATATTTCATAATTTATTTAGTAACGTGGCTTTTCTTTTCGCCCCAGGCAAAAGCTTTAATAAAGGAACAGGTCTACTGCAACAAAGGAAACAACAGCAAAAATAGAGACAAGGACACATCCTAACCCCATTAATATCAGCGGGAAATTGCCTTCATTTTCAATAGGAACAGCACTTCAAAGACACAGGAATGACCCGTAAAATCTAAAGGATAAAATCTGAACCTTTCGTGTCTATGACACAAACCGTGTTTAGAGGGTGGTAATGTTGTCCCAACACGCAGAAATGTCCCCAGCAGGAGTTTCACATCCTGGCTTGACCACCGCCTTGCCCCCGGCGCTGCCAGGTGCCCGTTCGGATGGGCGTCAGAGAGGCCACGTGCGTGAGTAGTTTCTTTGATAGAACCTCTCTGAGGCAGGAGCTGGGCAGAGATGAAGGTCCTCTTGGTGAACACTGTCTCTCTTGCTGTTTGTGCCTTTAGTTTCAGTGCCCAGATCTGGAAGAAGTGATACCCCCACCTTTAGAGAGGTATTTTTTTTACATCTCAGCATTTTTTCAAAGCCTGTCTCTGGCAGCATGAAGACTGAAAGCTGTATCTCCTCAGTCCTACCCTGTGGTGTTAGCACTGGAGAAGACGAGCGGCGTGGACAGAAAGAATTTTTCTTCTCCAGGGAGATTCAAGATCTCCCTCAAGGACTAAGAACATATCCTGGGTGCACTCTGCCTGCTAAACACCGTGAAAAACCAACGTGGGAAAGCCAAGATGAGGGTACTCATTCCCAAGCACTTCTGCAGGTCTCATTTTGGCGCTGGCACTGTACAGCAAAGTAGAAATTAAAAGAAACAGAGGTACCATTCTTCTGCTAACAGCAGAATTGGTTTCCCTCTCATTCCTTTGGATGACTCCTCATGCTTTTTCCATTCCCAGGATTGCATAACAGGAGACAATATCAAGTCACTGTATGATAATGTGCCTGATGTACAACCTGGAGAGGTTGTTACACTCTTGATGGTTGAGCTCATCTGCCCCACAAACACACAGCTCCTCGTAGTCCTATTCTAGCTCTTTAAGAAAAAGTCTTCCTCTGTGCTTCATTATTGGTCCCTAAAATAAGTCTGACAACATAGACCCTTTCAAATAAACCAAATTCCAAACAAAGGTGACGTGTCAGGAAATTGTTCCATGGGAGGGTCTACCCTAACTAAGGCCTCCTCATTAATTTTAACTTGTATTTCATATGGGATCTGCACCACCAGTCCATTGCAGATCATATCAACAAAAAAATAACAAGCATTTTCAGAAAAGCCCCTTTAAAAGAAATATGTTTACCACACGCTAATATGACTGTGTACTATATGGCAATGACTTTCAGTCCCTGGGTGTACAGAGGTCTATGGACAACCTTTAAGAAAGCCACAAATATGACTACAAAAACAAGTTCATGCATATTTTTCATATATCAAATTTCTTAAGGAAGTGTGTGCCTCTACTGGAAAACTGTAGGGAAATCTCAGGGAAATTTCAAAACCTCTGCTTTTTGCAAGTCGGACCTATATTATATGTCAAAATATGCAGTTAGGGTTTTCTGGTTTGGTTTTTGTTTGTTTTTTTTGCTTGAGAGAGAGAACATTGCTTAGGATCCTGTAGGAACCGAGAACTTATGGTTTCAATATTTTTTTCAACAAGATGCAGTATTTCTTTAATATTAAATTGCTTTGCTTTCCAGCACCCTCAGTTTTAACATATACAATCAGTCTAAGAAATGAGGAATGAAGTATGTTGTTGGGCTGCTTTGAAAAGCATATAATCATGCTATTTGAGTTTGTGGGCTTAGCTTGGCAGTCCAACTAAAATGACTGTCAGCTAGACAAATAAGGCAATAAAGGTGAAACCATATGGCAGATAAGAAACTAATCTTTATTTTGTGGCCTCCATCTTCTCTAGGTATATGAGCCCAGCGCTTTGTGGGATCAAGCGATGCTCTTAAACATAACACTATTGAACACAACCAACTTGATTAGATTACTTCAGCTGATGTGGTAAAGGCAAAGTGAAACTCAGCAGCTTCATGGCCCTTACCATGGAGACCATAAGCAGGGTATCTTCACTAAGCAAGCGAAATGTCACGAGCTAACAGCATTTGAGGTAAGTCTAGTGTAACTTCAATGTAGCACTGTATGAAGCATGACAGTAAGATCAGCTGAGTGAAAAACTAGAAGAGCTAAACTTTGGACAAGTTTATGAATGCACTGCACAAACTAATACATATTTGTGCAAAGAATTCAGGAGAAGAGAAATCTGTTTCTTCTAAGAGGATGTAGGTGGGTGTGGCTACCACGGTGTACCGAAGAGATTAAAATAAAAAAAAAAAATCCTGTTGAGGCTGTGTTCTTTTTGTGTTTGAAGTAATAATTAGAGTCTGGCGTCAAGTTTGAATGATAACTATTACTTTCTTCACACAGATTTTCTAAGCTTGAGAGACCAGTTTTCAAAAGCTCTCTAGCAAAGCTATTATGTTACCAGTATTACTCCATCAGAAGAAACTGTTAAAGGATGATCAGAAATACTGAGGGTGAGTCCTGGTTTTCCAGTATCTTCTCAGGATTGGTCTTCAAAAATGAAAGTCAGCTTTTCTGACAGTAATCTCTCATAATTACAACCAAAAATGATGCAATCGGCAAATTGTCAACAGCCTTGGGAATTGGACCTAATACATTCAAAGGCATAAGCCTTTAAAATATTTCACACACAGACACTTTTTGCTAATATTCTCAATCAGAACTCATGGTTTTGTTCTTAAAGAAAAAAACCCCATGCTATTTCTTTCATTGCTGATACAGTTTTGTATCTGTCAGTGCTTTGAATTTTCTGGTTGGAATACTCCCAGATGGAGGTCGTCACTGCAGATGCCCCGACTCTGCCAAATGACTGCCTTTCTACGCAGCTCAGCCATTTCCCTCCATTGCAGGCAGTAGACCCCCCGGCTTACTTCAACATAACTCCAATTCATGGATTTTAATTCTTTGGACTTATTAAAAAAAACCAACTCTTGGGCTGAAAAGAAAGCATATTTAACAGAACAGGTATTTGGATTGATTGATTTTACTCCAAACTTCCATAGGACCATGTCCCAAATGGCTTAATACTGAAAAGGATTCCAGTATGTCTTGTATATGGATGTATGAACATACTGTATATAAAGAGAAACTTACAACCAAAGAACTCTAATACTGTGAAACAAAGCATTCAAAAGTGAGGAAATACAGAGCTACATTTGCCTGTGCAACTTTGATTTGGCCAGTGTATGGCTCTCCTATACAACTGGACCATCTCTCATTTCATGTACAAAATCTACAGCTTTCTCAGATATTGAGTAGGGTTCTTGCCAGTTTTTAATCCTTTTTATTAAGTGTATAGTCTTCTGGTATTCTTTATTGCTTATTAGCCAGCTCCGTCCCAGAACCTAGTTCTGTCATGGGAGTTTTATATGTTTAGCTCCCTGAGGTATTATGGTTCTGACACTTGGTCTAGGATATGTAGTAGCAGTACAAGTAAGATGTATGCCTGTGGGTGGAGGGATAAACAGTATTTACCCTTAACAGACTCGAACTGTTCATTTCCTTCCTTCTGTGGGCTCCCTTCCGGTATGCTATAGCAAGTTCTGTTACTAAACAATGTTTTCTGAGTTTAATATATTATTAGTCGCAAGATTATCCTGGCTTCATGCTAAGCTTTTAGCTAGTAACAAAGCTTTTCTTAAAACCTGTTGAAATGCTTTTCACTCTAAGTACATAGTTTGGTTTCTGCCACACTGTCCTCTTCTAGTACTATACACATGTAATGTCTTTTCCAAATGACAGGAGGTAGAAGCTTGGTTTGAGAATACACTGGAACATCCAGTAGCATTGAAGTTTTAGCTAGTGACTGTTAAAAATTCTTGGAAATGTAAGAAGTATTTAAAGGCCAGATAGTTCAGGAAGCTAACAGGGAATTAACCGGCACCAAAATGTGGGACAACAAAAAGCGTGAAGAGGGTTACCTGCTGCAGCTCACTTTTTCAAATGAGAAAAATGGAAACAATTTGTGAATGCAAACATGAAGGGGATAACACTTTTCAAGGAGTTTTGTACTGCAGAGAGTTGTGGAGTGCCTGCCTCTTCTTAAGGCAGGATAATACCCAGAAGTACAGCCCGCAGGTGAGGATACCAGACTGACATCTTGCCTGAAACAGCAAAATTCCCTTTTTTCATTTCTGCCAACAGGCATAATGGTATGAAAGATCTTGAGCCCAAAGGAAAGCAAATCTTTGGGTCCCCCAGAAGACGGACTGCTGCCTTGTCAGCCGATGTTAAGGACAGGCTGCTCTCCACGCAAAGCTTGAGGGGTGCGCAGAGAAACAACAGCATGGCCAATGGATGCGGTTCATCCTTGTCAGTGTGGCAGTCCATTCCCAGGTAAAATACAGCTGAATGAACAAGTGAGAACAAGATTTTGAATATCAGCTTCAGCCTGGATAAAAGCCTCAAAAATTATGCATTTAGTTGAAAAAAAATCTAGAGTGACATGCTAAAAATCCTCAACAGAGACCTGCAAAGAGACTACAATCATCTGAGCAGTATATATTAGTTAAGTTTTTAAAAAGTACAACAGAACTTACTCTTGATAAACAACTTCTGCAGGATCTAGAGCGGTTTTGTTGGGATCTCCAGCAACGCCACCACTCCATCTCTCAACAATTCTGTGGTTGGCATCATATCAACAATATCAGCCCTGCAAGTTGTGTAACAAGATAATGATGCAACCCTTAGGGATGAAGGTGGAGGTGCTGGTAGGATGACAAAGTTCCACCACCCACACACAGTAAGAAATACTTAAAATTAGGTGAGGCTGCAGTCAAACATGAAACATTAAAAATACTGTTTAGTAACAATCACAGAACCAATTAAATTGAATTTATATAAACTGATTAATTAACAGATTAGAAAGCCTGAAGTGACATGTGTGATCTTCTAGTCTGACTTCCCGTATAATGGACAGCAGATTTCCCTGAAGTAGTTCCTGTCTGAACTAGATTGTATCATTTTAAGGGGGAAATATCATGTGTTGATATAAATATAAACAGAAAAGTTATCATAATTCTTGGTAACCCTCTCTACAGTTAATTATGGGTAACTATATATTAAGATTGCAGGTCTTGGATCTTTGTCTGCTAGAGCTAAGCCATGTATTCTCAAATGGATATTTACTACATAGAAAGGTACGTAAATGGCCCCCATTAACTTTCTCTTTGATAAGCTAAATAGGTGGAACTCCTTGAGCCCGACATTAGAAGGAGACTATCCTAATCCTTTAATCACGTCTCACATCTATTCTATGAAATCCCTCTAATTTTTCATCACTCTTTTTGAATTTAGGACACAAATGCCATGTACAACATTCCAATTTGCCTTACATGAGTGTCAGATACAGAGGAAATATAAACCTCTCTGTTTTTTCTCAATATCTACTTGCTTGGGCAATCAGGAGTTAGATTCCCCATTCTGGTCACCGTGTCAGAGCAGTACCCATTGTGGTCTATTAGTCTCCAACTCCTTTTCAGTGACTCTGCTTCCCAGGAGAGGACTCCCTATGAGATTTGCTGGGCCCTTGTTCTTCTTTCTAGAATATATGTTATGCTTATCTACCTGTATAAGGCAAAAATGTTTTCTCACTAATGTTGTAGAAGAATAAGGCGCAAAAGGACTTATCAGAAGTTACCATGAAGTATTTATGCAGAACGAAACTGAGGATAGGACAGGTGTTCTGAATCCCACACCAGCACTAGTACTGCAGATTTACACTTGCAGGTGAATTGCAGAGGCCGTGACCAGATGCATTGTTAGCTGATGGATACAATCCTGGTATCAGACTGAATGATGTCATTTCTTTTCAGATGCATTCAAAACTCTCCTGGTGAAATAAAAAAATAAGGCTTGAACCATGCAGCCTAACCCTCTCCTGCCAAAGGTAACCATGTCGTACATTCTCTTTCATAAACAGTTCCACACAAACTTAGCAAATAAAATATTTTCCCAAGCACAAGGAAAATATGGTTAAATTGGACATATAGACAAAGGAAGATATTATCTTAGCTAATTCCTCCTTGTCATCTTGCAGCGTAACTTTTACTGAAGTGGTGCTTTTTGTTCTGTGCTCTGTCTCCTACTGTAGAGAACAGAGATAGCCCTTGGCATCATTCTGTGTTGGGTAGAGCACCAAACTTGCTGAACCATGCAGACCAAGCAACAGAGCTACTGTAATAAAAGGTCTAACTGAAGGCTGGATTTCATGATAAGTTTCATTTCTCCACTCAGTCAAACCCTGTGCACCAGACAGGATTGGCTCTGACCAGCTTCTACTGTAAAATGCTATAAAAGAGGCTGAAATCTAGGCCAGAGCTAGGGATAGTTCTTGGGAAGCTCTCTGGATTTCCTGGAGGGAGAGGTGTGGCTCTTTACGTGGGAGGTAAACGCCAGGGACTTTCTGTTACTAGTAATTATGTGCAGCTTGAGTTTCATTAATAAGAGCCACATATGCATACTGGAAAAAAGAGGTTATCTGACACTGGGATTATTATATGTTGCCAGCTAAATGTCTTACAATGTTCATTACCTTTGTCACTTTGTGATTAGCACTTATAAACGTCCGAAAGCATGTTCGTATTTTATCAACACACAAGAAAAAAAACTTCTGCCATTGCGAGTTTATAATACAAAAAAGAAGGAAATCTCCTGGTAAATCCCCAAACCATCCCACTGATCTGTCTAATATTTTGGAACTACTTCTTGCATTAGCATTTCTTTTTTATTAGCTTTAGTCATTTCGCTTTTGATGTCATTTATGATCATTGCCAAATATAAAAATAGACTTTCCAGAAAGTTATCCTGACGTGAACACCCAGCATGGAAATATCAGTCTTAATAGATTTGATAAACCAGCAAAAGAAAAGAAACAGAATCTTGTCAGGGGAAAGTGGCTGGGTAGCCTTAGATTAAAGAGATACTACAATTCTAGTGACTATTCATCAAAATTTAGCAATAAAAACAGGAAAAAACCCCTGTGATGTAGCTAAAAACGTCTGTTAACTTGTAATATTTAAAACATCCATTCATTGCACTCTCTAACCACATACTATCCGAATACTATGGGAGGTACTCTAAAATTCTTATAAAACATTTTAAAGGGGTTTCTTGCTCTGTTTTAATTTCTCATAGCATCCCAGGTTTTCAGGCCAGAAGAAAGCACCATGATTCTCCAGCCTGACCTTTTGCACAGTACAGGTGACAATTAGATCAAGTGTCATCTGCGTAACTTCTGGTGGAGCTAGAACACTTCCTTTGGGAAAAATCCACCTTCTTGATTTAAAGATTTCACGTGACAAGGAATATTTCAGAGGCCTATCTACCTAAATTTTTTTTCCAAGGCTTAGTTAGTTTAAAGGTTTTTTTCTGTTTGTTTTGGTTTTGATTTTTAATCAAAAAATTACTTTTGGCTCAGCTTTCAAATACTACGTCTTTTGAAAGATTTGTCCGCTAAACCGAAGATTTCTATGATTACAGTTATTCTCTTTACTTATATAATTCCAGGTGAGTGAGCTCTTATGTGATTCACTGATGGGCTAAAGAGATTAAGCTTTTTAAGCCTCTTCTGTAAGAAGGGTTTCTCGATCCCAAATCAACCACACAGTTCTGCTTAACCAGTTTCTTGTTTTTTATCTCAGTATCAGGCTGAGACATACTGCTCTGCCAATAAAATCCCTATTGCTACAGCGTGCTCCCCACATTTATCCACAAGGACAGCATTTCTGCATGCCCTTAATTGCTTTCCTGTATCGCTAGTTTTCATAATGCAGTCTTCCATCAGATAACTGATCCACATTTTTCTTTCCTAGAAATATTAGCCTGCACTTAACTATCTTAAAATGCACATTGTTCAAGTTAGCTCACCTTACCAAAGATTCTGGTAACACTGTGGAACAAATCCTCATTATGTATCACTTCACAACTTCTGTTTCTTATGCAAATATTATCTTACAAATTTGTAAAATAACTAATGTATGTTACTAGCCATTTATAAATACTTCTGACTTCTTAATAATGCCAAGTAGGAAACGGTCCTGAATATTTTTTCCCAATTTAAAATGTAAAGTATCTCCTAAGAGCTAAAGACTAATACAGCCAGACACTGAAATGTATTAAAATAGAAGAATATTTAAGCAACATACTTAAGTGTCGATAACGTGTGTTGATACCATGGACTTAAGAGTGATCTGCAAGGGGAATGACAGTTTCACTTAAGGTATTTTACTCTGTAACAATATAGATACCTTATTTTTACAGTAACACCTACAAATTAGGTTGCAATAACTTCAAACAAGATGAAAATTCTTAGATATCTGTGGGCAGCCTGCAAGAGGACAAAGCAAAATTATTTGCTATACCGAGTTATATTTATTACAGAGAAATATTCCACTACAGCGCAAATACACCTCAACATAAAATAACAGGAAGTCAATAAATAAAATGAAAACACAAGGTAGCATATACTGAAAAATATCTGGCTAGAAATGAGTTATACTCCAATGCTGGATAAACTCTTTCTTCTCCAGTACGTGAAGGAATGCTTTATTAAGGTAGCCCTAGCTCTGTGTAATTGCCACCAGCAGAAAGATACCAGCATTGCTTCCTACAAAGAGGCCCACACCCCCCAAGAAACCCAAGTTTTCCTGCAGACCCACAAAGCTGATGAAATGTTGCCACTGACTCGCTTCCCTTTTACAGGATGATTCTTTCGAAAAGGATACTGATCTCCAGAAGCCGCAAAACGAATTCAGCAAAATACCAGGCTGGAAACAGTAGACGCCTCTTCAGTACTTTGCCATGGGTAGTTATTGGATAAATTTCTCAAAAAGTCTAAATGTATCAGATTACAATGTTCTTGTTTATAGAATTTTGTTTGGGGAAGTATTCCAGTTTTCTGCACTCAGCTCTTGAAACTCCAGCAAACTCCTTTATCTTTTTTTTTGCTTACATACAATTAATTCATTATCTATTAGTTTTAATCTACTAACTAACAAGAAGTGCTGACAGACTTGCAGGAAATCAGATGGCCCGTATTCACCAGGGTGATCTACCCAGATTAAGATAATGGTCAGCTGTACCACCTTGATAGATCCTGTGGGAAGGAATTGTTGTAATGTGGGTTATAACTACATGTTTAGGATCGTGTTGACATCTATAAATAAAGCAGCTGTAAAGTAATTTTTTAAACTCTAATGAGCCTTAAAACTGGACATTCACATGTCCATGTGTGTGGACTATGGAATTTCCGTAATTATTAGATAATACATTTGCAAGTTTTTTGGCAAGAATACCACATAAAAATATGTTCTTTTTCAAATGCTCTCCTTTGCTTCATTTTTCCTCAGATTATTTAAGTTCTGCTCTCTCAGGCTTCCAAACTCTTGACTTCTTTTTCTTTCGCCAATGCACATACATAACATTCTGAGATGTTAGACACAGACCATCTAAATGGATCAGGAATCACTGCTCTTCGCACGGTGCAGCAAGAGGGTTACACTAAGCCGAATTGCTGTAACTTCAGGAGGGGCAGGATAGAAGGGCGAGGGAACCACAGGTCTGTCAGACTCACCTCTGCCCCCAGGACGACTGTGGAGCAAATACTCCTGGAAGACTTTTCCAAGCACCTGAGGAACACAAAGGCAGCTGGGAACAGCTGGTGTAATATGGCTTTACCAAGGGCAAACCCTTGATGGGAAGACTGGCTCAGCAGAGGAGGAAGAGCAGCACGTGCTATTTACCTTGGCTTTAGGAAGGCCTTCAACATGGTCTCCCACAGGACCCTTACAGTTGCACTGGTGAAATATGGAGTGGAAAAATGTACCACAAGGTGGGTGGGAAATCGCTGGGCTGTGGAGCACAACAGATGTAGACCAGTAGCACAAAGTCCATCAATAAGGCGGCTGGTTACTAGTGGTGTTCCTCAGGGACCCACGCAAGGGCCGAAAGTCTTAATGTCCTTATTAATGACCTAGACAAGGTAACAGAGTGCACTGCCAGCAAATTCTGGTGTGATACCTATTGGGGATGGGGGTGTCAATGCTCTGGAAGATAAAGCTGCTATCCAGAGGGACCTTTGCTTTTTTTACCGTTGTTTGCTTTCTTAAACCTAGGACTTTTTACACAAAAGCTACAAAAAGCACAAAGATCGTAAAGAAACTCTCAGGAGCAAAGGCATTACAGAATGAAAACTGACTAAGAAAATGTCATTTGGTCTCCTTATTCATCTGTAGTATAACAAACCGTAACTTAACTTCAGGGACAGACACTAGGTCTGCACTCTTTACTTGCTGAGTGCTGAACTTGAGACATCTGGAATCTGACATCTAGAATGATCCTAAGCATGGTGAAGCTGATCGTGAGCCTAATTGAGCATAGATGTGGTTTGAACATATGGTGCTAAATATTCTCAAAATCTCCAGCTTTGGGCGTCTTACACTGGGCATTCTAAATTCATAGATATCTTTGATAAATTTTGTTCCGGCAAATGTGTTTAATTTTCCCATCTGTGTAATGGACATAATACCTTCTTTTCAATAAGAGCCTTAGTGTTTATACACAGCTCTGATACTGTAAAGAAGAGTAATCCAGAAAAGCATATGAAAATAATTAAATTTTGTGTTGAGTTATGGAATGAGGACAGGCACTGGTAGCACACAGTCAGATCTAGTGTTTATCCTGAAATGTTAAATAATACCCAAATTTATTGAGCATGATCCCCATTTTATCCATTAGGGAGACTGCCCTAGGTGACTGAAAATACTGAAATTAAAGACTGTAAACAAGATCCACGAAGGAATGCAAGCCTGTAAGTCCCAAACAGATGATCTTGAAAGCTACCCACGCAGTTCCTGCACAGGCACCTTGTAATTTTACTTTGCTCCCCTGTGTAAGGCTCCAGTGGAGAAACAGCTCTGGGTATGCCCAAGTCTGGAAACAGTCTGGAAAGAGCTAGGCAGTTTGGCATTTATTTTGTGCTTACGCCTAGCTGGATGAACAAAAGGCTTTTCCACACCAGAGATCCCAGGTGGCTTGGTACCATAACGCGTAACAAGCATCACAGGCCTAGGCTCTCTACAAAATGCAAAGCAAACTTTACCTTAAAAAGGGGTGGTGCATTTTTCATATGACAGCATACTGTGGTGGGCCATGTTCAACTCCTTCCTCAGTTAAAGTGACGTGGGCTCATACACAGATTTCACTGTCACATGGAGCATCTCGCACCACCCTCTGAACATTCCACCCTGGTGAGACCACATTGCCCTTTCTTCACTGTGCAAACAGCCCAACAGAGCACCAGGCCAGGAGCATAAAAGGAACCAGACTCTTCAGTCCAGTGATGAGGGCACACACCTAGAGACTGAACCTGGTTACAACCCATTCTCGCCAGCTTGTTTCTGCTTTGCTGTGTAACTTCTTAACGCAAACTACAGGGAGAATATTGAGACCTGGCCAGGAACTCAATACTCCTTCCTTTCAGGCAGAGAGTGCCCCAGCCAGTAGCTAGCTGGTCCAGCATTTTTTGTATCTTATCCTGCATGCAACAACAGCTCCATTTGGAAGAATGCAGACAGTTCTCACCTCTGAAAAACTTGCAAGCTTGTGGTTTGATTGTTCCATTGAAAGGAAAGATGCTAGTCTCCTGATGGTGGAAACTCCTGTCTTCTGTATCAAATGTGAATATTATAACTTTTGAACTACCAGCTGAGGAAAGCTACCATCACTAACCTTGCTATGCAGTCAGCACTGTTAGGGAGCCCCTGAGAATGCCTGTTGGAGAGAGGCTGCAAGCAAGAGTGCAAAGAACATCTCTCTCGAGGGGCCTGGGAAGGCTTGGACGCGATCGAAGCTGTACTAACTGCTCTGCAGTGTCAAGGCTGAGGTGCTCACAGGCATAACAAAACCCAGACCTTTGGGGTACAACTTCATCATCCACACAGCACCATGAAGGGATGGGAGCACTAGATGAAGGCAAGAATAAGAAGAGTTTACTTGTCTTACTCCAGCAGTCCACTCCCGCCAGCCAGCCCTCCTGGGCAGCTGAACAAAGGGTGCTGCCGCAAGGGCACACAGCCGTACTGCAGGGCTCCAGCTCACACTGCCGCTCCGCATTGCGTTCTGCTGTTTCAATGCACAAGCCTCTCCAACTTAGCTTGGCTACCAGTACATAGCACTGACTTCAACAGTTCCAATGTATTCTCCACCACCAACAGAAAGCTCAGAGGGCCTAGGGATCCTGCAGAAGGTTTTGAGGGCCATAACTGTGGACCTCAGGAAAGCCAGCCCTTGACGGAACCTTGAGACAACTCACTTCTTACTTGTGTTTCGTTGTGACCTCATGTTCCTTTATTTCCCCTCTCCTCACCAGTTCTAGATCCATGACAATACTGTTTCCAACTGCACTGCTTGGGGGATTTGGTCCTAGAGCAAAATCAGTCACTTCTCCCTTGTCCTCTACTCTGCTAACAGGCCAAGAATCCTGGCAACAGGTTTTTGTTCTATTTTTCAAGTGAAAACCACTATTCTGTAGGAAGAAAGAACGAAGCCTGTAAGGCATATCTCTCTTCCAACAGACAATGGTTTGTTCAGTTTGGAGCACTGGGGCATTTTGTTCAGTGTAATGAAGCTTGAAGACAAATAGTACGTCCTCTCTACCTTCAGGTGGGAGTCCTGCATCCAGCTCTGGAGCCCTCAGCACAGGAAAGGCATGGACCTGTTGGAGTGGGGCCAGAGGAGGCCACAAGAATGATCTGAGACCTGGAACACCTCTGCTGTGAGGAAAGGCTGAGAGAGTTCGGGCTGTTCAGCCTGGAGAAGAGAAGGCTCTGGGGAGAGCTTACAGCAGCCTTCCAGTACTTAAACGGGGCCTACAAGAGAGATGGGGACAAACTTTTTTAGCAGGGCCTGTTGCAACAGGACGAGAGGGAATGGTTTTGAATGAAGAGAGGGTAGATTTAGGCTGGATATAAGGAAGAAATCTTGTACAATGAGGGTGGTGAAACACTGGCACAGGTTGCCCAGAGAGGTGGTCGATGCCCCGTCCCTGGAAACATTCAAGGCCAGGTTGGACGGGGCTCTGAGCAGCCTGATGGGGTTGCAGATGTCCCCGCTCACTGCTGGGGGGCTGAGCTAGGTGACTTATTGAGCTTTAGATCACTAATGACCTTTAACGGTCCCTTCCAACCCAAACCCTTATATGATTCCTTGTTTCTAAATTAAGAAAAACAAAACAGGAAAATAGCAAAATGTTGGTTATTTATCTAAAAAAAAACCAAAAAACAAAAAACCTCAAAACAGTTCTCTAATCCTTGACTCCAGAAGCACCTTAACCTCTTTTGCTGTCTCCTTCCATAAATATTTTCTAACTTGATTCCCTTTCCTCAGCTGAATTTTTGCCCTTTCAACTTAATCCCAAGATATTTTTCAATTGTTTAAAATGACAGAACAGCAAAAAAACTCCAGTCCTCTACCAATATGACTCAAAATGGTGCTTCCACTACTGCAGCTGGGTCAGTGGCAATTTACAGAAAGGTTTCCTCCAAACTTCCTTAGTGCTGACACAAAATAAATGTCTACATTCATCACTTTCCGCTGCAGAACTTACTTGTTTTACACAAATCAAAGCCACTGTTGTTTTCTGTTTGGGTTTTATTTTTTCTTTTTTTAACAAAGCAGCTTCTTCCAAAAGGTGGTTTCTTGCCAACGCTACATTAGTTGTAAAAAAACCCACAAAAAACCAAAAACATCCTGGTTAAAATGTTACTCACACAGAACAGAGCTCATAGCTAAAATAAGCAAAGGACTCTGGAACCTTCTCTATGAAGAAATTAAGCTAATACTATGCATGAATTTATTAGCTGGGCCTTCTATTGAAGTTATAATTGTACCTTGTTAGGGATCTTCTTTTCACTAAGTCCACAATGTGTTTCTGGTGTCTTTGTAATGCCCCTCCCCAGCCCTAGGAAGTTTTTGGACTACTGTGTATCATTATTTTGTTGCTGTGAGTCCCTGGAAGAAGAGCCTTTGAATAATATTAGGAGGTTGTCTCCCCTCTTGCTAGGAGGGAGAAAGTTAATGTGTTTTTTCCACAAATAAGCACTCAGTGAGCAATTGTGCTGCGCATCAGTTTGCAATGATTCCAACAGAAACACCATTGCAAACTGAAGCTACAAATAACCTGGAATTCCCTATTAGCTCTGCTAACAGCAGCGATCAAAATCTCTGCTAATGACTTTTAGAGATACCCTTGCAATCTCTGATATTTGCATTGGCCAGTGAGACAAAGTTACAGAATGTCCTTGTTTAATATACTCTCAACTAAATCCCCCAAACCTTAATTACCATGGAAACTACTTATCCTTAAGGCACTAAGGATAGCTGAAATATTTTCTCTCCGCAAAAATGGGAGCGAGGCCAGAAAAACACAGGGTTGTGCACAATGAGGCCTTTGATCTTTCATTCATATCTGTGTTAAGCAGAAATAACCTCAGCTGAAGCAAGCTGAGTTACAGAGTTAAATTCATTCGCAGTAGAGAAGCAGGCTTGAGACATTGTCTAGTTCAGGTTATTTCTAGATCTTTTCCCCTTATCTTCATGCATTTCTGTTAACTGATTTCTTTTTCGCTTTTCTAGTAAGAGGAACTTAGTAACGCAAAATAGTATTTGTATATAAAATTAGTAGATGTATTCCAAGCTTTGAGACAATCCTGGGGACAAATGGAACTAATCAGTCGCACTGAGGCTCAGCATCTTACAGTCTGAGCCTGAAAACGCCTCAAATTTAGCCCAGCCCCCCCCCAAATCCCTGAGCACCCCATTTCCACCGAACAGGGCACAGCCTTCACTGTGCGGCGACCCTTGCACAGCTCTGAGCTGGAAAACCAGGGCAGGAACAGACACCTCCATTTCTAGTTCTACATAAATCTCTTGAGCTACTTGCAGGGGTCCTCCTGTCAGTGTGATTTTTAACGGGTTTCAATGGAGCAGTGCTGAGGAACGTCACCACCACAACGCGCCACGGCTCCTTCCGAGCCCGGCTGCAGGCAGGATGCGCACAGAGGGCAGGGCCTCACCACCGCGTACGCAAACCCACCGCAGCGCCGCGTCCGCCCCAAGCCCCCCCGCCCCCTGATCACGATCCGCACGGCAGCAACAGTCCGTGCTCGACGCTCAGCTCGTCTCGGGGCGGGGCTGGCCGGGGCCGGCAGCGCCGTCACTGCTGGGGCCGGGGGAGGACGCCGCCGCCCCCCCGCCGTGCCGCGCCGGGCT
>Ga0065711_1033026_pt1 | contig 26243 bp, 18 predicted proteins | sample Hoacrofraction12_FD_59098 | JGI IMG/M metagenome (GOLD analysis project Ga0065711, IMG submission 59098) | Hoatzin crop microbial communities from Cojedes, Venezuela - Epithelial fraction 12 v2 (version 2) | ecosystem: Host-associated > Birds > Digestive system > Esophagus > Crop | place... | reverse complement strand
CATCCTCGTAGCCCTCCGCTGGACTCTCTCCAGTAGCTCTTCATCTTTCTTGAACTGGGGAGCCCAGAACTGGACACAGTACTCCAAATGAGGCCTCACCAGGGCAGTGTAGAGGGGAAGGAGAACCTCCCTCGTCCTGCTAGCCACACTCATCTTGATGCACCCCAGGATCCCATTGGCTTTCTTGGCAGCCAGGGCACACTGCTGGCTCATGGTTAACCTGTTGTCCACCAGGACGCCCAGGTCCCTCTCCACAGAGCTGCTCTCCAGCAGGTCCCCCCCAAGCCTGTACTGGTGCATGAGGTTGTTCCTCCCCAGGTGCAGGACCCTCCACTTGCCCTTGTTGAACCTCATCAGGTTCCTCTCTGCCCAACTTTCCAGCCTATCCAGGTCACGCTGAATGGCAGCACAGCCTTCTGGTGTATCCACCACTCCTCCCCGTTTGGTGTCATCAGCAAACTTGCTGAGGGTACATTCTAACTCATCATCCAGGTCGTTGATGAAGAAGTTGAGCAAGACTGGGCTGAGTACTAACCCCTGGGGGACACCACTAGTTACCGGCCTCCAACTAGACTCAGCACTGCTGATGACAGCCCTCTGAGTTCTGCCATTCAGGCAGTTCTCAGTCCACCTCACCGACCACTTATCCAGCCCACACTTCCTGAGCTTCCCTAGGAGGATGTTATGGGAGACAGTGTCAAAGGCCTTGCTGAAGTCTAGGTAGACAACATCCACGGCTCTCCCCTCATCTACCCAGCCAGTCACAAAAATGAAATAAATTAAACCCATCTTATTGGCTATGAAATGACCTTTTTATGTGGTGAGTTCTTCCAGCTAAATTTTCCTTGAGTATATATTCTACATAAAATTAGGGGTTGAACCCAGTCGACCTAGTTGCCTGTCCTTTAACCTCACATGCCAATGAAAGACATAGCTTTGGACACATATGTACACCCTAGTAATACAAAGGAGAATGAAAATTTACTTGTCCTCACCATGGTCTTGTGGACTTCTTTCTGTGTTGGGATGTAAAAAGCTTTATCTGGCTAAATGCCAACAGCTGAGTCACAGTTCAAGATATGACTCAAAATCTGCTTAATCTGTTTTTTCTCATAGCTCATCATAATTTGGCTACTACCTGCTAGTGAGCTCCGTGTCTACATAAAGCATGGCTTTCAGTGAATTTATTCTGAATTCTCCTTCACCAATTGATCACTTCATCTTCCAATAACTATATTATGAAAACGGATTAACTTCTACCCTGCTTTTCAGCCAGAAAGGTATGAAGTGCTTTCATTCATTTACATGGACCGACAAAAAAATGTCAAAGATAAACTGAGGACCATGCTCATCCTTTGAGAATAACACCTGACTTTGTCAGGGTAACTGGTCTCTCATGGCCTGGTTTTAAAGCAATTTCAAAAAAAATAACCTAATAGTCTACACAAAAGCTTGTATTATATACTCGTATTTGATTATTTACATTACTCACAAAAGTGGAAAGTTACTTGAGCATACATACCTTCTTGTCTGGAAACCTTGTTTTGGGAAAAAGGAGATTGTTACTGATAATTAGATGGTAGGTGAAATAAATGTACGATGTCTGGAAAAACAACTTTTAGGTGACAAGTTGTTTTCCCAATACAATTAAAATAAAGACTCTATGCCTCAACTGATAATAATTTACAGCAGCTGTAAAGTAGCTGAGATTTTAAACTTAAAGCTTGAGAAAGGAGATGATTCTTTCTTAGCACAGTAACTTTCTTTACCACCAAATAAGAAATTAAACAATACATAGCACAATCTTGTTGGCTGTAATGTATCACATAGCAATCCCTGAGTTACCTAATTCATGTAGCAATTAACAACTATGCTATGAATCCTGTGCTACACATCAGGATACCCTATGCTGTTAGCTAACCACTTTAGTGTTTACTTTACATTTACATCACATCACCATTATGGGCCACAATGTCACCTCTCTTGACCTTCCAGTAAATGTCAGGTGTTAGGAGGCAAAACAGCTCGACTCTTAACTATCTTATCAGTTGCCAGAAATTAAGTTATCTATCTCAGCACCTTAGCCTAAACATGTTCTGGTTTTAACACATCAGCACATCAGACAGTTTGTTGCTCTGTCATCTAATGAACAAAAAGAAGCTGCCTTTGTTTTTTATCCTGAAGGTAAAATTACTCACATTCCAATCTATCTCTTCTGTTGCAACTATTGAAACCCCATTTCAGAAATTAAAGTCGCTTTTGACTTACTTTGCTAAAATTAATGGAATCTTAATGGAGAGCAAATAGATCCCATATCTTACTGGATAATAGAGAAAAGTGAGGGAATTCATTTGTTTTAAGTGGTTTTCTCCTACTGTTAATCATGGCAATAAGAATATGCAGAAACTTACCTCTTGAGGGGGGAGGGATGATGGATTCATTTAATTGCAGGTTTTGGTGCCTCTATGTCAGGACTTAACATTTGGGTAGAATTATAGAAATGTCAGGCAGAAGGGCTATCAACTCACTGTACTGAGAATCAGCATCCTTCAACCATCCCTGAGAGATGTTTTTCTACTTTTCTTTAAAGTGCGTTGAATAAGACAGGTTCTCATCCACTCAAGACCATGGAAAGAATGGCAAGAGCAAGAGTTGTTTAAGTATGACTAGGTGGAGTCCATCTGACTTGAGGGGTAGGGAGGAACACGACAAGCATGGGTCATCACTCTTCAGTCATCTAGTACAGTACATGTCCCGACCACACTGTACACAGGGTGAGTTATCCAATGGTGAACTTGCTTCCAGAATAGTTTGTATTCGTACTAGGCTGTGGTATGGAAAGTAACTAGCAGCTAACTAGTGGACCTTCTGGTTTTGCACATGATTGTATATGAGACGCGTTCTGCTAAGACCGATGCAGCACAGCCTATGTGCTAGGTACAGTTAGTACAACTGTCTTTGGAAGCTTACCAGCACCTGACTTGTCACCACTAAATCAAGGCAGGGGAAGGGAGAGATCTGCAGCAGTGCAATTAAATGGTTCAAGTGCCATTAACAAGTGGCATACAGATATGAGCAATTCCAAGATCATTCTTTTGGAAAAAGTGAGGAAGTGAGTGCTGCAAGCACAATCCCCCCTTTGGCAACATATGGATATTTAATGCTGGTGTTGAATATTAATAAATACTAATTGATTTGACTTAGTTATTTGAGACATAAACCCTCCCATTTTTGAGCTGCAGGCATTGATAAGCCAGATAACATGCTTATCACTTTTGAGAACTGTCACTAGCTTGTAACTGTTTGACAAGGATTGTAGTCTAACACTAAAAGGTTGCAAGAGGACTCCTGCTGCAAGCCTACCTGTAAACATCTACCTAACATAGCCTTGCTGCCATGTTCACTGAACAACTAGGGAAAAAAAAATACTAGCTATAGCAAAATGCTTCGATAACTAATTGACACAGACTTAATATAGTGCTGTGCTACTATACTAGTACAATGACATGCAACACATCAAGGGCCAGGCAACAGGAAGACAGAAGAAGGATATGTGCTGGCTCTTCATAATCTAATATGACTGCAGGACACCAGCAGTCAGAACCGGGCATGGCTAACAAAATGAGCCCTTGTAATAACCCATTTGCTCTTCCTAAACACTACACTAAGTACAGGGGAAATCAGAAACAGCAGAGAAGGTAGTGGGTGGCTCAGGTATGTCTTTTGTGGATCTCAATACTCAAAGAGCCTAAATAATGAACATGGACTTGGAAGTTGCATGGAAGCTTAAATGAAGAGAATAAGCACACAAGGAACAACAGCAATGAGCAGAAAGTGTAGCTCATGTCAATACAAATTTTTGCACAAATTTCAGAAACAACAGAGAAGAAAAGGGCAATGAATTTTGTCAGGTTTTATGCAACTAGGATGAAGGCAAAAATTTAAGCAGCAAAAACAGGACAAGGCAAACAAGGATCGCCTGTCTTATGTCCAGATATAGATAAAACTGAGCGTGCAGTATAAACACTCTCTCTGGTTAGTCAAGGCTGGAAACGACAAGAGAGCTTCTTGCAAATAGAAGGTTGTTAGTCATATTTGGATGAGAAAAAGTACTGTGAAAATAATATATGTACTAATTAATCCTATAAGCAGCTAGGAGAGCAGTCTTTTTTGCACTTCATCAAATAATAGAGCACAGATTGCTCCTCCAGTTGGTTTAATGGGACCTCAAACCATTTGCAACTAAGCTTAACTCTGGCTAAAGGAAATCTAAAAAGATGTAAAGAGAGTACACTCATAATCATATGTATATATTAAAGGCATATTTAATTTAGGCAAATACATAGTAATTCAAAACACCTGTAATCCAAAGTACTAGTTTTTAGTATAATTTCCATCAGCTCTATAGGATTCATCTGCACTGCATGGTTAACCACTGTGACTGACAGAGCTAATTTAAGTGTTAATAAGCTAATATATACAACAGATGTCTTCCTTGCTCAAGTATGAGAAAAGTCTGGACACATAAAACCTTACCTACTGCAGACAGACTTGTTTTTCCCCGGAATATTAAGCTAATATTGCAAGCGTCAGTTGCAGTAGACTCATTTTTCCATAGTTGTTCCAGGTTGCCTCACGTGGGTTGTGTATTGGTAAAACAGGTCCACTGGAGTCGATCTGTCAAACTGAAATTCGACCAGGGAACACATTTGACAGGGGAACTGACAGTTAGTACATAAAATAGAACAGGTTTCATATCCCTCTCTGTCCTCAGTCATCACAGCAAGTAGAAAGTCTGATCTGCACCACCAGATTTTTATTGAAAAGATTTCTCATTATAAGTGTGAAGGACTGGAACAGTCGCTGAAGCCTTCTGAAAGTCAGAGCCACCCCAGTGAATGTGACAAATAGCATTTCCATCAAAGTGATAAGGGGGTGAAGAAACAGAACTTCTTGGTTGCCTGTTGGGGGAACCACATGCTAAAGAGACACATGTGGACGTTTTCTTGCAAAAAGTATATGCTTGCAACAAAACGTTTAAATTTTATGCACAATAATTTGAAATAGGAGATCAGCTGTTGCTTTGGTGTCTGCACTGTGAAGATAATTTGTGTCAAAAAAGGGTTGTATCCCCATTTTCTGTTTCAGGCAAAATGAATTCACTCCTATTTTTTAGAAATGAGACACTAGTAACATTTAAAGAAATAGAGGTGATCAAGTTATTTTTTGTAATGTGAAATAATGTTATGACCCAGGCCATGGACTGTTTGATGTCAAATGGAACCATCAGCAAATACCTGATCAGTGTATCCTCTTCATGCAGCACCTCCCATAATTAGTTATTTGGGAACAGGATTTGTGATTATGGAAAATAGAAAGGCAACTGAAAGGTTCACTGAACATGAGTAGCTATTGGAAGATACATCTATAAAATTGTCTAAATTAGCTCCAGCTGACATAGGGAATCAAAACACAAAAATCTCCTTGAAGTTAGAGAGAAAAAGAAAACTCTGGAAGTAACAAATAAATAACAAGTAATTAACAGGGGACCCTAACTAAGTAGAAATTATTCTTTGACCCTCAACAGGAAGATACTTGCAGGAATTAGTGTTTTACAAAAGGGAGGAATAATATTGCTTACTAACTGTTATCTTAGAAGATATCTGTCTTCTTGCTTATAGTGTCCTTACTGCAGATTTCATTTTCACTCTCCATATATGAGACAGCATGGGATGAGCTATAATTACACCTTTTCCAATCTCTGATGTGAATCCCTTACCTAAATTGCACCCCACTGGGAGAATGAATTTGAATGGTATATAAATAAGTCAAGTTTCACATAATATACCAGCCTTAAAACTGAGGATATTATTTGATTACAATGATGGCTGTAATAGTAAAATAAGCAATTAAATGCATAAGGTAGAAAAATCATGAAATGATTTTGTATGTGATGTTGGTTTAGAATCATATCTCTAATATATGTAGAAAAATGAACTGTGGTGTTCTGAACACACAGTGCTACCTTGCACATCAAAACACTCTGAAGCTGTAACACCACTTGGACTAGTGAAAGTTTGTCTTATTGCACCATGGAGTTAGTGCTAGCATGTTTTATTCAGCTATACAACTGAGGTTTTTCAGCTGGAAGTCTTGAGGTGTTAGTGTAAATTAAAAAGGAATCACAGAATCATAGGATAGTTTGGCTTGGAATGAACCTTTAAAGGTCAGCTAGTCCAAACCCCCTGTCCTTGAAGGCTTGCAGGGATAGGGCATCTACCACCTGTCTGGGAAACCTGTTCCAGTGGTTCACCACCCTCATCGTAAAAAATTTCTTCCTTATATCCAGTCTAAATCTACCCTCCCTTAGTTTAAAACCATTACTGCTTGTCCTATCACAACAGCCCCTGCTAAAAAGATTGTCCCCATCTTTCCTACAGACCCCCTTTAAGTACCGGAGGGCTGCAATAAGGTCTCCCCGCAGACTTCTCTTCTCCAGGTTGAACAGCCCCAACTGTTTCAGCCTTCCCTCATTGGAGAGGTGTTCCAGCACTCGGATCATCTTCGTGGCCCTCCTCTGGACCCAGTCCAAGAGCTCCATGTCCTTCTTGTGTTGAGGGGTCCAGAGCTGGATGCAGGACTCCAGGTGGGGTCTCACCAGAGTGAAGCAGAGGGGCAGGATCACCTCCCTTGACCTGCTGGCCACACTTTGCTTGATGCAGTCCAGGATACGGTCGGCCTTCTGGGCTGCAAGCACATATTGCTTGCTCATGTCCAACTTTTCATCCACCAGCACCCCCAAGTCCTTCTTGGCAGGGCTGCTCGCAATCCCTCTATCTCCCAGCATGTATTGATAGTGTGAGTTTCCCTGACCCAGGTGCAGGACACTGCACTTCGCCTCGTTGAACCTCATGAGGTTCATAAGCCCCCATCTCCAGCATGTCCAGGTCCCTCTGCATGGCATCCCATCCCTCAGGCATGTCGACCACACCACTCAGCTTGGTGTCATCTGCAGACTTGCTGAGGGTGAATCGTACATTCAAAGTATGATACATGCAATTTATTGAGGTAACATCAACAGAAAGAGCAGCAGAAATGGCATATATTTTTTTCCTATTTAATCAAAACAATAAGACATATTAGACAGATAGTCCCTGGATAATGATACTCCAGTTTTAGTATAGATTATATTAATTTATTTGTATTTCTGCAATTTAAACCCAGATCAGATTCTACATAAACGATGATGTAATACCAGAGCTGTATTTCATCGACTCCTTGCTTTTATGCTAAGCCTTATTACTGAAACTAATTAATAGTTTATCTTTGGAATCTCAGTTCTTTGCACTTACAGTTCCAGCAGACACAAGATGCAGATGACTTTGAAGAAGGAATGCCTTATTAGGTAGAATTAGTACAAGAGCCTTTGGAAGTTTGCCAAAATCTGAGCTTTTAGGAACAAATCAAGTTGAAAAAAAGGTGGCTGAAATTCATGAGACTGAAAAATATCTGATGAAAAAAAATCTATAAAACTGATAGTTTAAGAACTGGATGAATACATGACAACTCTAAAGTCATCCCTCTGGTTGGTAATATAGCGACTGTTTTGTTGTTACCGATAACCACTAACTGACATTGACTTCATCAGTTGATTGCTTCTGGTTGATATTGATTGCTTTTGGTTGATGAACTGGAAGTTTTGTCCATCAGACTTTTTTTTACCTTTATGCAGTTATAACCCTACTAAAAGTTTACCCCATTTTTTTGCAGGGAAATAGTCCTGTTCTAGAAAATAAATGTTCTGTATTATATACGGCCTCTCAGAGCTGCATTTTCCACCAAAAGTATCCTATCGCATACCAGTAGTTGTTATTTATACAAATGTATTGGAGGTTTAGGTGACCAGATCTTCACTCACAGCAACAACCTGGCCCATTGTGCCGTGCTTTTTCTTTCACGATGAATGCAGAGCCTAGTCCCACGTCACAGCCCTTCGTTACCTCTCAAAAGGAAAAGTTCATGGCCAGAAGCAGTTTTCTTCAAAATAATAGCATTTGGGAAGAACGACGTTACTGATCCAGAAATAGGACTGATATTTTGAGATAGGGAATGGCTTTGCAAGGATGTGAGAAAAAATAAAGCCCAACTGTGCAACATAATATTCACAAGAGTAAAGGACACTAATTTTTATAGTGATGGTGGGGTCGGGCCCTGTATAATTGCTATGATCAAGAGAAATCTGCTTCCTAAGGGAAGTGAAGAAATATATCCCACATGTATTTTAATTTCAAGGACAAGACCTCAGTCCAGCAGAAGCCTACTTGTTTAGACTCCGCAACCATGAGAGAAACTCCATTAACCCTCTAATGAGTGGAGACAAGTAGGATCAGAAAAGGGGATTGCATTTTCTTATTAGGAGTTACAGCAGCAATGACTTTTCTATTACAAGAAAGTAAATTTTACAGATTACATGCCTGATTTCCTATGGCAGTGGAGTTGACACAATCTCATCTGTCTCATCTGTGTATAATTTCCTGCCTCTTTATATCTTTTCAACACTGGCCAATGTCAGCAAAAAAATCTCAAAGTTACTAAATCCCATTAATTTCATGCAAATTGGCAATGTGGTGGAGGGAACATATTTGAATTAGTTAATTGACTGAGGGAAAGCCTGTCGGGTGAGCTAAATCACATTAGCAGACATTGGAGAATCCACTGAGCAAGAAGCCATGTAGATGAAGATGACTGTTTAGTTTTCTGGTATAGGCCCAAACTGAAGCTTAAGAAAGAGGCAGCCACAGACTCAGTAAGTATCTGTCCTGTTGTGACACAAAATTATTGACACTTTAAACCCTAGACTGGCAAATAACTAATATCATGATGTTCTCACCTTCCTTTCATGCAGGCTACACCTTAGTAACACAAAGACATACTGAGATTTTGCACTTACCCATGTCGATTCTAGTCTTTTTAATATCACTAATAATTATCCGTAAAAGTAAAGAATTCAAACCGCCCTAAAGAAATCTGTTGATAAGGATTAAAAGTGAGAACAAACACTGTCTGAAAAGAAAATACCTGAAATTATTATATTCAAGAGAAGGGAGGACATTATAGAAGAGTTCGGAGCAGAAGAGAGCTTTGGATAAGAAAATTTGCCAGAACACATACAAAAAAGCAAGCAGAGCACTTGCCTGCTGCAGTGGCAGTTCAGAGAACAAGAAAAAAAAAATCAGAGAACAAAAGTTACTGAAGGTCTGGAGAAAATCTTACAGCAGTTAAAACTGTTGGCCCAATTTCCTCTGTCACCATTAAGAAAATGTACAAGATACATTATCAAAATGTTTGGGATTTCAGCAAATACAATGTGTCTTTTCCATATTCAGTTGATTGAACACACTAGCAGAGGCTCCATTTTTAGCTTTAAAAGTAATTAAAAAACCCTGATAGTCAGCAGAAAATATGAAAGAATACAAATTTTAACAAACGAATAGAAGTAAAAGTGAGTCTGTTTCACATAATTTAAAATTAAGAATACTTTACCACTTTACAAATATTCATTTGCTACTTGTATGCGTGTACATATAAATGTAGCCATGGAAAAAAGTCTCCTTATGCAACCTCTTTTTCTGGTTACAAATAAATGGTTTGTGGATAAAGAAAAAAAATAGCACCAAAATATATTGGTACAGGCTAGAATGGTATATTCACATATACATAGTGCTCTTCAAGCACTACACATGTGCAAATATGAATGTATATGTGATATATATACACTTGAACCCCAAAATATAAGTATTTATAAATCTGTTTTTATACTAATACAGATTTTTTTTGTGAAGGTGAAACATGATAATGGTCCAAATATAAGCCAGACTGTAAACTAGCAGAAGGAAGATCAAAGAGCTTTAAGCTCTTCTGAAGCCCTCGTTAATATTTTTCAGGTTTTTTGACATGTGTCTGCGGGGCTATGAGTTACCGCATACCTTTGATACACAATTTGCTGCTGCCCTGGTTTTATTTCTGAAGGGTGCTGCCGGGGGTAGACGGTGTTACATACAAGAGACGTGGAATACGTGGTATCCACAAACTGGTGATGAGACCATTAAAACTCTGGAAGCAATTGCTGCTGGGTTAGCTGGAACTGCATCCTTGCAGGACGGGCACAGACACCCCTCTTCTCCTTTGCTAATTCCCTTCTCAAATTTATGTTTATCAGATTTATCAGGCTCTTTTTGGCTCTGACTTGAAGTTTGCCTTAACTACATCCAGAGAAAAACACAAACCATCCTACCCCAAGAGCTCTACTACTAACAGGCTGCTTCTTAGCCTAAGAGAAAACAAAACAAAACAGAAAACAGAAGCAAAAAAGATAAAAAGTCCTATGCACAGAAATATTGGGTTTGCTCCAGTTGTTCAAACTGAGCTGAAAACAGTTAAGACAGAGGGACTATCACCCAAGCTGGACCATAGTGGTACCACGTAAAAACCTCAGCCTGATTCCTGGGGGCTGATGACTGAAAGGGAAAAAGCTAAAGTGCAGATCAGTCAGTGTGCTACATAGCAGCAAGAATCAGAGCTAATGTATAATTCAAGCAGTGTGTTAATTAGTGGAACATAGATTACAAGCCCTGAGAAATGACAGAAGAAATAGTTTCTCTTTGAATTTAAAAGCATTGTAAACTTGTGCCTGGGGATTATTTAACAACAGACTTCCTTCTATCAGATAATTAATAATTTACCAGTTTTAAGAACAGGAAAATTTGAAATTTTTTTAAGCATGAACATCTGACTCCACTGGGTTACTCTAAAGGTCCCCACATAACCTCAAATGAAAATACTTTAGTTTTCACAGCAGAACAAGAACACAATTGGGAAGAAGGGGAAAGGTTCACTTCAGAAGAGGAAGGTCACCCTTTAGAATGATTTAAAACTCAATTCAACCACATTAGGTCCCAAACAATTGGAAGAAACACTTTTGTATTTCCCCTTAACAGATTTTAGCTTGACTTTTAGTTGCCTGCTACCTAAGTTTGTTAGTGATTCTGACTAGCCCCCAAATGTTAAGCATAATGTCAATAGCCTGCGAGATGCCCTCTGCTTTCTGTGGGTATTTCCCTCTGTCTTGAGGCCACACTGAGAACAGTTTTCCCAGAAGGGCAACCCTCTGGCATTGCTCCCTCTGCTCCAGGAGTGAAAGCTAATCCCTTCCTCACTGCTAGCGTGTTTTGTTTTGTTTTTTTTCCTTGATGCCAAATTTACCTGTACACATTCCTATTGCCAGTTTGCACTAGGATGACACCAGTCTCTTCCAGCTCCTAGGGAATGTCACTTATGGCCACTTTCACAGAGATCAGCAAGCATGGCCATGGCCCAAGGAAGATGTTGGCCTCCATCACAGCAGCACTGAGCACCACGAATGCCGCCCAACAGCCCACTGCAAGCCATGGGCTTGGGCAGGTGAGCAGCCCTATGCATCAAAAAAATACCCTCTCTTTGTAGCCTTGTGCCAGGGCACAGCACTGCACAACAGGCAACAGCAACAGAAACTACTATGCAAAAGGCAGAAATAACAATTGATGACTTCCAAAGCATGTCTCAGATGAGCTGACAACTGCCAAGTCCCAGACAGCCAGACCGATGCCGAAACTGAAACACCAGCAGCAACTCACCCCTCGGCTGGGCTTACCGTGCTTGGTAAATTGGAGAGTGTGTCATCGATTAAAGAGCGCGGAGCAGGTCTTCGGGGTTTTATCAGCAGTAAAATGAATCTCCAGGAAAAGCGTCTCCCTGGCTGAGGGATACGGAGCGATGCTCAGCGGGGCTTTGCAAACAGCCTCGGATTACAGCAGAGCAGTGTCACCGCCAAGGCATGCAGATGGGTTGACAACTTAAAGAGCAAGAAGAGTAAGGACTAGCTCTGTGCCAGACTAGCTTCCTGCTGAAAGAACAAAAGCGAACAAGCAAACTAAACACAACAAAAAAAAAGAAAGCTTCACTAATAAGGCACTGAAAAGAAGCATACGGTTTAAAAAGTCTTGAAATTTGCCTAGCTCATCTAATGGGAGAAGAGTTTGTTCCTTTGTAAAACTAAATGCTTAAAGAAGAACTCTGCAGCATAAAAATTATGGTTTCCATTCAGGTCCCCCAGGTTTTTACATAGGGTTCTCAGACTCCTAAATCATGTCTGCCCCTCCTCTTCCCATCAATGCATCCTAAAAGGATTTATGGGAAACTCCCACCCACCCGCACCTGGCTCCTTGCCCGCCCTTTCGTCGCTCCTGAAACCCCAACCCCACTGATGGGGTATCCTGCTGCATCAGGGCTGTTCTAGTGTTATATTTCCTTCTCAAGTACGGGAACCAAACAGCACAGGGAAAACCCTGAAAATGGTGTAAAGGGCTGATGTTCCTCTTTCACTAACCAAATACTCATACCTGTGTTGCTGCTCTTCAGCCTCCTCCCCATCTCCATCTGCTGTAATCCTTCTCACTCAGGCCTGCAAATCGCCTTATATGTCTTGGGATGAAGAAGTAATAAATTAAAGAATGAATAACTCTACCCAAAGAAGCAAAAGCTTCTAACAACGGCTATCTATTATTTATTTGTTGCCATCAAATTAGTAAGTGCTGTTTGTCTTTCGGGCTATTGCTTTATAACTGTCTGCTGTATGTCTTTCATGAAAAAATTAAGACATCCGTTACAGTAACAGCCCTTATCGCTTGCACTTTATGTTTTCAAAACACTTTACAAGCATTATATCATATTAATGATGTGGTGTACAATAAACTCATTGCAACAAACAGGTAAAATTATTGTTTTCTGACATCTAGAATGCATGTGAATCACCATAATACAAACACTATCACAACATATCCTTTATTTTTATTATACATTCTGAGCAAAGTGTCTCTAAAACCAACCTCAAGCATAGTCTTCTTGGCTCACTTGTCAAAGGTAGAAATAATTCGTGTGAGATGCCTGCACTCAGACATCTCTGCTCTTTAAAAAGTGTGGATCAACAAGACATCCAGGGTTCACCTCCGCATCTTTAGGTCCTACCACCACCTTCCCAGTCCCCCCACCTCTGATTGCCTCCCACATGCTGTCATGGTGATCGTTCGGAAGAGGGGCCGCAAACCCCCACTGGAGCTGCAGCTTCTGCGTGTGGCAGGTACCCAGGTCTTACACAGAGTGCTTTGATCTACAAAACTATTAAATGATGTTTTCCTCTACTTATGCATGCAAAACACTGGGTGCAATTTAGCTGAAAGAATATATTAACACTAATTAGCCTTCATATTGTAAGAGATTAAATTCTGTCACCAGTCCATGTTTAACCACTGCTGTCCCACTGTCATTGCTGATGACTCTCTCGTTATTAACATTTTTGATAATCAAAAGAGACAATGCCTCCAACCCAGAAGACCCAAAGAAGGACATAAATCCAACATATTTTTGTGTGAAATTTTTCACTGAAATATGGAACTTGGATCATTCGAGAAGAATCTAATATCATTCCTTTGATTTGCTTTGCATGGATGGGGATTTGTCCATTCAGCTCCCTTTAAATTCATGGGTGAGTGAACGCACATATGACTAGTAATTTTATCGCCAGCTACCATCCCGCTTAGCTTTTAAGTAACATGACATCAAACAATCAGAAAATCAGCCTTTATGTCAGCTCCAAACTTGGAAATACTGACAGTAAGCTAGAGCCAATATAATGCTTATTACTTTTCTATATCTTCTGTCCCTTTCTGCCTACAGAGTGCCACTTGAGATCAAAACTACTAGTGTTTACTCTTCTCAGTTTGGTGGTAGCATTTGGAGCTGGGGCAGTCTCACCTCGCCCTGCAGAGGCTGGCAGGCTCCCCTCACCAGCAGTGCCCGTGGCTGCTGTGTTTGCCCGCGCTCAGCCCTGGCCACAGCTTTGCTCCACTCTGAAGCCCCCGTACGAAGGTGTTCGGGGTTGTTTCCACGCTGCGCCTTGCTGCTTTCTCAGCCCTTATCAAGGCTGGGATTGCCACTTTCTCATTAGCATTGATAAGCAATGTTTTAATTGCAACAGCCTCCGTTACTTCTTGTATTACACACAATAGGGTGAATGACCACAGCTTTGGTTTTGGGAGGTGTTGAGAGCAACCAGCACTTTATCGGATTGGTGATGGCAGAAGCAAGACTACAAACCAGGCTATTTTATGCTCACTCTCCTGCAGTAACCAAAAGATACTTTACTTGTGATATCCTCTATTTATGTACAAATCTTACGTTACCCATCCAAGAACCCACTCTGCTTGTATAAACATATTTTGCTTGAGCAACTGATGAATATCAGCATTTTGTGGATGAAATTTAGGCAATAATGTTGAAAGTAGAGGCATAAATGTCTATGAGAGCTTTAATTTGTAGAATTTATCGAGTAAGGTTTTTATGTCTCGTAACTGATGTAGTGTCAGAGGAATTAATTTGATTTCTGCTGAGTCATTGTGGATGTATACAACTATCACTGAGCAGATTAAAAAAAGAACTTATTTTCTTAAGTTACAAGACCTTGATGATGAACTCCCACTGGCTAAAGCAAGACAATGCATCTTAAAAACATGTATAAAAATCTAAATTTATAAACTGTATGTAAGATTTCCTGAAATTTGCTCCTGATATTTGCACCTATCTAGCTGATTATCAACCTTAGTCAGAGGAGAAATGGCATTCAATTGTTTCAATTCTACTCAGAAGTAAATAAATTAATCTGAGGATTTTCAGCTACTAGAGAAGAAAGCACCTGGGCAGCCATGGCTTTCAGACACTATTCTAACTAAAAGGAGACAAAATATCCTTAGAGAGGAGTAATGTTCAATATTAGAGTGAAACTGTTTGATTAATAGAAAAGGACCATATGAGACTGCTTTCATAGCTTTTTTAATTTCAGACATAGCCTTGCTCTCCTGACACACATAAAGCACCACAGCAGTAAGTCACCCTGTCTTGCTCTTCCTTGCACAAAGTTTTGGTCAATGGGGTGGTGGCTATAATTTTAGTTAGCACAGTGGCGAGTTTACAGAGAGTCTGCAGTCTGTAAAGCTGGTATCAGGGCGTTTCCCTCCTCTGACTTGCATCCAGTAATTTAAATTTTCTACTTAGGTGTTCATGCTATGCTTTTCTTTTCAGAAAAGCTAATGAAATTAAGTGCCCTCTTAGAAATGTTTCCCTGTCTTCCAGAATAAAATTAAATGAATGAAAGAATATTTTTAATGTATAAAATGGCACAGCTGGGAGGGATAAATGAAGAGAAGAACCACATTCATACATAACTGTTGACTTCCTACAGAAGCAAACACACTTGGGCTCCAGGTTGGTTGCCATCCTAAGATGGCAGTTTTAAATACTACAAATATTTCCCAAGTTAAGAAGAGACATATACTACAGAAACTCAAATACCCTGGCAAGGTTTAAGGGATAAATTCTGGACTCATAATTCTACTATGCAATATAGTGTGAAAAATAAACAGAGAAAGTGAGCAGCATTTACGCCTCCTGAGATCTTGCAGACCTATGGCAACGTGCAGGCATTCTCTGCTGTAGTCGCTATACGCCCACCTGTATCTTTGCAGCCCATGCAAGCGTAAGAAATAGAGGAAAATTAGACTCTGCTGTAAGGCAATGTCTGAATTAGTTTGGAATACGTGTATTGTAAGTACAGTTAAGTTTTTGTACCTCGACCCTGTATTGCTTGTTCTGGCTTTAGACCTCTGTCCTTTCACCAAGCAAAAAGTTGTTATTTCAGATATACAGCAACATACAGAATTGACAGGAATGTTAGTAAATTAAATTTACAACATTTAAAAAAATATTATTCTGGTGTCAGCTAATAACTTAGTGCACTTTAATGATCAGGAAGCCAGGAGGTATAATATCACAACTTGCATGACAGAACACAGGATCAATGGTTTGATAAAAATGTATTTTTGGAAAAAATTGTGATACCTTTGCTTCAGCTCAAGTGATAACTTTGAATTTTGATATATCTTTTTGTAAGGCAGTGTCTCTGGCATTTGTACAAAGAATATGTCAAAGCAGTCAGTCAAGCTTGTAGTCGGATGGACTAGCAAATAACTAGAAAGTGGGAAAACTGAAGACTTTGGTCATTACTGAGCTGGGCTCAATGTGAATGAGTGACCTCAGGGAAAAAGCTCCAGTATACGCCCTCCATTGAAAGTCTGTGAATTTTTAGAACTACTTTTCCATACTTTTCTATTTACTGGGGAAAAAGTAATAATCGTACACATACATTCAACTTATTTTCTGAAAATTCAGTATTTATGCATAATAATAACTCATTTGTTATTGTTAACTGATTTATACAGTTTAAAAACAATTACTTCAGCATAAGGGCAACAGAAATACTAAATCAAATCCTTCCTTCACCTGTGATGCTATTTGCTAAGGACTTTGTATGCATTGCACTATAGTGCGTCCAAAACTTAACAGGTTGAATAAATAGCAACCTTTCATGTTTTCTTGCTTCCAAATCAAGTCCTTCACAGTTCATGTGACCATAACCAGGGACATGAATTTACCTTCTACTGATAGCCAGGACTACAGACCAAGAAATCCAGCATCTTACTAGTATGCATGCACATATGTATGTGCATAAATTATGAGAATGCAAAAAATAGTGACATCAACAAAGACATGGTGGAATAGTAAACCTATGAAAAATCAGATTCTAGGCAGTGATGCACTTGTTGTTGTTGCAGAGGGTGAAAAACTGGCACGAGCTGAACTCCTTCAATTAGTTATAAAGGACAACTTGGAACAGAGATTATAAAACAAAACACAAATTCATTTTCCATAGCTCTTCTGCTAACAATAAGAAATAGCTGCCAAACAGAATAATCTCACGGACTTCAATGTTGGGAACTTGGCTCAAGAAAACTATCTTCCAGATTGAGCAATGGGAATAAATTAGTCAGTTTGTGGATGACTGCTCCTTACAAGGGTCTGGGTTCCTCACAGGGATCATTCTTTCTTGCCACTCACGAATCACTGATGCGCATGGAACTGCACATGCATAAAATTATCTGAGAAGTGAATCATCCCCAGCATGCAGCTATTAGCCCACCATCCCAAAACTGCTAAACCATCTTTCTCAGTCATCCCTTGAGTCTTCTCAACAGTAATGTGATTAGTTTTGCTCCATTTTATTAATTAATAGCAAAACTTTAAGAAATAAAATCTCTTTTATAGCATCTTTCTTTGGAAGAGCTCTCAGCCTAGAAAGGACATTGGGGAATGCAATGGAGAGGTGTCATCAGAGAGACCAAGACAGGTCCTGTCCTCCAAGTGCCACCTGACCCTCCTGCCACAGAGCTGTCCCTCCACACACCTTGGGTGATTTTTGGAAATAAGAGTAAGGTTTTCCAAGCTAACAAAACCTGAAAACGAGGAAAGGGAAAAATCTAAGATTAAAATTAGCCAGACTGACAAAATACAGGACATACTCCTGACACAACTTACATATGACTGAGTGTTGCATTACCCTCTCCGTGTTGGCTGGCCCTGGGTGATAGTCTTACCTGCAGTGAGATTGAGCCTGGGCTGGAAAGCATGACCCAGAAATCTAGTATGACCTAGATGATCTGCCTTTCACAGACAAACCTATGTCTTCAAACAGCTGGAGCAGGCATCTTCTCTTACTGCTCCGTTTATACTTCAGCAGAGCTTTGAGCTTCCAAGCCTCAAAAGTGCAACATAGGAAGAGCTTGTCTGTTGGGCTTCCTCTGGTCCGAAATCCAGTCAAAAAAAAAATAGCAAGAAGGAATTGCATTTGGATAGATACACATAAAATTGGATAAGAAAGCATAATTATCCCCATCCTGAGTTCTGTTTAAAACCTGAGGAGACACTAGAAAGGAGAACCTAACGAGGCAGGAATAAGGGAATTGTAGTTTGTAAGTGGTCTGAAGCATAGCTGCATAACATAGCATGTATTTTATGCTTACTTTAGGGTAAGAGTGTAGAAAACTGCAAAGTTCCACTTTCTACAAGCAGACAAGCACTTCCAGTGAAGAGTTATTTGCCTTTCTATCAGTCTTATGCTTCAGCATCCTTGACTGCAGTCAAGTGACGCCAAAGGCAAGCGATCTGATGTTAATGTCAGCGGAGGACTGTCCTCACACATTACAAAGTGCATGTTTAGTACTTCTCAGAATCAGCTCCAACTTATTTAAACACTGTCTCAGTCAAAAAGCCTGTGAAAATTTAATTTGCCATTAGCATAGCTGAGTTTTGGGAAGAAAAAGAGCTTTTGTCCCTTTGTGTATCTTCAGTGCCACTGGCCAAAGCTAACCTGTGATTATTTACCTTTGGTATTATCAGACTCTGAACCAGTAGGAATCCACTCAGGTTTTTTTCCCAGCAATTCAAGTGTGAATAGACCACAGAAAGAGGCAGGAACAGATGCTATTTCTTCACTCTCAGTCGGTGACAGAAACTGCATTTCATTATAGGGTTGAGATGAAAAGCTGATCTTCTCAGAGTATATATTCCTCGGCTGGCTTGTGTAGATGCACTCAGGAGCTGATACGTTATCAGAATTATTCTATCTCAGTGCTGATGTCATAACATTCTATGTTACCACTCTCCCAATAATTAGCTAAGGTTATCACACAGTTCATAGATTTCCTCTGATTCTGATGAAACGGGGACACTGCTGGAAAAGGCAATGTTACCCCTCAGGGACAAAAAGCAGCAGCAGCCATTGACCTTTGGGATGCTAAAATTATCAAAAACCCTCTCGCTTCTCTGAATTATAACGAACTTTCTTCCCTTACATTGATTTAGGTTTTCCTCAGTTCAGAATCTATTACTGCTTTTTGGGGGTTTTTTTAAATAAAAGAAAAAAGTGCCTCCTAAAGAGATAGAGACCTCTTTTGGGAATATTTCATCCGACACACATAAATAGACAGGCTGCAGTAGCTGTGCTACATTCCCTGGGTAAAAGGCAGCTCCAGGTGAGATATGTCTTGCGCTTTCAGTTTGTTTTCCCTCCTCTCTGTCTGCTCTGCAGCCAGCTCTGTGGGCTTCAGACAGAAGGCCCCTGATGAAGTTCGTCATTACTATCGTCGCTTCTGCTGTTTTGTGGGGATAAGATTGATCTTTTTACCAGATCATTTCTCTTTGTCATGGAGGTCCTGATTTTCATTTATACTTGGGCCACTTTGGAGTGCTCTGGCAGTGTAATGGGGCTTTAAAACCAGTTCAGATCACATTTGTGCTCACTTTAAAGCACTTCTGCTCTGACAGAATGGTATTAAATGTTTGTAGAGTACGTGGGCTTCAGGTTTCTAATGTTTTGATTAACTAACAGCTGCATACCTATCTTTTGAAAATGACATCATCATTAAGACACCACAGGTAAGGAGACCACAGCAGCTCTGCCTCGAATATATCCAGTACTCTGAAGTGGATCATGTGATACAGGTGCAATAGCAACCAAGAGTATGTCTATCAGAAGACATAATACAGAATTACACCTCAAACAGCACTTCGAATGTGTATTACAAGGAGAGAAACTCTGATCTGGAAATTTAGCAGCAAGTATTACAGAGAACAGTGTTGGCTCATTAATTATGTGAATGCAGCAATGAAAGTGAGAAAATGCACTATATAGCTGAGACCAGACTCTGCAATTTGGAGGCCACATTCAGGCTGTTGACCACACATATAGAAATGCAGATACATATAATCTGAGCAAAATAACCAACTCACTATATCAGCAAAGGGCATAAGGATCAATGGAAAACAAGTTGTAGTGGCCGATGCAGTGATATGCTTTTGGGAGAGGTTAGGAGTTGCAGGCAGGGTAAAGGTACAGAATAAGACTTGGATTTGGAAATCATGGTTTGGCACTTAAAACTTTTCTGGCCCGTCAATGAGGTCCATGAGGGTACAAAACACTTTCTAGATTGCAGTTCACTGCCCCTGACTTAAGTAATCAGAAAAAAAAAAGGGTGGAGGGAGTGTGATTCTCTTGTCACTAAAATACTTAATTGTATGTGCATATTTGGAGGTGTCTTATGTGAGCTGAGTGCCCAAGATCCCATTATAGACAGTGGAGAACTCAGGCTCAGCTCAGCTCAGCGCCATTTGAGATGCCCTTATGCATCCTGCCTGCTTCCCAGTTATGAGGTAAGAAATTTTCAGGTTTCCTACGGGCCCTTTTCATATCTACCAGCACTGTACCACGTCTCAGGTACCCTATGACATCTAAAATGTCATGGATGGATCTCTGTGGGCAATTAAATCAAGGCCAAGATGCCACAGTTTATGGGTTTAATCTGATTTCACGAATACTTATGTAAACCAAAAATCACTTCGCTGAAATAGGTGAACTAGACCCTGTGAACTCAGGGCAAGAAACAGCATGGTCTTCCTCGCAGCAAGAGAAGTGTTATTAGGCATCAGAAAAACCACACAGACAGACACACATCCCACTCTGTAACTGCTCTGCCTAGTGAAGCTTCAAGTGGAGCTTGCATCTTCGTAAAGACCCGAAGTCATTAGCCTCAAGACAGAATTCTGTAGGAAACAAGTTTCCGCAGTTGCAGTACTTGCAGAACTATTTATTTATCATAAGGTGTATACAAATTTCGTTGCCTTTAAAATCAGGTGCAACTTCCTCATCTGGCTCTGTATTACAGCATTTGCTGTTGGCTGTTCATGCACCCTGGTTCCTAGAAGCAGCAGCAGTCCCTGGACACGAGAAGACATCACTGGCTGACCTTGGACATTAGCCGTGTACTTAATGTACCTCACTGCAGATATGTCCTAAACAGAGAGCCGACTTATAAACATTAAAAAGATTCTATGATAAATGTTAACTATTAACAGACAGAGCTGACCCATGCGAGCATATCATGGATAAACAGTGCACGAGGCACTTGTCCTTTTATTAGCATGTGAATATATTAGTATTATACAAGTGACATTTAGGGAAATGAATAGCCCGTTATTCCATAGGGCTCTCATTAAAGGCAGCCTCTCCTGAGGTTGCTGGATGGTGAAGTTCCTAAGTGGATTAGTAGGAAGCGTGGAGAGAATGAATGAACTTTGCAGTGACTACTCTTAATAATGACTGCAGGTAATTAAAAAGACTAGATGTATCTGGAGAATTCTGTGTCTAATAGTGGTCTAACAGAATTTGAAAAACCTCTAACGATGGAGTGAATTGAGCTTTAAAAATCATTTAGCTGGTCCTTGCATTAACAAGTAGCTTTTATGTGATGGAGGAATTAGAAGTTAAATATTGACTCAATAAGTCTTTAAAGACTTTTCTTATTTGCAGTGTTGGCCATTATTCAGTAGTAATGTTTATGCAAATTGTAGTGCAGAAGCCTTTTCGGTATCGGAAAATGTTACCCTGCAAACTCGTTAGCTTTCAGCCACTGTGTTCACAAAAAACCACAAGACAAAAGATGTGCTGGAGGCAGAGCTACAAGCTGAGTACAAATCCAGGCACTAAGATGACACAGTCAGGTTGAGGAAGGCATCGCTGCTCGCTGCCTTCCCCTGGGAGCTCAGTGAAGAACGAGGGAAGTGCCAGCATTTCTTGGTAAAGGACTACCTGTCCATATAGCAGAGGGTTTTGTTTCTATTCTGGCTCTTAGTAGACCTATGTTCTCCATACATAAATATTTAAAGTGAAGACCCAGCTGGACAGATGAGGATCTGATTTTCTAGAGTGGGCTTTAGTTCATGAAACTGCTGTGTGTCTACATCTTAGGACTGTAATAAAGCAGCCCTGAGTTTCCTCAATACTCAAAAAGAGAAAAATAAATGGATTTAAGGCCATCAGAAAAAGTAATGTACACATAACTCACGTGTTCAACCTTAGAGGAGTAAGAATTCCCTCTGGAGGTTTTCACAGTCACCTACCGCTCTCCATTGACAACAAAGCAAATTTAAGCTCATCTTCAGACGCTTAAAACACAGTTCTGATGCATAATTTGGGTGAGCTGCATCCAGCCATGCACTTCAATATACAAATTACAATGTCTTGGTGAGGGCAAAAAGAGCCAGCTACAGATTCTAACGATGAAGATAAAGGGAGAAATTTGGATAAAACGCTTATTTGTTGGTTGATTTCATAACAACAGAAAAAGTTCCGCATTTCACACTGTAGAAGCCCACAGAAGGCTGGGATTGTATCAGTTTCTTCAGCTGAAGTTCCCCAAGCTGTGGTACACCTGGAAGGAATACTAAAGCAGAAAAGATGTTGTGAAGCCAAGCAGACAGCATCCACTGCACACATTTGAAATGGATATAGCAAATCTGTAGGCAGATGTTCCAGCAGTGCGGGGGAATCAAGAAGCTGCTTGCTTCCTCCACCACCTAATGGCTCTGAGCAGGTACAAGGAGTCATATCAAGAACCATCAAAGCAGTAATAATAGTAATATGCAATTTCCCATACTTTTCCGTATATAAAGCCACTACATCCACTGAAGCTGCACTCTCTCACAGACAGCCTAGTAGCAGCAGGAATGACACAGAGTTCTGGAAGCCAAACTGGACTAAGCATCGGTCAAGCCGTATCTGCCCTTTCCAGGCCAGAACCTCAGAGACAACCGTACCCATCCAGTGTGCTCTCCAGACCTTCAACCCGCTGCTCTGACTCCAAGGCAAAGTCAATACCTAGCTGACGGTAGCTGCATTTAAAAAAAAAATTAAAAAATGCTTTGTAAGGACTTTTGTGTTTTCTCACAATCTGAAGGCTCTCCATGCATTTTTCTGCTTTGCTGTTCCTTCATCCATTTTTCAAACCTTCTCCAGAAAGATCTTGTCTGTCTTCCTGTTTCTCTTTCTCTGTTTAACGCTTGACTGGAACATTTTCTCTTTTCAAAACATTGTGAGATGTATTTTGCATGAAAGACACTGTCCTGAGGAAGGGCCAGCTCACACTGTGCTGTTTGCACAGAAAGCAAGAAGCAGGAAGGGCAATAAAAGAGCAACTTAATTACTTTGGAGCTGTGGCGCTTCCCACCACTGCGGCCTCTGCATGAGGTCCTGACGCAGCCACCAAGCCTGTGAGAGGCACGATCTTGCTGACAGCTCCTCCGGTGCTGCTTCAACCAATGTCACCGAGCAGCTCACGGCAGATGAGCAAGCCACAAAGAGCGGCAGGACATCAGTGATGTAACCCCAAGCTAAAAAAACATCAGGAAATATCAGTGACCTCCGAGAAGCACAAAAGCCTTTCTGTCCCCTTCTCCTCTGCTGAATAAACACGTACCCTCTTCTAGCGGCACTGTTCACCTCCCCTCGAGAGGTGTTTTGTTCAGAAAAAGAGTGAAAAATCAGAGCACAGCTGCAAAAACTAATTCCCACTCCTAGCCTAAGTACTGGTGTCTTTCTGTAGCTATACAAGCTAGGATGTTATGACCTCGCCTACACTACACAGGTCGAGATTGTAAGACATACTGAACAGATCTGGATCTGACTTCTGAGCTGCTCCCAGAGCCAAGGATGACTACTGACTATGCCTGATGCTGGGGGGTAAGTACACCCATCAGTAGGAAGCATTTAGGAATTTCCTCATTCCTCAATGGATTAGGCTTTGAACTAAAATCCACTAAAGCAAGAAAAGTCCAAGGGATCACAACTTGTTTTCTTTAGAAAGCACCGATTTTCTTTTTGGCCAGTGCTAGTAACACCACGTCTGGCTCAGCAGCCACTTCAATTCTGTTGCATTTGCCTTTTCTTCAGCTCTTCTTCTTCCCACTTGACCTCAGGGGGAAATTCTTGCTGTCTGTCCCAGCTTGCAATTCCACTGCTGGAATAATTGAGCTGTACCAGAAGAAGCATTTCTCTTGGCTTCTTTCTCTTTTCGATACTCAATCATTTTGCTTTACTGCTTTTGCTTCTCCCATCTCCTGAGGAGTTTTGTACCTGGGACCCTATCTATGTGACAAAACTAATATCGAGAACTTCAGTCCACCATCTGTCTCTATCCCCAGTGACATGCCGCACACAGGGCTTGTACCAAGGAGCCCTCTAGTCTGAGCACACAAAGAAGAAACGATATAGCAAACTCCCAGTATTTTTTCTGAAATGGTTTCAGCAGGATTCTTCACCTCTAATCTAACCATTGCCAGTAGTGTAGTAGGTTTCTACAATATTTCTTTCCCTACAGTTTCAACAGGCTTTGTGTGTTACTGCCACAGCAGCTCACGTACTCAGCATGTCCACTGTCAAACGCGCCCTTTTCTGCAGAGGCTGCAAGTGGGACTGAGCCAGCGGTCTGCCGCTTTCGGGTTAGGGACATCACAGCGCTAACTGATACTCTGTTCTTTCTGTGATCACACGACATACACATGACTTTCCACCCCGAGAAGCCAAACCTAAACAAAAACCTTCGCAAAACCCCAAAACCATTGACTGCTTTTTTCGTAGGTGATATATGGAGAAGGCATTTTTGCCACTTGAAAGTCAAACCCACCTCTTGTATGCCACTGCATTCACAGGTTATTATCAGGGAGAAATTTTGTTCATTCCTTGGGAATTATTTTCTCTTTAAGATTTGTCTTTTGTTTACTTATTCATATGTCTTCTTCCTCCAAAACTGACTTTGTTTCCTGACATCCCAAGTTACACTTCTACTGGAAGTGCAAAGACTGTATCGAAGAAAGCACATCTCACAGAAGTGCCTCTGCAGCACGTTACGAACTGCGCAGCTCCCAAAGAGCAATTTAAAATGAAGAACAACCTTTTCCAACATCCTTTTCAGAACTGCACATGGACATTAGCCAGACACAAGACTGAGCTGCAGAGGGTGCATTAAACTCCCCATCTGCTCTTCACAGCACTCATCACTGATTTATAACCCACAGTAAAGTCATTTGGCCAAAAAAATCATAGTGGATGAGAAAAGTGCACCAGAAGCCAGCTGAGCCTTTTCCTCCCGCAGTGTCCACGGAAGGAAACATGTCCCACCCAGCCAGCATTTTCCCAATATTTGATTCCAGAGAATGCAACAGCTGTAGGTAAGTCACTCTCTAAATGAACTAGCAAAGCCAGATTTTGTTCTCGTTTACGATACTTTATAGGCATTATCTCAGTTGGTCTTCGCATGGCTATTAATTCACTCCTGCGTAAACGATGTTGAAGTATCCTTGAGGGCCTCAGCAGCTTCCCTGAGAACCTGGAAGAGTTTTCAGGAAGACACCTGCAAGCTTCCATGTCCCAGGGAGCCTGCTTTTCTAACCCCCTCCTTTGCCATGCCCAGCTCCCGGCTGTGGTGCTGCCACCCGACCCTCTGCAGACTCCCTGCAATGGAGGAGCCTGCATTCCCTGTGGGCTGCTCTCCCCGGTGAGATGTCGCCTTCACATGGGATCAGGTTTAGGCACTGGAGAGAGGTACATGCTGTGGGACAGCCATGGGATGGTCAGAGGCCAGCGCCACTGAGGGCTTGTAAGATGTCCCATAACTGAACATGAGCCAGCACTGTGACCAGGTGGCCAAGAAGGCCAACGGCATCCTGGCTTGTACCAGCAATAGAGTGGCCAGCAGGAGCAGGGAGGATGCACTGGTGAGGCCGCACCTCGAGTACTGTATTCAGTTTTGGGCCCCTCACTACAAGAAGGACATTGAGGTGGTGGAGTGTGTCCAGAGAAGGGCAGTGAGGCTGGTGAGGGATCTGGAGAACAACTCTTAACGAGGAGCGGCTGAGGGAGCTGGGGCTGTTCAGTCTGGAGGAGGCTGAGGGGAGACCTTGTTGTTCTCTACAACCGCCTGAAAGGAGGTTGTAGTGAGGCGGGTGTTGGTCTCTTCTCCCAGGTAACTAGTGATAGGACGAGAGGCAATGGCTTCGAGTTGTGTCAGGGGAGGTTTAGATTGGATATTAGGAAAAATTTCTTTACTGAAAGAGTGGTCAGGCATTGGAACAGGCTGCCCAGGGAAGCGGTGGAGTCCCCATCCCCGGAGGTGTTCAAAAACCGCGTAGATGTGGCGCTTCAGGACACGGTTTAGCAGGCGCGGTGGTGCTGGGGTGACGGCTGGACTCGATGGTCTCAGGGGTCTTTTCCAGCCTTAACGGCTCGGTGATTCTCACCCCCGGTGACCTTCCCGCCCCCCGCAGGCTGAGCGCAGCCCCTCGCCCGCACCCACACACGGAGGGCACGCCGGGGGGGGGGCCGCGCGGCACTCGCCCCCGGCCCCATCCCGACCGAGCGGAGGGCAGCG
>Ga0065711_1033018_pt1 | contig 26245 bp, 8 predicted proteins | sample Hoacrofraction12_FD_59098 | JGI IMG/M metagenome (GOLD analysis project Ga0065711, IMG submission 59098) | Hoatzin crop microbial communities from Cojedes, Venezuela - Epithelial fraction 12 v2 (version 2) | ecosystem: Host-associated > Birds > Digestive system > Esophagus > Crop | place... | reverse complement strand
GTGACTGCCACCTGTCCTAAAGCCTGATCATCACTGCTGGGAAAAACAATCCCTTTGTCTCCTGCTTCTCTCACAAGATTGTAGATTTTACGTGCTTGCTGTCTGCAAAACATATTCATAGCCTTGCAGAAATGGGCCTTTGGTAGATTGTGATGCTAGTACTGAGCTCCACTGGTGTGTTGAAAACAAGTCCACAGCAAAGGCATGGTGGGAGGGGAGGTAATCTGTAAGACAAAGTTTTTTCCCCTTAATAGATTTACTGAAGTCTGAGCCATGTCACAATATGATATTGACAATTTCAGTTTTAGTACCTGTTGCTACACAGAAGTTTGTATTACGGGGAAGAAGGCAAACTGCAATCCTGCTGCTGAACCAAAATGTCTCAGACGTGTCCTGACCTGTTTTGTCCCTCCTATAAGGAAAGGATGGAGATGGGCACATCAAACATGTGCAGACCAGGCACGTCAACAACTCTGGAAAAATCTAGAACCACGAGAAGGAATAAAGCTACAGAGAAGGTTCCAGACAGTAACAAATCATCTCAGAAAAGACCTAACAGCAAGGAAAGCACACAAAGGAAGAAACCCAAAGGAAGGGTATTTTGGAGATCAGTCACGGATGAGTCACACGGTTCCGTCCCCTCCCTTGCGCTGACACACATGGTGCGAGGAGTGGACTGGTTAAGGAGACAGAGACTGAGAACAAACCCAGCAGAAAAGTAAGCAATGGTTTTGTCTGTCTAGCCACCATCTCCCTGCTCCACACACTGACAGGGGCAGGCAGAACGCAGGAGCATTGAAACTGCTGTGAAACTTCACTGCCTGAGCTTGCAAGTGAGTCTGGATCAAACAGAAGGGTCTTAACTCAGATGCAGAAAAAAAAAAAGGAAAGATATAATGAAAGTACTTTATAATTAGCAAAGGTGGAATAAGATACCACCTCGCTGCAGGCACCAGACTGAGTGAAACCTTCCCTGAGGTGTCAGTGAAGACACAGACATTGTACACTGACAAACGGTTAACAGAAATGAGAGTCTGGAAAGGGTAATGAACATATCCAGGGCAGAAGCAAAAACTAAAGAGCTCAATTAACTTAAAAGGTAGGACTAAAATGAATCTGTTTCAGAAAGCCTAGAATTCCTCAAGTTGAAGGTAAAATAGGAAGGTGGAGTTCCTTAACAAATAGATTAGAAAATAGTATACATAACACCTGATTACGCAAGGCGGTGAGTGTCCTGGACAGCTACAGGGCTCTAAGCCTGATCTCAGCAACGTACAAGTTTTTTTGTTCTAAGAATTAGTATTAGTGATTGGACACTGGATAAAAACCAGCACAAGTTACTAGATATAGATTGCATCCGATGAGACTTGGTACTGCTCACCCAATAACTAACTGCTCTACCACAGTGATGTCCTTCTGGGTCTCCCTGTCCATCTGAATCAGAGGCTCTCTCTGAAACATCCACCCTGCTGAAGGGAGAAGGTGAGGCGAGGAGGAACTGAAAACAGTTTGAGGTTTAATGAAATAAAAGACCACAAAAATGTGCTGAATAACAAAAAAATGAGGGGTCATCACATTTTTTTCCTAAGGGCTGTAATCAGGGAGGAGGAGGAGTAGCGATTCTTAAGTAGTTTCTGCCAAGTCAATGCAGCACTCTTAGAGCCATGTACAATATTGCTATCTTTGAAAGGTTGAGACAAGATACCCTTTCTATAAAGGAAACATTTATTGGTTGTTTGGAGATAGTGGAACAGATGAACAAGCAGATACATACATACGTGGAGACTAGTCGGAATGGGACACTGGCCAAGAACACAATATCTACATTTAATAGCAAAAAGTCTCCATGAAGAAGCGTAGAGTTGAGACTTTATTAGATAATATGAGAAAAAAAAAAGTTATGAAAACAAACAATGCTGGCACCCATTTCTAGCCATTCCAAAAAGAAACATCTCTTCCCAAAAGATTTTGTTGGCTCCTATCACCCATTTGTGCAGAGATGAGGATTTTCAGGCTGGGTAGATGGCCCCTGTGCAGCTGTGCTATATTTCACTCCCCCTTTTGTCACAGAGACAGTTTAGTGGGACACACTCCCGTATCCTATTCCCCTTCCTCCTTTATTCACAGCAGAGCCTTTCACTTAGCATTTCTAATAGCACCATGTAGCGCTGTCGTTTCAGGAAATGCCTGGCTGTATTCACTGCTAAATCAAGCAGGAGTCGTGCTGGCAATTCAAGGAACACCTCATCAGAGGAAAAAAAGCAACTGCTGCTGACCTATTGTTTTCCATTTCATTGCACACAGTCAAAAGAGCTCTGGTGACCACCCAGTGGGTGCCCTGAAATACAGATTCCAAGACACCTTCCTGAGCTAGAAAGGCATACCGGATTTACTGCTCAGGCTCTATTGTTACCCAGTCTCTCTTTTCCTGTTAGTTCTTTATTTTCTATTTTTGTCCTTCACCCTGTCATTTTCAGTCCTTTTCATGTTCGCTTCTCAGTTTTGTATGCAACAGTTGGAAAGCTTCCCTTCGACAGAGCGTGCTACGCTCAGAGTTTGCTGCAGGGATATTCTACAATAGGAGTCAGCGAGACTGAGTCAGAATTCAGCAGCTTTAGCAAGGAAAAAGTCTCATATAGAGGATATGTTCATGAAGTTATTGTTCTAACTACTCCAACCTTAACACTGATATCAGCTAATTTACTTACAAGGCTACACTGCAAGCGGAACCAGCTGAATCAACAATACTCTTCCCTTTCTTCATACTCACGAAGCAGCAGACATTGGATTTGCAAAGCAGGTAACCCTACACCAACACCCTTGCAGGAGCAAATGCTGGTTCTGTGGGTGTGAGCAAACTACAGCCGAATAACAGGATAAAGAAACCTAAACTCTTGAGGGAGATTCAGACCTCTGGTAGGAAGAACGGGAGGCAGTTTAGCTTCACATTAGAGACAGACAACACGCAGGTAGAAAAATCTCACAAGGAGAGAGAAGAGGCAGACAGAGAGAGAAACTGCAGAATGGTTTGGCTTTTCTCTTGCTTAGGCTGTTTTAGGTGGACAGTTATTTTGCTCCTGAGAATGGACATACCAGGGAAATTCCACCAGTGCTCTACAAGATGTACATACAGGTCTTTAAACAATTATGCTTCATTTTTCAAAATGTAACTTTTACACAGTCCAGAAATTGTGCTGTTCTGATAGCATACACTCACAGAGTGCCATTAACCCTAAAGAGTAATGCATTTTACTGACAAGTATAAATAAAGAAGAACCTACTGGATTGTATTTTTAAAAGTAGAAAATCTTTTCAGTCATTAAGATTTTGACAAGTGAGAAAGTAAAGCTAGAAATAACGGATACTGTCCTGAGCAAGATACAACTACTAGTATTAAGTGCTGAACTGGTCTAGTACTAAATAGTTACCTAAATCCTCAGTTACGGACAAAATTAAACATGGATATTGATTTCACCGAGCAAACAATGAACATCTAATAGAGGCAGACAAACATAGACAGTGTAAATGCACTAAACAACCTCCAGATCTGTCTAGGAGGCAATTAGTTTGAGACAGTGGAGTATGGCACATACCAAATTGCACACCATAAACCACCACAGTTCTTGCCTAAAGTATCAAGTTGCAGAATTATATTACAGCACAAATTCTGCAGCTGTGAAGGATGAGATCTTGTTTCCATTCATTTACGGTTTTTTCTAAGTGCTCTAAGATTTGCCAGGATACCCTGAATAGCCTGGGGAGCAGGCTTGCATCGTGAGACTGTAGGACAAGAGTTTTGCACATTTGAGATCATGTAAACAAAAGCTCCCAAGATGTAGTCTGCCCCAAAAACAGTGATTAGCCAGAAGTAGCTAAACGCTCTTGTGAGTTTCTTCGAACTGGACAGTTAACACTGGAAAAACCCGGAAGAAAACTGTTTAGAGACCATCTCTCTCTTTTTTTCTTTTTCTTTCTTTTTTTTTTTTAACCAGCTTCCACGTAATGTGACAAGGTCACTTCCAGTTAAAACAGAGTTTCCTGAAGGAAATACAGCAGCCTCAGGTAAAAATTTGCAATGCTCATTTTTTTAAAGATGATTGTCACCCTGTACAATAGAGAGAGGAAATTGTGGTCAGTGCATGTGTCTGAGGAGAGGAACGTAGCAGGGGTCCAAGAAGGTCACTCGGAGCACACTCAGCCCCAGTGCATACTGCTGTTCACAAAATCTGTTTTGTGGGTATAAACTATGCGCCCTTGCAAAGATCAAGAATGACGCACTTTTTAAAGGAAGATTCTTCACTATCACTTTACAGCTTTGTCCTGCAAGCTCCCCTAGTTCTAATCCTGTGACCTCTTCACAGGTGACCTATTTCTGGTAACAGCAGACACAAAACAACAGTACCTTAAAAGCACCAGTGGTCTCTCGCCATCATCCTTTGAAGCAGAATAACTGAAAATGACCATGAAGTAGGAAAACGTTATAAGATAAATTGCAACCTCCTAATACTAAAAATACTCAATGCTGATTAGACCTATTTAGATAGTGTTTTAAAAATATGGACCAGGTCTCTTGGAGAACTGACTAGAGCAAGATTTTTGCTTCTTTTAATGTAAAGTCCTGTTTATTCCCCACTCTCCTGAAACGCTTTGTACTAGCAACTTCAAGGAGATTTCCCCAATCCACAGAAGGTAATCCTGCCCCTGTCTCCACCTCCATTTATTCTAGTCTGTATCAATTTGAAAATGAACTGATTTGGAGCCAAAAGTAGTTTTTCCTTCCAGTTCTGCAATGCCATGTGTAACATAATATGCAAATATTTACGAATGCAGCAAATATTTAGGAACGCAACAATCCCTTAAAATGAGCTACAACTTCAAATATTCCAGCAGATTGCTAACAGCAAACAGCTGCCGTAAGACAGCGCAAGAACCTGACGTGTATTCTACAGTCCTGTTATCCGAGTCCTGAATTACTCCAGTGAGCACAACAGCGTTTAAAGAAAACGCTGCTTTACATTCCCATTCTTTATAGGCTGTTGATCCAGCTAGACTTTCAGATCAGACAGGAGATAATTATTAATGGCATACTTATTTCGGGAGCCCCTTGGTGGCTTCTTTCAGCAAATAAAAACATACCAAGAGCTGAATGTCCCTGTGAATTCTTTCCAATTCAATGGCAGGTACCTCCGATTTTCCACTGACATGCTGCAAATGAATGATTAAATGAAAGTAAATTCCACTGAGCTAAACAGCGGAAAAAGACACCAACACCGCAGGGACTGAAAAAACAGACAAGCTGTATCAACGAGAAGAGGTGAGTCTCAGTGCTTTATCCCATTAAAAAGACAGCACCTCTTTTCGTAAGGGACTATCACCTTTCTGTGAGGGCCAGGAAGGTATGTCGATTAAAACTGATTTTGAAAAGAAAACAAAGGACATGTCACAGTACTTATCTAACACAGGTAACCTAGTTAACATCAAGAAATATCTATAGAAATCATCTACAGTTCTTAAACAAGTGACAAAGATTTCAAAGAGGAATGTTGTCAAACTGGGGAATACAAAAACCCCAGATCTCTTGATAAAATAAACCCAGATCCAGCAATCGAAGAAACTATCCTGTGATATGGCTTGGGTATATATTTTACTTTACTTAGTACATGAGGCTTGCCCACAAATGCTGATATGGAAGCTGTCTACAGAGAGCTCGATTTTAATTCTGATTTAAGGATGTCTTCTGAGCCTTCAGCTCATTGAGAACAGTATGCAGCAGGGACTCTGCTAAATGCTTATGATATCGGATTACTAGACAACTCTTTATCTTCATTGGTTGTTATTGAGATCTTAATATATTGCCTAGATAGAGGATAAAGTAACAGGTAGCAAGTCAAAGTAGCAAGTGCAGGGTAGCTATCCAGCAGACACAACTGCCGAGAGTGGTAAGAGAGGAAATAAAAATTACTCCACCGCACAACAGCGGTGACAGGGAAGCCTACATTCTCTGCTCTCGGTCAGACTCATGACTGTCGCAAAGGTGCGTGCAATTGAGTAAAGGTCTCTTGCCTACTTTGAATGTGTTTGGCCTTTGTCTTGCTTCTCTAATTCTGCCACCTTTTGAACAACAAAAATAAAACCTCAAATGCTTGAAAAGAATGGGAGTCCAGTCTGAAATAAAAGCTCACATAATTTTCTTTCCCTAGTGAATGTTTTGTAATATTTCCTGCTAAGAAAGTGTTTATAACCTAAATGGTTGAGCACAAAGGTGGCACTGTACTTAGAGCTCCACCCTGGGCAGCATTTTTTCCTTGAATCTGATCCAAAGGGAAATTTCAGTACCACCTTGAAGCCACAATGGTACAAGAGAGCCAAGAGGGACTTCAATTTTTCCATTTAAAGAAACAAACATTTCACTGCTTGCTTTACTTCTGACAAGCCAGACTTACTCACAAAGTAACTTTCAGCAGAATGTTTTCAAGAATATTCCTTCTCTGAGGGAATAAACACCATTGTGACTGACAGATGCACACATAAAATCAGTGATCAAATGATCTTGGTTACTGTCCTGGGAACAGTCCTGAGTATTTTACGTTTTGTTTCTTCCTCAGTTGTGATACTCTGTTGATTACCCCACTTCCCTTGTAATAAATATAAATACTCTTTTGTATTACTCCCATCTTTGCAAGTTAGCATACCCTGAGTGGCCAATTCAACTCAATAAAGCAATCTTGGAAGAACTTAGATACAAAAGAGACCAATTTTAAAACTTCCCTTTTCCAGACCTTAAAAATGGGGTACTCCAGACAAGTGATTAGAGTGATCTTGTTTTTCTCGTGTTTCTGGACTGGAAATGCTGTCCTAAAACTGGGAGTGGAAAAAGTGAAACTGAAGCATGAAAGACGTTCTGAAACATCTCAGTCAGTTCTCCCGTTGTAGTCTAAGGCACTGATATCACAGACTCTAAACATGACAATTCTAAGGTACTTTCCCCCCCACTCCTATTTAATTACTTCTTTCCATAGGAAACCTCATGACTGTAGAAGGAAGAAATATATACCTTTGTAATAACATTTTTCACTGGAAAATTTCACAAAACAAGAAAGATTAAACCTTGCTGTATATTCCTTCATTTCATTTGCAAAACAAATGACAGAATACAATGTACAAACTCAAGCTTTCCAGCATTTATGTTATGCTTACTGGGACTTCTCTACTTAGAGTTCTGGTCCTGTTGAATTCCACTTGCCAGGAAGGCAGTTGTCTACGCTGTCTCTGGAGTACATTGGATCTTACTAAACAAGCGACAGCTCTTCCACAAGCCATTCAGAACTGTAAGACTGCAGCGTCTCTCCCAGGCCCTGTCAGGTTTAAAAGTGATGATTGTTATCTACTAACATCGACTCAAATTGATGATAGAGCATATAAAAACATTAGACTTTGAAATATCTCTGATTTACTGCTTCTGCCATGAAAGCAGTAGGCTCTAAGAGACTAGTCAGAGTGGGTAGTGGGAAGAAACAGCAGATACTGTAGCTAAATTTGATATGGCTCATGAATGAAACCCCACAATGTTGTGGTATCAAAGCATAAAAGACAGCCTTAGGACAAGCGTACGTACTCCTCTAGATCAAGGCAAAAAACCCGAATATCTCCAAATATTCAACCCAGGAATATTTTCTGTCCTTTATATAACAAGTTTTACAATGGAAAATAAAAATTGTGAATATTTGCGAAAGAATTTGCTTAGAAATCATTGTAGAGCCTTTTATTTCTATTAACAAGAACATGGAAAATATACACAACAGTGTTTCCAAATATTTTAGTTCTAAACTTGCAAACAGAGTTTATTCATTTTTATTTTACCATTAAACACTTTCACTGGTTTTTGCCATCTTTTATCACCAAATGATTAGAATTTACTCTTTCCATCCAGTTACGCATCATTCAGTGATGGGGAGTCTGGAATTATTTATTCCTATATTTTTTCTTGCAACCAGTTTTTTAGTGCTGCACACTAACCGTGCTCTTGCTTTGACTTGGAAAAATAACGACTAGTAAACAGGTTGCTTTCTGCATTGACGAGCGTAGAGCAATGTATATGGCAAAAAAAGACCGACAATTTGGGCCATTAACCATCACGAGCGAGACACTAGTGTTATACCAGCTAGTTTGAATAAATCATCAGATTGGTGCACAGGAGCTTTCAAAAGGGCAAAGTGTTTGGAATTATTAAACAGCGGGACAGAGAACAGTCAATGCTATTATACTGTTGCATAGACTTGTGCACCCACACCTTGAATATTGTGTAAAGTTTTTGCTCTCCCCTGTCTGAAAATGATCTGAAGAAGAGCAACAATGGTAATCAAGCTACAGAACAGCTCCTGTAGAAATCAGGCCACTGTTCTTCAAACTGGCAAGAGATGACTGTGGGCAATATAAAAAAGGTTTACAAAATGATGAGTACACAAAAGGGTTGGGACTAGAGAGCATCAAATAAGCTAGCAATTGGCAAATAGAAAAAAAATACTAGAAAGTTGTAGTTTTTCATACAATATCTAGCTAGGTTGCAGATCTGCTCACTACAGAATATTGCACAGGCTGGAGTTTTACAAGGATTCAGGAGGAAGTTCTCCAGGTTCACAGGTAACTACTGACAGTTTCCAAATACACAGAAACCCCACCTGGTTCAGGATGTCTTTGACTAGGAGGACTGGGAGAGTACTTGTGTTTGTATGTGGAAGGAAGCATCGCAGGCAATTGCATTCTTTCTACACTCCTTCCTAGCACTTTGACATTCTACAGGTCAAGATGCTGATTAAATGGCCTGCTGGTCTGCCATCATAGTGATTAACACTATGTTTAAAGTGGTGTAGACCCAGAGGCTCATTCATACAAGAAAGCTATAATACTTCTTCATTTTTTTCTTAAGAGAAACAGTAAAGGAAGCAAGAATTAATTCTCACCCACTATGCAACCTTGATGTTGCTAAATACAAGTGTATGAAGTCACTATGATTCTTCTGGGGAAAGGGATTCACTTTAATTCCAATCAAATGAGGTCCTTACTGTGCAATTTCAATTATGTCTAAATTCATGACCCCAGAAAGAAAACGGCCATGAATCACTGTGCAGGAATGGTGTATTTTAGTCAGCTTGTTCAGATACTTCAGTACTTTGGTATTCAAAGATTTTCATTATTTTATTTTCTTAAAAATCTAAAACATTTTTAAAGACTTGTTTCACACTTATTGTTCTCTAAAAAAGATTAGTAGCAGAAGAAATAAATTAAAGAGCTGATTTATGAGGGTAGTATTACAGCAAGCAAACACAATGGAGAAAAAAGAGTTACTGCAGCTCGAATATAATCCTTAGGGAATGTTTCTATTTGTATTCAGGCATGGCTAGGTGGAATGTCACCATACATCTAAGAGGGTAAGCTGATTTCTTAGTGCTCTAACTAGTTGTTATAAAATGACTCATTAGACCCACATTTTCTGTTTGTACAAATGAATCAAAAGCACAATAATCTCTTCATGAAGAGATGTCAAGAGTTCTTGGCATGGAGTCTCTGCCCAACGCTTAACTGTAAGAAGCAACCATTTTAACTGACCTGCACAACAGAGTTTCAACGAGCCATTCAAACCACCAATTTACTGCTGTTGAACTGAGCTACTTCTGTATCCATACACAGGACTCCACAATTTTCGATCTTCCTGTACAATGATTCTCCAAGCAATATTAACATATTTATCTACAAACTCTATAGCACAGAATACACTATGTATGCAGTGTCTGATACTGTTTTACATATTGTAAAACGTTGACATGGAAAAGTTATATCTATTGGCAGATATTCACATAGATGTAATAACTTTTTAAGCAGCATTCAGCATTCCTGACTGATTTTGGGCCACATTTGGATGGCCTTGGCATCAGTTCAGCAGCTGATCATTTCTAAAATTTGCAAATGCATTCTTGGCACCTCCAGTAGATCTTGGGAAAACTAGAACCTTAAAAAACCCCAAATCCCCCAAAAAGCAATAAACAAGGGCCAAGAGAAGCTTATTCTCCATGTGATATAGCCACAGCTTCAAGCTTAAACGTCTGTCTGGAGGCTGAAGAACCTGCTAGTAGGTAATTACCAACACATCCCAGCATAAGAATTAGCTCCCATTTCTCATCTTCCCAGCATGACTCCATACGCTGAAGTTAAAGGGCGCACCCACCGGAAAATTCGTCCATTTTCCAAGACATGACAGTCACCTACTAAAACAAACACACAAACACTCCCCCCCTCCAACTTCCTTCTACATTGCAAGGCAAGATCTGTAGTTATCGCAACAGCAGGGAAAGGTGGTAGCAGTAGAACACAAACATGTCCTGAAAGGGGAATAGAGTAATTACATGAAGTTCCGGGAGAGGGACAGGGGATACAACTGCAATAAAAGAAATGGTGAGGTGATACGAAGGGGTTCACACTGAGCTTCTAATGGGAGGGTGGAGGAAAAAACAGGAAAACCAAAACCCTAAACAGGAAGATAGAGGTAATAGCTTGCTATGGTACCCATCAGAACTATTCCACGTATTGAAAACATTGCAATAAATGTAACTATAGACAGAGACAGTAATTAAACTGAGAAGTTACATGCCCATGCTTTTTGATGCCTTCCTCACAACACTTTTTTTCCCCTGTCTAAAGGTTTTGTACAGGGAGAAAATGGGAAATTTAGTTGTTTGTTGAGGATTTCCTGATAGGTGGCCACTGAACCATGAGTCAGAGATCCAGGACATGCAAGACGTTTTATGCATTTACTGAGCAAGCAGACTATGCAAGTAAAAATTCAGTTTTACCCAACACATATTATTCATTTCATATACATGAATGTGGTCTCACACACTGAAACACATGATAGGGCTGAACTAAAGTTATAGTCATTTAGTGCTGTGGAAATGGCAGCGACTCTTTTGTGATATATAAGTTTAAGATAAATTTAAGAAATTCACTTGACTCAGTAGTTTGCAACAGAAAGATAAAGTGAAAATAGAAGTGTGCATAATGTCACATAGACTCCTAGCTTTTACATTGTAATTATGGCTTGGCACTGGTATCGATGTTCAAAAAACAACATAAACTTGTGTATTGCCATTTCCAGAGACAGTAATCTACTTCAGAAATGTGATAAAAATACTGTATTCTGTGTACAGGAAAAGGCCAAAGTGTGCTGGCAAGGAGGGATATTATTTGTTGCAAATACTACCTAGTAAACATGTAAAACCGAAAGGTGGCATTATATTTTATCTTAGGAAGCACAGCTTTTTGGCCATTGCAGCTTGGGATGGGGATTTTAGTGTTCAGATAAGATGACAACATTGGAAAAAAGAATCACCTTTGAATAAAAATATATAGTTTAATTAGCTTTCTGATAGCTACATTTAAATCACATTTAATATTAAATTAAATGGCATTAGAAGTATGTACAAAGTGTGATGTAATGACACATAACCTTTACATATTCATTATACTACATGAAAATATTGAAGTAGCATGGAATTCCAGAAAACATTGCAAAGAAGAAAAAGTATTCCAAACATACACGTATACATACCCACCCAATGCACAGCAGGATAAGTCTGACAAGCAATACCAATTCATATGACCGAAATGAAATGAAACTTCTGTTATAGAACAGGATTGAGCTAGTATTTATAATGCTGCAACCTACACACAAGTGTCATATTCTTCTAGACTTTCCAGGAAAGTCATTCCCAAAGCCAAGCTACAAGTGACAATACAGTATCACGATGCATGACTACAAATGCTTTACTGACACTAGAATTCCCCAGATTTTTCATTCGGTGTTTGGCAGTTACTCAGTACTTGGATTTTAAAAGCCCTTAAAAATCTTAAAACTTGTGTCACAAAACAGTTATTTCAATTAAAGTACAAGACCTCAACTTGATAGTACTAAAACCAGCTTCAACATTGCATAAATTCAAGGGGAGTTTCAAAAAGTTTCTTCTAACCCCCCCCCCCAAAAAATAATAAAAAAAGCATTCAAGACAACATTAAAAGAACATTTGAATGGCAATATAAATATGGAACTTCTTCAAAACATATTTTTTTGTTATTAGCCAACAACTAAACATCACAGGAGCACGTCTTAACAAAAGTAGGTTTGACAAATAGAAGTCCAGTTTTCAAATGCTCCTAGCTGACACCTTTTGCCATTACGAGGATGAGATCCTTACAAAGAAGCAGTGTTCAATATCTGTGTGCCAGGGTTAAAATCCTTCTGATCTCCCAAGAGGCATAAAAACAACAGTCCAGGCCTGTACCAGTACATTTAAGATAAAGCAAGATGATATGTCAAAATCGCAGCACCATGAACCTTGGATCATCCAAAATAATTTCAGCACATCTGATCCTCAGCTTCCAGCACAAGGAGTCAAAAAGCACCACTGTGTACAAAGGGCAGAATACAAACTGAAACAATTGGTCAACACAAGTTGGAGTGTAAAGAAAGAACAAAACAGACATAGAAATCTTGGAAGTCATGCATGACTATGCTGTCCAACGAACAACAAGTGGAGCTATTGACCCACTGTTTCAAACTTCTGAGTAAACAGAAGAAAACAAAAATGGTAGTTTTGATACCCATTGAAAAAAGGTAAGTCATATTGTCATTTGGCTAGGACTACCAACATTCACAAACTGTTGTTAAAGTCATCTTACTCCTTTGCTTCCATATATATACCATAAAGAAAATATTGTGAGATCACTTGACATGTTAATACTGAAGACCAAATCTTTATCTAGGCATGAAAAATCTATGAGGTACTTTATATGCAAGTCTTACAAGTTGTCTGAGCAGACTTTACAAAAAGAATCTGGCTGCTTCTCTGGAAGAAAGCAAGCTATCCCCACCCATCACTGCAGAATAAATGTACAGACAAACTGATATAAATAGTTCATCATTGAAAAGAAGTGAATATTTGAAGAAAATTGCAACAATTTGACAGTTTCATCAGATCTAAGTGTCTTGCCGTAAAGTAGCTTTAAAGAAGACTTTGAACTAAGGTGCAGCTAATAGTCACAACTACGAATGAAGTCTTATAGCCCCATCTTTACTCTAGATTAAAAACTACACCCTAACATAGGCTACAACCTTAACACTGTGAAAGAAAAACGCAAGTTCTACATTAACATCAAAGCCAAGAATGGCATTGCTATGGCCAAGATTCCATCCTGAGCTCAAACAAGCCATCATAATTAATGTCACTAACAGAGTATCAACTACAATTAGCTAATATCTCAATTTCTTTCACAACACGAACGACTGCTCCTTTTCCAGCAGAAGTTAGAAAGCCAAAAAAGTTAAGAACAAAGGAAGAGAGGCTTCTGGATGACAAAACTTAAATAAATCTCTTAACTGGAGGAAAGAAGGGGAATTGAAAAAACCCTGCTTGTACATTGCTTGCCTCCTCCCAAAAAGAAAAAGAATTGTCTTTTTAAGAAACTGTTATCTTTAATTTATATTTTCACTAGAAGTTGCCACATTTTCTTAGCACATTCTACAGATAATATACGAAAGTCTAACTTGATTTGTAATTAATTCTCCTTACGCTGTCTTACCATTAGGACAAGAGAGAAATGAGTGCATCCAGAAATTTGCTCCGGTCTTCTGTTTTCAATTCAATTACTAAAATATGAAATATTTTATTACAAGATGCAAATAACAAAGATATACTAGATGTCACACTTGAAGAATATTAATTCCAAGTATACTTATTTATATTCTTAATCAACTTTAAGAAGTAAAAAGAGAAACTCTTTATTTGGACAAAATGCAAAGCACATTGTTTATTTTGCTCTTAGATTTCAGCAAAGTCCGATTTCTAGGTGCTCACTACAGGATACAGCTGCCACTTTTTTAAATCTAGGAATGTTTCTTTGTATGTTCAACATAAGTACGTATTATTATAAGCTGTCTCTTTTGTAAGCATATACAAAGACAGGCAAATCTCATTGCATAAGTACCTCATTTTTCAAATAGACAATAAGGAATGCATCTCATAACATCAGTACCATACTTGGTTTAGCTGCTAAATATGAAAATCCTCACAGATAACCTCATAGATTTTAAACTGAAGTGTACATATGAAAATCATTACTCCATGCAAAACATAGATTGTCTCAAAAAGATACGCAAGCCTCTGCTTAGTAGTTAATAATTTCTGCACAAGACAGCATTTAGAAAAAGACTGACAAATAACACAGTTTGTGTTTATACTTGGCTCAGGAATGGTGTATCACATACACACCCTTACTGTTTGCACCCAAGACATACACAAATGAGTATGCGGTCTGCTGTCACGGTGCTTTATGGAGTCTGCGTAAACACTGACCCCTACAGGACCGTTTGGTGAATGAGAGCAGTGACCGGCAGCGTTTACTCACTTGACATGTCAAAATGGTTGTGTAAAGTCCTTGAATTGGTACTGTCCGCAGCTTTCTCAAATGCTCTTCCAAAAAAGCTAGAACATGAACAAAAATACAAATGAGCATTACAGAAAAGTATATACTTACTACGGTAGAGGTATGGAATTTTTTCCTTGCAGAGTTGAAAATGTCTTCCAGATATTTTTCAGGTGCCGTGCATTCAACATACACCTCACTTATTCAAGTGCAAAGATTGTAACACTGCAGGCTTTAATAAATGAAGTCATGGGTCATACAGTGAACTATCTCCCTCTTAAGATATAGTTAAGAGGGAGGGGAAAAAAATAAAACTTGCAAGGAAGCTGGGGAACATCTGTATCCTCTTAAAGTATCTCATGCATACCATAGGCAAAAAGTGTCTTTTTAAGAAGGATACAATTCAACATATTCAATGTTACATAGGTACAGAAAAGATGTATTTGCTTCAGAGACAGGAAAAGTCTGTAGATAACCTTTAGTAAGAACTTCTAAACAATATACTTACTTTTTTTTGTCCGAGCTTTCTGTCTCCGGAGGAATCCCCACCATGATCACAGTTCCCTGTTCAACGTCCATTGGTGCAGCCATTATAAGTGGCAGCAATTTACAACGCTTATTTTTTGTCTGGAAGGCAGAAGGCCTCTTTGTTAGACAAAACTCAGGAAACAATTCAGTTTCAGCTCTCTATGTGAGCTAGTATTACAAATAATGCATCTCAGGATACAGCTATAATGCAGTTCAACAGAAAGTGGTTTCTTTACACAATATCTTAATCCCCTTCTTTCTTACAGTAAATGTCACTTTAAGGATGAATAGAAATTTTAGTTCTCCAATCCTGGATTTCATTTTAAAACAGAAATCATATAGACACACAAGACATGATTTACAGCAAAGGAAAAAAACTCTAAAAAAGACAACAAAAAAATTGCAGATATGGGTATCTAAAAACTTGGACTGGGCTTAATTTTTTGTATTAATAATTTTACACTGAGAAACAACAGATAAAACATTGACAAACAGTTTTCACTAGAAATTATTTTCCCCTGTCATATTGTTTTACAGCAGTAAGCTGTAACTTTAAGAAATTTTGTAATTTAATTAAACCCCAAAATAATTATGAAGATTTTAACATTTTTTTGACACTTAAGTAAAAGAAACAGAAGTTTAAAGTGTTTTGTTCTTAAGATAAACGTTTTGCAGCAGGTTTTTAAAACACTGTCCTGCTTCTAGTGGCAGACTAGTTATTCACCATGTCTAACTTTCAATATGAGAACAGACCGATGCAATCTGACAAGGATGGACCATCATAAATTTCATTTACAAATTAGCAAGTGCTCACTATGAAGACAGTTCTCAAACTTAAAACCTGATTTTAATCTGAATTGTGTAACTAATAGCTCAAAAGATAAATGCAATTTAATTTCAGTTACATTGGTTGTAAAAATCAGAGAATTTTATTAAACAGACACAGAAATCTTTAGATAACAAGTATCAGTCCTGCAATATTGCTTTGTTTTGGTGTCAGGTTAACTTTTCAAAGTACATATTTAGTGATATGCTCCCTCAAAACTTACAAAATTACACAAAGATTTTAGATTGTACCTTAGTAGTGAAAACTCTTTGTAATGCTAAGAAGCCTCCCAGGCAGATACCTTTCCTAGAGCAGCATTCATAGATATGCTTAAATTAGCCAACCAATTAGCAGAAAGACATTATTAAGATTTTAATATGTTTTTAATAATCCACTGCAAGTATCCAACAGAACAATAACAACTACACAGGCCAGAAGTTAGTTAGTCAAAAGCTTTTGATTTACTTACAGAGCAAATAAATGATTTGAGTAAATATTTACTAAGCAGGCACAGAGATACTGGTTTGGAAAACAGCTTCACGTCTGGTGTACCCTAGGAAAATAAGAACTGTTTAAATTACAATCCAAGATGATTCTTCCACTTACGTAATTCTGATATCTACTGACAAGTCTAAAAGCTTTGTGTGGATCAAAGAACACTAACAAGAACCATTATGATACAGGAGTTTGATTTCACCCACTTGACTTCAATATGAAGCCCTCCCCACTTTGAGAGGACTGATTCTTCCTTTGGGAAGTTCAGAGTAGATGTCAATATTGACCCATCAGAGGACAGTACAGTATAGATGAACAGGTTCTTTCCAACAGAGTTATTCTTGTCGAACCATAGAATCACAGAATGCTTTGGGGTGGAAGGGACCTTTAGAGGTCATCTAGTCCAACCCCCCCGCAGAGGGCAGGGATATTTCAACTAGTCCAGGCTACTCAGAGTGCCATCCAAACTGGCCTTGAATGTTTCCAGAGGCAGGGCCTCCACTACTTGTCTGAGCAATCTGTTCCAGTGTTTCACCAGCACTGGATTATTGAGTCAAACAGTTAGGGGAACAGTTATTCAGCTACAAGACAGCCAAAAACTAGAATTCTGACCTCCATGAGTGAGCAGTAGAGAAAAGGCCCCTGAGAAATTACAAGGTTGGTGCAAATACAGCTGGCTACTGTCTGCTGAATGGCACGCAACTGCTTTTTGGCCAGGTCCAGTCCTTGGTGCAGTTTGTCTAGGTTACCCCTGCAACAGAAAGAATAAAAATAAACTTTCATGTAAAAATAAAGCTTTTCACACAGAAGTGAGGACTCTCTAAACACTATTTACAGGGATATTTTGATTCTTCTTCAATGGCTTATGAAGCATCAATGCATCTTTTAGATATGTAATCCATGTTCCCTAAATAGAATTGTAAAAGAATGAAGAGACATATTTTCAGTACCTGGAGAGACTGTCCAAAGCTTTAATGAAATTAGTGGTTTCAGGCCCCTCTTTCTCTATATTCTCCATAAGAGAAGCTGTTGCATAAACTATATCACTTGCTGAGAACCTGTTCTTAAAGCCGAAGTGAATGCTGAAGGTCTGAACTCTTAAATCCTTCATTCTGCAAAATGAGATAAAAGCAGTGAAGATTATTAACCTTATCAGCATTATTATCAATATTGACCAGCCATCTCTTCAGTATGTTAACATTAAGAACATGAAGAGAAATCATACCCTAACATTTCCAATGAGCCTAATATTACTTTGCCAAACTAAACCCCATCTTTTTTCAAACAAGGTGCTATATCCTCTTCAGACAAAAATATATGAACTTAATTGAAAAGAATTTTCAGATAAAGCATTTGTATTTAAAACAATTTACCCAAACTTGTTTGCAGATTCTTCAATCATTTCCCGAAGATTTTCTTTCAAAGACACATCCATGGAATGAAACTTCTGTTTTACTTGCTTCAAAGGCAAACTGAAAACAAAAGGAAAAAATAGGTATGCCAGATGAAACAAATGTCTTGCCTCCCTTTCATAAGGCTTTCTTAATATTAGATAATTTAGCAAGTTAAGTCTGACTAAGCTTATTTGCATTCTTTTTTTCTTTAGTCATTGAAGAACAGATGTGAGAGATTACTTACTAACCTACTATTCCATAAAGGCACGCAACTGAAGTGTTCCTCATACACCAAGACACAAGTTGTGTAACTCAACTCAGAGACACTGCAACCTACTCAGAGCCCCACAATCATATTTAAAAAAATAACTAGTTGAGCACTCACAAGCTATATTATCGATATTTTTCCATAATTCATTGAAAAAATTATACTTTAATCAACACTCAGATTTTTAGAACTCACCCCATGTCAGCCAAAAACTCCTGGAGCCTCTTCTGCCCTTGCACAGACCAAAGCTTAAGGCTAGCAGAGGTATATGAAGTATTACAGAGACTTTCATATAGAGACCAGTGCTGGTAAAGTGCCAGGCGCAGACTGAACAGGAATTATGGAAAATAATTACAAACACTCATATTGTTTGACATTACAAATAGCAACAAAACTCCACAACTGGTAGCTAAGTCTTCAGTTGCCCTTATATACTGCATCTCTGTACTACCTAAGATGCAGTCAGAAGCTGTAAGTGCACATAACACAAGATGAGCAAGACTGAGTTGTAACTAATTTTGAAAGGTTAAGCTGAACTGAAGCTACGTGAGCTACTGAGAGGGATTCATGTTCAACAAAACATTCAAATTTCCATTTCTTTTAATTCCATTTTCAGCAGCAGAGATGGTGATTTTTTTTTTCCTCCCTCGATAAAAACTCAACTCGGGTTCACCAAGTGGGTAGAGTTCATTTTCCCCACATCTTATGCAAGGATACTCATATTCAAATGCTATTCGCATGCAATCAATTGACAGAGAATTTTCCTCATCCTGGTTCCGGTGGTTATGGCGAGACACATGACGCTGTAGGATTCCAATATCAGTCACATACTTCATTCTTTAACAAAATAAAATTTGTTACTTCACTTTCTTCCTGTGTATTTTTGTACTATTATGAGAACATAAAAATGCTTCCTAAAGACTACACATTGGCCAGTCAGCAGCATGAAAAATGCAGATACATCTTAAAAAAAAAAAACAAAACCAACTTCTTAAATAATGTTCTTTCAATATGTTCTTTCAATATTCAGCCATACACCTAAGCAATTAAAGCTAAAATAAAGCCAATGCAGAGAGAGAGACTGACCAATGAAATTAGTTACTTAATACATTTATCTTCTTAAAACCCTCAGTGCATGAATTAAAGTCTACATATGTACTACTGGAGTTCTGAGGATATTCAGTAGGAAATAAGGGGGGGGGGGAAGGAGAAAATCTGAAACTCTAACTAAAACCAGAAAGAAGCTGGAGGATACAGAACATTTTCCTTTAATGAAACTGTATCAAGTTCATATTTACATAAATTACTATTAAATACCATTTCTTCCTGGATCAGAAGTGATTGTTTTACAATTTTGTGGAAAATAAAGCTAGTTTAAAAACTCTAAACAGTAGAAAAGGAAAATACATTTTTTTCTGATGTATATTCCCATTTTTTGAAGGAATCAGATCACATTCAGTCATTAAGATATTTAATGTTACTGCTTCTTAATTATCTTGTATTCTATTAATTCCCATGTTTCCTGATCTCTGTTAATTGCTATTAGTTACTCCTGAAAAAAAATATTAAAAGATAGATAAATAAATAAAAAGAAAGATAAATTTTTAAAAAATCTTTCTTACTGAGTGATTTTATCTTGGACCCATTGATCTGTTAGGCCAACAATAGCCCACCTAAAATTGGGAGGGGAAAAAGGGGAAAAAAAAGTTAAACTAAAAAAATATTCCAGTACAGTACATTATTTTTAACCCTCTAAGTATGTAACAGAACAAGTCAGAGACATTCAGTTCACCAGAAGTTATGTTACAAAGCTATATACTATTATCCCCTTTTCAACAGTCATACACATATATACCATCCCCCCTTTTTCTGTGCAAAATCTATTGTTAGCTTGTAATTAATTCACAGAGATGTGTTCTCTAATTCAAGACATACATCCACACAGTACATAAACTGGAACCTCATGCTGAAATCAAATAGTTTTGCAAAATCTTGCTTCTCTTTACTACAGGATTAAGCTTGTAGCCTTTATGAGAAATGATAATGGAAACATACCACAACATGTCATTTAAGTCTTTAGACATTATCCATGCCAGATCAAACATCACCATCGCAGACTACATGAGGGAAAAGCAAAAAGAGAGGATAAGTGAACACACAACTCTCACTTCATTAAACAAATAGAACACAGTAAAACTTGACAAGTACTAACATGTTACTAAAGCTCTAGAAATCTCACTCGAGTCTGACAATCTGCCAATGTCTTACCTTCTAAGACACTAAGTAGAAAGAAAAATACTTTACACAGCTTCACAAACCTGCATTATATATAAAGCAGCATGTAACAAAATGTAAAAATATTCAGACAAGAGGCCAAATGACAGAAGGAACAGTTTGATGTCCTAAGTGTTAAGTTTGAAATATCCTGAAAACTTTGAAAGCCAAACAAGCTCCTACATGATAAAGTATTTTTGTGACAGTATTTTGTGCGTAGACGTATACTTTTGTCATGACCTAAAAATATTCCAGTTATAATTTTTTTATACCAGTATTAAAGATATCAAACAACAAAAATGTAGTTCTGGTTTATCATTTCCCCCCACTGTTAACATTACATTAGCCCCTGTGACTCATTTGGCTGCTGTCTGCCAGTCTACCAGTATTGTTTCTATGATGTATCTAATTCATCACTGGTAAAATTGGATGTACACAACCAGAAAACACTAAACTGCAAAGTCAAACTACTTGTGCATAGATGACTTATATACAACAATAAGCTACAAAAATAAAAACATATAACACTATTCTTATAACGTATAGTATTATTAGATGATTATAACCTTGTATTAGATAATTATAACACTGGTTATTGTCTAACTACCTTTACATTGGCACCTTGTATTTTATGGCAGACAAGAGTTTATACTTACTGAGGTCCCATGGTATTCATATTGCTCATAATCAAAAAGAATTTCTTGTCTAAAAAAAGGAAAAAAACCCCACATTTGACTAAGTGAACTGGTCGTTGGAGCGAATTAAAAGTATAAGCCAGGAACTGCGAAATAACTTTTAAATTTCATTTTAGTAATTCAAAGAAAAATGGGCTAGAAATTGTTTTTCTGCAAGGCAATTAGATTTTAGTAGCAATGTGGAAACGACACTGAAATGTACTCATAAAGTAAAAAGGACAAAATTTTAAAATCATTATTCCCCAAATCCCATTTTCTTATGTGATTTTTTCCTGTTCATTCCTATTGACGATAGTGAGATTGTAAAGGAAGAAAACAGAAGCACAAGTTTCACCCTAATTTAGACAACATAAAAATACTGCAGCTACTTAAAAATGAAGTAATGCACCTATTGCTATTCAAATTCATAAATTACTAATTACATCTATTGTCCATTTAAATGTTTTATTTTTATGCAGTAAATACCTCTCTGCACTTTCTGAATAAAGTTAGAACTAAAGCAGCCTGCAAATCAAGCAGCATAGTATTGTTTTCTCATTCTCAACAAGATTTTAATCAAAGAATAAGAGAAAGAAAAAGAGATACAAGCAATATAAAAAGAAGTCAAACACACCTGCGTGCCTCCCATTCTCGTCTTTGTCGCCTTTTCATTGTTCTCTCTATTACATCCTGTAAATTAATTTGGTTGTTAAAAAGCTAGAAAAAAAATACTCTAGTAGATTAGCAGCTATCCAGATACTTTAATGACTAAGTCTTCATTAAAAGGAAGAATTATTCCTATTAACAACATCGAAGGAGAAAAGTATTATGACAAAGTATTTTTCCAAGGAACACACTTTATAAAGTCATGACATCTTTCTGTACTAGCATTTATTTGGCTTGTCTTCACAAATAAAAGGTCCAGTACACAGTATTCTCAACATTAGCAACACCCAGCTACCATTTTATAGCATAAAAATGACACCAATGAAAAACAAAAAGTTGACTAATGAATCTCAGAAAAAGAGGCACTCAATGTATATTTAAAGTCCAGAAATAGCATAATCAACTTGAAAACTCAAAGAAATAAAAAAGATCTTTGTGAATTACTTAACAGATTCAAGACTAGCTTTTATGCATACTATTTATAGATTTTCCTCTGCATTTCTGATATCTGCCTTTGCTGAGTTAGCGTCCTTCCTAGATTAGTCAGAAAAAATGTACAAGGTTAACAGAAAAGTAATGTGGAATATATATTAGATCTCAGAATGTCTTTACATTTAATTATCTCTTAATATTGCTAGCCTCATGCCTTTGCTTCCTTGTGCGGCATGAATAGAAAATATGCTACAAATAACCTATGGCAAATTTAATTTTTTGTGTCTACCAGAATATACTTCTGTTAGTTTACCGCAAGGACAGACAGAAAGTATTTCTAAACTATTTGTGAGCGTCTGTCTTCTCAAATAATTATTAAAAAAAAGTTTATATCTAAATAAGTTGTTTTGCTAGACTGAAAAGCCCAGATCACATAATCAGAGATAGATCTCTTCAGTACACTGATTACGCAAAGACAGCATTACGCACAAATTCAAAATATGTATTTTTATAAGGAGAACATATTTCTGTGCAGTTAAGATAAATAAACATTTTGTGTATGTAAAACTCTACTGGTCATAGTAGATTATTTTTAAATCTTACACTTGAATTTGTGATCTAGTGGAACAAAATTTTTAAACTCAAATGTCATTATGATGGTATGTATAATAACTGTTTTATTTTCCTTCTTTTCACAACAAAGTAGCAGAAACATACCTCTTCAAAACGTCTACGTTTTTCTGAAGGTTCTGATCCATCACTTTCATTCTCTGAGTCCTCCTCTTCATCCTCTTCATCTCTGAAGATATCATCATAAGCAGGAACATCAAGATCATCATCTTGTTTAACCAACAGCTTAATCTAGCAAGAAAAAAAGCGCATTTTATATAAAGTATCTTATTTTGTGATTAAAACGCATTTCAAATAACAAATGAGAATACTTCAGATTCTTAGTAAGAGAAACTAAAAATTCATTTTGGTTGTGATAGATTCCTGGCATAAGAAAAACATCGCTGCTTAATACAAAGACCATGCTTATTTATACAAAATCAGAGTAAAAAACTTATTTCTTTGTTACAGTATTACTGAAAGGATTATTGTTTTATTACGCTTGTTAAAATCATGCTGTCAAAACACGTTACATTTTGGAAGATGTTTATCGTCTGATTTATAGCAGTTTGATTTATAGCAACAGGATTAACAGGTGCTTACTGCTGACAACTATCACACTGCTAACGGTATATATTTTATTACTGAAACCAGATTTTTTTCTGACCATGTACATTACTACTGCTTCCTGACCTACTAGCTAACACTGTAAGCAGTTCAGAAAAACACAGAAAGGCATTACACCACACACCACCACACTGTGCGAAGATTTTTACTATAAAAGTGTTTACCTGTGTGTCATTGTAAACATTCACTACATTGATAGGTCTGTGGCTGTCACATACAAAAAAAAAAATGTCTTCTTCAGGCTGCAAGATCTCCAGAAGGTCAACATTGGCACCACAATTAATAAGAACAAAACACTTGAACTGCAAACAAAAGCACAAAAAAAAGAAAGAATCCTTTTTACTTCAATTAGCAGGAAACACAGAAGACTGAAAACACCTTTACAAAAGCTCCAAAGCACTAATCATTGCCAAAACTTGTGTTTACTTGATATCTGATGTCTCTGAGGAGGGGAAAAAAAAAAAAAGACAAAACACCAAATTCAGGGATGTTGAACACCCGATGCCACAACCTTTCAGATCTCAAAATGTGTGCAAACTGAATTTGACTCTATCAAAATTATAGCACATTAGTTTGAGCTGATGCAAAAAATTTGACAAGTTTGTTACCGGTATGTTAAATTTTAAGCACTGTTTTGAGGCAAATAATAATTAGTTCAAGAGATGACATTTTAAGTTGGGGAAAGGGAAGTTGTGCTTGTCTATATGATAAGCTGCAATTTAAAAAGTTTCCAGTATTATTTCACCTGATCTTTATGCTCGAGAAAGGCAGTTTCAAGTTCTTGCCATCCAGATACCGGCACAAGTGTATATTGCACATGATCACATTGAAACAAAGCCTGAAATTAAGCAAACAGCTGTTAGCAAAGGTGAGGGGAAGCAACCTCTTCTACAATGCTATAATTCTATTTCATACAAATCTTTATCTTGAAGACATCCCAAATGACAAATCTACATGAACTTTGGGAGTATGACTTAACAGTTATCAGTGTCATAACTCGTGGAAAAAATAAGCTGCAACAGCAGATTTAACTTCCACCCTTTACCCAGTTCAAACCTATTAAAAAGATCCCAGGACATTTTTACTCTTAGCCTTACAGTGATAATGAACAAAGACTTACTTGGAGTATTTTACAAGCACATAATGCATCAACATCTGAAGCAACAAGAAGCAGAACACGCTGCAAAAATCATGGAATAACAGTATTAATATATTAACATAGGTGTCAAATCTAATGTGCTGGTACATGAAATGCATAGATCACTGCGAGACCAGAAAAATACGACATTTAGGTATAGATCATCATAAGCACAAAACAGGATTGCTTCTGAATGGACACTGCAACCAAAATTAACCAATTTGGATCACTGTAAATATGAACAATAAACAACTCCACATACCCAAAATACATTAGCTGCTTTGAGGAAAAACAATTATTCAGACTTCTATGAGCAGCACAGTTTTAAAGGTTCAAAGCTAGTCAGTCCTACAACGATTTTCATTATGTCTAGAAAGGCTTAAGTTTTCATGATGGGATCTGAAAGAGCTTTGACTAAAGAAAACATGCAACATATATAGGAGCAAGGCAACTCTTGAAGTAACCTTGATGTACGCAGATAGGCCGAACAATTTATCTGGTGGTTTTTTTTGTGCTTGTTTTTTTGTTTTTGTTTTTTAAATTTTGCTCACAGGCAGAGAAGTTGAAGGAAATGCTTTCATTTGCACAATCCACAATACAGTTTCACAGGTAGAAATACTAAAAGGCTGTCCAACAGAAGCTTTACCACTTCAGTGTACACATCCACTCTGAACAAAGTTAAGCGAACTGTGGATTACAAATGGAAGCAACCAACCAGACCTACTACAGGAAAGACTGCGAGAGAAACCTCAAAGAAAGCCAGAATCCAAGATTTAGTGCCTGGGCAAACAACATCAAAACGGTTAAAATAATATAAAGAAAAAAAAATCTAGAGATGTCTTGGTTAAACAAAAGATGCACAAGGAAACCCAGAGCACTCGCGAGAAAGGAGGTGAACTGTAACTGAAACCTCTGGCGAGGCCTCCTGGCAGCGGTAGCAGCTCCGGCCCGGGGAGGGTGTCGTTACAACCCGGGCTGACCTCAGCGCGGCCGGGGGCCTTCGGTACACCCGCCGCCGGCCCCGGCAGCCCCGGGGACGCGGCACCCCCGCCCCCCCGCGGCCCAAGAGGAGCGGAGCGCCTCAGCCGCCGCCGCCAGAGCCGGGGACGCCCCGGTACCACCTCCGCTCCGTGAGGCGGCGGGAACCGTCTGAGGGGAGACAGCTCCGCCCGCCGCCGCGACGCCCGCGGTGACACCACCCGCTCCCCGGTCGCGGCCCGCCGCCCGCACCTGGCTGACAACCACTTCGTAAAACTCCCGGCGGCAATCGGAGACGAACATGGCGGCGGCGGGAGAGCGGCGGAGAAACAGCTGCAGCCACGGGCCGCCCCCACTCAAACTAGGCGCCAAAACAGCACCGCTTCTCATTGGTCTCCTCGCCACGGCGCATTGGCCAATGGAAAATCGGCCGTCCCTCCTTCGCAAAGCGGATTGGGCGAGCTGCCCGATCCATTCCGGGTCTTCGCCAATGGCATTGGGTAAAGGGAGTCGCGACGAGTGCGGCTGGCCAATCCCAGGCGTATCTCAGCCGGAAGCACCGTGCTGGCTTTTGTTGCCATGTCTGCCATCTTTGCCGAGGGCGAATTTTTGGCCTTGCCATTTCAGTCAGCCTGACGAAGATGGCGGGAGGGCGCATCAACACTCAGTGACTGAACAAGGGCCAGGGGCCAGAAAAGCCCTCCGCAATGGCCACGCAGGTGGGTGCGAGATCTCGCCTTCCGCCCTCACATGAAATGGCCGCCCGGGAGGTGGGCGCCGCGCGGCACTCTGGGAGGGGCGGTGGGGTGGGGCCCACGGCGGGAAGGGCCGCGTCAGGCGAGAGAGCGGCCTAGACCGGCCCGG
>Ga0065711_1033025_pt1 | contig 26246 bp, 22 predicted proteins | sample Hoacrofraction12_FD_59098 | JGI IMG/M metagenome (GOLD analysis project Ga0065711, IMG submission 59098) | Hoatzin crop microbial communities from Cojedes, Venezuela - Epithelial fraction 12 v2 (version 2) | ecosystem: Host-associated > Birds > Digestive system > Esophagus > Crop | place... | reverse complement strand
AAGGTCCTGTGCAGCTTGCTGTAGGTGACCCTGCTTCGGCAGGAGGGTTGGACTAGATGACCCACAGAGGTCCCTTCCAACCCCTACTATTCTGTGATTCTGTGATTCTGTGATAGGTTGGAAAAGACCTCTAAGATCATCAAGTCCAGCCACCCACCCAACACCACCATGCTTACTAAACCATATCCCAAAATACCACGTCTACATGTTTTTTGAGCACCTCCAGGGATGGTGACTTCACCACCTCCCTGGGTAGCCTGTTCCAATATCTGATGACTCATTCAGTAAGGAATATTTTTCCTAATATCTAATCTAAACCTCCCCCGATGCAACTTGAGGCCATTGCCCCTCGTTCTATCGCTATTTACTTGGGAGAAGACACCTACACCTGCCTCACTACCACATCCTTTCAGGTAGCTGCAGAGAGCAAGAAGGTCTCCCCTCAGCCTCCTCTTCTCCAGACCAAACAATCCCAGCTGCCTCAGCCACTCCTCAGAAAACTTGTTCTCTAGACCCCTCACCAGCCTCGTTGCCCTTCTCTGGACACGCTCCAGCACCTCAATGTCCTTCTTGTAGTGAGGGGCCCAAAACTGAACACAGTACTCGAGGTGTGGCCTCACCAGTGCCGAGTACAGGGGCACGATCACTTCCCTACTGTTGCTGGCCACACCATTCCTGATACAGGCCAGGATGCTGTTGGCCTTCTTGGCCACCTGGGCACACTGCCAGCTCAAGTTCAGCCGGCTGTCGACCAACACCCCAAGGTCCTTTTCCGCTGGGCAGCTTTCCAGCCTCTCCTCCCCAAGCCTGTAGCATTGCAGGGGGTTGTTGTGACCCAAGTGCAGGACCCGGCTCTTGGCCTTGTTAAACCTCATACAACTGCCCTCGGCCCATCGATCCAGTCTGTCCAGATCCCTCTGCAGAGCTTTCATACCCTCAAGCAGATCAACACTCCCACCCAGCCTGGTGTCATCTGCAAACGTCCATAACCAGGTCCTACCACACAGGACCACAGTTTCATCTCTCCAGCCTTTGATCTGCAGGATGGACCCTGCCATCAGCCATGCTGCAATTGCTGTGAGTGAAGCTGCCTGCCTGGTTTTGGCTTCAGAAGTAGCAAAAAGAGAGGACAAAGTCCCCAGATGTCAAAAGGCATGTATATTCAAACAAATTGTCACATGGAATAAAATTCTGTTTTGTTCAGGCTGACCAGTGCCTCATTCCCTCAAGATCTTGTGGGGTGTTATCTCACACCAATCAATCTGCCTGTTGGACTGAACAGCCCCTGCAGGAAAACATTTTGGCACACTATTTCAAGAGGGCTACAAGCATATGTGCATCATCAATGTCTTTGGCATCCTCGACACTTTGAGAACAGCAAAGCCTGAAAGACAGCTTTTATTTTCAGCTCAGCCTGATACTCCAGTTACGAACTATGGCAGTTTTTATTACATGCCTCCTCCATCATTACTTTGACAGCTGATCTTCTAGAGTCAGAACACGTTATAGACCAATGCTGAGCAATTTGGTGACAAAACTAACAACTCCTTTGTGTGAGTACTTTGAGTTCCTTTATTTGTATTCTGGGGCCCTCAGACACCAGTCAGGCATCTCATCTGGCTGAGTATGGGTTGGTTGAGCGCATGAGTGCTGTAGGACAACTACTGGTCATCTCACACCCACAAAATAATGCAAGTTGTATATTGTGCACTTTCTCCTGCACTACCTATTTTACTGTGTGCATGCCTGTAGAGACATACATTACATTATCCAAAAATACCAGAATTCCTTCCTTTTCACCTTTTGCACACATTGTACAAGCAAGAAGACATTCCACAGCCTCTGTGGATGCAGTCACTTGGGCCACTTGGTCATGAGCAACCATTATTTTCATGCTGCAATGAATGTGCAGAGGTGACCTCTGTGCCAAGACAGACCAAGAGCCTGAGACACATGACTGTGGTCAGGTCTGCTTTTGGGATAGAAAGTTCCCCTTTGCACCACAGTAGGAAGGGCAGGAGGATGCCCCAGACCCAAAGCCTGCATGGATGCAGACTGCAAGGCATGGACCTACTTCGTGAAGGCATACTTGGAGAAGGGACACTTTCATGGATGAACTCACACGGTGCTCTTGCACTGACAGGTGATTTCTAACTGAACTCCTCTCTGGAGACTTATAAATCACTGGAAATGCCTAAGTGAAACAAATGAGCAAACATGTGTCTACTTCACTGAGTCTTGGATTTTTATTCTTAAATATTTATTCAGAAACATAACCAAGATAACTCTTGAACTAGATATCGATCGAATATTAGCTGGGAAGATAGACAGAGAAAAAGACTGAGGCTGATCAATAGCTCTTACAGTTGCTTCCCAGTTTGTAAAAATAATAATTCTTCTGTACTCCACAGTAGTTTTTATGAAAGAAAGGATGAAAAGCAAAAATCTTTGATTGTACAATGTACGTGGCTTTCCAAAATCCTTCATAAGCTAAGCTCCCGCAGGCAGCTAACCATGGAACAACACAGGATGCTCTTCGCTTCAGATAATGGCAAGGAGGTTCTCCCAGGGAAGTAATCCTGTGTATAGCTCTGAAAGACTCCAGGCACATGGAGGCAGCACTGGAGAAAGGCAAATCCATAAAATCCATACCAGGTTGCACTGAGACAGACTGGCAGTAGTTCCCACTCAGATACAAGCATCAATTAAGATACAACATTGATAGCAGCTGTTACTTCTGTATCAATCTACTTACTAAGGTGAGTACATATAATATAGTATATAATACAGTGTATATATATATAGTATAATATAGTATATATATATATATATATAATATATATATCAGTGACCCTGAATGTGCCTTTGTGACCAGGACTGATACTTTTGGGAATGTCTATTGGAACATCTTCAGCAAATTGCCTCATGAGAGTGGACAATTTTTTTTTTAATTAATCAAAATTTCATTTCTGCTTTGTTAGAAAGTCTTCAGGTATAGATATGGGGAAAAAAGGGAGAAAAAAATCCCAAAATACAGAATTCAAACTTAGTGGGGAAAAAAAGATTAATTACATAGTTCATTCACAATGTTTTTTCAGTATTTGTTTCATTAGGAGAATGGGAAATAACTTCCAATTTCTGGGTAAGTCTGAAATGATTCTTTTAACTTGTACACTTTAAAATACTAAATAAATCGGTAACATTGCTCATTTCATTCATTTATTCATTTACTCTGGCGAATAAGCATTCAAATGGATGAAATTTAAGCAACAGTGTTTTGCAGACCTTTCTGACTTCCCACTTCTCCAAAGGAGAGCACCAACTATACTTCTCAGCAGCAAGCGAGGACCAAACAAACAGGCAGTGCGTTTCTTTCAGAAATTCCTTCATAAAAAAGTGGTATTTTTTGGTAATAAAACTTCTACAAAGTTATTTCTCAGAGTTTTATCATGGGAGGGAAGAAACCACAGTACAGTAAAAAGGTAGCTGGTCATGATGACAGGTTTTCAAACAATGCTTGAAACCTTTCAATTCACAGCACTTCAGCGGTCTATTGAAAACAGAAATGGCCTCTATTGCTGGAAGAAAAAAATACTTAGACATGACAGCTCCATCATTTAAAGTTCTTCTTCCCTGTGCCGCTGATACACTTGATGGACGTAAGTGAGAGTGAAGGGCTATGCAATTTCTTCCGTAAATGGTACATTTTACTTCTGGTTAGAAACACCTGTATGGATTCACATTTTAAAAATGACTCAAAATATAAAGTCAAACACATGAACAAGAATATATTTGACAGGTTCCATCAGCTGTTACCTCACTTTCTGAAAGTAATGCAAGTCCACACTAATCTATTATATAAAGTTTCTTTCTTCAGTGCTAAAAAAAACCATTTCCATTGTGCTAAAACTTACCCTTTAATAACGTATTGAAAAAATATAGAAATAATGATGTCATTTAATTATTTTTTGTAACATGCCTTTAAGCTGTGAAAAAATAATCCCTATTACTGCTTCTGATCATTTACATTTTTAATTTAAAATGTATTGCTTTCTATTAAGACTTGTGCAAAATGACGAGCTAATTTTAATGTTAGAAAACATTTATTTGTGAATAGGATTCACGGCTCAATATGGAAACATTGTGTTGCAGTGAAACTTATATCCCATGTTTGGAACAAATTCAAGATTTATTAAAAGGAATGGAATATTATGATAGTTTGGAGTAACCTAAGAAAGTGATATTCAGATAATGTTTCTATAGTTACGCAGAATAGTATGCTGCATGTCTTTGATGTGCCTTGAAGTTGACTTGATAAGTGATAGCTGGGTGCTGCTAGACCACGTGTCTCGGTCTTCACCACTGGAAGTACCTGCTTGTCACCTGAAATGAACTCAGATTTTCTGGATTCATATTGGTGTAAATCCTTTGTTTAAAATTGCCCTGAGAGAAGTTGTAATTACTGCCACGAGAAGCCAAAGAATCCTTGACAAGGAGCCCACCAAATTTATTTCCTGGTCCTCAGGCAACTATACGTCTTTTAAGCCAGATTGCTTTTGAAATCTCTTTTGAGCCAGACCAAAGTTAACAAACGATGTTGAAACACTTACACTCTTTCCATCTGAAAAGACATCGTAGAGCCCACCCTCCCTTTTAAGCAGAACATGGTGAACTTCCACCAAAACAGCTTGGTTTCTCACATTCGCTGATCATTCACAATCTGAGATCATAAACACTTCTGAGAATAAATTATATAATATTCTGCTATTCTGTGAAACAACAAAAGTATTTTGTGAGGGGTTTTTTTGTGAGTTGCCTTTTTGCTTAAATACAAGCCTAGAACATCTGGCTGAAGTATGTCATCCTCATCCAGATATTTACAGTTGCTCGAAAGAGCCTTCCCCTACACTCAGGGCTGTGTTTTCATATACATCATCATAATTTTCTCATTGCAATAGGAAGCAAGTATTTTTCCAATTCACCACCTGCGAAGAGTGATCTTTACCTAGTATGGTCAGTAATACAGTAAGCAAATCATTATTGATTGATAAACCATGAGATTTTTAAAGGATATGGAAGACACAAACAGCTGTCTAAACAGCAGACAATACCATGAGCTATGAGGCTGAAGCAGTCCATGGCCCAAGTTCCCACTGTATCATGCCTTTTCCGCACTTAAATAAGTATTTAAATGCAAGCATGGAATAAGTCCCAGAAAGCGCAGCTGAACAACAGCCATGCATAATTCAAGCAAGGAGCAACCACAGTTGCAAGAATAGGACATGAGACTCAAACTATTATAGCAATTAAGCTTTAATAACATCATAGGGTCTTTTTAGTGTATTTCAGATACTTCTGATTTCCTGGCTACTTTCACTCAAGAGAATTAAGGATTGTAAAAGATAACCGCTGTTTTGTTTCATTATCACACTGCAGAATGTGTTTAAAAGGTAGTGCTAGTGCTGTTCAGAATGTTGCAAACATAATTTCAATCAGAGGAAGTGCTGGTGTTGATAATATAGCGGATGAGATTCACGTCAAAACAAAGGCACAAATCTATTCCAACTGTTCAGAGTATGTACCCAGGAAACCAAGAATTTAAACTCAAAGGATAAATCACTTAAAAAAACCAAAACCAGAATACTTACTGAGTCCTAGTAGCTCTTGCAGGTTTAGTTGGGTTTTTTTTCATAAGAGCAAGCACTGCTTTGGCCTTCAAGTGTAAACAAGAAGTCCAGCAAAACAATCCAAGAAGTCCAGGCTTCTCCTGTTTTGACCTTGGCTGCCGAAAGCCACCTTCCCCGTTATTGCTGTGATTCTTGTAAATCAGGAATCTTACTTCCAGATTCTTCATTTTACAGGAATCGAATACGTTTTAATTTATGCTTATCACTGCAAGATACACATGATGTACATGGGCTGGTCTTTTCAGGAGGAGGAAGCTATTCAAGTTCTCCTTGAGTGCATTATGAAAATGGTAGACATACTTTGGGTTATATCATTCTTGACATCTCTGTGCCATTGCTTCAAGGCATAAAAAATCCTTCCTCTTCAAGTTCTCACAACACACCTGCTTGGATAAGCCTCAGTTTCTCTGAGAAAAAAATAATAAGATCACAGAAACATTTTCCTTTGACCTGGGACTCCGCCTTTTCCCTGAGGCCAGCTGGCAAGGCCATATCCTCCTCAGTTGTTTGGGTAACACCCAGTAATCATAACTACCAAACAACAAGTTATTTGTGCTGGTGGAGGTCTCTAGTGGAAAGTCAGCAGAAACACAAGTTCATCTCTGATCTTCAAGATAAGATCTGTCTGGCAGAAAAAAAAAAAGTGCACTTCCCCCTCACTCAGTGAATGAGGACAGACAGTAGAATTTTTTTTTAAACAATTTGCTCCGCAAATAAGAAAGAACTGTTGGAGAACAATCTTCCTGGGCAGGGTGAAGCCTTTATGGACCCTGGAGATGAGATGTGGTTGGGAAGAAGGAACAACCATTGCCGTCTTACTTTTGACAAGAAATGGTCAAAGAAATACTTCTTCAAAGCAAAGCCAAGAATTTCTGGGCTTGTTGAAAATGTGGTAACTTGTCATCAGTGGCTCTACATTGTGTATCTCGGTATAAAATAATTTCCCTAGATGGAAAAGGTAAAATTATAAAAAAAAAACAAACAGTGAATTACATTATGCACATGAGAAATCTTATGCAACTGTATAAATTATTATGATCTTGCTAGTACTTTTCTTAAGGGCTAAATTGCTTAGCAGCAACACACAAAGAAAAGCATAGCCGGTGTAGACAAACTTACCAAGAGACCATGTCAAGGAGTAACGGTGCCATTTGGGAGTCACTCTGACAGCATCTACGGGTGGATATCCTACCTGCAGGTCTGGCTAGACATCACAGCAACACAGAGAGCCAGCCCCGAGTTGCCACATGCTGAACAGGCCAACTTGGGCACATCAGGAGGAAAGGAAGCAAACCCCAAACCACACATGGATCTGAACTTGATTTTCTCCTTTGTCAAGTCAGGTTATTTACCAAGAATTGCTGATTAATAAGTAACAATTACACTCTGATTTACAGCTATCAGTCACACCTGTTCACCTGGAAAACAACATTTTCCTGAAGATAATTCAATTAGCATAGCACGATTCATCTCAACATGGATGAAAACTTAAACCACGGAAAGGATAGTGGAGTTTCAGGGCATCTGGTAGGCCTAGAGAACTCCGCAGTCAGAATTAGTGCAACCCACTACCTCTGGGGATGCACAGAAGAATGTGCCACTTACCAGGGGGACCACAGCATGTTCCACTCCCTGTCTGATCCTGGGCCAGATTTGACACACCTTCAAAATGAAAATCAAAACATATTTTAGTTCTCTAACTATTCACTCTGTGCTAGTATTATTGTTTTAGAACAGAAGAGGTTAATGCTGATTTAATTATAGATGAAAAAAAAAAGCCAGAAGCACTGAAATTCACATAAATCTGCTTTTATAATAAAAAAGAGTACACAAGCACATAGTTATACCAATATAATAAAAGTGTTTCATTAAAATAGCCTGAGGAAGGTAAGAAATAATTCCCTATTACACCTATACCAATTATGCATTAAAGAATGGCTTTTGGGGAGTAGAATATTCTTTTTCTTGACCTCTTCATTCCCTAGTGCGTGGTATGGTTCTTATGCAACTCAAAGTAATTCAGTACTGGGTGTTTTACTCATGCTATGTCACTACAATTAACGGGATTGGGATTGCATAGTGCAACTTCATCACTCTGCTATCAACATTTTTTTTCCAAGTGCCTTCCTTATGTCAAGTTTCTTTCGGTCACACAGGCTTTTGCCACTAACAGAAATTGGTCTTGGACGAAAGTGTTAGTTTCCGTGTTCCCTGTGATCCCAAATTTCACCTGGATATGAAATATTAAATAGAATCAAGCAAATAATTCAGAATGAACAATTTCTCCCTTCCTAAATATCTTCCAAGAGGACATACTTCTCTCATTATTATTCAAACACAGGGGCAAATTATCTTTAATTTTATTACATCAGCTTTCAAGAAGTATTTGGAACTCAGAAGCTGTATACTGTTGCTATGTGGTGGCTGGTCTCTTGAGTCGTGGTTTGGGTTTCGTTTTCCAGTCAGACTGGTAAGCAAATAATTTGAAGCGGAGGTGTTGTGTAAATTTATTTAATAAATACAATAAATACAATGCTGCTCCCCCTTCCTCTGTGTGTCCAGGCACCCCTGTGGAGTCCTGCTCTCCAGTGTCCCACAGCCCTCCCCATTTGGGCGCCATCCCCATATGTGCTGACAGTGCACTGACTCCCATCGCCTCAGCCATCCGCATCTTCCAGGGGAGGAGGGTGTTCAGCAGCATCAGCCCCAACAGGGACTCCTTACAACCTGTCATAGGTTAGACTTTAACCCTCCTGGACTTAAACAGGTGTGACTTCCTACTGCTTCAGTGAAGACTTTCGCACTGTAGTCAGGGGTCCTGACATTCCTTGTAAATGAATGGGAAAGAGATGCAAGCACACCTCAGACAAATCCATGAAAATTCTGGCTTGACCTTGTAGCAGTGTTTTTCCAATATTCCTATTACTTCAAATAAAAGAAGACACCATAAAATAATTTAACATCTTCAGCTACTGATGTATTTATCATACAATTTGCAAATTAACACTTTAATCCAAGATTCCCTTCAGGAAAGAGACTTGGCTAAAATTTCCTTGGCTTTTAAGTAACCTCAGTTTTATAGATGTCTTGTGGGCCCTGGATACCCTCTTTGCAGCAGTAATGTGTTATTTTATCTGTCCTCATATCTCCCTACAGGCTTTGTTCAAGATATGATGAAGTGTTATTGTACCAACAAAATCACTCCTTTGCAAAATGTAACACTTATAGCTATTGCCAGAGCTGCTAAGATCTGTTTTGCACCGTTCATTTTGATTATGTGTATAAATTAGTACTATGCCTCATTTGTCAGTCTGCTGAACTGCAAACTCTCTTTTTATTTAGCAACAGAAAACTGTCAATACCCTTCAAAAGGAAATAAAGAAATAGCACAACTGTTGTTTGCTGTTTCCAAGAACTTGGATTAAGAAACCAAGTACTTATTCAGATAGTAAGGGGATCATAGTTAGAACTTGGTTTTAGTCCCTACTTGGAAGAACACCAGACATTCAGAAGAATTTATTACTACTGTTCTCAAAGGAAATATTTTTTCCTCTGGACAGAAATAGCTAGTGACCACTTGCAGAGCAGAAGAAAGTGCATCTATAATAGGCTTTGGTTTCTCAAACACAAAAACATCATAAAATCTGAAAATTCAGTGTTCATCTGATGTTTAAAAAAATGAAAGTGCTGAAAAGCATCTGCCCTTAGCCACAGGACACACACAAAGCAACCCATTGACCCTAACTTTACTACAAACCCCTGCTGACTTTCCTTTCTCAGTGCTGTAATCTTTGCAGAACACTGCTCTTGATTAAAAGCCAATTAAGAAGATTTTTAGGGCTATCACTCAAGCTGCCAGCTCCTGGCGCACCAGTGGGAGAGGTGATCGCCTCCAGAGGCTCAGCAGCATCCAGCCCAGGGCGGCTACCTCCAGTCTTCTGCTGGTGGAGGGGTCCATATGAGGGAAAACAGGCCTGGCAGTAACATCTGCTGCTCAGACTGACCCACCTGATTTTCCTGGCCACTGTGGGAGTTCAGGGAGTAGCACACAAACTGTGCTGCAGGCCACTGGTGCTGTGTAGCAACTTGAGGCAGAAGAGCAGTGGTGAGCCACCAGCAGTACTGATCCTTTCCGTGGGCACAGTTCCACAAAGACCGTCTGTGGTCCCAAAGACCATGCGTGGTCCCCAGACCGAATGTTCAGTGCCTGCTGCTCAGGTATCTTCAGTGCATGAAACTCACTTCACTTTGGCAATGCCAGGCTTGGAAACAGCATATGGATGTATACAGCTTTGATTTTGTCCTTTTACAACAGTAAAATGTATGCATTATTTCCACCCTCGCTTGCGTTACATTATCTGCTATTTGTCTTTGTCGTCAAGCAGATTTTGCCCCATCTGTTAAACCCTGACTCTGAAGACAGAAGTGCTGCTTTGCATACTTGTGGAGAAGGAGAAGGAAGGGTTGCGCAGAAATCCATCCTGTTGCAAGAGCTTTAGGAGCAACCAACCAGGAAGACCCAGGTGTGTGGCAGAGTATCTCCAGAAGAGCTGAATATCTGCCCTGGACTGATTTTAGCTATGCTGATTAACATCAGGTGAAAATGTGGGTGCAGGAATTGAGAAACAAAGGAATGTGTTTTGCAGTACATGTTGCAATTTTGAGCTTCATACAGCAGGAGGAGGGAGAAACATCTGGCAATAACAAATGCCCTGAGGACAAAGACACCATACATTAATATTATGGGAAATATTCATGACTGTGTTTGGTGTATGCTAAAAGCCAGCCAACTGGCAGATTATTTCCTTTCACTAATCTGATGTAACAAGGTGCTTCGCTGAAAAAAAAGGAGTTGAACAGAATGTGGAAAACCAGTTGCGGGATATGTATTTCATTCCCCAGCAGCCGGAGGGTGGTGAGCAATAGCAGTGGTGGGGACACGTGTACAGGGGTCCGGAGCGGGCAAAGCAGTAGCACCCGTCTGCTCCCATGGGATGGTTCGTACAACATAAACTGGTTTGTGCACCCTGCAGAGAAACCCAGCTCCAGGCCAGACTGGCTTGGGAAACAGGTCAGCGCGTTTCCACTGAAGTCACATGACTTTCACTCCCTGACAGCAGTGCCAGCCTTTCGTGACCTGTGTCATCCAGGTTACTGTAGGACTACACTTCATGGCACTGCAGCTCACAAACTTTGTATGCCTGCATTAGTTTGTTTTTCAACTTCCATGCAGTTAACAGGTGATGGTATATGTGCATGTGTGACTAAACAGTCCATAAGATATTAAGAAATTTGAGATTTGTTATCATAAAAGTCTATGGAAATCATTAATATAAAAGAAAACGCATTAAAGGTCTTCTCTCTTCCCCCCTTTCTGCTCTTTAAAATCTTATCTGGAGTTAAGTGGAAAGGGCTCCTTTGTACAACACCTCTGTATGTTTTAACGAATGAAGACTCCTTGGTGCACACTCGTGCTTTTGTCAGGTTCCCAGGGGGGCAAATACAGTGGTGTCATCATCACTTTGAAACTGGAGGCAAAGATGTCAAGTAGAGCTTGTCAGGACATCTTCTGAGGTTTTACTGGGAAGCCTTCAGGGTGGAGAAAATTGAAAGTGACCTTTACACAGAATTACAATATATGCAAGTAGGCTTAGACAGAGAATAAAGGTTCAGAGAAAGATTTCTGTTAGGTTTCATTCATATTTCAAGCCAAGTAAAGCAGCTTCATTTCCCTAAGAAAGGGCTGCCATATGGAGCAGGAGAAAAATGTAATTTAGTCAGCAAGAATAATTGGATAACAGAAAACATTAGTAGCAATATGCAAAATTACTTAGGGTTTTGACTTGCCGCAAACATGACCTGTTCCTGTTATACTTTACTGTCACAAGTTAATTTCTCACTATAAGAAAATAAAGGAAAGGTGGGCCTAAAGAACAGGAAAAACTCAATGAGTGTTAATGACCTGCAGGAGTGTCTCACCAGGAAAGCTGTGGAAGCTTCTTCCCTTGAACTTTTAAATACTTTCTGCCGATATCCCAGAGGAAACCTCTTTACCCACCCCTTGCAATGGTTTAAACAATGTCTGTCAGCTTTACTTAACTCTTAAGACAGCCTGATTTTTCTGGGGAAAGAATCCATGGACATAAAGGAAGAGCTACCTATGCTGCTTCTAGTAGAAATTATGGTTAAATTTGAATTTTATTAGCTTTATCTGGCCTCATTTTATTCATTTCATGATTTATGTGAAAAAGGAAATGGAAAAAATGTATAGATATATTCTAATATCACACTGGTTTTGCTGTCTTTTGCTTCCTCATATACAAGGAAACAAATAAAATTAAAGCAGGAAAAGAAGTGCAATAAATTAAAATCCAAAGCCTGAGCGTGGTGTTTTGTTTATACTTTTGGAAAGTACTCGATGGACCACCTTTTCATGTCCTTTGCACCACAGGTACAGAAACAGTGGAACAGAGGATGGCATTCATTTGGGTTTTGCTCTGTGATTTTCATAATAGGGTAAGTGCCACTGCAGAATTCATTAGGTTGATTACTTTCAAGGGAAAATGTGAGGCAGACCTACATCATCACAGATCAGGACCAGCGCAAATCACAACACCTCGCCTGCAATTTTATTTTTGAGAGCTTGCCTCTAAGTCTTTGCATAATTTTTCACACGGCTGTTCTCACCAGCCAGAGCCTCTTCGTGGAAGAAGTACTTGCAATCTGCTCAGCAGAGTAGGCTTCGAGACCCGCCGCAGGTGTCCCGCTCCCCAATGGTGCCAGCACGAGGGCTGGTCCTCTGCCTGCTGCCTCTTGCGCTGGCCTTCCTCCGAAGCACCAACAGTGAGGGCAAGCCAGTTTAATGGAGCCCTCTGCCACACTGGCATCAGCAAGTTCTCCTTTCAAATGCACACAGCAGCGTGAGCCCTGCTCCTGTGGCGAAGGGACAAGGGGTGGGCTGCTTGTGGGGCAGGGAAGCAGAGGAGATGCTCCCTCAGGACAGAAGGGAGGGCAAGGCAGCGGCAAGGGGATGCAGATGCTCGGGGAGGAAGGAGGAGACATGGGTGTCACGAGGGGAGGAGAAAGGCATCCCTCACTGGGTGGGTGCCTTGCATGGCCTAGCGGTGCTCACCCCAAAGTGAACCCTAAATCCTGCTTGTAAATTTTCCCAGTGTCAACAGATGAAGTACAAAAGTCCAGAATTCATGAGTCTGTGTGATTCCTTACATATCACTTGTTGTGCCAGGGTTCAAAGAGCCCCCTGATGACTCTGTGCCTCCAGCTGCAATCAGATACCCGTAGTTTTGTTCTTTCACATTCAAGCAAAGCTTTGCTTTACTGATCAGATTTTTAACATAATCACGTTCCTGCACAGGATCCAAGCCCAACTGCATGAAAAGAAAACCCCCACCTGTCAGTCAGAAGCAAACATCGCACAGCAACCGCAGATGAATAAATCTCAACACGCACACTTTAACAGGAGGCTGAAGGACATATTCACAGTAAATACATTTTTAATGCGCTCTTCCGTGCTTCTCTTTGTAAGCTGTTTGTTTGTTTTTAAGCAACAAGCATGTTCAGTAGTTGAATCATGAACCTCCCCGTTGGCAGATGCAGTTGGCACAATACAGCTTTTCTCTCACATTTGGCCTGACTGTGGTACAAACCGAGATCTTCAACACTGCAAAAAGTCAGCTGAGAGCTGATCAGGATGTCTCAGAACTGCCTAACCAACCATTCTGCGGCATCCACAATCATGGGTTTTTTTTTAAATTTCACAAAAGAACACAGTAGTGATGTTTGCTGTTTGTGCAAAGAATGAGAGAAATATGTAAGATCATTTCTGAAGTAATTCAATAGCTTTTTTGTCTTTTCCTTTTTACTCTAGATCATACAGCAAAACTCCATCTGTGTTCAATTAATAGCATTCATTTCCATTCAGCTTATATAAATAGGATCATTTCAACCAGAATTAAGAAGACTATGTGTTGGGGTTGTCCAAGGATGTGAATATAAATCCAGACACGTTTAACCAAAAGTGTTTAGTGCTGCTGTGTACTGACATATTTATGTATTTGCTGCGGTCGTTTTCCTCCTTTCTTCTGTCCATCGTATATCAAAAGTTCTAGTTACATAAGTAATTTCACCTAAGCAATCAAAACTCTATTTTTTTTAATGTGACAAAAGTTGGAGTGTCTAAAGACTTCAGCAATTTGACTTAATTACCAGTTCTTCAAGGGATGGGGGATTTATTCCTTAGCTCAAACATTGCAATGAACTCTCCCATTTTCTTGAGATTGTAGTTTCCCAACCTGGCAATTTCATCCACAAAAACAAAAACGAAATCCCCTTGTAAAATTTCCTATGCAGTCTCAGAGGTCAAGAAATGCCCCGAAAATCCTGTCACCATTGGGAACGTTGCAGACTTCGCTAGACCTGGCCTGATGTTTGGGCAGGATGGATAAAATGGTCAAACAGCTGGAAGTTACCTTCCAGGTATTTGGAAATGAAAGGTGATACATCTGGGAACTTTCTTACAATCAAAGGCAAACGCCCACTCAGTGGATTAAAGGCAGAATAGATGGAGGTGGAATGATATCTGCAACAGGTATTGCTAAGCAGTTCTCTGATGACAGGTTTAAAATGCAAATTACAAAGAAGGGACCCATTACAAGGCAGGGTTCTAGGAATAAGTAGAAGAATGTGATTCAAATCAAAAAAATCAATGTTGTGATATCACAAAGTAATCTGCATTGAGGTTTTGTGAAAGAACATGTCTGTATTGTGTCTATGCTATTCAGGCTTAAGACGAATGGCATGGAAGATCTACCATGAAATAAATAGTTGCTCCTTTTTATCATGATGCTACAGGAACAGGGAAGATGAGGGATCAAGAAGATTGATACCAACCTGATGTGCATGCAAGACCTTGCATTTTGTCCTCCTGCCTCCAAGCAGCCCGAAGTGGAGGGGAACTCAGAGGAGAGTGGCTCCATTCACACTTAGCAAGGTGAAAGGGAGTTAAATGGGAAGGAAAAAAGACCTGACTGATACACAGGGGTTTTTTGCACAAGTTGTATTATTAGATTGAGGAGGGATTTCTGATAAAAAAGGATTCCTCTTACAACAAAGCATTTTCATATATCCAGGCCAGCTCCTACCAAACCAGGAACAAACATGTCACCTCTGTGAAGGCTTCTAACAGTTACCTCCATCTTTCCACAGACCAGATTTGACCTTGTGCATTCACTGTCTGCCAGATATCTAGAAGCAGCTAATTTCCTTAGCTTAGTCCTTACGCTTTTGATCAGGGATGTGCAGCCACAGAAATGTATCCCTACATTTTTAATCCTCTTGCAAGCATCACTGCTGAAAGAAAAAGAGAGGTCTTGGAATAATCAGATAACTGGTCAAAGACAACAGACACAAAACAATTTCTGCTTATCTCTGTGCAAATTACCCCTGTTTCATTATGTCTGTGCTGTACAGTCTCCATGCTGACTCATGCCATTACTTCATGTGAAACTCCTCTAAAAACTGATGAGCAGTACTTCTGCAATGTACATACATGATGTCATTACTTGCACAGGACTCTAGCAATGCTGTTCTCCTGATGAAATAACTAGAAATAAATTTTCTGAGATGTAATGAAATACCCACCAGTAGAGAGAAGGCATAAAAGAAACTTGGGGACAAAGGGAGAGGGGAACTTTCAGGACAGAAATGTTTAAAATCTGTAGGGAAAGAAAGTTGAAGAAGTGGTATCCTTTTTCCTATTGTGTGAGCATATGAGGAAGAAGAGGAACTGGGAAATTGTTCTGCCTTGTCTCTCTTTGCCGAATTTCCTTAACTATTCAGCATTAGGAGCCACTGGTCAAAAAAAATTGTCCAAGGGACAATGACCCACTAACTCATCCTCTTCTCTGTGACCTGCTGACTGAGCACCTGAGGCACTTGCGTACAACAGAAGTGCCTGCAGGTACAACAGACTGGATAGCTTCTGATAAAATATTATGGTTGTCAGAAAGCAAGGCTTCATCAAAGCAGAAACTGCTTGTGGGTGGGAAGGGACTGGCATTTAAGGATCTCATCATTTTTAGAACAAGACCTTCATTAAGGCATTTGCGTTTATTAAACCAAATGATGTGACATTTCCAAAATGAAATCTTCACTTTCCCTTCCAAAGCAGTTCCCCATTTGAAATCTGAGTTGCTTTAAATGCTTTTAAAACACATAAGGTCAAAACACCTATCACTTCAACAAGAACTATTGCAAAAACTTTTTCAGTAAGTTAATCAAGGTACCTCCCTTTGCATTCAGCCTAAGAAACTTTTCCAGCATCTCCAAGTTCACTTAAGGAAAGCTGTGAGTTAGGCTCACTTCTCAGGTCAGTGTTCAGGCTCAGCCAATTTTTTGCACATAAGCAAGCCCTGTCCTCGTGAGCAAGCCCTGAAGGCCTGGGTTATTAGCATCGTGGGAAATGCTTGTACCACACTGTTGAAATGGAGCAGAATACTCACAGCAAGCTGACTCAAAGTAACATGCTTGCAGAAAATGACATTCCACCTCTCTCTCAATAACACATCTCTCAACATGTCTGCATATTTATTCTCAGTTTCTAACAACCACAGTCTTTTCAGGTTTCCTTTCTTTAAGGACAGCTAAACAAACTGTACCCAGAAATGCCTGTGAAGTTACTGGGGCTTTGCCTGGCTCTCCTCTAAATTCCTGGTTTTTCACTTTCCCACAGAGAGCATTCCTTCCTCTTTCAGAAGAAAGCTGCTGAGACCCTTCTGGCTTTACTTCCAGCAGAGATCAGGAAGAACCACCTTTCCCCCCAGACTGCAGTAAACTGCATTTTCAGCCTTTCCTACAATGCTGACACAGCCAGTGGAAATCATGCTTCTGCAGCTTTGCAGCACTGTGAACACCACGTTTCAGTATTGTTTTCCTTGCCACAGACACATGCTACTTGCAGCAAGAGATCAGTTAGCTGTTCCTGACAGAGCATGTTACAGTAAGCAGACATTGGTTTCGTCATGCAGGCTCCCCAGCATTTTTTCAGCTGGGAAACGACTGTGAGAACAATGGAGAATACGTCGCTGACAATAGGTGCAATATCATTTACATTTCTGACAAGCTCTCAGCATTGCTTTACTTCAGCTGAGTTCCTGCCTCCATTATGTGACTGCAATGTGCCTGCCGAGTGATGAAATGCTGGCTCCCTGACAATAGCTGAAGCAGGATACACCCAGTATTGGTTGAACACGAGGTGACTTTCCCAGCTCATAAAGGCCTGGGAAAAAACATGAATAATGCTGGAGTAAACCACAGTATCCAAAAGGTATGGAGTTCTTCCTCACACACATGCAACAAAAATAAATAATGACCAGGAGACTACTGCTGTTGCACAAAATGAGGACACAAGCTCAGAGGCAGAGTCCTTGCACATTGCTGAAGAAACTTCCTTGGGGTCCTCGGGATTTTTCTGCAGAAGGGTGATCTTTTTCCATTCTTGGGCAATGGTTTAGAGAGAAGAGGGTTCTGTATTCCTGCTCAGATTCCTGTTGCCCTGTGCTGGCAATGCATGCATTTGCAAGACAGTGCCATACCTGTTGTCTAGGTAGTTAAAATGGGAGTAGAAAACATACAGAGAAGGAGTGATGCTGGTGCTGGGTGAGTGGTGTTGGGCGATAACTGCATGAGTCCTCAGCTGAAGACCCCTCCACCACACAACCCAACTTGGGCTGACACCTCTATCAGTAAGATGGGTTTACTCACCTTCCCTTTCACAGCCCCGCTGTGCACAGTCCTGGTAAATTCTGACAGAAGATCATGAGCAACCAAGCAGACAAAAAACTCAAAGCAGATGTCATGACTCCAGTATCTCATCTCAACCTCTCTCTCACTTGTATGTGTAAATTCCCATTGTCTTTTGAAGGGCTGCATGGCTACTTTTGAAGGCTGAACATATGCCTTACCACCTACACAAGAGCACGTTGCATTGTCAAATTGCATTTACCAGCCCATCCTCCCCACCTCTAGGTTATGTGTCAACACTGATGTCTCTATACAGCAAACCCACATTAGAGCTAGTTTTAATATTGGGCACCAACCACCCCATTGCCTCGGCTCCTGAGGAGGTCCTGCAGCCCAAAATGAGTCCCACATCACTGCAGCCGACCTGCGAACCATGCCCAAGGCAGCTAAACCGCAGCTCAGATGAGTCTGTCTGCACAACACAACAGCAATAGCTGAGTAATCTTGTCAGCCCTGCTTTTCAGTTTGTTAAGTTATTAATTTTCAGAACATTGTTTCTTGAAAAAAGGATTGCAGAATTTACCAGGTTGAGATCTCAAGCCTTTCAACACAGAAAAAAAAGCAAAAGCATAGTCTTCATGAGAACAATGGCACCCAATATTTCATGTGCTCAGAGGGGTCATCCTAAGACTCTGCCAGATGTTGAGCTACTCATTAAGAAAAAGTTGCAATTATACTATTAATTTCAAAACAGGGCAAGGAGTATGGGAAGGCAAAAGCATTTTTCATGTGAAATGATACTTTCTGCTGTCCAAACTACAAGGCTAGCCTTTTCTTTACGCAGAATATGTTGGTGTTACCCTGTCACTTCCCTAACAACAGTCTAACTGACAGGCACTGACAAATGAGTCTTCTGTATCTGTTACTGCTCCTCCATCAGAATTTGGATGCAGCATAGGATGCTCCCCGCGCCAATCCTACATAAAGCTCAATATTGTTCCCCAAAGCACTGCCGCAGCTTAGGCAGGACTTTGAGAACGAGTGGCTCATTGTAAACTGCTGAAAAACACTTGAATTAAATATAGGTTTAGGGATACAAGCTTCCTCTATATAATTCTGCCAAGTGCAATGCTCAACAGCAAAACTGTGCAGTTCACTGTAAGTGAAGATCCAGAAGTGGCAGCCAAAAGTTCAGCAGTCCAGACTCCTCTTTCCAGATGAAAGGGAGCCTTGTGTTTTTACAGCGTTTTATCAAGATAATTTTATGATCATTGGGAAGTGTAGAAACCTGGTCTAGACATTCCAGTCAAGAGTTCAAAACAAAAAAATACCAACCAACAACCCCGCTGCCTTGGAAGTCCTTCAAAATCACTCCTCCGTGAAACCTGAAGTGTGACACAAGAGTTTGTTTCCAGGACATAAAGCACATTTTGGGTGTGTGTGCTAGAGAGAGAGCTCAGAGGGTATGGTGCTGTGGCTGGCTGCTCCTTTCTTTAGAGCACAGGCACTCCCAGGAGTCCTGCAAGAGGGACCTCAATTTACTGTTATGGCAGGGATTTTAGAAGAAGAGGAGTGGTGATGAAACTTCTACCTTTTGATACTTTAGCAGTGTTGTTTGGCCTTAAAAACTTTCTGGCTTATGATTCATGTATAGATGCCCAGAATTCCCCACTTCCCAGAAGGACAGACCAGCCAGGTCTACCTGCAAACCAAGTGAGCGGGGAGCTTCCAGGAGGACAGGGGCAGGAGGAACCCCCTGTCTGGCAACCCTGGAGTGAGGGGTGACTGGAGGAGGTCGAGCGAGGTGCTGGCTCAGCCACTGCCTCTGCAAAGGTATGGACTGTGAAATGGATAGATTTGAGGAATTCATTTTGCATTTCATCCTGAATTAAGTATTGTCTGCTTAATATTAATGGTGAAGACCACCTGTTTGTGTTTGTGAGTGAGAAAAATTAGGCCCCAAATCACCAGAAGGTTTAATTATTCTGAATTGCTGAACAATGGCCCAAGACAATGATTTGTTACCCATCACTTCAAATTTTAACCCATCCCTTGTGACTGCTTAAGAAGATGTATACGTAAGACAAGCAGAAACACTTTTCATTCAAAAGGTAGATCGTTCATTTTTTTTTTGCTGTTGTACTCATAATTTTGACAATTTTGTAAACTTTGAACAGTACAACTGAAAACCTGATTTTAATCTTTTTTTCCACTAACTCACCATCCTATTCCAATTGCAAATGGATTTAAAGGATGAAAGAACCCTATTCTTTTTATGAGGGAAGTCAGTGCATTATCATACCTGCACTACTTCTGTAATTTGGACATTCACAGAAAGAGCAAGTTCTTTTAAAATTATTTGGAGGACCCTTGAAAAATCCTCTAAAACCTTCTAGAATCAGATGTTGAGAGGCTTTGCTCTGATCTTGTGCTTTCTTTAATGGTCAAATTGTCCAATTAGAATTGCCAAAGAAACAGAATTACAAACACAGCATCAAGTTGCAGCTAACATTAATCAGTAAAAGCAGTGTTAACGTTACCGTGATATATGGGAGATGTCTTCTGCCATCTGGTTTTGTTTCTGTTTCTTTCTCAGAGATGGCTTTGCTTAGTCTTCAATTATCAGAGAGAAGGTGGAGTAAAGCCTCCAAGTGGAACTTTATTCCTCTGCCTCTAATTTAGGAGGTTCAGATCTCCTATTCAGATAGAAAGCTTGTTCTTCCAGAAAAGATTCTTTTAGTGAGAGGCTTCTGATATGGCCCAAAGCAAGAAATTACAATGTGCAGAAGATTACTAAGAAAAGGTTGATTTCAAATGTATTTCTTGTTGCTGGATGATTGCATGTTATTTTTGTCTCCAAGAATATAAATCATTAATCATATGATGGAGTCACTGTGCTTTGCAACTCCTACCTGATTAAAATAAAATACTCTCATTTATACTTATTTATTTTTATGCAGACCAGGAGTATGCTGCAAAGAAGCACTTACGTACTTTCAGGTGCTTCTCTTGCAAAGCCACATTCTTTTGATTACCTACATTCCCCTGCTTCGTATTGCTCATCAGAGCTAAGTTGTTTGTAGTTTCTGATTAGCAGAACTTGACTCAGGACAATTGCATTCTTTGAATATGAAGACAAATTCTTTTATCATAGCAGAGGGATTCATCTGCACGAATGCTATTGATGTGCTGCTGCTTTTTCTTTAATAAGCAAATTAAAGTCCCAACCCACGTAAATTCCAAGAGCAAGTTATCTGAACATGGTAAACGGATGAGTAGGACTCAGCCCATGCTACAGTGAAAATATAGAATACAGAAAGTCCTTTAAATTGTCTGAAAAGAAGCTTGCTAGAACTAACATCCTTTGTTCATGGCATATACCTTTTATCTTCAATACAGAATATATGAGGTAATTAGAAACAATTGCTGAGTACAGAATTGCAATGCAGAACAGAAAAAGATGCAAGTAAGCAGACTTTTGGTCTCACATTGCAGCAAGCAGAAGTGGATTGATACATACCCTCTCCTGAATAATGTGAGCATACAGTGCAACAGTCAGAGAAAGCAGAAAGTTCACAGAGGCCCCAGATAAAGATTGAAGTCAGACTCTGCATACTTGTGTGTTGCTGACTTGCAGTGATGCCTACCAGCCTAGGGAGGCCCTTGAGCTGCTCAGGCTTACAGCCCACAGATAGTTTTCTGCAGAATGACTGAACCTGGTGCTACTGATGCTGGGGTGGCTGGTGAAAGGGTAACAGCTCTGGAGATGGAAGAGGCAGCACCGCCAGCAGCTCTGGAAAGGGTGCAGAGAGCACATGAGCAGCTGCCAGAGGAACTGGGTTCAGCAGGGTCACCTCACTCTCTGGAGCTGCCAAAGGACACCTGTAAAATCACAAATGGAAGTGCATGCTTGGACAAAGGCAGACATGTCCCTTTGTTTCTTTATATTTCAGGACAGGCTGTCTGAGAAACTCAATACAGCAAGCAGTGCAGTGCTGGTGAAACCTTGCTACAGATTTCTTCTGTTGCTGTTGCAAGTATGATTTTGTCTACCTTCACATCTTTTTCTTTCATTTTTAAAAAGTCTCTGTGCACAGCTATAGCTATAAACTGTGTCCTACTTCCTGCCCTACTGATGTTCATAGGCCAATGTTTGGGGCGTTCTGCTTGCCCATCTGTGGTCCCTGCAGGTTGGGAGAGCAGAGTGTCTGAACATGGCAGGCCTTATAAGCACCTGTGTAGTCCATCCTCAGTTGCAACACTAGTTGCTCTGTTTGAGTGGAATTGGCAAAGCGGGGTTTCTCTTAGCAGTTCCATTGTACCCATACCAGCTGGGAAAGGAAAGAAGGGGATCATCAGAGATTAAATTCGTGGGCAGATGGAACATATGACAAAGTACAAGAAGTGGAGGTATGGTGGGGGGTAAGAAATGACCTGGAATAACTAAGAGGTGTGCTGTAACACTGCTAAGCTCTGGGGAAATGAACAGGTGAGAAACTCGCAGAGATACAGAAAGAGATAGGGGAATTAATAGATGTGCCTTGGGAAATGAAAAAAATTGTCAGATCTTCTAAGAGAAAACCTTGGGAATGTAGTAGTGCCAACTCTGTTGAGGGAGGATGAGAAACAGAATGGAGGGGCCAAGATAAGCAGTAGGAGGATGAACAGCAGGAATAACCAAAAGACAATGCCAGGCTTGAGTAACAAGCCAAGGAAGCCAGCACGAGTGCCAAGAGCCTGAGAAATAACCTTGAGGAGGCAATTATCATGAAAGTTGTCTCATGAAAGCCAGGAGCTGTGGTTTGGAGATCTAGACACAAGCCTCTTTCTTTAGGTCACGCTGAAAACTAAGGCATTTTCTGGTGTTGAAGGTCTTTGCCTGGGTTTCTCATAGCAAACTGACAACAATTTTATCTGCTTCTATAATACATACATTGTACTTGCTAGAGTTGTAAAGATTAGTAACTTTCAGTGTAGTTGGTGGCAATGATCCAAAATTGCTTAGAAGTCTTATGAAATCACAGCCCTTACTCAACCCAACCCGGGCTCTGAAAATACAAACTTGCACAGACCCTTTTAGTAGAGCTCGTTCATACACTTTGGATGTAATCCTGCACAGCCTCTGAACCTAGCAAAGTTATTTAGCCCAGTGCAAAGTTTGAAGGTCCCCATACCAGAAGAAGAAACTCTCAGCAAACTCACTGCTCTCTTTATCCATAAATCCGTAACAAAAAATATTTATACGTAAATGGTGGTGCAGAGTACACAGCAGTGGTAAATCCAACGAAGTTGCCCCCTTACTGAGACACCTTTCATTTAGTGCGAAGCATGGTTAATTCTGGACATGTCTGGTGCTTTTCTTGGTCCCTTATGCTACAGAGCTAAATCATTAAATGCTTTGACCTAAAGATGCCAAACCAGATACTACTGAGTGGACATGCAAGGAAATACAAGGGAGGTTCCTTCCATTTAGAGATAGGCTACAAAAAAACATTCTTTTCTAGGTTTGTGACTTTCCCAGGAGATAGCTAGTACAGTGCCTCTCCAGACAAAAATTACTAAGAAAGTAATTTTCTAGCTTGGCATTGTAACGTGGCATTACTGCAGTTTTTGACTTCATGACATCTAGATTTATAAGGACCAGATTTACTAGGAAAATGCAAAGAAATACTGTTTTGAAGAAAGCTGCCCTTCCTTCCCAACTCCAGAATTACCTTTTCAGTGTTTTCAAATGCAAATATTTATAATTTACCAACAAAATATCTTTGCTATTGCCTAAACATGTATACTTTTCTCTTAAAATAGCTGTTGTGAAAGCAATATCTTCTTGTCCCTATGTCTGCATGGTTTCAGATAGAGTAATAGAGGACAGAAGTTTTATTGTCTCTTCTCTGTTATATGTCATTTTCTGTATTTGTTCGCTCACAGCAGTAGGAGGAGGAACATTTAACTGGCATATTAATGAAGTGGCAATGTGAGTAATTTTACACCCTTACACTTTGAACATATTAAGTACAAACTGGATATTAGCATCAGTTGGTGAGTCAGCTCCTCTAAGCACAGGAAGAATCAATATCATATTCAACATACAAATTTCTGTCATTCTTATTAAGATGCAAATATTTGTTCAGAAATCTTTATGATTAACTGGCATGAAGACTGCATTAGATAAAAAATTAGTCATAGTGCTGGAATACTGGCACAATAAGGCTACTTTGATTGTTTTTCCCACTACTAGAGCTTAATTTTGAAATTATTCACTTACTTGGGCTTAAGACACAAGTCCATCTACCCCACCACAGGGACTATGACAGTAGCCAGCAGTAGGTGCTTAGGAACATGACAAATAGGGCAAGGAGAGTGTGACCTTTCTGCTGATATAGCTTCTCAGCTTCTCTCAGTTAGTGATGTAGGGACTTGTCAAGCTGGAAGTTGCACCGATGATGGACTATGATCTGTGAAGCTGACCAGGCTCTTTTTTAATCCTTCTATATTTTTAAAAATCCATTACAACGGACACCTTAATTTGATTATATACTTCTTGGAGATGTAGTTTCCTTTGCATTTGGTTAGAACTTTTTACTTGACCCCACCAATGTCTTGCATTGTGAGAAATTATTCTCTCCCCACCCTCTCTGTGCCATCTATGATTTTGATATTTCTATCAAATCCCCCACAGTCATGTGTTACCTGTTATTATCTGAGATGAGGACTCCCACTTTATATCTCCTCAGACAGAAGTAATGCCATATCTCTGTTCAGCTTTGACAACCTTCTCAACCCATCTACTAGTTTTATTGACACTTTTCTGAAACAGGGTTGTCATGCAATATTAAAGCTCAGGTAAACCATGGCTTTGCAGTAGCACAGAGCAGCTTTCTTTTTTTTCTTTTTTTCCTTTTCTATTTCTTTGTTAATATTTGAGAACCCTCACAGTTCAGTTAATGACAAAGCAAATACCTCTGCTTGGTAACTATCCTTTGCTTATACTCTTACTTCATACAGCTAGAGGACTGTAATAATTTCTAACAGTATTATTGGAGATTTATCCCCTAGGGAAACAAAGTTTTATAGAAATCTTTCTGGAGTGGTATTTTAGAGGCTGTTTTGTACTTCTCATACTTGCTGGTTTTTCCCATGTGCATTACTTCATACTTACAAGCATTAAATTTAATCCGTCCTTATATCATGCTGTTGTTCATTGCTCTAGGATCTTTCTGCAAACCTGTGCCATCAGCTTGTGATTGCACTATCCCAATATCTATTCGTAATCTGAAAACTTTGCCATTTCTCAACTTATCCCCAACCCAAACCAGACCATTTAAAAGCAAGCTGGTCAGCACGTGTCAGTACTAGCGAAGCTTGAGGTGGGCACTCATTCTTGCTGGCAACCTTCTTTACTGTGAAAGATGACTGATTGTTGTTACTAGTTATTTATTATCTGTTAATCAGTTGCTTTTCCACAGAAAAACAAGCTGTCTTTTCCTGTGAGGACTTGCATTCATTATTCTTCAATAAAGAACCGTGTCAAAGCAATTTTTATATTCAGATTCACACTTTGGATCTTCTTATGGACATAATTTCAGCTCCCTCAGAGAAATGGTATTAGGTTTGTGAGGCATGACCTGCAAAACCCACCCTTCCTACTCTAGAAGGAAGTCACACTTATCTACGGTAAATGTTTGGTTCTAATATTTTATTTTGGTTAATGTTCAGCTCTACTATTTTGTTACAATCATTACAAATTTTCAGGGTACAGAAGCCAGGGTTTTTTGTCTTCTGTGTCTTCAGTGATATTTCTCCACACTTTCTTTTAAATATTAGCACACTAATCATCTTCTACACCTATCAAACTATGTTTAAGTGACATCAATAGTTTATATTTAAGTCCATTTATAATTCTTGCATGAATACCATAGAATCATAGATTCACAGAATGGTAAGGGTCGGAAGGGACCTTGAAGATCATCTAGTTCCTCCAACCTCCCTGCCATAAGCAGGGACATCTTCCACTAGACCAGGCTGCTCAGAGCTCCATCCAGCCTGGCCTTGAACAATTCCAGGGAGGGAGCATCCACAACTTCTCTGGGCAACCTGTTCCAGTGTCTCACCACCCTCACGGTGAAGAATTTCTTCCTTATACCCAATCTAAATCTGCCCTCTTTTAGTTTACAGCCATTACCCCTTGTCCTATCACTACACACCCTTGTGAAAAGTCCCTCTCCATCCTTCCTGTAGGCCCTTTCAGGTACTGGAAGGCTGCTATAAGGTCACCCCAGAACCTTCTCTTCTCCTGGCTGAACAGCCTCAACTGTCTTAGCCTGTCCTCATAGGAAAGGTATTCTAGCCCTCTGATCATCTTTGTGGCCCTCCTCTGGACCCGTTCCAACACATCCATGTCCTTCTTATGTTGGGGGCTCCAGAGCTGGACGCGGGACTCCAGGTGGGGTCTCATGAGAGCAGAGTAAAGGCGCAGAATCACCTCCCTTGACCTGTTGGTCACGCTTCTCTTGATGCAGCCCAGAATATGGTTGGCCTTCTGGGCTGCAAGCACACATTGCTGGCTCATGTTGAGCTTCTCATTCACCATTACACCCAAGTCCTTCTCCTCAGGGCTGCTTTCAAGCCACTCTCCGCCCAGCCTGTACTTGTGTTTGGGATTACCCCGACCGACGTGCAGGGCCTTGCTCTTGGCCTTGTTGAACTTCATGCGGTTCACGCAGGCCCACCTCTCCAGCCTGTCAGGGTCCCTCTGAATGGCATCCCTTCCCTCCAGTGTGTCAACCACACCACACAGCT